>CDZT01025609.1_pt1 | contig 25562 bp, 22 predicted proteins | sample 557531 | NCBI WGS metagenome assembly CDZT01 (sample SAMEA3182066, study PRJEB8094) | gut metagenome | biome: human; feature: gut; material: Stool; isolation source: human stools | place: Canada | collected 2013-03-05
ATTCTCAATAGAAATGATAAATCCGAACACATTACCCAGCTGGATAATGTAGTTCGGATTATCATTGTTTGTCGGGTGTTGACAGAAAAGATGCGTTCTGGCAAATTTCAAGCAAGTATCGCTTCCTATATTGAGTCTTATAACACCCAAATGCCTCATCGCACACTGAAAAATCTAACGCCTTGCCAGGTGGAAGAAAACTCCATTGAAAAAGCCGAATGAGACATTCGTGTTCGAACTGCCTGATTTTTTCGTTTTCTATGCCAAATTGAAGCTGTTTGAGTTTTTGTGTCTCATATTTACTTGGCACAACATTTTCAAAAAACGCTGTTATGCCAAGGCTTTCAGAGTATAAAACAGCCCCACCAAATTCGCAAGTCTCATCGACTTGTTCGAATTGAGTGGGGTCGTTCACCTTTGCGCTATCAATCGTCATGTTTGTTTCCTCCTGTTTTTTGTCTTGGGCGTAGCCTGCGTCAACACAATGGCATAACGTAGTCGGGAAAGCTATTCGTGAACCCGGACAAAGATTTATGCCTGAGCTTGTGAAAAACTTACTTAAATAGAAAGTGGAGACACATTAGCCAATCGCCAGTGCGCCTCCACTCATCATTTCAGTCGGATAATCTGATTATAGAGCATTACGAACTCTTTCTCTACCACCATGTTTTCGTGGTAGTGTCCGAAAAACCAGTATTGGAATCGGCATCGCTCTCGAACCTCATCGAGAAAGTCTGTCAGCGCATCTCGCTGGTACAATCCTTTACTGAAGGTGTCCTGGACACTGCTGGGGCAGCAATGGGTAATGATGTAATCTACATCCCACCCTGCCTGATTCAGCGTTTTCCTTGCGGTTTCGTATTCATCCTCGCTGGGCAGTTCCTCTTTCCACCAAGACCTGTGGTTGACGCGGAACAGCGCGCCTGCGGCGTTGAGCTGCCGCAGCTTTCGCTCATAGTCCGGATCATCCGGTTCCAGAATGCCGTCCCGGATATCGTGGCTGCTGGCACCGCCCATGGTAAATATCCGCTTTCCGCAGATGTTGTAAAGCTGGCCCCGCATCAGATGCAGGACGCTGGGGCGTATGGCCTGTACCAAGCCGCCGTGCCATTGGCTGATTGGATAGTTGCGGAGCAGATCATAGTTTTCATGGTTTCCGCTGACGAACAGCGTGGTAAAGGACCTGGTCTCCAGCCAGTCCAGCCACTGCTGCTCCGCATCGCCGCCATCCCAGACACCGCCGAAGTCTCCACAAAGGATGAGGTAATCCTCTTTGGTCAGGTCACGTTGCTCATGGAATGCTGCAGGCAGGAGCCTGCTGAAATCACCGTGCGTATCACCGGTTATAAAAATGGCCATTTCTTTTCTCCCTTTTCTATTCATTCTACTTCCTGTTCCAGCACCACATCCGAGTCTCGGAAGTGGATGTGGATGGTTTCCGCATCCTCCACCGTGATCTTTTGGATGACCTGCCGGACGAGCTCATTGTCAAATTCCGTGTAGCCCGCGGCGCATTCCATGATACTGTCCCACATCTGCCGGCGTCTGGCAGCCTGTTCCTCCAGATCGACCTCTGCCTGCTGCGCGTCTGCGATCTGCGCCTTAAGGGATTCCTTCTCATCCGTCAGCGCTTTCATTCTGGCATTCAGCTCGGTATCGGCCATGTTGACGAGCAGCCGATCCAGCACATCGCTTTGCTCCCGGCTCACCGCATCCATACGCTTCTTCAGCTGCAGCAGCCGTGCACCAGCCTGAGATAACGCCTGTTTTGCTTCCTCCGCCATGGCCAGCACATCGGGGCAGACCTCCTGCCGGATGGCGGCGTACTCATTCATGGCCGCGAGGATGGCGCTGTGCAGCCTGCCTTCATCCAGTGTTGGGGAGTGCTGGCAGTATTTTGTACCGAACTCCAGCCGGGAGACACAGCGCCACACGATGCGCTTTTTCCCATTTCTGGCCCATGTGACCCGCTTGTAGGGGGAGCCACACTCGCCGCACACCAACAATTCTGTCAGAGCGTATTTGCCGGAGTATTTCCCAAGTTCCGTTTTTCCGCTCTTTTGCAGCACCTTCCGTTTGCTGGACCGGCGCGTCATCTCCTGCTGCACCTGATTGAACAGATCCCTTGAGACAATGGCCGGATGGCTGTTCTCCACATAGTACATCGTGCGTTCACCACGGTTCTTTTTGACCTTTTTGTTGATGCAGTCCGTCACATAGGTTTTCTGCAGCAGGGCGTCTCCAATGTACTTTTCATTGGTCAGGATATTGTGGATGATGGAGGGAGACCAGCGCTCTACACCCTGTGCGGTGGGAACACCGTCCTCGTCCAGCTCCCGCTTGATCTTTCCCAGGGTGCAGCCGTCCAGATACCTATGGTAAATGCGGCGGATGATCTCCGCTTCCTCCGGTACGATCTCCGGCTGTCCGTCCGCTCCCTTCCGGTATCCCAGCATCTTCTTGTACTGGAAGGTGACCTTTCCCGCCTCCGCGCTCTTCTGCTTTCCCCACGCGACATTCTTGCTGAGAGACTCGGATTCCGCCTGGGCGAAGCCGCTGAACAGAGTGATGAGAAATTCGCTGGATTCCGTGAGAGTGTTGATGTTTTCCTTCTCGAAGTACACCCCAATGCCGTTTGCTTTCAGGAGCCGCACCGTATCCAGGCAATCCACCGTGTTTCTGGCAAAGCGGGAGAGGGACTTGGTGATGATGAGGTCGATGTGTCCCCGCTTGCAGGCGGTGATCATCTTGTTGAACTGCGTCCGTTTTTTCAGGCTGGTGCCGGAGATGCCCTCATCGGCATAGACCCCTGCCATCTCCCAGTCCGGGCTGTCCTGGATCTTCTGGGTGTAGTAGGTCTTTTGCGCCTCATAGCTGTTGAGCTGCTCTTCGCTGTCCGTCGAGACGCGGCAGTAGGCCGCTACGCGCATTTTTCCGTCATGGTGTCTGTGCAGTTCTTCCGGTTTTCTGGTTGCGGGGATCACCCGCACCCGCCGCTCTAAGGTGGCTGCTGTCGCTTCCATGGATCATTCATCCTTTCCTGTCGCTTTTTTATCCGTAAATATAAGAGTTACTTCGGTATCCTGTGAGATGGTGATATGGGAAACCGCTCGTTGGAAGCGTCTCCAATCCGCCTCTGTCAGACTATCTGACGGCTCAGATTCGGCAGACGGCTCTGGACAGCAGGCATACCGCGCTGCCGCACCCTGCAGGATCAGCGCCATCACCGCTTCCGGCGAGTCTGGCTGCTCCAGCCCCCGGTTGATGGCATTGTCCAGCCGCATGACCTCCGCAGAGGGCGTGTAGGCGGTGCAGCTGGGCTGTTCATGGTCCCGGAACTGACGGACGATCCCGTTTACCGTCGCATCCATGTCCATAACCGCGGTATTCCCGCAGCCTTCGCATCTCAGATACAGCTTGCCGCTGTTCTGCCAGCCGCCGCCCAGCCGGGTCATCTTCCCGCCGCAGGTGCAGCGGAAGTATGGAGTCAACCGCGCAATGGCAGGCTTCTCTCCGTGGGACTGCTTCCTGGCATTCTTTTCCGCCGTCTTTTCCTGCGCCGCTTGGAAAATATCCGCTTCCACCAGTATGGGGTATCCCTCCTTACCGGTGTAACGGGGATTTTCCAAAAGGCGCTTTACCTTATGCTTGTTCCAGAGCGGCACTTCCCGGCAATACGGAATACCCTGCCGGTTCAAGGCGTCCGAGATGGCCTGATAGGAAGCCCCGGCGTTGTAGAGCGTAAAGACCATATTGACGGCCCGCTGCTCCTCCGGCACGATTTCCAACGTGCCGTTTTGGATCTGATACCCGTATAACACCTTGCGGTTGATCATCTTGCCGCCACCTCCCATTGTTCTGTCAGCTCCAAGCCTCCGTAAAGCCGGAAGCGGATACGGTTTTGAGACTCTGCAATGATCTTCTCCACCAGATGTTCGAACAGCTCTTCATCGAAGCCGTCCAGCCGTTCCGGTCCGTTGAGAAGCGTCTGCTCCACCTTGCGGAGCGCGTCCATCGTTTCGTCTATCGCTTCGTTCTCTGTCAGCCTGCGCCGCTCCCCGCGAAGCTGTGCCAGTCTGGCGCTGATGGCATTCATGCGGGCGGCGCAGATATCCGCGTCCAGCAGGCCATTGGCCCGCAGAGTGCTGATCTTATGGCTTTCTTCTGTTGCTTCCGCGATGGCCCGGTTGATGGCCAGCACCTGCGGATGATTCTGCCGCAGGATCGTGTCCAGCGTGTTCAGCTGCCGGAGGGCCGGGGCCAGAATGATGTCCGCGTTGCTTTTGAGCCTGTGGTACATCCGCAGAAAGGCGGCATGGATCTCCGCTTCCGGGATGCGTCCTACAGGGCAGTCCGCGGCGTGGCGGTCGTGGGTTCGGCAGACCCATGTCACATATCCGCTCTGGCTGCTTCGGCGCTGAAACACCGTCCCGCAGTTCCCGCAAACGATTTTTAAGGCAAGAGGGCTTTTTTCTCTGCGCTTTTTCTCTTTCTGCGCTTTCTTTTGCAGCAGTGCCTGCACCCGCTCAAAGGTGTCCCGGTCGATGATAGCTGGATGGGAGTTCTCCGTGTAGTATTGCAGGCGTTCCCCGTGATTTCGTTTCTGCACGAAGGGAAAGCCGCAGCTGTAGGATTTCTGGCTCAGAGCGTCTCCAATGTACTTTTCATTGGTCAGCAGGTATCGAACCCCCGTTTCTCTCCAGCATTCCGCGCCGGACTGGGAGGGGATGCCTTTCGCCGTCAGCTGCTCCGCGATCCATCCGGAGCTGCGCCCCTTGAGGTATGCGTCGAAGATCCAGCGCACCGTGGCGGCTTCCTCTGGGACGATCTCAAGATCTTTCTTATTTACGATTCGGTATCCGTAAGGGGCGGTGCAGGTGATAAATTCCCCACGCTCCATCCGCCGCTGATAGCTCATCTTCTGATTGGCGGAGATGGAGATGGATTCTTGCTGGGCAAGAGAACCGGAAACGCTCACCATCAGTTCGGTGGTGAGCGTTTTCGTGTCGATATTTTCTTTTTCAAACCGGACGCTGACGCCCATGGTGGATAACTCCCGCAGGGCGGACAGGCAGTCTCTGGTATTCCGGGCGAAGCGGGATACGGACTTCACCAGAATTCGATTGATCTTACCCTTCCGGCAGTCCCGCATCATGCGGTTGAAGTCATCCCGCTGATCCATCCGGGTGCCGGTCAGCCCTTCGTCGGCATACACATCCACCAGCTCCCAGCCGTCATGCTGGGCGATCTCTTCCGTATAATTGCGGATCTGGGCGGCGTAGGAATGCAGCTGATCCTTGGAGTCCGAACTGACCCGGCAGTAGGCTGCCACCCGCAGATGTTCCGCTTCCCGCGTCTGCGGCGCGATGATTTTTACCTGTGCCATGTTTTTCACTTCCCTGTATCTTTTTTGTCAACACACAAGCTACCACACGATCCGCAGAATATCCAGCACTATTCCCAAACAGTCTGCGGGGAATATTTCTCTCTGGCCAGTCTCTTGGCGTAAGACAGTTCTTCCGCGCTCAGCAGGCCGATTTCCGCCAGATGCTCCAGCATCCTGACTGCCAGCCGATACTGCAATTCTTTCTTTGCGTCGATCATCTTCCCACCTCAAAATAGCTCTCCGGCTTTTTCTCCCGCAGAAACCTTGTCACTTCCCGCAGGCTGCCGGTCCTCCGCATTTCCGGCAATGCCTCACTCACAGCCTGGGCGTATCTGCGGCCACGGCAGGCCCGTTCATCCAGAATGGCGATGACGCAGGTATCGCTCTCCGTGCGGATGGCCCGTCCAAATCCCTGGCGCAGCTTGATCTGCATCTCTGGTACAGCTACCTCACGGATGAATGCGTGAAGGGAAGGATACTTTTCCAATTCCCGCTCCTTCCGGGCGTCCGGATAGGCGAAAGGCAGGCGTGGGATGATCAGCAGAGATACACAGTCGCCGGGGAAATCAAAGCCCTCCCATGCCGCGCCGGTGGCCAGCAGCACCGCTCCCGACGTGTGCCGGAACTGTTCAATGATGTGGGGCGCGTTGCGGCCCAGCGTCAGCAGTGGGAATGGGAGAGATTCCTCCCGCAGCCGCTCCTTCACAGCCGACATGGCTGCGTAGGATGTAAAGAGCACCAGCGCGTGACCGGTGGCTGCTTTGATGAGTCCGACGAGCTCGGCAGTCAGCTCATTAAAGTACACATCCGTATCCTCCACTCTCTGGCGGGGCGGGATTTGCGGAAGGTAGAGCAGGCAGTTGTTCCGGTAGTCAAAGGGGGATGGAGAAACGGATTCCATGACACGGTGTCCCTTCTCCAATCCTGCCTGCGTTTTGAAACGGCGGAAATCGCTGCCCACCGCCATGGTGCCGGAGGTCAGAACGAACGCCTGATCCGGCTGCCACAGGATCTTTTTTATTCGCTGCGTGATATCGCCGGCTGCGGCGCACAGCATGGCGCCGCCTGTGCTGACATCTTCGGCAGTGTAAAAAATCATATCTGTCTGAGAACTGGTGAACAGCTTGACCGCGTCCAGCACCGTATTCAGCTGGCGGTTTCCCAGCGGGGAGAGCAGGCTGCCGATCTGCCGCTGGATGATGGGCAGTGTGCAGGATGGCGCGGTCAGCAATCGCAAACAGGCTTCCACCGGCTCCGCTTCCTCTCTGGGCTGTGCCAGCTTGCGCAGCAAAGGACCTGTGTTGTCCTCCAGCATTTCTGCCGCCAGTAAGTACCGTTCCTCTTTTAGCTGAAGGATAAGGTTTCGTATCTCTTCGGCCGCCAACGTCACACCCAGCATCTGCTGTGCGGTTTCCGGGAGCTTATGGGCTTCATCCACGATGATGATGCTGTGCTCCGGGAAGATGGGGCGTTTTCCCTCGCTGCGGTGGATGGCATCTGCCACCAGCAAATTATGATTGCAGATTTGAAACAAAAATTGATCTTTGTCGCAAGTCTTGAGGAACCGCTGATATCGGCAGTCCCTCTGCTTGCAGTCGCAGACCTGCGGTACGCAGACACGCTCCCGGTCATAGCCGCTGAGATGAGAAACTCTGTCCATGTCCAGCGTTTCCTTAAGAGTCCGGAGCGCTGCCAACGCTTCCGGATTTTTCTTTCCTAGGTTTACCTGACGCAGCCGTCTGTTCAGCCGCTCGTCGCAGACATAATGGCTTTTTCCTTTGCGGATGACCGCTTTCAGTGGCTTGGTAAGAATCCCGTCCGCCATTAGGACGCAGGACAGCAGCGGCAGATACTCCGTCAGCACCGCGTTTTGCAGCGCGATACTGGAAGTGGAAATGATGATGGGGCGGGCGATCTGCCCTGTCGGGAAAGCAGACGCTGCCGTGGCAGCCGCCAGATAAGCGTAGGTCTTGCCGATGCCCGTCCCGGCATCGCACAGGGCGATCTTCCCGTCCTGCATGGCGTCCAGCATCCGGTGACTCAATTGGATCTGCTCCGGACGCTGCGCCATACCGTGGGCGGGAAGAAGGTCCTGAAAAATATGGTCGATCAGTTTATGGGCTTTCAGCCTGTTATCGTTGGTATTCATCCGATAATTACCTCTTTTCCTGTCATGCTTTGTTTTCGTTTCCACCGTATTTGCAGCGCGCGCCCCGGTGGGAAAAGGGAACAATACGGACAAGGTCCGGCAAGACCTTCACGGGCGTATTTCCGGGATCTCTACTGTTTTCAATCCCGGAGCAGCCCAGCCTCTTCATGCTGGCCAGTGCATTGTGTCTCATTATCTGCCCGAACAGCGTCTCTGCGGGCGGCGCTGCCAACGCCGCCCCTGCGCAGGTAAAATCGCTCGCCGCGGGAAGCTGCAAGGCTTCCCACGGGTCGTGGCGCACACTGCGCGGATCGCTCTTCTGTCCGGGTGGTTATCCGTATTGCTGGTATGCAATTTTCAAGGAACAGCGAGGGGCGATTCGGAGCCCCTCACTGTCCTCCCGAAAATTGCGTTCGGTGAATACCCTTATTTCGAGGAATTTTCAAAAAACTTTTTGAGATCCCGCAGGATGCGGTCTCTCCGCTTGATGACCGCCCGCTGGCTGACGCCCATTCTTTGGGCGTATTCCCGTGTAGACGCGCCGTCGAAGAACAGGGCGTTGATGAGTTCCCGGTCGGTATCCTTTAGTGACAGCAGCGCCAGCAAAAGGATCTGCTTCTGTTCTGCCAGATTCCGAAGTTCCTCACGCTCCAGTGCCTCCGTTTCGGCGCTGGGGGACGTTTCTGCTCCGACATAGTCCGGCAAAAGCGCATCTTCCTCCATCTGCTCCAGAGAGAGCAGTTTTCCGGAGGACTGTTCCTCCGTGATATAGCGCTCCCTGCGGTCTGCCTGCGCATAGGCGAGGTAGACATCCTCCGGCACCTCTACGTCCATACCGTCTACAGTGATGATATTGGCGATGACTTCGCCAGCCTCGTTTCGAACGCGCCGATAGTTGCGTTCTTCCTGCCATTTTTTCATGATTCATGACTCCAATCTCAGATTTTTTTGAAATGTCTGAGATGGGGTCACGGATATTTAGCGATATAGGGCTGCCAGCGTCTGCGCATTGTGTGCCTTTCCGCTTTTCAGCCAAAGAAAGGCGCAAAAAAAGAGCCTTACGCATAGCTGAAAAGCTACTTGTAAGGCTCCTAACTCAATGCTCCCGATTGCGTCTCTCGTCCTTCCCAAATCACAGCCCAACGAAGTGGGTGTGATTTGGAGAGGAGAAGCAGCGAAATGAACAAGTTTTCGCGCTTGCGCGGAAACGAGTGATATGCAGCTTGCTTCGACGACGGGTGGTTGGTGCGCTTGACGAAGTCATATCAATTGGATTTTTAATTTATGCCTGAACATATCCCATAAAGGGGATGGGCGTGTGGATCAGGGGGTGAGCATCCGGTGTCAGCACCGTGATGCCGATCTGTTCGCCGCACTTGGGGCATTTGGCGATCAGGTCAGGGTGTTCCGCTCTGTGCAGAGCAAACAGCCTGTACTGAGACTGCTCCGCACCGCTGGGGATATCCGCGATACGGCCCTTGCCGCACAGCGGACAGCGCAGGGAATTGGTTTTTGACATAGCGCCTCTCTTTCTCTGTTCTCTTTTTTGAGAACAGCGCATGAAAATTTTTTACAGCAGGTTATGGTTCTCCAACCGAATGCGCATGGCCTGCTTGGATACCTGAAAGATACCTGCCATATCCGTCACCAGCTGTTGATTCGTCCGTCCGGAGCGCAGCTGATAGAAACAGCGCTTGACCTGCGGCAGCGGCAGCAGAAGGATAGATCCCAGCAGGTTCGCCTGCACTTCCAATGTGTTGTCGCTCTCATCGCCGGAACGGAGCGCCGCGTTTTCGCCGGTCCCGCTGAACTGTTTCTTATGGAGTAGCCAGTGCCCCAGCTCATGGGCGCAGGTAAAGCGCAGCCGCCCGGTAGATGCTTCCTCTTCGCAGAGAGAGCAGTCGATGAGGATGGTGCCGCCCTTGACGGGAAGAAGATCATAGCGGTGGTTTTCCCAGTCATAGATCGCTGTGAGACCGTCGTCAAAGATGGTCTCGCCCAAAACCCGCCCATTATTCCGCAGATATTGATACTCCAGCACCAGCCCCTGTGCCTCGATGATGTCCTCAATGGGAATGGCTGCGGGGGAACCGTAATAAAGTTTGGGGTCATAGGCGATGATCACATCGCGGGCGATCCGCTCCAGCGCCTGTTCGCGGTAATATGCTTTTTTCATGCGTCTATTTCACCGCCCTCTTTGGATTTCTTTGCGCGCTGGGTGATCCGGTCGATAAATTCCTGCCACTCCTGGTCTGTGGCGTCTGCCTCCTTCGCCGTGCGGAGCGCGGCCCGGACGATCTCCCGATCCATGATGTAGTCCGGCAGGTCTGCGGATACCCGATTATTCTGGGACTTGGCGGCAAGATCCAGCATCTGCTCGGTTTCCGCCTTGTTCAGATGCAGTTCCTGCTCCAACCGTTCCAAATATGCGCGCGTCGGCGCCGGTCTGCGGTCGTTCTCAATGTTGCTCAGATAGACTGGCGACAAGTCCAGCTTTGCCGCCAGTGTGCGCAGGGACAATCCGATAGATTGCCGTTTCTCTCGAACGAAGCTGCCGAATGTCTGTTCCAAGTAACTCACCTCCTATCCGTGTTCTCTTCTCTGGAAACACTGTAGCCTCAGTATAGCAAACATTCGTTCGATTGGCAAGACGTGAAAAAGATGGTGTTCCCCGCAGGGAACACCATCCAGAAATTATTTCAGCCACGCTGCCATATCCCGCATTTGCTCCAGCACTGCTGCTGGGCTGACGATGCGAATCTTACCGCTAAAGGTAAAGACCCAACTGAAGAACGGAGGGCTTGGCGCGACCTCGACTGTGGCACGGAAATGCTGTTCATCTACAGTTTCCGTCTGCACATTTTCACCGAAGCGGTCGATGACGCTGCGCATGATCTCATTATCGCACAGCAGCTCTACGGTACAGAGGTTGTCCGGGTACATCCCAAACACCTTGCGGACATACTCCGCCGGATCAAAGTCCGGTGTCTGGACTGCCGTATGTTCCAGCGGTTCGACTGCCGTCATGCGATCCACCCGAAATTGTGCAATCTTTCCGTGCTTTTCCGACCAGCCTACGGCATAATAGCAATCTCGGCTCCAGATAAGGGCATACGGGCTGAACTGATAGCGGTAGCCGTTATGCTTGAGTATCTTTTCTTTCTGCGGGGTGTATTCGTAATACTGAAAGGTGATCTGCCGTTTTTTCTGAATGGCGTTATGGATCTCATCCACGCTGTAATAGATGCACTCATTCTCCGGTTTGGCGGTGCCGTCCATATAAATATGCCGATCCAACTGGCGGGCATGAGATTCACTGGTGAGCTTACCCAACTTTTCAATAAGCCGCTCGCTCTTTTTGGCCGTAATAAAGCGGGAGGATTCCACCGCGTCCACCAGCAGCTTCAGCTCCGGCAGTTCAAACAGCCTCTCCCCCACGAAATATCGATTCTGGGTGCTTTTGACGCATACGATGTCCATACCGCTGCTTTGCAAGACTTCAATAGCGGAATATACGCTCTTGCGCCCCGCCTGAATGCCACACTCCCGCCAGAAGGCAAGAATATCCGCTACGGAAGCCGGATGCTGATCATCCGTATGCTCATACAGATACCGCTGTAAAAGCAGCAGACCATATTGGGATTCATTTTTCATGTAGCAGCACTCCATTCAAATGAGAAAAGGCGCGGCGGCAATGTGTAACCGTCAAACGCAGCAGCGGATGAAAGATTTTCCGCGAAAAAGAGAGAATACCCCGTATAGAGCGTAGAGTTCACGCACTATGCGTGTACGCTACGCGAAAAACGGAGGAGCGCTGGCGGTAGAGGCTGAGAAAGGGGCTTCATTTGATTTCCTGTTCCAGCATATCGAATTCAGGCGTAGAGAAGAACTCGCCGAGGGTAATGTCAAGACCATCACAAAGCTTCTTAATCGTCACGACGCCCGGATTTTTACTTTCATCATTAAGGATACTCTTGATGGTTGCTTGAGGAACGGCAGACAGATTTGCTAATCCGTTCGGCGTAATTTTTCGTTCTGCGCAAAGTTGGCGGATGCGAAGTGCAACAGTTTCCCGAGTATCCATAGTGTAAACCTCCATGACGATTTATCACTATGGTAAATTATTTGAGAAAATGTTATTAGTGATACTTCACTAATCGAAAAATATGTGTTAATATAGTGATATAACACTATATTGCCCATGTGGCCGGCACCTGGCTTACAATTTATCCACCGATAAATTGGGAGGTCAGTACATGGAATACGGTTATGCAAGAGTTTCGACCAAGGAACAGAATGAACTGCGTCAACTCATCGCTCTGCGGGAATTCGGTTTAACGGACCGGGCGATTTTTGTGGACAAGCAGTCCGGCAAGGACTTTGACCGTCGCAGCTACCAGCGACTGCTGCGCAAATTGAAAGACGGCGATACGCTTGTGATCAAGAGCATCGACCGTCTCGGAAGAAACTATGAGGAAATTTTAGAGCAATGGCGCATCATCACAAAGGAAAAGTGTGCGGCAATCGTTGTGCTGGATATGCCTCTGCTTGACACGCGGCGGAATCGCGACCTCACCGGAACGTTGATCGCAGACATCGTGTTGCAGCTGCTATCCTATGTGGCGCAGACAGAGCGCGAGTTCATTCACCAGCGGCAGGCGGAAGGGATCGCCGCAGCGAAGGCGCGCGGCGTGAAATTCGGCAGACCCCGCAAGGCGCTGCCGGAAGGGTTCGGCGAAGTCAAAGCGCGTTGGGAGCGTGGCGAGTTGTCCGCACGTGCGGCAGGAAAACTATTGGGCGTCACCCACCGGAGCTTTTTGCTCTGGGCGCAGGATGACGGATGTAAAGAAATTGTTAAGAAAGAGCGGACGGAGATGCTTGGATAAAAAAGTACGCTTTTTTAGTCGGCTTTAAGCTGTTATCCTATTGAAATTCTATTAGAGGAGTGCTATGGTTAAGGTGTAGATTTTATGTATATCGCTGTGGTCGGCAACCTGTACATTTTTATCCACTGTGCCAGATACACAATGCGCGATAAAAGACCCTTCCGCCTGTATTGCAGGCGGACAACTATTCTGCGGGAGGTGAGCAGCGATCCATCCGTCTCTGTACGATTTCTGCGCCGGGCATGAACAAACTCACCTGCTGGCACAATGGGACGATGAACGCAATGCGCCGCTCACGCCGAAGGATGTGACCTACGGAAGCCATCAAAAGGTATGGTGGCGATGCCCCCAAGGCCATTCCTACCGTTCCGAAGTCAGAATCCGCGCGCGGGGAACGGGCTGTCCCTTCTGCGCGGGCCACACTGTTCTGCCGGAGGAAAACTCTCTGGCGGCAAGGTATCCCGCGCTTGCCGCCGAATGGGACACGGAAAAGAACGCCTCCCTGCTCCCGACGCAGGTCGCCGCGGGAACGCTGAAAAAAGTCTGGTGGAAATGCCCCAAAGGGCACAGCTATTTCGCCTCTGTCGCGTCCCGTGTGCGCGGCTCAGGCTGTCCGGCCTGTGGAGGAAAGACGGTCGTCCCCGGCGAAAACGACCTCGCCACCCAATACCCGCTGCTTGCCGCCCAATGGGACGCTGCGAAAAACGGCGCTCTGACGCCGGAGACGGTGCTTCCTGGCTCCAACCGCCGCGTGTGGTGGCGCTGCGAAGATGGACATTCCTACCCCGCCGCCATCTCCCACCGCGTGCGGAGCGGAAGCGATTGTCCGTTTTGCGCCAACCGCAAGGTCCTGCCCGGCTTCAACGACCTCGCGGCCATAGAGCCGGTCGTTGCCTCGCAGTGGCACCCAACACGTAACGGCAGCCTCACGCCGCAACAGGTGACGCCCGGCAGCAGCCGGAGGGTCTGGTGGCTGTGTGAAAACGGCCATGCGTGGCGGGCGGTCGTCAGCAGCCGCACGGGAAAGCAGCGCTGCGGCTGTCCAATCTGCGCGGGCCGGCCATTGGACCGATGCACAGCGATTTTAAGTGAACCTCCGGCGGAGCCGGTAAAAATAAGTGCCCAAACTGCGGGGAGCCGCAGAAAACATATACTGTAGGAGGATCATTATGAAACATAAGCTGCTATCCATTTTACTATGCCTCGCGATGGCGCTGTCGCTCTTACCGACGGCAGCCCTGGCGGAGGGGGCGACAGGCGCTGGACCGATCAAGGTAGGGGGGAAGACCTATAGTTCGTTTAGCGACGCCGTCAATGCGGCGGCGCCTGACGAAAACGGCGTCATCACCTATGAGATCAGTGGTAAGGTTGATGTGACTGATACCGGCTGGGTGCAGGTCGCAAAAGCTGGTCTGGCCGACCTCTCCAAGGTCGCGTTCGTTGGCATAAACGACGATGCGGAAATCTGCATCACCGGCGGTCTTGCAATCTTGGCTGATCAGAAGTACGACATCGATGTCAGTTTTACAAACCTGAAGCTGAGCAAACCTAATCCAACTTATGGTGGTGACTACGGTCACAGCACCAATTACTTCACCTGCTGGCTCCGCAACACCGGCGCGGCGGAAAACACCGTGACCTACACGAACTGTGTTTTCCCGAACGGCGTGTGCAACAACCAGTACGGCAAGACGGTGTTTGACAGATGCCAGTTCACCAATGATACTTCTGGTAAGTTCAATCTGTGGAACTACGGCGGCAATACCGAAGTGAAGGGCAGCACCTTCACCGGCACGCGCGGCATCAAGACCTACAACGAGGGGGATTTGGATGTTGCGCCCACGGTGACGGTCACGGACACGAGCTTTGACGGTCTGACTGAAAAGGCGGCTATCGTTGCTTCCAAGCCTACGAATATCACGCTGACGACTGTGACCGCTACGGACTGCACTAAGGGCCTGCTTCAGAAGGACATTGAAGGCTCTAAGGGCGAGCAGAAAGTCACCATCGAGGCCAACGGCACCGGCATCAGCGGTGACTTTAATATTACAGCCCAAAAGGATGCCGAAGCCGCCAAGAACGAGTTCAACATCACAGCCGGTACGTTCACCGGAGAAATCAACAATGACTACCTTGCGCCTGGTGCAAATTTTGACGCGACCACAGGCGAGGTTAAAATGTCGTATGTTGCCAAAATCGGCGATACCGAGTATCCCACCCTCGCCGACGCCTTTGCGGCCGCAGACAAAACCGGCGACACCGTGATCGAGCTGCTGGACGACATCAATATGACCGGTAAGAGCTGGACGCCGGTGAGTGTGGATGGAAACCATGGTCAGGGCGTCATCACCCTGACCGGCAACGGCAAGACCATCACCGGCCTGAGCGCCCCCTTGTTTGCGGGCGGCTTTGCGGGCAAATCCGGCATTGTGATCAACAATCTAACGCTCGAAAATGTTAATCTCAACGATACTGGTTCTGAATATGCGGGCACCGGCTTCGGCGCGTTCATCTGCGCGGTCGATTCCATGCCGACCATCTCACTGACCAACTGCCATGTCAAGGGCGGCACAATCGAGAGTACGAGCGGCGCGCGCGTCGGCGGTCTGATCGGCTGGACATCCGGCTATAACAAACCGACCGACGGCCCGGTCGATACCAAGGTCACGCTTACAAACTGCTCCGTCGAGAATGTGACGATTGAGGCGAAGGGCTCTGTCGGCGGCCTGATCGGTCACGCCGGTGCGAATCCCGCCACCTACCACACCATCACGGGCTGCACTGTAAAGGACAGCACTCTGACGTGCACTGAGACGGGAAAGAGCTGGCGCGTCGGCGATCTGGTCGGCACGGCGAATGACGGTCAGATCACCGTTGACGCTGCTACTTCCGCAAGCCAGAATACCTTGACGCAGGAAAATGCAGACCCCCAAAAGCCCAAAGACAGCATCTTCGGCCGCGACGCGGTCAACGATACCGGTCTTGTGATCGTTGACAACAAGGTCGTTGCCGCCGGTACTGCTTACGGCAATATTGTTAACAAGAACGCCAACGAAGTGCTTGTGGAGGTTTCGAAGGGTCATTGGGTGAAGCCGAACGAGGGTACGGTCGCTATGATCGGGGCAACGGAGTACCCCACCCTCCCCGACGCTATCACCGCCGCCAAGGACGGCGACACCATCAAGCTGCTGAAGGATGTGACCGTTACCAACCCGATTGAAGTCACGAAGAGCATGACGCTTGATCTGAACGGTCATGTACTGACTGCTGCGACGGCATCAACAGCTACCGTAAAAAACAGCGCGATTTGGGTCACTGCTGAAAAGGTAAATTTGACCATCGACGGCACGACCGCAGGGAGCGGTATGACGATGGGAGATACGCATGATACCAACTGGGAGGCAAAAGTGTGGGGCTTTGTTGACCTTCGCGAGGGTTCTGCTGGTTCTACGGTAACTGTTAACGGTGGATCTTATACCGGCAGCACCTGCGCAAGCGACAGCTATCACTACACTGCATTGTTTACGGTGGGCAGTGAGAGCAAGTTGGTCCTGAACAATGTCAGCGCCGAGACGGACGAGCGCGTTGTGAAGGCTTCCAGCTGCGGTGAGGTCATTGTCTCCGGCGGCACCTATAACATCACTGGTATCAATGCATTCTTGGGCGCTGCTTTTGAAACCAAGACCGCATCGTTCACCGACATGAAGCTGACCGCAAAATACGGCGGCTGCGTGCAGGTTGGAAGCAATGCAACATTGGAAAATTGCGAGATCAAAGTTACGGATATCAGAACTGGAGATGGCACGTACTTGAATTGTGCGGTGGCTGTTCAGTATGGCGGCACCGCCACTGTAAAGAGCGGCACCTATACCGCTCCGTATGCTGCCTATGTTTACAACTCCGGCGGTACGATCAACATTGAGAACGGTACATTTACCGGTGTTGTTCGCGCTGATGCTACAACTGACACAACAGCTGTTATCAATATCAAAAATGGCTCTTTCAATGGCGAAATTCAGAAGGGCGGCGGCCCGGGCAGCGAGACCATCTCCATCACCGGCGGCACGTTCAGCTTTGATCCGAGCACGAAGGTCAAGAACAACGGGACAGACTACATCGTCAAGCGCGCTGGCAGCGAGGGCGCTTATACCTACACGGTTCTTGCAAAATCCGGTTTGACCTCCGGCGTGTATCTGACCGACCCCTCCGGCGCTCTGGCAAGCAATTACTATGTGAGCAGCACCGCGAACGGTGTCTGGACGGTCAGCTACTCTGCGCCCAGCTCCGGCGGCGGTTCCAGCTCTTCCTCCAGACGCTATGACGTCTCCGCGCCCTCTGTCAAGCACGGCGATGTGACCGTCAGCCCCAAGAGCGCCTCCAAGGGCGATACCGTGACCATCACCGTCAAGCCCGACAGCGGCTATGAGCTGGACACCCTGACCGTGAAGGACGCCAGCGGCAGCAAGATCAAGGTGAAGGATAAGGGCGACGGCAAGTTTACCTTTACCATGCCCGCCTCCAAGGTGACGGTTTCCGCGGAATTCGCTGAGATCGAGACGCTGGACTTCGCGGACGTTCCCACCGACGCCTACTACTATGAGGCTGTGAAGTGGGCCGCCAAGAAGGGCATCACCGGCGGTATTGGCAACGGCCTCTTTGGGCCGAACCAGCCTTGCACCCGCGCACAGATCGTCACCTTCCTGTGGCGTGCTGCCGGTTCTCCCGAACCCAAGGCTATGAGCAGTTTCGCCGATGTGTCCACTGATGCCTATTATGCAAAGGCGGTTGCATGGGCGGTAGAAAACGGTATCACCACAGGAACGGGTGATGGCAAATTCAGTCCTGACGCCACCTGCACCCGTGCCCAGAGCGTGACTTTCCTGTTCCGTGCCATTGGTAAGCTGGTCGATAGCAAGGCAGAGTTCAGCGATGTTCTTACCGATAGCTACTATGCAAACGCTGTGGCATGGGCGGTGGAGAACGGAGTCACAAACGGCATTGGTGATGGCCTGTTCGGGCCGGACAATAGCTGCACCCGCGCACAAATCGTTACGTTCCTTTTCAGAGCCTATCAGGGCAAGTAAGAACCCAAGCGGCAGGGAGCCTCTATTGAGGCTCCCTGCCTTTCGCTGTATATCATGGAGCACGATAGCAATCAACTATGAACACATCTCCATGCGCACATTTCTCAATCCGCAAAATACTCGGGCCTGCCAATCGAGGTGAAGCCGCTTTTCCCCGTCACCACCACATTATTCTCGCTGCTGGCGCAGTGGATGATAAGCACATTGCCGCTGCCGTCAAATCCGCAGACAATGCCGACATGGGAATCCTCCGGGTAAAACACAAGGTCGCCCGGCTGGGCATCGCTCCAGTCAATGGGGGTACAGTAGCTGTGCTGTGCCGTAGCCCCACCGCCATGCCCAATGACATATTGTCCGCCGCTCTGGTTGTAGAACACCCAATCCACCATTCCCGAACAATCCAGTCCGAAGGGCCGCACAGTGCCGGTGGTGGAGCTGCCCTCGGCTGTGACCTCCATCGGCATTCCCCAGCGGGAGTCCCAGCCGATTACCAAAGATTTTCCTCCCCAAAAATAATGGACTCTGCCCAAGAGCTGATATGCTGTCAGCACAACTTCTCTGCGTGCCTCGCTGAGATCGGCGGGGAGGTTTTCCATGATCTTCGCTACCTCGTCGGGACTCAGCTCAATGTCCTGGTAGCTACCGGTGAGCGCCGCGAACAGTTCCTGATACTCCGGCTGCATCAGTTCCTCCAACAGCTTGTGCTGCTCGGCGTTGAACCGATACTCGTCCGCCATTTGCAGATGATCCTTGACTGTGACAGTGATGTGCAGGATGACGGTATCGCTTTCATCCTTGTCGCCTGAGATGGTTTCCACCCAATAAGAGATGGCGTTCATATCCCAGAAAATCTGCCGCAGAATATCCAGCTTTTCTTCCGTCAGCGTCGCCACCTCGTCCGGCGACGATGCATCTGTCGTTGTCCGCACAGCATAAACAGCCAGCACATCCCGCCAGTTAGAGATCATGGCGGCGCTGCCGGCGTTGTCCATATCCAATTCATCATGCGGATTCTCCGCCTTGATCTGCTCGATGCGGTCTGTAAACTCTGTATTCAGCATAGTCACAGCCTCCGGCATCGTATATCCGGTGCCGCTGTCCTCGCCGGAAAAGAATATCCCAAACGGTGACGCGACCAGGAGCCCGATCAGGCAGATAACTAACACCATCGAGAGGACCGTACTGCCGCCAGCCATCATCGCCGCCGCAAGACTTCTGGCGGCGGACAGGATGGCCCGCAGCGCCCGTCCTGCCGCCTGGGATGCTTTCTGCGCCGTGGCCTGCACCGCTTTCGCGGCTTGCTGATACCGCGCTGTCTGCACCGCTGCTTCCCGTGCGGCATGGGCGTTGCTTTGCAGCATGGCCGCCTGCTTCTGTGCGGACTCCAAAGTTTTCGCTGTATCAGCTATCTTCTTAGAACGCGGCGAAACAGAGACGATGTCACGCCCCATCGGCAAGTGCTTTTTCCTCGCTGGTTTGGGCAAGCTGGTTTCAGCCCGTTCTTTGATGTGCGGTATCTGCTCCGAACGCATTCTGTCCGGCATGGCGCTACCGTCCCTGTCTGAATGTAAGGCTTGTGCCGTCTTGATTCGGCGGCGCGATACGGCTCGCTCTTGCTCTGCCTGCCATCGGGCAGCTTTGCGCCCGCGTTCCTCCATGAATACTCTCTGCCCCTGCCGCTGCGGTTCCGCTGCCACTGTGACCTGTGTCTCTGTCTGTGCGCCGATATAAGTATCTTTTGTCTTGACCTTGGCGGCCTTTTGCGCGGCGTTCTGGCGCGCCTGCTGCCGTCCACGCTCCGCAGCGGTCTGCGGCTGCGACCCGGCAGAAGTGGTATCTTTTTCCTTGATAGCAGAAGGCTTTTGCCCTGTGGCATCGGCAGCAGGAGCGCCGCCCTCCGGCGGCTGCTCCTGCGGTTTCTTCTTCCGCTGCCGGGTGAGTTCCTTTTCTGCCCGACGCAGGCCGCGGGCGGCGGTATCCTCAATGGTGTCGCCGCCGTACTCGTCTGCCTGCCCGTGCTGGGCCGTATCCCGCAGCTGCGTCCGCAGACGCTCCGAGCCGTCATCCAGCCCCTTGCGCAAAAGTTCCTTTGGCGCGGATACAGCTTTCTCTTTGACACGCTCGCCCAGCGCCGGTTTTTCTTTGATTTTCTCCATAGGCTATCACGCAGCCAGGTCCGAGGGCTTTGTGGTCATTAAGCGGTAGAGCTTGTTCTTGGGGAAATGATCCACAAAAGGCACGATAGCGCTGCCGCACTTGATGAGCCCACGCCCGGAGTCCACATTGGTGATGTAGGAGAGCTGATTATCCGAGATGTTCAGCAGGCGCGCCAGTTCCTCCCGGTCTGTAGCCGCCTGATTCAGCATGATGAGGAATTCACTGTTTGCCAGCATGGTGCGGGCCGTGTGGGACTGCAGCAGGTCCTCGATATTCTGGCTGATCCCCGTTCCGCAAGCCTGGTATTTTCGCATTCGTTTCCACAGGGTGAAGAGGAAATTGGCGCTGTACTCATGCTGGAACAGCAGATAGATCTCATCAATATAGATCCAGGTGTTGCGCTTCAGCCCACGGTTGCGGATGATGCGGTTGAAGATGCTGTCCAGCACCACCAGCATCCCCACTGGCAGGAGTTGCTTGCCCAGATCCCGGATATCGTAACAGAGGATACGGGCATTGGTGTCCACATTGGTGGGCTTGGCAAATGTGTTGAGACTGCCGTCTGTAAACAGCTCAATGGCCAGCGCCACATCCTGTGCTTCCTTTTCCGGCTGGCGGAGCAGCTCGGCGTGGAAGTCCTGCAAGGTGGGGACCGCGCCGTGATAGCCGCTGCGGATATAGTCCCGGTACACCTGCGCGGTGCAGCGGTCGATGACGGATTTTTCCTTGGCAGACAGCTTGCCTGCCCCAATGAGCTGTTCACAGAGGGAGAGCAGGAACTCGGATTTCAGCACCACGGGGTTCTCTCCGTCCCCATAGCCCTGCTCCATATCCATGGCGTTGATATGGTTGGGAGATGTGGCGGAGATGTTGATGACCTGGCCGCCCAGTCCTTCGATGAGGGGGCGGTACTCCGATTCCGGATCGATGACGATGATATCGTCCTGCGTGGACAGCGCCAGTGACACCATCTCCTTCTTGGCGCTGAAGGATTTACCGGAGCCGGAGACGCCCAGAATGAATGCGTTGCCGTTGAGAAGCTGCCTGCGGTCCGCCACGATGAGATTTTTGCTGATGGCGTTCTGCCCGTAGTACACGCCGCCCCGGTCCCAGATCTCCTGGGCCTTAAAGGGCATGAGAACAGCCAGCGCTTCCGTGGTCAGAGTGCGCAGGGCATCGATGCGGCGCAGACCCAGCGGCAGCGCCGTCACCAGCCCGTCTGCCTGCTGCCAGTTCAGCGTCGTGAGCTGACAGAGGTGCTTGCGGGCAATGGACTGGAGCGTTTCCGTATCACTGTCCAGTTCTTTCTTGCTGTCTGCCAGATGCACCAGCGTCACCACGGCAAACATCATCCGCTGGTCGCGGGTGGTGAGATCGTCCAGCATCTCGCGGGTCTCCTTGCGCTGCTGCTCCAGATCGTAGGGGACAACGGCAGAAAAGTTATTGTTGGCGTTCTGCCGGCGCTGCCAGTTGGTCACATTGGTCTCCACACCCAGCAGGCGGTTCTGCATCTCCCGCACCGCTTCATCGGTAGGGACAGGGATGATATCAATGGACAGCATGAGACTGCGGTTCAGGCTGGTAAGCTCATTGATCATGGAATCTTTGATGTAGCTGGCATACTCCTTCAGAAACAGTACCCGGCCATACTTACCGCCCATGATAAAATGATCCTTTTTGAATTCCATGCTGTCCGGGCAGATGGCGTCCTTGAAGGAGCGCCCGTTCTTCATGTTCTCCCGGAGGTCAAAGCGGAACTCGCTTTCCTCTCCCACACGGTAGAAATCATGCAGGATATGGAGGCGGTCTGCCGCATCCATCTCCTCGCAGTGGGAGTCCATGTGGTTCAGACGGGAAGAGGCGTCATGGACCGTGCGGTCAAAAAATGCGCGGGCCTCCTCTACATTTTTCTTGTGGACGGACAGGGTGATGTAGCGCTCCTGCACCACGCTGTTGGATGAATCGGTAACCTTATCCAGCAGCATGGCGTTGTATTCCTTGCGTCCGCCGTCCAGATCATCTCCCTTGGGCGGGATGAGGATCTCCTGCTCAAAATTGCGCCGGTCCAGGCGCTTATTGTTGATGGTGATCTTCGTGGTGGAGCCGGTGTCCAGTGCGTTCAGCAGCTCGGAATAGCTGAGAAACATCGCCGTCTTATCCTCTTTCGAGGCGATGGCGTAGTTGATGTCGCTAAAACGCAGTGTTTTAGAATACTTGCTGCCAAATTGAAAGACCCCATCCGGCCAGATGCGGCGGATGGGGATGATGTCCTGTACAGATCTCGGAACCGTAAATCTTTCTTTGTCCTGCTTCAGTGTATTTTGCAGAGTTTTAATCAAGTTTGAGAGCCTCCTTTATCGTTGAATTTTCCAGAGCTTTGGCGTATATGTTGTCCGATTTGAACACGAGCCTGCGGGGAAACAGGAATTCAGAGCGGATATACGCGAGCAGAAAGCGTTCCAGCGTCATGCCGTTATACTGAAAAAAGCCGCCCAGAGCAAAGGGAAAGGCTGCAAGCACGCAGACCCAGCCGATCTCCCCATTTCCCAGCACAGGGCGCAGGCCGAAATATACGCCCACTGCCACGGCGACCGCCAGCAGTGCGAACAGCAACTGCCGTAGGGACAGGCCGAAGAATAGACTCTCCTGGTAATTTCGTACTTCTTTGTTGATGCGGACCTCCAATAGATCACCTCCAAGTTTTTTCTGAGTTTTGCTGAACAGACTCTTGCTTTGTCTGTGCAGTCATGGTACTATGCCACAAACCCGATGAAGGAGGTCGTGATACATGATCGCTTTTCTGATGATCGCCGGGCTTGGCGTCCTGGCGCTTCTCTCCCGGCTGGCCGCGCTGACGCGGATGACCATCCCGCTGCTGTACACCGTGTCCATGCTGACGGTGTTCCACGGCTGGTATCGCGCCCATACCGTGCTGGCAGACCGCATCCTGTTCGCCCTTGTAGGGCTGGTGGTGCTGTCCTGGCTGCTTTCGCTGATTCGCTTTGTCTGCGATCTTGTTATGCAGGCACGGGATGACGCTGCCGCTATGGAGTATTTCTCCTACCGTGTTCGCAAAGCACGGGAGAACGGCGAAGACACCGTCAGCACAGAGGGTCTGTGGCGCTGAATCAGCCAAGGCCCATCAGCTCCCGGATGATGCGGTCGCTCATCTTGATCGCGCCCACCAGCACCAGCATATTGAAGATCAGCTCGCCCACATAGTTCCATACAATGGTGGCTGCCGCCAGCGTATCGTCCGCGATGGCAGGCGGCGAGGACGCGAACGCCGAAAAAATCACACAAGCCAATACGATGACACAGCCCTCCAGACAGATGGCAGCATAGCTTTTCAAAAAGGCTACGCCGATACTGCTGGAGGGCTGGCCCGCAAAGCTGGCCAGCGGGATGGGTGCGATGGCCGTTGCGATATAGAGCTTAAAAAAACGGCTATACACCGTCAGTATCATGACAAGGGAGAGCACCCAGATAAAGAGCGAGCCCAGCAGTGTCACCGCCCAAAGGGGGATGGAGTCAATAAAGCCCACATCCTCGATGACACTCACCAGTTCATCCGGTAATGTGGTGGCAGACATCGCCGTCAGCCCGGAGGAATCCATGATGGTCGTCACCATGCCCTGGGCAACGCGAAACGCGCCGGTCATCAGCTCCATGCCCCACGATACCGCCGCCTGCGCCAGCACAAAGCGGATGAAGCATTTGAAGGCCACTTCCGGCTTCTTCATCTCGGTAAAGCTGCCGCAGGTCTTGACCAAGCCCATCACGAAAAACAGTACCAACAGCGCATACCCCACAGCTTTTAATCCATCGTTGATGTTCACGATGACATTCCAGACACCGCCGCCCTTAAAGGACTCCGGCGAGGTGCTGATAAGCTGCCAGATCTCTGCCAGCCTTCCGTTCCACATTTCCAGCGCAGAGTTCAAATTGTCTACGATCCAGTTTCCGCTTCCCATTCAAAATCACCTCCTACGGGAAGAACAGGGTGAACGGTATCATGCCGTTCACCCTGCCGCGTTTTTCAGCCGGTGATGAGGGAGAGGATCTCCTTAGTGAAGGTAATGACGATACCGCCTGCCACCGTCAGCATACCGTTGGCGCGCTGGGAGGGATCGTGGCTCTTGAGGGACAGGCCCACCTGCAGGATGCCGAAGCCCAGCAGGATGAGACCAATGGCGCGGATCAGCGAGAAAATAAAATCAGACAGGTTGTTGACCACCGTCAGCGGATCGTCTGCGGCCAGCGCAGGCACCGCGGTGGCGACCAGAAGCAGGGCAACGCAGGCAAAGACGGAATAGATCCGCTTTGCCTTTCTCTCGAAATTTTTGTTGTTCAAATCATGTTTCATGCTGCAGCATTCTCCTTTTCATTGTCAAAATCAGCTTGGAACAGCGGCTCTCCCGGAATAGGAGGCTCTGCCGTCCCGTGGTGGATGTAGGGCGGTCCGCCGCCATCCATCGTATAGCGGATGGCGGGATGCTCCATGAGTTCATACTTTTCGTCCATCACCGGCCGTGTGCCGCGGATGAACAGAATACAATACCGGTTATCCAGCATCCGCACCTCGTCCGGCGTCAGCAGTTCCCGCCCACTGATCTGGAAGTTGGTGGAGTAAGACCCGGACCGCCCTTTGGTCTGCCCGTGGGTCTTGGTGTCGATGGTGGACTTGCCCAACGCCTCGGAAATGTACTTGTGGGTGCTTGCCTCGTTACCGCCCAGATAGAGCAGCGTGTCCGAGTTGCCGGGGATGGTTTCCCATGAGTCCTTATACAGCTCCTTGATCTGCGCCATGTTCTGGATGATGGTGCTGCAGGAGATGTTGCGTGAGCGCATGGTCGCAAGCTCCCGCGGCAGCCCCGGCAGATTGACCGATGGCGCTTCATCCAAGATGAAATGCACATGGCAGGGCAAGGCTCCGTGATGGATCTGGTCGGCACAGTAGTACAGCGTTTGGAATATCTGGGAGTACAGCAGGCTGACGAGGAAATTGAAGGTCGTATCATTATCCGGAATCACGGCATAGAGGGCACATTTCCTCTCGCCTAAAGTATACAAATCCATGTCATCATGGTCGGTGACAGCTTTGATCTGCGGCAGATTGAATGGGGCCAGCCGCACGGCGGCGCTTACCAAAATACTTTTCGCTGTCTTGCCCGCCGCCTGCTTGAAAACCTTATATTGCCGCAGGGCAACACTTTCCGGGTTCTCATACTCCATTGCCCGGAACAGCAGATCCAGCGGGGAGACATACTCGTCATCGTCCTCCTTCACTTCGGCATATTCCAGCACACGCAGCACCATTGAAAAATTCTGCTCATATTCCGGCGCTTCCTGGAACAGCATGAGGATGATGGCCTGCAGCAGTGCTGTCTCGGACTTCGACCAGAACGGATCGGACTCGTGACTGCCCTTGGGCGTCGTTGCCTGGATCAGCGTGTTCACCAGCTTCAGCGCGTCTTTTTCATCCCGCAGATAGCGGAACGGGTTATAGCCGTCCGACTGCGACAGATCTACCAGATTCAGCACTCGGATGTCGTATCCCTGCCGTTTCAGATACCCTCCGGTGGCGGTCAGCACCTCCATCTTCGGGTCCGTGATCACATAGTTGCTGTTTGCTTCCAGAATGTTGGGCTTGACATAGCCGCGCGTCTTGGCGGCGCCGCTGCCGCCAATGACCAGCACATTCAGTGAGCGCCGGTGCTTGTGGGTATCCATCCCCAGCCGCACATGGCGGGTGAGGATCTTGTTCTGCTTCTGCCGGAACTGCGCGTTGAGCTGCCGGGGAGAGCCCCATGCGGCGGAGCCGTGTTCCTCTCCGTCCCGTGTCCTGCCCTGTCCGGAAGCATAGAGACACAGCCCCATGAGATATGCGCCGGTGCAGA
>CDZT01040463.1_pt1 | contig 25307 bp, 27 predicted proteins | sample 557531 | NCBI WGS metagenome assembly CDZT01 (sample SAMEA3182066, study PRJEB8094) | gut metagenome | biome: human; feature: gut; material: Stool; isolation source: human stools | place: Canada | collected 2013-03-05
GCCCATACCTTGTCGGAAATATCATGCCTCCGATGTGCCGCCATATGGTCTCTCCTCATTGTAAGTGAAGAGATTATAACATACTTTTGAATTTGACGACACTATCTAGTATGCACGGTCTGGCCGGTCGAAAGGATTGCAAGTACGAGGTCGCTCGTAGCGCGTGGCGGTCTTTTGAAGACTCTCTGCCAGGACAGAAAAAGGCGGACATCCGTTCGTGAAGGGATGTCCGCCTTTTATATTGTCTTCAGCGGGAAAGGGAGCGAGAGGCGTGGACATCCTGTCCGGCAGTGCCTGGGGCCTCTCGTCGGGCCTATTTTTTAGTGGCCCTGTCTGGCCGTCAGCGCCCCCCGGTGCGTCCACCAGTGGATCATGCCGACGAACAGAGCGCCGCCGGCGATATTGCCCAGGGTGACGGGGATGAGGTTGTGGATGGCAAAGTTGCCCCAGGTCAGACTGGCCAGCGCCTCGGCGGACAGGCCCGAAGCCTTGGCAAAAAGTTCGTTGCCTGCGGCCATGATGCCCGCCGGGATGTAATACATGTTGGCGACACTGTGCTCGAAGCCGGAGGTGATGAACAGCCAGATGGGGAAGAAGATGCCCAGCATCTTGCCGGTCTGGCTGCGGGCGCTCCAGCAGAACCAGACCGCCAGACAAACCAGCCAGTTGCACATCAGGCCCAGGTAGAAGGCGGGCAGAAAGTCCAGGGCGACCTTGCTGGCGGCGATGCGCAGGGTCACACCGCCAAGCATCCCGGCGCCGCTGGCGAGCTGGCCGGACGTGACGATCATATGGGCAAGGAAGAGGCTGCCCAAAAAATTGCCGATGTAGACGAACAGCCAGTTGCGCAGCATGGCTGCCAGGGTGATGCGTTTTTCCGCAAGGGCCATGCACATGAGCGTATTGCCGGTGAAGAGCTCCGCCCCCGTCAGCATGACCAGCATCAGGCCCACGGGAAAGATGGTGCCTGCCAGACATTTGCCCAGACCGTAGGTTTCCGGCCGGGCGAGCAGGTTGAAGGCGGCCATGTTGGAACCTTCCGCAGCAAAGGCGATGAAGGCCCCGGCCCAGAAGGCGAGCACGATCTGACGCACCCAGCCGGCTTTGGCCTTTTTCTCTCCCATGGCTATCCCAAAGGCCACGGTTTCCGGTTGACTCAGCATAAGCGCATCCATGGTTCCTCCCGGGGATTGTGCTCTTCTGTACAGGGCAAAAAAAAGATTGCCCGGTGAAAACACCAAGCAATCCTTGTTTCGCGTTTTTCCCTGATTGTCAACAGGTTGCGGAGGATAGAGCGTCAATCATCCTGTGGACCGGAGGCGCTGTCCCCCTGAGGGATGCCGTCCGCGATGTCGGCAAGGATGGCCATGACGGCAGCCGCCACCCGACGGGAAGCCTGACCGCTGGTCCCGGGCAGACCCGGATGCGGACAGGGCTGGAGTACGGTTTCTCCGGCGGCGGCCAGATCTGCGGCAGAGGTGCAGGCGATATGCCAGCCGTTCTGCACAGCGGCCGACCCGGACGGTACCGGAGGAAGCAGCAGGGCACGCTTGCCGGCATACAGGGCCTCCCGCTGCAGGGCGGGCGAGTCCGTCACGACGAAGGTGCTGGCGCATACAAGGGACAGGAAGGCGATGTGCGTCAGAGGCGGCAGGATGCGGATACCGTCCGGGATCTGCTGCTCCCGCTCCTGGAAACAGGCAAGGGCGGACGGATGCTGCACCAGCAGGACGGGACGCTCCTGCCGGGCGTGCAGGGCCTGCAATCCTTCCAGCAGGGAGCGGATGCCGTCGGGGCTGCGGAGGGCCGCCGGCCGGGAAAGATAGCAAAGGATGAATTCCCCGAAGGTCGCTCCATGACGCTCTGCCTCCTCAAAGGGCCGCAGGCGGGGGCGGTCCTGCTCGAACAGGTCATAGAGGGTATCGCCTGTGACGCAGGTCCCCCGTTCCATCTGCCGGGCATGCAGATCCTGTTCATCGGCAGGATCGAGACAGCAGAGCAGACTGGACAGGCGGTCCGTGAGCCCGGCATGCCGCCCTTCCGGGCATTGCCCGGCGCCCACATGGATGACCGGGATACCGTGTTCCGCTGCGGCCAGAGCCGCGGCCAGCGTCGTGACGGAATGGCCGTAGACAAGCACCGCGGCCGGGGCTTCCCGATGCAGCAGCAGGCTGGCGCTGCCCATGATGTGGGCCAGCAGGCTCGCATCGGAAAGGGAGGCCGGGGCCGGGCCCAGCCGGTGGCAGGGCGTGACGCCATAGTCGTCGAGCAGGGGAGCCCAGAGGGCGTGATCCCCTCTTTCAGAAGAAAGGACGAGGCGGGGCTCCCAGGCACGGAAACTCCGTACCGTACGTTCTACGGGGATATGCTGCAGCAGCTGGGAGCGGCTGCCGGCAAAGACTAGGACACGCATGCTCATAATCAGACCTCCTGCATCACGAAAGCCGGTGGGGACGGCGCAAGCGGGCCCACACGCTGCTGAGGGCGAACCAGACGCAGGCCACAAGGATCATGGTGGCGCCGCTGGCCGTGGACATCCATTCCTGTGCCGAGAGCAGCAGACCGGCTACCCCGGACGTGACGGCCACGACCTGGGCCCACCAGAACATGCCGCCCGCCGTCTGGGCAAAGTTGCGGCCTGCCGCCGCCGGGACGATGAGCATGGCCGTGACCAGTAGCACGCCCACGGTCCAGACGCAAAACATGACGACCAGGGCCTGCAGACCGGAAAAGGCGTATTGCCACAGGCAGACATTGATGCCGTGGACACGCGCCATGACAGGATTGAGGGCGATATAGAGCAGACGGTTGTAACCGATGATCTGAAAGATCAGCAGGGCGACGAACAGAACGGCCAGACAAACGATCTCGCCCTGGCTCACGGTCAGCACGTCACCGTAAAGGAACTGCTGCATGGTGCGGGCCATGCCCGGCTGGCGGCTGACAACGGCCAGACCGAAAGCCACGACGGCCGAAAAGACGATGCCGATGACCGTATCCGAGGAAAGGGCGCTGCCCCGACGTACGGCCATGACGGCCAGACCCACCAGCACGCCGAACGCAGGCATGGACCAGTGCGGGTCAATCGAGAGCAGCAGGCCCAAAGCCACACCGGCAAAGGCCGAATGCCCGATGGCATCGGAAAAGAAGGCCATGCGGAAGGAGATGACCTCCACTCCCAGGGCGGCTGTCATGGGGGTGAGCAGCAGGACGGCCAGCAGGGCCTGCTGCATGAAGCTCAGCTTGAGGCAGTCCAGCGGCAGCAGGGAAAGCATATGGCAGATGGAGGAGATATCAGGCATGGCGCTGCCCCTTGTCTTCCCTGCCCGCAGGGGCCATGCGCAGGGCGTGGCACAGGGCGCCGCACTTGTTGCAGGCGGCTTCAGGGTGTTCGCACTGGTTGGGGTAAAGATGGATGGGCACGCCGAACAGCTTCATCAGGGTAGGGGCCAGCAGGGTCTGCTGGGGCGGCCCCTGGGCAATGACCTTTTTGTTCAGCCCGATGACGTGGTCGGCGTAATGGGCCGCCAGAGGCAGGTTGTGGGTCACCATGAGCTGGGTAAAGCCCTGTTGCTGCCGGGCATTGTCGAGGACCTCCCAGAAAAGGCGTTCCCCCTGAAAGTCCACTCCCGCCGCCGGTTCGTCCAGCAGCAGGATCTCGGGCTCACGGGCCAGGGCTGCGGCCAGCAAAACACGGCGCAGCTCCCCGCCGGAAAGGTCGCTCATGCGACGGCGGATGAGGTGTTCCGCATGCACGGGCGCCAGAGCCGCACGGGCGCGCCGGGAAGCACTGCCCTTGATGCCGAGCCAGAGGGGACGACGCTGGTGCCCCAGGGAAAGGAATTCGGCCACGGTCAGGGGCAGGGCGCTGTCCATCTGCAGGTTTTGCGGCACATAGGCCAGGCGGGGTCTCCGGCCGCTTTTCCCCTGCATGCGGATCTCGCCGGTATAGGCGATCTCGTTGATGATGCAGTGCAGCAGGGTGCTTTTTCCCGCGCCATTGGGGCCGACCAGGACCGTGCTGCTCCCCCGGGGGACGGCAGCCGATATGTCCTGCAGGATGTGGAGATCCCCGCGGCGGACATCCACATGGGCGATGTCGATGGCCGCAGGCTGATTAGTGAGAGAGGGCATTTTCGAGGATCTGGCAGTTGTTGCGCATCTGCTGTTCAAAATGGTTCACAGGAGTATTTTCCGGCCCCGAGGCCATGGAATCCAGCTGGATGACGGGGATACCGGTCTCGGCGGCCAGGGTCTCCAGAGGACGGGGCGAGAACTGGGGCTCGCCTATGAGCAGGGCGGGCCGTTCTTTCTTGATGTGCTCGATGCATTCCAGCAACCGGGCGGCAGAGGGGGCCTGCTCCTCGTTCTCCTGCAAAACGTCCATGACTTTCAGGCCTGCGGAATGCACCATGTACGCCAGGGAGTCGTGTTGCAGCAGCACGCAGGCACCGGGATGGGCGGCCCCCAGGGCGGCAAGCCGGTTTTCCAGATCCAGCAGGCCCTTTTGCAGGGCAGCGGCATTGCTCCGGACGGTTTCCGCCTGTTCCGGGCAGGCACGGATCAGGGCCTCGGCCATGGTCCCGGCCATCTGGGCCGCAGCAGCAGGAGAAGTGAAGACATGCGGGTTGTCATCGTGATGATGATCGTGCCCTTCTTCCTCATGGTCGGAGCGGCCGGCAAGCAGGGCGATGCCCTGGCTGCAGTCGGCTTTGCGGGCTTCGGCCTGGGCCAGGGCCGGGGCGAAAGCTGCCTCCAGTCCAAGGCCGTTCATCAGGATCACGTCCGCAGTCGCCACCTTGGTCAGGTCGGCCGGGGTCGGCGCGTAATCATGCGGGCAGCCGGTGGCGGCAGGGATCAACAGGTCGAGCCGGACGTTTTCCAGACCGGCCACCAGAGGACGGGCCAGCTGCCAAACGGGGTAGGTTGTTGCCAGGACATGGACGGGTCGTGAGGCCGCCTGCAGGGGCAGGGGCAGCAGCGACAGGAGGGCCAGGATCAGGAGGCTTGCAGCCGTTCGAGAGCTGCATCGGGGAGCGATTGCGAGCATAGGATGAATCCGAAAATGATTTTCAAAAAACTTAGTAAAGAACTCGGCTGTCTGTCAACCACAGACTTGCCAGCCTCTCCGGCGGGCATTATGCTGGCAGGAAGACGTCTTGGCAAGGCCTTTTGTGGCCGCCAGTGGCAGGAGGGAGCGTGGTACGGATCGCCGGTGTCGTTTTGGCGGGGGGGCGTTCCCGGCGTATGGGCCGGGACAAGAGCCTGTTGCGGCTGGGAGGGGATACTGCCCCGACCCTGCTTGAACGGAGCGTCGCCCTGCTGCGGCCGCTGTGTGAACAGGTCTGGGTCTCGTGCCGTGCCGGGCAGACGTATGCCCGGCAGAATTGTGTTCCGGATCTTCTGCCGGCTTCCGGTCCCATCTGCGGAGTCCATGCGGCTCTGGTCCGTGCCCGCGCGGAAGGTATCCCTGCGGTGCTGGCACTTTCGTGCGACCTGCCGCTCATGCATACGGGCATGTTGCGACGTCTGGTCGCAGCATTTGCCGCCTCTCCCCGCCAGTCCCTGATGACGGCCTTCATGGCGCCCAATGGCTGGACGGAATCCCTGGCCGCCATCTACCGGGTGGAGGCCGCCCCTTTTCTGGAAGCTGCTGTGGCCCGAGGGCATCTCAAGATGCGGGAAGCCGTGCCCCTCGAACTGCAATGCTTCGAAAAGTACGGGGCGGAAGACGCCCGTGCTTTTTTCAATGTCAACACACCGCAGGATCTGCAGCAGGCAGCAACCGCCCTGGGGGGGACCATAGCGCAGGAGACGGGTGAGAAATTTGCCGAAATCCCTGACCGGGCTTGAATCTGCGGCCTGCTTGGGATATTATGCACAATATCCTGCAAATCGTTTTCCCGGCCTTCTGTAAAACGGCTGATCCTGCCGTCCCTTGTTTTTTCGGACGAGGAAGAGAATGTTTTTAAGTAAATTTTTCAAACGGTTTACCAGCGATAAAAAGGGCAGCTCCGCCTCGGACGGCAGCCCGGAACATACGTTTGCCGTCCGGCATCATCGCTTCAAACTGTTTTTGACGGCCTGGAACAAATTCCAGGAGAACATGACCTCACTGGAATATACCCTGTGCTGTGACCATCCCTTTGGCCTGCACAGGGTCCGGGCTTTGTGCACCAGCGTGGCCACGCAGGTGTACCAGTGCATCCAGCATCTCGAACGCCTCAATCCTTCCCAGTGCAAGGCCCTGTACGAACGCTTCGACCATTTGCAGACAGCGGTTGCCAGTGAGGTCTACCCGCATGTGCAATTACTGGAGGGACCGTACATCATCCCGCTGGAAGAGGCGGGCCGTGCAGCGGAGGCCCATCTGGCCGACAAATCCACGGCCCGTCTTGGCGAGCTGCGCCGTCAGAGCCCCGATGTGGTCCCTGACGGTTTCGTGGTGACGGCCGCAGGCTGCATGAGCCTGTTTGCCGGTACGGGGATGCTGGAAGAGATGAACCGGCGCATCCAGGCCGCAGGGGGCTACCTCCCCGAGACCTTGCAGGATCTTTCGGAAAGCCTGAGCGAACTGACGGAAAGCACGCCGTTACCGGACAGGCTGGTGGAAGAATTTTGTGCCGCGCTGGCGGAGCTGCGCAAAAAATGTCCGGGCGAGATGCGCCTGCTGTTCAAAGGGCGCTTGTGGCCCTGCATGGATGACGGCGAGGACACGCCGGGCACGGATCCCGGGCTGCTGGTCTGGGGCCCCACAGTCTCCCTGCATGCCTCCGATATGGATATCCTGGCTTCCCTGCATACGACGCTGGCCCGCAAGCAGCAGGCCCAGGCCCTGGTTTACCGGCGTGCCCGCGGCCTGATGGAAGCCAATGCCCGTATCTGCATCACCTGCCTTGCCGTGGAGGAGGACAGCTTTGGCGGCATGGCCCATACGGCCAACCCCATCGACCTGAAGGGCGGTAACGTCCATATCTATTTCTGTAACGGGCTGCCGCAGGACATGGAATACTCGCTGGTGCCCGTCAACGTGATGCATGTTTCCCGGACCCCGCCGTACAAAGTCAGCGCCCGATGTATGCATGACGCCGAGGACGGCAGTTCCTTTTCCGATCAGGCCGCCGCTGATGTGGCGGCCCTGGCCATGGAGCTGGAAAATATGTCCGGCTGTCCCCAGTCCATGGTCTGGCTGCGCACGCCGTCTGGCCGGACGCAGGTGCTCATGGCGCGTCCCATGGTCATCAAGGCCCGGACCCAGGAAGAGCGTGAAGACGAGGCCGAGTCCCGCGCGGATGACAACCTGCCCGCGCCCCTGCTGACCGGCGGCGTCACCACCAGCCGCGGCAGGGCCTGTGGCCCGGTGGTCATCGCCCGTTCCTGGTCTGATGTCCTGGATTTTCCTGACGGCGGCATCCTGGTGGTGCAGCGCGATCTGTACCAGTGGGCTTCGCTGGTGGACCGTGCCGGGGCCATCATCGCCGAGGACGGCCTGCTGGGCTCGCGCCTGTTCTCTCTGGCCCGCGAGTTCGGCATCCCGGCCATGTTCGGCCTGGCCGGAGCCATGGAAAAGCTGACCCCGGGCGACAAGGTGACGGTCTGCACGGAGATGGGCTGTGTCTTCACCGGCCAGCTGGACGAGCTGCTGGCCCAGGCCCGTCCGCCCCGCGACTATCTGCCCGGCAGCCCCGTGTACCGGGTGCTGCAGCATGCGGCGGAACATATCCTTCCCCTGACCATCGACGTGGACAGCGTGGATTTCAAGGCGGCCAACTGCCAGACCTATCACGATATCGCCCGCTACTGCCATGAAAAGGCCGTCAGCGCCATGTTCACCCTGGGGTCCGACAAACAGTACGCGGCCCAGCGCATCAAGCAGCTGCGGGACAAGGTCCTCAAACAGTTCTGGGTCGTGAACCTTAATGACGGCTTCGGCAAGGTCCAGCCCGGCCCGGTCATCGACGTGGAGGACATCGCCTCCATCCCCATGCAGGCTATCTGGCACGGCATGAACGCCTATCCCTGGCAGGGGCCCCCGCCGGTGGACGGCAAGGGCTTCCTTTCCGTGCTGTTCGAGGCCACGGCCAATCCCAATCTGGATCCGGCGGCACAGACGGCTTACTTTACGGAAAAGAACTATTTCATGGTTTCGCGCGACTATTGCAGCCTGCATTCGCGCTTCGGCTTCCATTTCGTCTCCGTCGAAGCCCGGCTGGGGGACCGTACGCCGGAAAATTACGTGGCCTTCCAGCTGCGCGGCGGGGCGGCCAATATCGAGCGCCGCATCCTGCGGGTGCGTTTCGTGGCAGATCTGCTGTGGGAATTCGGCCTGACGCCGGTGGTCCGCAATGACGCCGTGACAGCGCGCCTTGAAGGCATGGATATGGAAGAAGGCCAGTGCCTGCTGGCTGTGGCAGGCTATCTGACCATCCATACCCGCCAGCTGGACATGATCATGCAGGACAGCGCCAAGGTGGCGGCGACCCGCAAGACCATGCTGAACCATTGCCGTATCTTGCTGACTGGTGGAGACCTTTCCCAGATTTCAGCCAAGGAGGAGTAGATGCCTTCCACACGGGAATACAGACGCATCTTCCGCCGTCTGTTCGTCACGCATCTGGGGCTTGCCCTTTTGCCGCTGGTGGCACTGGGGATCTTCAGCATAGACCGCATCAATTCCATCTATGATGAAAAGATCTCTGCCGGTATCGAAGCCGTTTGCAGCAGTAAACACCGGGCGCTGGATACCTTTTTGCATGAGCGCGTTTCCCAGATAAAAACGCTGGCCTTCACGCATGACCTTGCCGAATTGCGGGATCCCGACCGTCTGAGCCGTATCTTCACGGTCATGCAGCAGAGCGGGCGCTCCTTCGTGGACCTTGGCATCATCGGCATGGACGGCCGCCACATCTCCTATGTGGGGCCGTTCGACCTGCGTGATGCCAACTACGTCAATGCGCCCTGGTTCACCGAGGTTCTGCGCAAGGGCGTTTTCGTCAGCGACGTGTTCATGGGCTTCCGCAATGTGCCGCATTTCATCATCGCCGTCCTGCGTCATGAAGGGGGCGAGAGCTTCATCATGCGTGCCACCATCGACATGGAAGCCATCAACAGCCTGCTGCAGCGCGTGTACTCCGGGGAGCGCAGTGACGCCTTCCTGATCAATGAGCAGGGCGTGCTGCAGACCGATTCCCGCGATTACGGCCGCATCCTGGAACACTTTGATGTCACCTTGCCCAACGTGCTGCGTCAGGGCATCGCCCTTGTGCCCCTGCCGTCCCAGCCGGGAGACAGCGGCAGCAAGGAGCCTTTGGCGGCCATGATGCATCTGGACTCCATGCCCTGGCTGGTGGTGGTGGTGGACGATGTGCGGGAAAGCCTGGCCCCGCTGCACCGCCTGCGCATCTATATCCTGCTTTTCGTGGGACTGGGTGCCGTGCTGGTCACGATGGGTGCCTTCCTGGGGACGCGCTACATCGTCTCTTGTCTGACGGCCGCCGACCGCAAGCAGGCCCATATCGACGCCCGCATGCTGCAATCCAGCAAGATGGCGGCTCTCGGCAAGATGGCCGCAGGCGTGGCCCATGAGGTCAACAATCCTCTCATGCTGATCCAGGAGAACGCCGGCTGGATCCGTGACCTGCTGCAGGACGAGAACCCCAAGAACATGGTCAATTACGACGAGATCATGGAGAGCACGGACAAGATCGAAAAGCACGTGCAGCGTGCCAAGGGGATCACGCAGCGCATGCTGGGCTTTGGCCGGCGCATGAATCCCGGCCGCTCGGAGATCATGGTCAACGTTCTGGTGGATCAGGCGACGGAGTTCCTCAAGACCGAGGCCCGCGGCCGCAATATCACCATCGAAAAGGACTTTTCCGCCGATGTGCCGGTCATCCTTTCCGATTCGGCCCAGCTGGAGCAGGTGTTCATCAACATCATCGACAATGCCATCGACGCCATAGGCAAGAATGGCTCCATCGCCGTGCGCACCGAACCCTGGGAAGATGGCGCACGCATCTACTTCAAGGATACGGGGCCGGGTATGGACGAAGAGACCATGCAGCGCATCTTCGATCCTTTCTTCACCACAAAGGCAGTGGGCGAGGGTACAGGGCTTGGCCTGGCCATCTGCTTTACGATTCTGGAAAAGCTTGGTGGCCGTATAGAGGTCAGCAGCGTTGTGAGGCAGGGGACGACATTCTGCATCAGCCTGCCCGCGGAACCGCCGAGCCAACCCCTTGAAACCAGCGAAGACGCTTAGGAGAATGCCATGCACGCACTCTTTGTTGATGATGAAGTGGAATTCCTGCAGCTGATGGAAAAACGTCTGTCCCGCCGCGGCATGACCATCGTGACGGCTCCTGACGGGCAGAGCGCGCTGGATATCGTCACGGAGGCCATGAAGCAGCCCGAGACCATGTTCCAGGTGGTGGTCATGGACGTGCGCATGCCCGGCATGGATGGGCTGGAAACGCTGCGCCACATGAAGAAGATCGCCCCCAAACTGCCTGTGCTGCTGCTGACGGGCCATGCCTCCCTCGGTGTGGCCGTGCAGGGCATGGATCTGGGGGCTTACGACTATATGCTGAAGCCCGTGGCCATCAACGAGCTGATCATCAAGATGGAGGAGGCGGTTCGCGCCGCTGCGTGATATGTCCATATTCACACGATTGCGACACTTGCTGGGCGGGCAGAAAGAGCTGAGCCCCGAGGATCTGGCACGCGAGGAAGAGCTGAAAAAGCAGCTCCGCGAGCGTTGTGCCCGGTTCCGTCGCCTGCTGTCCTCCAACAAGAACGCGCTCGAGATCATGAGCGAAGTGGAAGAGGCCCTGGCCGGTTCGCGACCCTTCGGCATGAGCTATGTTCGCGGTGCCGGTACGCGGGCGGCAACGGCCGTGTACCAGATGGTACGCGAGCTCAACGCGCTTTCCGACAACCAGTACGAAAGTCTGCAGACCGCTTTCAATGATGTCAGCGGCCGCATCACCGACGTGCTGGAGCGGAAGAGCCTGGTCACGGACGGCCCCCTGCTGCTGCCCCTGACGGACATCCGTCTGGGGGACATGCCGCAGGTCGGCGGCAAGATGGCCAATCTTGGCGAAGTCTCCGCCAATGTGGGGCTGGCCGTGCCTGACGGTTTTGCCGTGACGGTCAACGCCTATCATGCCTTCATGGAATACAACGGGCTGCGTGACGAGATCTCCCGCCGCATCCAGAGCGCGGACATGGATAGCATGGACGATCTGTTCAGCCTGTCGGCCGCATTGCAGCAGTGCATCCTCAACGCGCCCTTGCCGCCGCAGCTGGAGCAGGCCATCGAAGAGGCCGTGGCGGGCATGGTGGAACGTTGCGGCAGCGAGCTGCGCCTTGCCCTGCGCAGCAGCGCCGTGGGCGAAGATGCTCTGGGCGTGACCTTTGCGGGTCAGTACAGGTCGGAATTGAATGTCCTGCCCGAAGAAGCCTGCGAAGTCTGGAAGGAGATCGTGGCCAGCAAGTACGCGGTCACGGCCATGAGCTACCGTTTCCAGCGCGGCATCCCGGATGAGGCTGCGCCCATGAGTGTGGGCGTGCTCAGCATGGTGCAGGCGCTGGCCGGCGGTGTGGCCTACAGCCGCGACCCCGTGGCCAGCCGGCAGGGAAGGGGACAGGTGACGCTCAATGCCGTTCCCGGGCTGCCCCAGGCTGTGGTGGACGGGGCCGTCACGCCGGACGTGTTCGCCTTCAGTCGTCAGAATCCGCCGGAACTGCTTGAAAAGCATATCGCCTACAAGGCGTTCCGCCTGGATTGCGCTCCCGAGGCGGCACAGGGCGTCAGCCGTTCCGATCTGGAAGGCGAGGCTGCTGTCCGTCCCAGTCTGACGGATGCCCAGGCCCGCGAGCTGGCGCAGGTTGCCCTGGCGCTGGAAGAATTCTACAACGAGCCGCAGGACGTGGAATGGGCGCTGGAACCCTATGAGGGCAACACGCGTATCGTAGTCCTGCAAAGCCGTCCGCTGTTCGAGAGCGCGCCCGACCAGATGGAGGAAGCTCCGGCGGCAGTGGCCGGAGAAGAAGACCCCGGCGATCTGCCCGTCCTGGCACAGGGCGGTATGGCCGTCAGCTCCGGGGTGGCTGTGGGACCTATTTTCGTGGCCCGCAAAGATGCGGACATGCTTTCTTTCCCGCGAGGCGGCATCCTGGTCATCGAACGGGCGCAGCCCCGCTGGGCCACGCTGCTTTCACGGGCTGCGGGCCTGATCAGCGAAACGGGCGGCATGGCCGGGCATCTGGCCTCTGTGGCACGGGAATACAAGCTCCCGGCCCTGTTCAGCCTGAAGGATGCCAGCCATCTGCTGGAAAAGGCCGGTGAGGTCACGCTGCTGGCCGACCGGGGCACGGTACTGGCCGGGAGCCATCCCGAATTGATCCCGGCAGGAGCGACGCCCCCCAACCTTATGGCCGGGAGCCCCGTCTATCAGCGCCTCAAGGAACTGGCGGCCCTGATGACGCCCCTGCATCTGCTGGACCCGGATTCACCGGATTTCTCGCCGGCCAATTGCACGAGCCTGCACGACATCACCCGCTTCTGCCATGAAAAGGCCGTGGGGCTGATGTTCGACAGCGAGGCGGCCCTCAACCGCAACATGGGCAAACAGCTCAAGGTGGGCGTCAAGCTGCAATACTGGGTCATCGACATGGATGACGGCTTCAAGCGCAGCGTCAGCGGGCCGCTGGTGGAGCTGGGGGACATCGCCTGCAAACCCATGCTGGCCCTGTGGAACGGCATGGTGGCCGTGCCCTGGGCCGGGCCGCCGGCGACCAGCGCCTCTGGCTTCATGAGCGTCGTGTTCGAGAGCACCATGAACCGGGAGCTGGAAAGTACGGCGCCTACGGCCATGGCTGACAAGAACTTCTTCATCATCGCCTCGCGCTATATGATCCTGCAGGCCCGGTACGGGTATCATTTCTGCACGGTGGAATGTCTTGCGGGCGAGGATGAGCACGAGAACTTCGTCAGCTTCCAGTTCAAGGGAGGGGCAGCGGACGTCAGCCGCCGCATCCTGCGCGCCAGGATGCTGGCCGACCTGCTGGAGAGCCACGGCTTCCGAGTGGACATCAAGAACGATTCCATGTTTGCCGTGGCGGAAGCGTACAACGCCGAAGAGACCCTGCGCCGGACGCGCCTGATCGGCTATCTGCTGATCCACAGCCGTCAGGTGGACATGATCATGAAGGATACCGTACGTGCCGCGGCCCTCAAGGAAAAGCTGGCCGGAGACATGGCAACGCTGATGGCAAAGCCCTTGCAATTCAGCTGATCGACGGCTGCGGTTGACACACGTACGGCGTTATATTAGAAGACGGCATGCCTTTTCCGCTCTGGAAAAGGCAGCTTGGGCAGTTAGCTCAGCTGGTTGAGCACCGCCCTTACAAGGCGGGGGCCACAGGTTCAAGTCCTGTACTGCCCACCAAGGAAATCAAGGGGTTACGGCTTACGCCGTGCCCCCTTTCTTTTTGTACACATTATTTTGTACACATGCTGCCGGGGTTGGGATGGCCTCAATGGCTGCTGTTTTTTGGTCGTTACGCACGTGTTGGTAGTGCCGCATGACCATCACAGGGCTGCTGTGCCCCATGAGCTGAGCGACCGTCCCATAGTCTGTTCCAGCCCTGATAGCCTCCGTAGCGAAAGCATGGCGCAGATCATAGGGGCGGATATGCCTTGTAATCCCCGCACGCTGGAGAGCCTCTTTCCAGGCTGAACGGATGTACTTCACAGGCTTTCCCCGGAAACTGATAACGAAGTCCACACCTGATGCCATGTCTTGTTCTTCCCAAGCCTTCAACATGGGAAGAAGGGCTGTTTGTATGGGGACCTCACGCCACGGCTCGCGTGCTCCTTTCTGTGCATTTGGAACACGAATGATCCCAGCTGTGAAGTCTACGTCATGCCAGCGCAGCCTCAAAAGTTCCGACTGGCCCACACGCATGCCGCAGTGGTATCCCAAGACGATGACACGACGCAGATGATCTGGAGCAACTGCGAATAGGGCAGATACTTCATCTTGAGTCGGTGGGACAAATCTGGCATGATGACCTTGCGGAATAACCGGGAAGACGGGCAGGGATGCGATCATACCTTGCCTCACTCCCCACATCATAGCCGCATGGATTATCCCCATCTTGCGACGGACGGTTGACCATTTGTTTCCTGCTGCGGTCAACCGTTCTTGCATTTTCTTGAGTACCTCCATAGTGATATGCTCAAGTTCCAAATCCCCGAAGTCTGCCAGGATACCTTTAACGGCAAACATCGTTCGCTCAAGGCAGGGGAGAGAAAGTTTCCTATCTTTCAGGTAAAGATACAGCAGGGACTCAAGCGATACACTTTCAGACCCTTTGTCCTCTTCCATTGCTTCCCTGCGGAATGCTTCGCGTTCATATTTAAGCTGATACTTTACCAGGGCATCCAGCTTTTCAGCTTCCTGGCGTGTTGCGCAGGCTTTGCTTTCCCTCCGTTTGGTAAAGGGGTTGTCCCAGTAAACAACAAAGGGGCGTTTCCGCCCCTTTACTTCCCTGATTGCCATGCACGCTCCTCCTATTGGAGCCTCTGCTCCCTGTTGAACTCAGCGTAGAGCTCTGCTGCATTGCGCCCGCGAATGGGATGCGACGCAGCCTTTTTTCTGCGCTGTCGTTCTGTTGATTGGGCTTCAGCGTGCAATGTGTCCGCCAAATGGATAACAGCGGAGGTTCGCCAGCGCAAGCCATTGCATCTGCCCCTTCCCATATCTACTGGCTTGATTCCATGTTCTTCTAACAAAGCCAGTGCCCTGGATTCAGGCAAGCCAAGGACATCTTTCAGTTCTTTGGTGCGCAAAAAAAGTGGATATGAAGGCATGGTCATTCCTCCAAAATAAAAGCAGCCACACTGGGGGAAGTTCCCAGCATGGCCGCCATGTCTCGCTTGCCGGTGAGGCGGTCGGTCATGGTCGTGGTTTCTGTAATATTGCCATCAGGCTTGCTTGCGGGCGGCGATATACTGCCATCAACTGCGCCCTCCTGTTTCCTTGAGGATGACCGCCGCGCAGCTCAATGGCTTTACGCAGTAGGCTACAGTGTATCTTGCCCAGCTCCCGGTCTGTGAGCCGGCCCTGACGGGCGCGGTTATCCCATGTCCACCAGTGACGCCAGAGACGCAGGCAGTTACGAACAGCCTCTAGCGGCGTGATTCCAGTAGATGAAGCCCCACGGCGCGGATGCCACGCTTCCCAATACCAGCGATTAGGGTATTCAATGCTTCTCGAAAGCCAGACATAACAGCCACAAAGGCGATGCGAGCGGGAAAACTCTCGGCCGGTACGCAGATCTTTTCCACACAGGTGAGCGTCATGCTCCATGCCAATGCCCTGTGCGTCGCAGTAGACACCAGCGAAAGGTGAAGCGGAAAGATCGTTCTTGAGGATGCCTAGGATTCGCCCCAGGCGCTGAGGCTTCACACGTTTGCTTCCCTCACGCAGCTGAGACGCCGTGCTGGCATAGACGCGTACCGTGGCCAGAAGGTCCTGAAAACGTTCCAGACGTTTCCTCTCCCATCCCTGCCTGTTTACCTGCCAGTAGAAGCTGGACTTTTTGTCCCCGGCCTCGACCTCCACACCGTCAGCCCAAGTCGCGAGCCGCAACAGTAACCAGCGCGCCGGCGCTCGCCAGCGCGCGGGCAGTTCATGGTAGGGAGCTGTCATAGCTGCTTCCGTATGGGAGCCAATCATCGTGATGTATCCTGTCTGTACCGCCGCTCCGGGCAGCCTGCGCAGTCCACGGAGTTTGGCGTGATCTCGTTGCGGCGGGGGAGGGAGTTCCAGGCATCTTTGGCCCTGTTATTGTCGCCATGCATCCCAGGCCCGCGCATGAGGCAGTCGCAACACAGGGCATAATGCCGTTCTTCAAGACAGTCGAAGCCTATACGAATGTCAGTTCCCCCGCAGTGCGGACATGGTTTGAGCTTGGGGCTATCCATGACGTTCTTCTTCCTCCACAGCCTTTCTGGCGGCCTCGCGCCAGCATTGTCCAGGATTACGTCCAGAGCAGTGGAAACAGTCATCGACCGACCATGTTCCCTCGCAGTCATCAATTTTCGGGATGGGGAGTTTTTCTGCGTACACCCACGAAAATTTGAGCGGACAGTCTTCGGTGTAGAGCGATAACATCTTCACAAGCCAGTCGGATTCTTTCCCCAGCCGATCGACGCGCTCAGCAACCTGCTGCCAGTCACTGCCGACTGGCATACCAACTGATTTGCGGATAATGTCCAGACAGGTGAGGAGGTAGGATTCATCCTTGGCCCCGTCCACGGTCAGGCGCTGATTTTCCAGCGCAAGCAGCTCATTCTCCTGCCGTAGTCTGATGATCTCATCAATATCCTGCTGCGTGGTGCCGGGGGCACTGAGGGCGATGTGGGTCGCGGTCGCTACGTCCTTGTCGTCTGTCATGATGCACAGCGGTTTGCCGTTATCGGCGCAGACTGCGGACATTTTGAGATTGTAGCGAATGTCCGTGCCCCATTCTCCTGGGTGGGATTTACCAGCTTCCTCTGCGATCTTCTTCCTTTGCAGAAGGCGTTCTGTGCTGCGGTCATTCGGCATTGTCTTTCTTCTCCACGCACTTCACAGCGCACTCAACTGCCGTTCTCCAGCAGCCTACGCGCATTTTATCGTCGATTGATTTGCACTCATCCCCAACGTGGTACAGACACTCATACCTGTCAGGCATAGGGCAGAACACAGGCATTCTGTTATTTCGGGAGACTTCACGGAGAAGCCAGTCACGTTCTTTCCGCAGCCTCTTCACCTCTGCCAGCAGTCTGGCGATGTCGGTGGGGGCAGCGGCGATGAATGCGGCGTCTGCCTCGCTTTTGATACCACCTGCATTATCTCCGAGTTCGACAACATCCGAAATTTCGGGAGCATCGCCATCATCAAACAGCCTCTTATTCGTGATCCCCATTCGATGGCGGACGCCAGTCCTGCAGAAGGCTATCCACGGCCACTCGGTTATGGCCGCAAGCCTGCCCTTGATCGCGTCCAGCTCATCGTCGGTCATGGGCTTGTGTTCGTTGCTCATTTCCGCGCCTCCTCAAGAGCAGCGCGTCCGGCGTCGGTGAGGGAATAGCGATAGATTGAGATCTTCTCCATTTTTTCCTCTGGCCCTCGCTTAACAAGCCCATCTCCTTCAAGGTCAAAAATGGTATGGGCACGGGCGCCGCCGGTCTGTAGCTGGAAGTATTCTGCGTGCTCTTCATCCCAGACAGCGCCGCGCTCGACGGCCTGTAGTGCTGTGATTTGCGTTTTTGTCAGCCTCATGCCACCAGTTCCTCGTAGAATAGTTGTCCACCTTCCTCGGCGTCCGGCCTTGTCTCCAGCCATCCCTCCGACCACCTGTCCATCATCTTGCGCAGCCTCTGCCATTCGGGCCCGCTGGTGAATTTGGGGCACAGGCCTATGGTGCTACACAGATAGGTGTCGGCGCCAAGGAACATCTCTGCATATCCCAAGTGCCAATCCGTCTTGTCGTCCAGGTAGTGGTCGATGATGGAGTAACGGGCCCTGATGTAGAGATCTTCTCCGCGAGAATACTTCCGTTTTCTCAGGCAGGGACGGCAGGCCTCCACCGCTGCCCAGGTGTCTTCCCAGAGTCGTTTTAGCGCCGAAGTCTTCTGACATGGCTCACGGTAGCCAAGGAGTAGGGATGCGATACAGGTAAGAGCCACGTCACACCGCGAGTGCTGGAAAAATTCCGACATGAATGCCACCGGCCCGATGTCGTAGGGCAGGGAGGCTACAAACTTGCCGTTCGTCGTCCAGATCGTGCCGCAGGCCTTACAACGGACCACCGCGCTGCCGTCTCCAGGCTTGCTGCAAATCTCCCACTGCCGCGATGCGATGGGCTCCCTGCGTTGCTTGCACTGGCAGGATTTAGCGGGCATTTCACTTTCTCCTCTAACAACTGAACTGTTTTCAGTCCTTAATTTGAGTTTTGACTTTCTTGATTTGAGGTATCTTTTTCTGCGCTGCACCTGGGGCACAGGTGTCGCCGGTGGTTATCGTCGGGATGCGTCCAGCCACGGCGCTTGGCCTTACTCCACGTCGTGGCATATCCGACGCCATAGATGCGGGAGCGGCAACGGTCGCAGATGATGCAGGTTTGTTTCATGGCTAACGTCCTGCTGAATGAAAAAAGCCGCTCATGGCAGCAACAAAAAAGGCCACGGGTAGACCGTGGCCTTGGGCAGCAGCTCACTTGATCGTGAACTACCTAGAACCTAGGAAACGCCGGTAGCCTACTTTGATCCGGCGGTGTTGTCCATCTCAGCCTCGACGGCGAGGCGGGCGTACATCAAGTGGCATTCGCGGCAGTTGCGAATGCTGCGGCAGTTGTCTGGGCATGAAGGCCGATAGGAAGCGTCGTAATCGGTCAGCTCCAGTGCCACGCGGGCCTCGAACTCGGCGGCGTCCTGCATGGAGTATATAATGTCTTTGCCGTTAACCGGACAACACCAACTGTCTCCCTGACAATATCCTGGGATTACATGGGGAGCATCATAGGGTTTGAAGAACTGGCAATGACGGCAGTAATGTTTGAGATACCCTTCCCGCCGTCTCATCCAGTTCTTTTCAGCTTCGGTAAGCATTTTCCCACTCCATGAACGCTCTTATGAAGGCTTCTGCCTGCGGCGCGACGATGGCGTTGCCATAGCCCCGCAGTCGTCCCACTCTGGCGGTAGTCCCATGAGCCAGCGGGCAAGAGCCGGGTTCAACTGGCCGCCACTTTCCATCCCGGCACAGAAGCCAGTCAGCATTTCGCCAGAAACCGTCAGTCGGCAGGGGGACGCAGTTGCTGCCTGCCGTGGAAGTTGATCTGTCCTGTTTCTGCCGTCCGGCCTCTCCGTCGCCATGCCCGGCGTATCCTTCCAGTCCCTTGCCGACGGTGTTACCCAGCCCGTCAGAAAAACTATATCCTCCAGTCGGCTGTTGCTGTTGAACGCCCTTGCCGGGTTGCCCGTAGAATGCCCCGTTTCCGCAGAACGCGGTGTCGGCCAGCCCGATAACTCCACCGCCGTCTGCAAATTCAGCCCTCCCTCCCGATTTCCGGAACCAGCTCCGGTGTAACTGTTCCCCGTCGGCGTCGGCCACCCAGTACAGCCTTTGTCTGATGTGCGGAGCACCGAAGCCCGCAGCGCAGGTATCGACCGCCCCGCAGGCGTAGTGCGCTGCTTCCAGGTCAGACGATATAATGTCGAGCCATGCGAGGCCGTCAGGGCTTGCAACCTGCTCGCCAAAAATGACGTCAGGGCGGCACTGGCTGATGAGACGGAAGAAGGAGGGCCACAGGTGCCGCTCGTCAGCAGTCCCTTTTCTTTTGCCTGCCGCGCTGAAAGGCTGGCAGGGACAGGATCCTGTCCAGACGGGGCGGTCATCCGGCCATCCTGCGCAGCGCAAGGCGTATGACCATGTCCCGATGCCCGCAAAGAAATGGCACTGGGTAAACCCGGCAAGATCATCTGCTGCGACATTCTCTATGCTCCTTGTATCGACCTCGCCGGGTGCGATATGCCCGGCCTTGATAAGCTCGCGCAGCCACTGGGCAGCGAACGAATCGATCTCGTTATAATATGCGCTCATGCGTTTTCCCCGGCTGCTCATCAGGCCGTGGCCGCCACGCCACGACGACGCCCAGAAGGGGCGTTTCGCTTGTGTCACATGGATGAGCAGCAAGGATGTTTGTTGCTCAAAAAACGGGCTTTGAGTTGACACAACGCTCGACGTTTATTTGCCAAACAGGCCGCTGACCCGCACGGTGCGAAGGCAACGGCCTGTTTTTGTTGATGATGTTTACTTGCCTGTAACTTGCCGCAGCTCTTTCCGACGGTGTGTTATTCCCTCCTGATCCAAGCCGTGATTTCCTGGACGGTCTCGCCCCAGGCAGCGGAAAGCCGCAGGCGCAAAAAGCTGGCATACAGGCTCTCCAGCAGACCGAGGCAAACCTCCATCAGATAAAACCGCTCCAGCAGCATGGCGTCCGGGTCGTCGTCCTCTTCAGGCTTTTCCACCTTGGGGAGCTTCATGCTGCCCAGAGTGAAGTCATCAGCAGAGAGGGTGAACTGGAAAGCCAGCTCATCCTTTTCCATGCGGATGGTGGCCCGGGTCACTTTTTTGCCCTTGCCCAGGCCGAAGCGGGCCTCTGTGAGCGGAGAAAGCGTACCGGCGACACTGGCGGTCTCCCTGGTATCACCCTCACCGCCCTGGACGACGATGCGTTGTTCCATGGAGACCGAGAAAGGCTGCCCCTCCTTGTTCACGAAGGCGCCCGGCGCCACGTCGCTCTGGAACCACAGCCAGGTCAAGAATTCCTCGCCCAGGACATTGCCCAGCATCAGGCCATCACTCCCCGGTTCCCCCGTAAATCTGGTGGATTCGCTGCTGTCGAGCTTGCCCATTTCCACGTCATCCAGCAGCCCCTCGGCAAGGCTATATGGCTCGATCTGCTCAAGATGCAGGTCAAAGGTGTTGAGGAAGGCCTCCATGAACAGGTCGATCATCTTCCCCTGAGTGGAGGCAAACCAGACTTCATTGCGATCCGGCTCCCAGACGACATTGAACTCTGCTGGAGTGGGCAGAAAACGCTGGCGCAGGCGCAGCAGGACTTGTTCCTTGAGCTCCTTTTTGCGCTCACGGGAAATGAACTTTTTGCCCTGGGCCTGCATCTTTTCCTTTTCGGCCTTCAAGGCCAGGGACAACTGTTTTTTGATGATGGCCGGCGGGATACGCCGGGTATCGAGACGCAGGGAAAAGGTGACGTAATTGCCCTTCTGCGGCGGTGCCGTCCGCCATTCGGTGTCCAGCATATCCTCGAAGCATACCCAGTCATAGGCCTGCATCTCGGGCAGGTCATCGATGTCCCGGAAGGCGAACTGACGCAGCTTGTCGGGGATCTGCGTCAAAAGCTCCGAAGGGATGGGGTCGATGATCCTGAAACGGGTAAAACTGATGCTGGAGCTGACGATAGTGCCCATGCTGAATTCTCCTCATGGCCGGGTACGAGGCCCCCGGCGGGGCGCTTGGGGATGATGGTGGCTGGGAATAAGGAAGCCTTGAAGCCACGTTCGGCTTATTCGGTGGGGGCGTCGGCCTCCATCCAGTTGTCCTTGTCGCCGACAGTAGTCCCATTCCAAGCGCACTCACGGCAGACATCAGGCCATCTAGCGCCACAGGCTTCCGGGTAGTGTACGCACTTGGGGCAGGGGTGCGATGTATCCGGCGGGGGAGTGAACAGGATTATCTTCGCCGCCATGTTATATCATTCCTGCTGCGACCTTGAGGGTGCGCAAGGTCATTTCCGCTGACTCTTCACTGCCGGAATATTCGACAAATTCTTCCCAATGCCCTTCGATCAACATGACCAGGGCGGCTTCATCGATGCTCGGAGTATTCATATAGACCCTCCTTAGGTTCTTGTGCCCAGCCGATAACTACGCATCAGCAGCCGGGGCAGCTTCCCAATGGGGGCAGCCTGTGCGGTGCTTGCAGTCGTAGCAGTCGTCTTCCGTGATCTGGGCTCCGTTGTGAGGGCAGGTAAACGTCTGATACGGAGGGATGAAGGCCTGCACCTGTTCCGGTTCCGGCGCTGTGTCGGCGCTTCCGGCCTGCGTGGAGTCAGGGGCATGGGATTCCTTGGCCTGCTGTACTTCCGGCTGCTCCTGCGCTGCGGCGTCCTGAGCCTCGGAGGCCGCCTTGGGCTGGAGCCTGGCAGCTTCCCGGATCAGGCGCTTGCAGTCGGTCATGGTCCAGAAAGACAGGTCCCTGCCAGCATCCCATTCCGCCTTTTTGAGGTCGTAGCCCTTGGCCTCGTAGGCATGGAGGGCTTCCTGCCGCAGGGCGTCCAGTTCCTCACCGCTCAGGCGCTGTCTTTTGGCCGGCTCCTGCGGGGCAGCGGGCGCAGGATGGGCTTCTTTTTCCGAAGCCTGGCCAGCGGCGGCGTCTGTCTGGGCGGCGATGTCCGCCGTGGTCATGGTGGCGGGGCCTGCTTCGTCATGACCAAAGCTGCCGTCCGCCTGCGGGGTGAGGTCGATGGTGTCCTGCACTTCCTCGGCGGTCTTGAGGCCCATGGCGATCTCCGGGGCATACGAGCGCACGAACCAGGCCGCGGCCCGGTATTGCAGCATGAGCTCCGGGATGCTCTGCCATTTGCTGCCGGACTTGCTGTACCAGCCTTCTTTCTTGGCCAGGCCGATGGTGACGAGCGGGCCCTGGAGCTTCTCACCGGTGGAGAGTTCCGTGGCGACGGCGCGGCAGCCCCATTCGTCCGTGCCTTCCGTGCCCTGGAAGGCATAGCGCAGGGCGCTGAACTTGCCGGACTTGTTCAGCGTGGCGATGAGGAACTGCGCGGACCAGGCCGGGCGGCCGTGGACGACGTACAGGTTTTGCATGACCATGAGCGGGTTGGCGCCCATGCGTAGGGCCATATCCAGCGCGATGACGCAGTTGCCCTTGCTGGTGTAGTCGTTCGCCCCCTTGCTGCGGTAGTTTTCCGGGACGATGCTGGACGCGGAAAACAGATTGGCCATGCGCTGGATGGCCTCGAATCCGGCCACGGTATCGAAACCGCAGACCACGTTCCCTTTGGCAGGATCAGTTCCGTTCTGCAGGGCATTGAGGCTCATGGCTCGCGGGGTGCTGTTTATCAGGCTCATGTCATCTCCTCCACCGGCATTCGTTGAACACCGGGCAATATTTTTCGTTACAGGTCTGGGATTTGGGATTGCCGTAAAAGTCGCCGCTGCGGATCATGCGGGCGGCTATCTGGAGCAGGCCGGGCTGATCCTCCGTGCCAACCAGCAGCTCGCGGGCACCGGTGATGATCCCTACGGCTGCGCGGCGGCCTCTGTCCGTCTTGGCGACTTGAAGGCCGATGATTTCAGCAGGTGCGGTTATGGGGCGACCGATGGCGGCGCCGGCCAGCAGTTCGTACACACCGATCTGGGCGGCATGGCCGGCCGTGCGGACCGTGCCGTCCGCCGCGACCGCCGTCTTGCCGGTCTTGATATCGGCAATGCCCAGGTCGCCCAGAGCATTGGTGGTGATGCGGTCCGTGGTGCCGGTAAGGGCCAGGCCCAGGTCGGTGATCTCCAGCCGCTCGCATGTGGCCTCCACGGCGACGTAGTTCCTGGCCGGGGCGATGTTGCGGCAGTACAGCCCGTGCAGGGCCAGGGCGATGCGCTCCGCTTCCCGGGGGCTGTCTTCGCCCCAGTCCACGTCTTCCCTGGGATGATGGATAGCGTCCACCACCTCGCCGGCGGCATCATCGGGTGTGATGGGGCTGCCCAGGATGCGCTGGACGTCGAAGACCGCGGCCCCGGCGTGGACCGCCGTCCCCAGCTGGGCGGCAGCGCTGCGCGGCAGGCGCCGTCCGCAAAGGTGCTTTGCCTCCCAGCGGGCCGGGCAGTCGAACAACTCAGGCAGGCTGGATGCCCGGATGGCTGTCATCTCCATTGTCGTCCTCCACCTTATCTTCTTCCACGAGCGCGTACAGGCGCTCTTCCTCATCTTGGATCTCTTCCCAGCAGCGTTCGCCGCGAGGCTTGCGGCAGCGCTCTATCCACGGCTCGAACCAGGGGCAGCTATTGTAGCACATGGATATTCACCTTCTTGATGCAGAAAGCCCCCGCATACGAAACGTAGCGAGGGCTTGTTTCAGGTATTTCGCTTTGCCGACGTAAACGAAGCACAGGCGACGGGACATCATCGTTGCCCCTTGCGATACGCTGTGGCCACAAGGCTGTAGCCTGTGAACAGCTCACGGGGCCACTCCTGGCCGCTTTCAAAGCGGGCCATGGCCTGTAACAACTCCGGCAGCCGTGCTAGGACATCGAATTTCTCATTGGTGCGGATGCCAAGTCGCTTGGAAAGAAACGCAGCATACTCTTCCCTGTTGCCGGTACAGAAGCGGCTCAGGATGCCGTCCAACGTGTCCAGATTGTGACGCGTGTAGTAATTGAGCAGGACATTGGCCCCGGCCCTAATGCCGTGTTCTGGCGTATCGAAGACCGCATGCCCATGTTTGTCTACCGCGATCTGTCCGAACCACGGTCTCCCTTGGATGCTCTTGACGTTGAGGGGATTGTTGTTGCGGATGGCGAGTGTCTTTTTTATGGCAGCCACCGCCGTTTCTCCGCTGCTATCAGTGGCCTGATCTTCGTCCTGTTCAGAGTCCCGTGCGGCCATGGCCTCCTGGAGCCGTGCAGCCAGGGCGCTGGAGCGGACCTGTTCGGCACGATAGGCCTCTTTCAATTCGCGATACTCGTAACTCCCGACCGCTCCACCAATGGTGGTAATGGCGGCCAGGCAGGCGAAGAAGTATGCCTGCTTTCGGGCTGTGTTGTCTGGCATATCTGACTCCTTGAAAAAATGACGCCCGGCGGGAAGGTAGGCCACCGGGCGCTTGCCGTTGTTGTTCGGGGGAATGACGACGGAATGAAGCGCCGCCCCGTTGCACGCTATCCCGGCTATCAGCGGCTTTTGCCGGGCTCTCCACGGGGAGCGGGAGCAGAGGGAAAAAGAAAGGCCGTGGCCCCGATGGCCACGGCCCGCAGCGTGACAGGACCCCCCAGACATACGCAGTGAGGGGAAGGGGTACTGGCTTGCTGCTCCAGGTGAGCCCGCGAGGTTCACGGTCTCTATGAAGCAACATATGGCGGAGGGAGGGGGATTTGAACCCCCGGAAGGCGTGCACCTTCAGCAGTTTTCAAGACCGCCGCAATCAGCCGCTCTGCCATCCCTCCGTTTTGGTGGAGCCAGCGGGACTTGAACCCGCCTCACCGCCGTGCAAGGATGGCGCTCTCCCTGCTGAGCTATGGCCCCAGATCCAGGCGGTCTGATCTGATGACCGCCTGGGATGCCACCGGGGAAAGTACAGAATGACCCGGTGGGAAAATCATGGTCGGAGCGGCGGGGATCGAACCCGCGACCACCTACTCCCAAAGCAGGTGCGCTGCCTCTGCGCTACGCTCCGATATGGCCGCCAGCCCGATGCCGACGGCCCCGGCCACGATGGCAACCTTTTTGCTTGGCTTCCGCATAAACCATCGCGGCCCCAGTCCCGGCAACGACCAGAGGTAGGGCGTGGTCGCTGCCGGTCAGGGGAGGGAAAAGAAAAGCCCGGCCTCAGGTTGCCCTAGGGCCGGGCCTCCTGATAGGAAAGGATATCCAACAACCTTTCATCAGGAGAGATTTTATCAATGTTGTCCGGTTAAGCACCCATAGCTAACAGGCTATAAC
>CDZT01009891.1_pt1 | contig 24995 bp, 17 predicted proteins | sample 557531 | NCBI WGS metagenome assembly CDZT01 (sample SAMEA3182066, study PRJEB8094) | gut metagenome | biome: human; feature: gut; material: Stool; isolation source: human stools | place: Canada | collected 2013-03-05
CAGCCGCTCAGGACCATGGTCCTGAGCGGCTGGAGGCTGCCGAAACGGCAAGGGCCCGTTCCGGCGGCGGGGCAAATCTGTTTTGCCGTCTCTGGGTCGGCGAACGCCTGTCGCGCAGTAAAGCAGCGCTCTCTTTTTCGGTCAGTCCTTTTTCCTGTTCAGCACGGCCATACACTCGATCTCTACCAGGAATTCCGGACGGGCCAGGCAGCCCGCCTGCAGGATGGTGCTGGCGGCGGGATGCTCCGCCAGCTCGGGGGCGTATTCCTGATAGAACTTCAGCTCCGTGGCGCGCATGACCGGGTAATCCTTGATGTCCTTGAGCATGATAAACGTTTTGAACACGTTCTCCAGGCAGCTGCCCGCCTCCTCCAAGACCTGCTTCATCTTGCTCAGGGCCACCCACATCTGATCCTGCATGGTGTTGGTGGTACAGCTGCCGTCCTCAAACTTCTGGGCGGTCATCCCCGACACATACACGATGTTGTCCACCACCACGGCGTTGGCGTAGATGGGGGTGCCGGGTGCAACGTTGGGATACTTCTGCTCCACGCCCTTGACAAAACAACCGTATTTCTTGATCTCGCTTTCCATACTTTATCCATTCCTTTCCATTGTTGGTTTTGAAGATTACTTTTTTTCTTTTTGCTCCTTTTTCCGCTTTCCGGCTACATACAGCCCGATTACGGAAAAGATTCCATAACCCGCCATGACCGCCAAAACGCCGATCATCCAACTCATTGTCGTTGACATAATTTCAGCCTCCTTAGTCCTCGTCATCGCCGTCATCGATCGGGTGTTTGGCGTGGTATGCCCAGAACACTCCCTCTCCGATCAGTACAATAACCGCAATCACACCCAGCGCCTTTAAAAACAGCATCCAGAACATTTCGCTCGCCTCCTCACGCGTTGCTTATTGATTGCCGCTGTAGGGCCTTGGCCCTTTTGCTCCAGAGACCAGGCTGTCCCTTCACGATCAAGTTGCCGATGATGCAGCAGACCAAGCCTACGACGAGCGTCACGTAGCCATTGGGGACTGCATCGGCGGTGGTGCCAAACAATGCCGGCAGACCGGTCAGCGACCACAGGCAGTTGACAATCCAGGTAATGCCCAGTGTCCAGCCGGCCACTTTGCTGCTGCGCTTCCAGAACAATCCGAAGAGGAACAGCCAAAAGACCGGCACGATCCAGGCGAAGACCCAGTTCATGGCCCCGATGATAGAGGAGATGCCCACGGCAATGGAGATCGCGGCGACGCAGACCACTACCACCACGATCCGTATGACCAGCGTGACTTGCTTGTCGGTAGCGTCAGGCTTATAAAGGCCCTTAAAGATATCATAGCCGAACATCGTACCGCAACCCAGGGACGTCATGGCGAAGGAGGACAGGCAGGCCGCCATGCAGGAGGCCAGCAGCAGTGCGCATACCCAGTTGGGCAGCCGGTCCACCAGCATCGTAATGGCGGCCGAGGTGGCCCCCAGCTCGGCATACTCGGGAATCGAGCGGGCCGTCAGGCCCAGCATCACGGAAAATACGCCGAACAAGCCGTTGATCGGAGCCACGATCCACAAAGCCCGGCGAATCATCTTGGTATTCTTCGCAGACATGGGGGCCTGTGTATTGGCTTGACTGATGGGGCCGTAGAATGCAACCGAAATGATATTGGCCAGGGCAAAGCTGAACCACAGGGACGGCGTTCCAAACACATTTGTCATAAATCTGGTGGTCACGTCGCTCTCATAGTAGGCCCGTACGGAATCAAAGCCTCCCCCCAAGGTCATTGCGATACAGATGGTGGCGGCAACGATGCCGATGTACAGGATGACCAGATTGATCATATTGACGCTGCCTACCTGCTTCATACCGGCCAGCAGTACGTAAAGCATGCCGAATACACCGCCCACAACGATAGCGATGGATAAATCCCAGCCAGTCAGGGCGTTGATGATGATCCCCACGCCTTGACATTCCACGGTGAGCACACCGAAGGTCACGCCGGACATGGCACAGGATATCCCGAGGCCTACCTTTTTCCCGTACAGGTTATCCAGCGCCTCACCCACGGTCGCCACCTTCATCTTTCGCAGCCAGGGACCAGTGCACAGGCACAGGATTACAAAGTGCACGGTGTTGGCAAAGGCAAACCACAGAGCCACGGCACCCATGCCGTAGGACATCTCAAACAGGCCTACGATATGGGGGTTGCCCAAAGCCGTCAGCGTCATGGTCGGCACCAGCAAACCGAAGCCCATGCTTCTGCCTGCTACCGCAAAGCTGTCGCCGGTATTCTTTTTGCGGTCCCGGATGATCAGCAGCACGCCGATCCCGATGACCACCAGGACCTCATAAATAAGGACCATGATGATAACATCAGTTCTCATATTTCACTTCTCTCCTTTGCACTTGAAGCGCTTACGGCCGCAGCAGGGGCCGCTTGTCCGCGCGCTCGTAAAGGTGATACCAGGGTTGGATCTGCTCAAAAGCGGCGCTTGCCGCCAGCACATCCGCATCATGAAACCGTCTGCCGATGATCTGCAGGCCCACAGGCAGTCCCGCCGGGGACAGGCCCGCAGGGACCGAAGCCGCCGGATGTCCGGTGAAGTTACAGAAATAAGTCAGGCAGAAACCAATCAGCCGTTCAGCCTTTTCTCCGTTGATGTACTCCGGCCCCATGGTATTGCCGTCCTTGGCGTTGGGCACTGGGTCGCAGGCCAGGGTGGGCGAGAGGATCAAATCATATTGGTCGAACACGTCCTGGAGCGCGTCGTAGACCTCGGTGCGAATCGCGTCGTTACGGGCATAGTCCAGGTAATTGCCCCGATAGGCTTTTTCGATGCACCGCCGCATCTCTTCCGGCAGGTCCCCGGCGTGCTCCCCCATCAGGTCCACTCCGGCACGTTTGATGCTCTCCACCACGTCCACCGTGTTGATACAGATCATATCGTCCCAACATTCGGCCAGTTCATTGTGACTGCGCTTGAGGCGGAAGTCCACCTGCTCCACCGAACATCCCGCTTCCGCAAAGCGCTGGGCCGCCCTAGCCGCTGTGGCGGCGATCTCAGGCTCTACCGCATATACGCCGAAATCCAGGGTATATGCGATACGCATTCCTTTTATATTGCGCTTGAGGGCGTCCCGGAAGTCCCGTTTCGGGTACTCGATGCTGAAGGGGTCTCTGGGATCAAAGTAAGCCATATGGTTGAGGATCATAGCGCTGTCCTCCACCGTACGGGTAATGGCCCCGGCAAAACAGTACGGGTGGCTCTCCGCGTAGGCATTGGGCCGATTTACCGATGGGATCGTTCCAACGGAGGCCTTATAGCCGTAGCAGCAGCACCACGCCGCCGGGATGCGGATGGAGCCGCCGCCGTCGGTACCCTCGGCCACCGGCACCAGTCCATCAGCTACCGCAGCAGCGCTACCTCCGGAGGAGCCCCCGGAATTGCGGCTAAGGTCAAAGGGCGTACTGGTAGGCCCGTACAGGAAATTGTCGCAGGTGCCCCGGAAGGCAAAGGATGGAGAATTGGTCTTGCCCACCAGGATGGCCCCCTGCGCCTCCATGCTTCTGGCGTAATTGGACCAGGCCGCGTCAGGCGCCCCTGCCAAAGCACGGACGCCGCCCGAAGAGCCGGGCCAGCCCGGCTTCCCAGGCAAAAAGTCCTTAAGCGCCGTGGGGACTCCACAGAACTCCCCGCCCGAAACCTTCCCGGCGCCAAGCTGCTCCTGGAGCCGCTTGGCCTGATCCATGGCATAATCAAACTTGGTATACACAAAGGCATTCAGGCTGGGGTTCCGCTGCTCAATACGACGGATGGTATGCTCCATTACCTCCACCGGTGAGAGCTCTTTCTTTCGGATCGCTTCTGACATACGTGCTGCTGACAGATAAGAAAGCTCGTCCAAGGGATCACTCCTCTCTCTTTCGCAAAAATTGCCGGCTGCTTTTCTTTTTAGCAATTGCCGCGCCAAAACGTCATTCTGCAGCAAATTATTTAAATTTTTTCCTTTCATGTCAAAACGGTTCATCCATTTTTGGTCGTTTTGCTTGTTTTGGGGCAGGTTTTCTTTTCCGTTCAAGGCTGTTTCCTTCCCGGCGCTTGCTTTTTCTTTTCTTTTGCAGTACAATTGTTTTGAACATGTGCTCAAATTATTACACACTTTGTGCAAAGGGAGCCTGCTATGGAAAAAATACGGATCACCCGAGACGAGCTCTACAGCCCGGGTCCTCTTCTCCAGGGCATCATGGATCTTGCCTTTGACGAATCCTGCATCATGGACAAGGATGGCTATATCCTGCACTGCTCGGACAGCTCTCCCCTTATTTGGAACCGTCCCAACGAAGAGAGCATCGGCAGGCATATTACCGAGCTGGACTCCGCCTCCCCCTACCCCCAGCTCTTGGCCACTGGAGAAGCCGTTCTGGGAAAGATGCACATCATCAACGGCATGTCCTGCATTACGCACATGATCCCGCTTTTCGATCAGGAGGACAACATCATCGGCGCGTTTGGCGTAATCATTTTCCGCGGCATCGAAAAACTCAAACGGCTGATGCGGGACAACAGCTTTGATTTCGACACCAAATCCAAGGCGCTCTACGATCAGCTCTCCCGTGCAGAGGCGCACTATACCCTGTCCGACTTTATTGGGATCAGTCCAGCCGTTCAGGAGATGCTGCGGTTTGCCCAAAAGGTAGCGGTCCATGACTATCCCGTACTGATCCGGGGCGAGACCGGCTGCGGCAAGGAAATCGTCTCCAGCGGCATTCACACCGCCAGCCATCTGGACGGCAAGGCCCCTTTTGTCAAGATCAACTGTACCGCCATTCCCTCCACGCTTTTGGAGTCTGAGCTGTTCGGCTATGAAAAAGGCGCCTTTTCCGGCGCTTACTCCACCAAGCTGGGCAAATTTGAAATCGCGGGCACTGGGACGCTGCTGCTGGACGAAATCGGCAGCCTGGACCCCGCCCTCCAGAGCAAGTTGCTGCGTGCTATTGAGGAGAAGGAGTTCGAGCGGGTCGGCGGCAATACCCTGATCCCCTTGCGGGCCCGCATCGTCGCCTGTACCAACAGCAACCTGGAGCAGAAAATGCGGGACGGTGAATTCCGTGAGGATTTGTACTACCGTTTGAGCATCGCCGAGATCAACATACCGCCCCTAAGGGAGCGGCGGGAGGATATTCCGGTGCTTATCGACTACTTTATCGCCAAGGATGCGCTGGATATCTCTTTCACGCCGGAGGCCATGCATCTGATGCAGGCCTATGACTGGCCCGGAAATGTGCGGCAGCTGCGCAATTTTGCGGCTAAAATGGACCTACTGGAGCGAAAGCGCATTACCGAGGATGCCGTACGCCACGCCCTGGGCATCCCAGATGCGCCCGCAGTGGAGCGTTCCCCGATCGAGGACCGGATGGATCATTTTGAGAAACAGCTGATTGAGCAGGCCCTGCTGGAAAATGGTCTGAACATTTCCCGTACCGCCCAGGCGCTGAATATGAGCCGCAATACCCTCTATGCCCGCATCCGCAGGCTGGGAATCCAGGTCAAAAAGCATCTGCGCTGAACGGCGCCCGCCCGGAAGCTCTGCTTCCGGGCGGGCGCCGTTTACTTTTTTAGTCCCAAAAGCACCTGTCCCGCGGCCCGGGCAAAGAGCCGTGCTCCGGCAAGGGCCTCCTGGAGGGTATTGCCGTGACAGCCCACTTCCACCAGCAGGGACCCTGTGGAGAGCTGCTGGTTATAGCGGGCGGCCCGCAGGGCCATCGGCCGGGCCAGGGTGGGATAGAGGTTGTTCATGCTCTGCTGGACCTTGGCGGCCAGTGCCAGGTTGGCCGTCCAGTCCGGGTGCTCGCCCCCCTCGCTGGACCCCAGCACCAGCATGACCTGCGCGGATTTTACCCCGTCGATCTCGGTGAGGGCCTTATACACCGTGCCGTCTTCCCCCACCAGGGCGTCCCGGTGCACGTCCAGCACGATCTGAATGGAGGGATATTGCTCCAAGTAGGCGCTGACGCCCTGCGCAGAACGGTCGTATGCGCCGTTGTACTGCGGGTAGTCGTACAGGGTGCGGTCGTGGACCACGCTCAGGCCCATTTCCGTGAACACCCGCTCGATCTCATCCCCGACCCGCACCACGTTATACGCCTCGTCCAGCGTGCGGGTATTGTTGTCCGAGGGCTGATAGAGATCGGTCCCGTCCTGCGTGTAGGCCTCCGTGCCATGGGTATGTACGATGAGGATCTGGGGTCCCTCTCCCGTCAGGGCGATCTCCACCGGCTCCGCCACCGCCGCCGCCAGGTCCACCGTCAGCTTGGTGCGGTTATAGAGGTAGACCCCATCGGCAAATTCATAGCCCTGGGTGCTGGTGGGCACCAGGGTGCGGGCCACGATGTCCTCCGGCGCAGCCACGGCCTCGGGCTGCTCGGCAATGTCGTCGTGGTCCCGGGCGGGCTGTCCGGCGGGAAGCTCCTCCACCGGCGTGGCGGAATTTCCCGGCGCTTCCGCGCCCAGATACCGCTCTACCGCGCCCTCCGCGCCCCGCAGCAGCGGGGACTGGTCCACCACCAGCCGCCCCCAGCCGTCCAGCGCGCCCCGGGGGCTGTCCGCCCGGGCCACCTCCCCCAGTTCGGCCGCCAGGGCGGCCGAGACAAAGGCGGAACTCTCCCCCAAGCTCTTGAAGGCATTTGCGGCCGCCCCCGCCCCGGCGCACACCAGCAGCAGCCAGGCCGCCAGGGTGGCCAGGAAAAGCGCCAGCGCCCGGCGCAGAAGACGGCTCCAGTGAATGTTCTGCTTGTGCTTCATGTTTCATCATCCTTATCGGTCGTGATACTCCAGAGTATGCATGGGAGGAAACAGATATGAGCCTGTCCCTTCCACCGGCGCCCGTTCCGGCCAAGGCGCCCTCCTTGACTTTTTCCGACAATCCGATATAATGCTTGTATGCTGTGAGAACGCATTTTGTGAGAGAGGTTTACTATGGGAAACATTGCGATCGTGACCGACAGCAACAGCGGCATCACCCAGGCCCAAAGCAGGGAGCTTGGGGTCTTCGTACTGCCCATGCCCTTTTATATCAACGACGAGCTGTTTTTAGAGGATATCACCCTGAGCCAGGAGCAGTTTTACCGGCATCTGGCCGCGGACGCCGACGTAAAGACCACCCAGCCCGCCCCGGGGGATGTGACCGAGCTGTGGGACAGGCTCCTGCAGGACCACGAGGCCGTGGTGCATATTCCCATGTCCAGCGGTCTGAGCAGCTCCTGCGAGACTGCCATCATGCTGGCCCAGGATTACGACGGGCGGGTAGAGGTGGTCAACAACCAGCGCATCTCCGTCACCCTGCGCCAGTCTGTGCTGGACGCCAAGGCCCTGGCCGCGGCGGGCCGGAGCGCGGAGGAAATCCGGACGCTTCTGGAGCAGACCCGGTTCGATTCCGATATCTATATCACGGTGGATACCCTGAAGTACCTGAAGAAGGGCGGCCGCCTCACCCCCGCCGCCGCCGCCGTCGGCACGGTGCTCAACCTCAAGCCGGTGCTGCGCATCAAGGGGGAAAAGCTGGACGCCTTTTCCAAGACCCGCGGCTGGAAGGCCGCCAAAAAGGCCATGATCGACGCGATCCTTCAGACCATCGCCCGGGATTTCCCGGACTGCCGGGGTCCCGAAGACCTGCACCTCGCCGCGGCCTTCACCGGCGAGGCGGAGAGCGCCCAGGAGTGGCTGCCCGAACTGGAGGAGGCCTTTCCCGGCTATCCCATCCACATGGACCCGCTTTCCCTCAGCGTAGCCTGCCACATCGGCCCCGGTGCCCGGGCCGTCACCGTCACCAGGGCGCTGCGGATCTGATCCCTTCAAAAATACGCCCCGGAGGAGCTTGTGCTCCTCCGGGGCGTATGGCGTATTTTGAATTTAAAAAACGTGCAAAAAATCTTCATGTTTTATACACATTTTCCGTTTATCCTAGGACTTGTTCCAAAGAAAACCGAACCCGTCAAAGGAGAGACCAGTTATGTATTACAGCGATTATAACAGACCCCCTGAGGAGCGGGAGCCCATAGAGACCATCCACTATCAGGTCAGCGATCCCGAGCCGCCCAAGAAAAAGAAGGGCTTTGCCGCCAAATTTGTGGCCGTGGGTCTTGTGTGCGCCATCGCGGGCGGTCTGGCCGGCGGCGCGGGCGCGATGGCTTTGAAGAGTTCCGGCTTCTTCGGCTCCTCCACCACCGTCTACGAAGGCAGCCGTCCTACGGCCGCCGTCTCCCTGGCAAACGTGGACGGCAAGACCGTCCTCACCGCCGAGCAGATCTACGCGGCCAATCTGGACTGCGTGGTAGGCGTCAACGGCGACGTGACCACCAACGTCTGGGGCCAGACGGTACGCAACGCCGTATCCGGTTCCGGGTTCGTCATCAGCTCCGACGGCTACATCCTGACCAATTACCACGTCATCGACGGTGTCAGCGACATCAAGGTCACCTTCGCCGACGGCTCCAGCTACGACGCCGTAGTGGTGGGCGGCGAGGAAGAAAATGATATCGCGGTGCTGAAGATCGAGGCCGCCGGCCTGCACGCCGTGACGTTGGGCGACTCCGACGCCCTGGCCGTGGGCGAGAGCGTCTATGCCATCGGCAATCCTCTGGGGGAGTTGACCTTTACCCTCACCGGGGGGCTGGTCTCCGCCAAGGACCGCACCATCACCATGAGCGACGGCACCATTATGAATATGCTCCAGACGGACACCGCCATCAACTCCGGCAACTCCGGCGGCCCTTTGTTTGATCGGTACGGCCAGGCGGTGGGCATCGTATCCGCCAAGTATTCCAGCAGCGCCTCCTCCTCCGAGGCCTCCATCGAGGGCATTGGCTTTGCCATCCCCATTAACGATGTGAAGGACATGGTCACCAGCATCATTGAGAACGGCTATGTCACCGGCAAGCCCAATGTGGGCATCCTCATGAACGACGTGGATTCCTCCGCCCAGCGCTATGGTATTCCCGCCGGCGCGGAGATTACCGCCATCCTGGACGGTTCCTGCGCCCAGAAGGCCGGTCTCCAGGTGGGGGACATCATCACTGCCGTGGACGACTCCGCCGTGAGCGGAACCACGCAGCTCAAGTCCGCGGTGAAGAACTATAAGGCCGGGGATACCGTCACCTTCACCGTATATCGGGACGGCGCTTCCCAGACCGTCCAGGTCACACTGGATGAGGACAATCAAGCCCGCTCGGACGCCATGGATGAGCTCTACCAGCAGTACAGCCAGTCCATCCAGTCTCAGCAGCAGGGCAACGGCTATTACAACTGGCCCTTCGGCGGATTTAATTATTAACAGTTCCATCAAACGGCGCGCCGCCGGGCCTTGTCCGGCGGCGCGAGACTCTCGAAAAAGTGGCAAAGCCACTTTTTCGAGAAGGAATACACGAAATTTTCACCTCGATTTCTCACGAAATTGTCGGCAAAAATTTCGTGAGAAGTGGCCGTTCCAAGGCACATGTCCTTGGAACGGCCGGGACTTCATTTTATTCCGCCGCCTGCGGGCGGCGGAACTCCCTGCGGGAGGGCTTGTTCGACACGCTGTGACGCCGCCGGGCCTTGTCCGGCGGCGTCTTTTACCTGCTTTTGTAGTTCCCGCAAAAATAAATCCAGGGTCCCGCGCGGCAGCTGCTGCGCGGGACCCTTTCCATTGAGACAAATCGCTTACTTCAAGGCCGCGGTGATGATGGCCATGGAGTAGACCTCCTGGGCGTTGCAGCCGCGGGAGAGGTCGTTGATGGGAGCGTTCAGGCCCAACAGGATGGGGCCGTAGGCGTCGAAGCCGCCCAGGCGCTGGGCGATCTTATAGCCGATGTTGCCGGCGTTGATGTTGGGGAAGACGAAGGTGTTGGCGTAGCCCGCCACGGGAGAGCCGGGGAACTTGAGCTGGCCCACGGTAGGAGAAACGGCGGCGTCAAACTGCATCTCGCCATCAATGGCCAGATCGGGCGCGGCAGCCTTGGCCTTGGCGCAGGCATTGCGCATCTTGTCCACATCCTCGCCCTTGCCGGAGCCCTTGGTGGAATAGCTCAGGAAGGCCACCTTGGGGTCGATCCCGAAAATCTTGGCGCACTTGGCGGTCTCCAGGGCGATCTCCACCAGCTCATCCTCGCTGGGGTCGATGTTGATGGCGCAGTCGCCCATGGCCAGCACCTCGTTGTCGCCCACCCGCTCGCGGACCATGATGAAGCAGGAGGAAACGATCTTGTTTTCAGGCTTGGTCTTGATCAGCTGCAGCGCCGGGCGCACGGTATCGGCAGTGGAATAAGTAGCGCCGCCCAGCAGGCAGTCGGCCACGCCCATCTTTACCAGCATGGTGCCGAAGTAGTTGCCCTTCTTCAGGGCGGCGCGGCACTCGTCGGCGGTCATCTTGCCGCGGCGCAGCTCCACCATGGTCTGTACCATCTCGTCCATGCCCTCGTAGGTCTCAGGGTCAATGATCTGGGCGCCGCGGATGTTGAAGCCGGACTCCTCGGCGGCGGCGTGGACCTCCTGCTCGCTGCCCACCAGGATGGGGGTAAGGAAGTTGCCGGCCAGCAGGCGGGCACTGGCCTCCAGGATGCGGGGATCGGTACCCTCGGTAAAAACGATTTTCCTGGGGTCTTTCTTCAAGGTATCAATGAGCTGCTGGAACATATGCATGGACATGGGAATTACCTCCGTTTGAATTAAAATCGGTCAAATTGCCGGTCTTTCCGGCTTTCTTTTTATTATACACCCATTCTTCCGCCAAGCTCAATCCCAAAAGGGTACAAGATTGTGAAAAAATCCACTTTACTTTTGGTATTCCCGCTTTTATACTATACTCACTGTTTTTTGGTTGAGGTGTATTATGGCTTCTGATTTCTCCCGCTGCCTGTCCCTGCTGCGCCAGGAACGGGGCGTCTCCCAGCGTGCGGCCGCCAAGGACCTGGGGATCAGCCAGGCGCTGCTCTCCCATTATGAGAACGGCGTGCGCGAACCCGGTCTGGCTTTCGTGGTCAAGGCCTGCAATTACTATCATGTGTCGGCGGACTTTCTTCTGGGGCGTACCCTGTCCCGGGACGGCACCACCATCGTCTCCGCCGACGAGCTGTACGATTACTCCGCGGAAAAGGACAATGTGCTCCACGGCAGCATCATGGCTACGCTGAACAAAAAGCTGCTGGTCAACTCGGTGGGCGTGCTCTTCGACCTGCTGGGCAAAACCGGCAGCAAGCAGGCCATCTCCGCCGCCGCCGATTACCTGGGCACCGCCGTTTATACCATGTTCCGGCATCTGTTCCGGGCCAACGGCACGCAGAACGAGGACTTTTTCTCCGTCCCCGCCCGCCATTTCGTCGTGGGCGTGCCCCGGGCCGACATGATCTGTGCCGAGGCCGATTATGTGGACGCTCTGGCCACCCACGCCAAAGAAAAGGGCACCTTCCCGCCCATGAACAACGATGCGCTTACCGAAAGCTACCCCGGCCTGTATCAATCCCTTCTGCAGATCATCCACACCACCGGCGCCCGCATCAACCGCCGGGTGGAAGCCCGCCGGAACGACCGCTGAGCCGCGCGGCCGCACGGCCGGCCGATGCCAACGGTTTTACTCCTGCCGGACCGCCCACACCGGCCGCGCCGGGGCCGGCCCTGTGTCCCCCGTCCCCGGCGGAAGCCGGGGGGCTGCCCGCTGCGCTGCCGCTCCCCGCGGCAAAGCCTCACGGCTTTGCTCAGATCCCGTTTCTGATTTTGATTCCGGCGCTGTGCGCCGCCCCGCTGTGCGGGGCCCCAGCGCGGACCTTCCTACGGAGGTGTTTTGATTGACCGACCAATCCAAAATCCGCAACTTTTCCATTATCGCGCATATTGACCACGGAAAGTCCACGCTTTCCGACCGGCTGATCGAAAAATGCAACGCGGTGGAAGCCCGCGAGATGGCCAGCCAGCTGCTGGACAACATGGACCTGGAGCGGGAGCGCGGCATCACCATCAAGGCCCGGGCCGTGCGTCTGAACTATAAGGCGGAGGACGGCCAGACCTATGAGCTCAACCTGATCGATACCCCGGGCCACGTGGACTTCAACTATGAGGTCAGCCGCAGCCTGGCCGCCTGCGAGGGCGCAGTGCTGATCGTGGACGCCGCCCAGGGCATCGAAGCCCAGACTCTGGCCAACACCTTTCTGGCCCTGGAGCACGATCTGGAGATCCTGCCGGTGCTCAACAAGATCGACCTGCCCGCCGCCGACCCCAAGCGGGTGAAGGACGAGATCGAGAATATCATCGGCATTCCGGCTCAGGACGCGCCCGAGATCTCCGCCAAGGTAGGCATCAATATCGATGCGGTGCTGGAGGATATCGTCAAAAACGTCCCGCCCCCCAAGGGGGACGTGAACGCGCCCCTGCAGGCGCTGATCTTCGACAGTCAATACGACGCCTACCGGGGCGTGATCGTGTACTTCCGGGTCATGGAGGGCGCTATCCGGACGGGTATGAAGGTGCGGATGATGGCTTCGGGCGCCACCTACGAGGTGCTGGAGTGCGGCCATCTGCTCCCTCTGGGCATGGAGCGCTGCGACGAGCTCATCGCGGGCGAGGTGGGCTATTTCACGGCCTCGATCAAAAATGTGAAGGATACCCAGGTGGGCGACACCGTCACCGGTGCGGAGCGCCCGGCCGCCGGGGCGCTGCCCGGGTACCGCCCCGCCCGGGCCATGGTGTACTGCGGCATCTATACCGAGGACGGGAGCAAGTATCCCGACCTGCGGGACGCGCTGGAGAAGCTCCAGCTCAACGACGCTTCCCTGTCCTTTGAACCGGAGTCCTCCGCCGCCCTGGGCTTCGGCTTCCGCTGCGGTTTTCTGGGCATGCTCCACATGGAGATCATTCAGGAGCGCCTGGAGCGGGAATTCGACCTGGACCTCATCACCACCCTGCCTTCGGTCATCTACCGCATCACCAAGACCGACGGCTCGGTGGTCATGGTGGACAATCCCCACAACTATCCCGACCCGGCGGTCATCGAGCTGGCCGAGGAGCCCTACGCCAAGGTGTCCATCGTCACCCCGCCGGACTACGTGGGCAACATCATGCCCATGTGCCAGGAGCGGCGGGGCGAATATAAGGATATGCAGTATTTGGACACCAACCTGGTAGAGCTGCATTACTCCATGCCCCTGGGCGAGATCATCTACGATTTCTTCGACACCCTCAAGGCCCGCACCAAGGGCTACGCCTCCCTGGACTATGAACTGGACCGGTACCAGGCCTCCGAGCTGGTGAAGGTGGACCTGCTCCTCAACGGCGACCAGGTGGACGCGCTTTCCTTCATCGCGCACAGGGACAAGGCCTACCCCCGGGCGAGAAGGCTGTGCGAAAAGCTCCGGGAGAACATTCCCCGCCAGCTCTTCGAGGTGCCGGTGCAGGCCGCCATCGGCGGAAAGGTCATCGCCCGGGAAACCGTCAAGGCCATGCGCAAGGACGTGCTGGCCAAGTGCTACGGCGGCGACATCACCCGCAAGAAAAAGCTGCTGGAAAAGCAAAAAGAGGGCAAAAAAAAGATGCGCTCTCTTGGGACCGTACAGATCCCGACTGAGGCGTTCATGGCCGTGCTCAAGCTGGACGAGGAATAGAGGCAGCCCCATCTTCCTCCCGCCTCCGCAGAGCAGGGCCCCGCCGCGTCCTGCGGCGCGCTTGCAATTACGATAAATTTATGGTATCCTATCGTTATCTTTTTTCGAGAGGAGGGCGTACCATGGGCTGGGCGTTCGGCATAGTTATGGAATCTTTTGGAAATTTTTTAGGCCGTCCTGGGGGAAGTGCGCCCTTTTTGCGGGACCCACGGCGGTAAAACCATCGGACGTTTTATGGCCGCGGCAGTTCTGCCGCGGCCTTTTTCTGCGCAAAAAAGGCGTCTTTTCCTTTTTGATGCTTATTTCAACGTTCCTTCCCTGATGTAAAGCCAGACGCGCCCCGCGCGGCCAAACGCGTTGTGCGGCTCGGGCCGGCGCCTGCAGGGATGGAGCGATCAGAAAGGAACGATGCGATTATGAACCTGAACAAACAGATCCGGCGGCTTTTGCTGCTGGACGGGCTGAGCAACCTCCACCTGGCCGGGACGGCCTGGGTGCTGCTGCTCACCCCGCGCGGCTTTACCTTGACTCAGATCGGCCTGGCGGAGGGCGTGTTCCATTTGGTCAGCCTCTGCTGTGAGCTGCCCTCGGGTATGCTGGCCGACCTGCTGGGCCGGAAATGGACCCTGGCGGCCAGCCGGGCGATGGGCGCGCTGTCCGCCCTGGCCATGATCACGGCCCGGACCGGGCTGGGCGTGTGTCTGGCCATGGGCCTGTGCGCCCTGGGCTACAACCTGGCCTCCGGCACACGTGAGGCCATCACCTACGACTCGCTTCTCCAATGCGGCCAGGCGGAGCGCTACCTCCGGGTAAGCGCCTGGCAGAACATTTTCTGGCGGGGCGCCGGGGCCGCAGCCCTGTTGGTGGCTGGGCTGACCGCCGCGCTGGGCTACCGGCTGGCCTACGGCTTGGACATCCTGGTGGACGCGCTGGCCGTGCTGACGGCGCTGGGCCTGACGGAGCCCGCCGTGGGCGCTCCGGAGCGGCGGCCCCGCCTAAGCGAACTGCCCCGGGGCTTTCGGGACTGCGCACGGGACGCGGCGGATTTTTTGCGCGCCAACCCCGCTGCCGCCGCGGTCATGCTCTTCAATGCTCTGGTGGGCGCTCTGGCCACCCTGCTGGGCTTCTTTCTCCAGGACGGCCTGACTTCCGCCGGGGCGGGGAACGCGCTGCTGGGTCCTCTGCTGCTCCTAGTGGCTTTGGGCGGCGTGGCCGGCTCCCGCGCCGCCCTGCTGCTGGAACGGCTGCCCTACCGGCTGACGGGGCTCCTCTGTCTGGCCGGGGTCGCCGCCGGAGCCGCTCTGTCGCTCACCGGCCGCCTGCCCCTGCTGGCCGCCGGAGGTCTTCTGGCCAGCGCCTGCGACGATGCGTTCCAGATGCTTACCGACGCCCGGCTCAATGCCATGATCCCCTCCCAGCGGCGGGCCACCCTCATCTCGGTCTCCTCCATGACCTTCAGCCTGGTCATGATCGTTCTCTCGCCCCTGACCGGGGCCGTTTGGGAGGGGCTGCTCTAATGCCGCCGCGCATTGTCCCCGGAGCGCGCCCTCAGCAAAAGGACGAAATTTTTATACCGCCCCTCCGGCCGTTTCCGGCTCGCGGGGCGGGTGTGGGGGTACGGCTTCCCTTCCGCGCCCCGGCTCCACAAGATGTCGTGTTGCCGCCCGGCGCGGGCCGCCGCGCCTCCCCCAGGGCAGAAAGGGCTTGACTGTGCCGGGAAAAACGTGTATCATAAACTCTGTAACCTTTTTGTAATCTTTTTATTCAACTTGTTACGATTCGGCGCTTTCGTGCCGGATCGATCTTGATGTAAACCACTCGAACGGGAGGGATTCCCATATGGACGATATTCTGCATGCGCCCCGGGACGAGGACGCACAGCAGGCAGGCCTGCCCCTGGCAAAACGGCTGGAGCGTTACCGTGCCGCCTGGATGGACGGCATGGCCCGTGTGCGGCTGGGCGCCCGGCGGTTCCAGCACAAGCTGGACGAGGCCACGGCAGGGGGAAAACGGCTCTTCACACCGCTGAATTTTCTGGCTGTGGCCGCCGTGGTGGGCGTGGCCACTGTGGTGGCCACCGTTTACACGCCCAGCTACGTAGTGTCGGTGGACGGGGTGCCCCTGGGCACCGTGTCCGATCCCCAGGTCTTTGAGGATGTGATGGACCGGGTGGAGGCCCGGGCCGCCACCATTCTGGGCTATGATTATGAGATCCCCAGCACGGTGAGCTATACCTTTGCCCTGTCCGAGCGCGGTAAGCTTTCCGACACCGGCGAATTTGAGACCTATCTCTTCGACCAGATCGGCGCGGTGATGAAGAGCTATGTGCTCAAGGTGGACGGCACGTTTATCGGCGCAGCCGCCGACCGGGAGAGCCTGGACGCCCTGCTGGACGCCATCAAGGCGCCCTACCGGACCGAAAACACCGTCTCCGCCGATTTCACCGCCAATGTGGTCGTCTCTCATGAATACACCCCCTCCGACGTGAATCAGGATCTGGACGCGATGCTGGCCCGGCTGACCCAAAACACCAACGGCCAGACCACCTATGAGGTTCAGAGCGGAGACACTTTTATGCAGATCGCGCTGGACAACGGCATGACCGTCAGCGAGATGCAGCAGCTCAATCCCGAGATTGACATCAACCGGATCTATATCGGCCAGCTGCTCAACGTCCGGGAGGAGATCCCCTACCTGTCGGTGCAGACGGTGGATTCCGTCACCTATACCGAGGCCGTGGAGTGCCCCGTGGAGCAGGTGGAGGACGACTCCATGTACCAGGGTGAATCCCGTGTGATCGACCCCGGCGTTCCCGGCCAAGCGCTGGTCAGCGCCAACATCACCTATGTCAACGGCCGCGAGCAGGAGCGGGATATCATCAGCACCCAGGTGCTGCAGGAGGCCACCACCAAGGTCATCGCGGTGGGCACCAAGGTGCGGCCCTCCTGGTACCCCAACGGCTACTTTATCTGGCCGGTCTACGGGCGCATCACCTCCTATTTTGGCTACCGGTCCATTTTCGGCTCCTACAGCTATCATGGCGGCATCGACATCGCCGCTTCCTACGGTACCGGCATCGCCGCCGCCGACGGCGGCACCGTGACCTTCGCGGGCCGGGCCACCGGCAGCAACTGGAGCTACGGCAACCTGGTCATCATCAACCACGGCAACGGCAAGGTGACCTATTACGGCCACTGCTCCAGCGTACTGGTCTCGGCGGGCGACCACGTCTACCAGGGCCAGACCATCGCCCGGGTGGGCTCCACCGGGCGCTCCACCGGCAACCACTGCCACTTTGAGGTCAAGATCAACGGCACCTCGGTCAATCCCCTGGCCTATCTGAGCTGAATCCCCGCTTCCTGAAGCAGTCAAACGTCCCAGGCGTATGTTCTTGGCCGTCTGGGGCCGGCCCCCGCCGGAGGCTTTTCCCATGGAAGCGTCCCCCTCCTTCCTGCATGGGCTTTGCGTGCTCGACCGTCTGCGCTCCCCCGCCGCCTGCCGCGGCGGGGGAGCGTTCTGCTCTTGACAAGCAATTTGAAATGTGATAGCATTTCTCCGTTCGATTCGGAAAATCATAGGAAAACGGCACGGATCGGGAGTAGTAAGCGGTCTTTCCTGCCCCAGAGAGAAAGCGTTGGGTGTGAGCTTTCGCAGGCGGGCCGCCCAAGTCGCCCGGGAGCCATGGAAGGAACTGCAGTAGACTCCATCGGGAGGGGCCCGTTATCGCCCCCAAGAGCGCGCGCGCCGTCCCGGCACGCGAATTTAGGTGGTACCGCGGAGTTGATTTCGCCCTAAACTGGCAGCAGTTTAGGGCGTTTATTTTGATTGGGAGGTCACTATGGAAGAATTTGAAAAACGATATAACGGGCTGGAGATCGAGCCCCAGATGCAGCAGCTGTGGGAGCTGCAGCAGGTCTACAAGTACGTGCCGGACCAGTCCCGGCCCATTTACTCCATCGACACGCCCCCTCCCACCGTCAACGGCAGCCTGCACATCGGCCACATCTTCAGCTATACGCAGGCGGAGATGATCGCCCGCTACCGCCGGATGAACGGCTACAACGTGTTTTACCCCTTCGGCTTTGACGACAACGGCCTGCCCTCGGAACGGCTGGTGGAAAAGGAGACCGGCGTAAAGGCCATGAACGTGCCCCGCAGCGAGTTCGGCCGCCAGTGCATCGAGATCACTGGAAAATACGAGGCGGAGTTCAAGGCCCTGTGGAAGGCCATGGGCTTTTCCTGCGACTGGGACCTGCAGTACTCCACCGTGGGGGCCCAGGCGCAGAAGATCTCCCAGCGCTCTTTTATCGAGCTGGCCAAGGCGGGCCACGCCTACCTCAGGAAGTCCCCGGTCCTCTGGTGCTCCGAGTGCCAGACCTCCATCGCTCAGGCGGAGCTGGACGCCAAGGACATCGACTCCACATTCAACTATATCCCCTTCGTGGTAGAGGGCAAGACCCTGGAGGTGGCCACCACCCGGCCCGAGCTGCTCTACGGTGTGGTGTGCGTCTTCGTCAACCCCGAGGACGAGCGCTACAAGGCCTATATCGGCAAGCAGATCACGGTGCCCCTGTATGAGTACGAGGTGCCCATCCTCTCCGATGAGCGGGTGAGCATCGAAAAGGGCACCGGCGTGGTCATGTGCGCCACCTTCGGCGACTCCACCGACCTGGACTGGTACAACGACTATCAGCTGCCCTACCGTCAGGTCATCCTGCCCGACGGCCGCATCGCCGCGGACGTGCCCTATATCGCGGGCCTCTCCGTCCGGGCCGCCCGGAAGGAGATCATCCGCCTGCTGGACGAGAAGGGCCTGCTGCTCAAGTCGGAGAAGCTGACCCACACGGTGTCCATCCACGAGCGCTGCGGCACCGAGGTGGAGATCATTCCCTCCCAGCAGTGGTATATCGACGTGCTCAATATTAAGGAAGAGCTTCTGAAGGCCGGCGACGCGATCAACTGGTATCCCGCCTCCATGAAAAACCGCTACCGCATGTGGGTGGAGAACCTGAAGTGGGACTGGTGCATCTCCCGCCAGCGGTATTTCGGCGTTCCCTTCCCGGTGTGGTACTGCGCAAAGTGCGGCAAGCCCCACTTTGCCGACGAGTCTCAGCTGCCCGTCAACCCTCTGGAGACCCCCTATCACGGCGCCTGTGAATGCGGCTGCAGCGAGTTTGTGCCCGAGTCCGCCGTGCTGGACACCTGGGCCACCTCCTCCCTGACCCCCGCCATCAACGAGAACACCGCCCGGGGCGCAGGCTACGAGGAGCCCTTCGTGCCCATGACCATGCGTACCCAGGCCCATGAGATCATCCGCACCTGGGCCTTCTATACCATCGTCAAAAGCTATTACCACCGCCACACCATCCCCTGGAAGGACGTGATGATCTGCGGCTTCGTTCTGGCCAAGCCGGGTGAAAAGATCAGCAAGTCCAAGGGCAACGCCAAGCTCACGCCCAAGTCCCTGCTGGAGACCCATCCGGCCGACATGATCCGCTATTGGGCGGCCAGCGCCCGGCTGGGCACCGACACCTTCTTCGATCAGAACGACATGGTGGACTCCTCCAAGCGCTTTATGACCAAGCTGTGGAACGCCTCCAAGTTCTGCCTGTCCCACCTGCACGACTTTGATCCCGGCGTCCGGCCGGAGCTGCTGCCCATCGACCGCTGGATGGTGGAGCGGGTGCAGGAGACCGCCCGGAAGGCCACCGAGCTGCTGGACTCCTACGAGATCGGCCTGGCCCGCCACCTGATCGACGAGCTGTTCTGGAACGATTTGTGCGACGACTATATCGAGATCGTCAAGTCCCGCCTGTACGAGCCCGAGATCCATGGCGAGGCCGAACGCCGCAGCGGGCAGTACGCGGTGTTCTACGCCCTGCTGAACATCCTCAAGCTCTATGCCATCTATGTGCCCCACATCACCGAATATATCTACCAGAAGGGCCTGAAGGAGTTTGTGGGCGCGCCGTCCATCCACCTGCTCCAGTGGGAGAAGGGCGACCGGGCCGACGAGGATATCCTCCGCTTCGGCGAGGAGTTCAAGGCCGCGCTGGACGCCATGCGCAAATACAAATCCGAGCACAATCTGTCCATGCGGGATGAGATCGACCGGCTGGAGGTGGAGGCTCTCGCTTCCCACAAGCGCTGGTTCGAACAGAGCATGGGCGATCTGAACGCCTGCACCCACGCCAGGGAGATCGCGTTCCAATACCACGATTAAGCAGCGCAGCGGTCAGAAAAGCGGCTGAGCCGCTTTTCTGAGATGGCTGGGGCCTGCTGCGCGCACGGGCTGTCTGCCGCTGGCGGACAGCCCGTGCGCGTTCAGGCGCAGCAGCGCATTCTCCGAAGCGCATGCCGCCGGAGAATGCGGTCTCAGCGTTGATTGCGCCGTTGCGGCGGCGAACCCCTGCCGAGGGCTTCCCCTTGTGCAGGAAGCGTGCGCCCGCTTGTGCGAGTCTCAGTCATCTGACCAGCGGATGCGCGGGCCTGCCGTTTTCCGGGCAGGCCCGCGCCGGATTTTATTTTGCGTAATTGCTTCCAAACGGAAACTTTTTATTTCTTACGATCGTCTTAAATCTATAGACCTTTTGGCCCGGTTGCGATACAATAGCAACAAAAGGATATGGAAGGAGTACCACCATGAAATCCCAGACAAATAAGCTTTGGCCCCGCGTCCTGTCTCTGGTCCTGTCTCTGTCCCTGGTCGCGGGCCTGATGCCCGCCGCGCTGGCGAGCAGTCCCCATCAGCACACGAGCCAATGCCCGAAAGAGCTGAGCTGTGAATATAGCAGCTTCCTGGGCGAAGGCCAGATTCTGGTCTGTGGAAAAGAAGAACAAGCTCCTGTCGAAGCGCACCATCACACAGCGGAATGCTACCAAGACAATGAACTCACTTGTGGTAAAGAGGAGACAGACGGTACGGAAGGTCACTCACATACCGCTGACTGCTACCACACGCATACTGAATCCTGCTACACCTATACCTGCACACCCGTTAACGGCGTTACCGTCGCCCCCGGCTCCATGAGCCTGTCCGCCGGCGGAACCGCTACGCTTGCGGCGATTCTTGCACCCTCGGACGCTACGATTCAAGGGGTGACCTGGAGCAGTAATTCCAGTACCATCACTGTCAATTCCAGTACCGGGGCTGTTACCGTCTCTTCCGGCGCGGCCGCCGGCGATACGGCGATCATCACCGCTACCACAGAAGACGGCGGCTATACGGATTCCTGTACCATCACGGTCTCTGCCGCCGCTGTTTCCAGCGTCTCGATCTCCCCGGCCTCCGCTTCCGTCGCCCCGGGCGGCACACAGCAGCTTACCGCCACGGTCTCTCCTTCCAGCGCAAACCAAACCGTGACCTGGGCCGTGACCTCCGGTCCCGCCACGGTCAACGCCTCCACCGGGCTGGTGAAGGTGGACTCCTCTGCCGCGGCAGGCTCCACCATCAAGGTCACCGCCACGGCAGCAGGCGATGCGACCAAAACGGCCAGCTGCACCATCACCGTCACCGGTACGGCTACCGGCGTGACGGTCACTCCGGCCACCTACTCGCTCGTCCCCGGCGGTACGACTGCGCTTTCCGCCTCTGTGGCCCCCGCTGCGGTCAGTCAGGCCGTGACCTGGAGCAGCGGCAACGCTTCGGTCGCCACCGTCGATTCCTCCGGCAAGGTCACGGTCAACGCCAACGCCGCGGTCGGCTCCACCGTGCGCATTACCGCCACCTCCACCGCAGACGGCTCCAAGTCCGGCTATGCCACCATCACCGTGATCAGTCCGCTGACCCTGAGCAAGAGCTCTGTAAGCGTGGCAATGGGCAGCACTACTTCTCTGCGCGCCACCACGGTCCCCTCCTCCAGCGCCAGCAGCGTACGCTGGAGCTCCGGCAACTCCAACGTCATCCGGGTGGGCAGCACCACCAACACCGGCACCTATACCGGCTCTTCCTGCACCCTCTATCCCAGAGCCACCGGTTCCGCCACCATCACCGCCCAGGTGACCATTAACGGCCGCACCTATACTGCGGCCTGTACCGTCACCGTCTCCGGCGCCGGCACGGCCACGGCGGTCAAATACTCCACCGACGAGAACACCCCCGTGGAATTCGACGCCAGCGACTTTAACGACGTGTGCTACAGTCTGACCGGCTACAGCCTGAATTACGTCTATTTCTCCCTGCCCTCCAGCACCCGGGGTACCCTGTACTATAATTATACCAACAGCAGCAACAACGGCGGCACGGTAAGCGCCAGCAAGAAGTATTACCGCACCGCCACCTCTCCCTATCTTTCTTACGTCTCCTTCGTCCCCAAGAGCAGTTATACCGGTTCCGTCACCATCGAGTACACCGGCTATAACTCCCAGGGCACCGCCTTCAACGGGACCGTGGTGGTCTCCGTGGGCGCCGGCTCCGGCAGCGGCGACGTGACCTACACCACCGCGGTGGATGAAGCCGTACAGCTGGACAACGCCTCCTTCAACGATTACTGCAAGGATGTGACCGGCTACAACTTCGAATCCATCTGGTTCACGCCTCCCGCCACCAAATACGGGCGCCTGTACTATAATTACACTTCCAGCAGCCGGTATGGATACGTGGTGGACTCCAACGACGAGTTCTACCGCAGCTCCACGCCCTATCTGTCCGACGTGACCTTTGTCCCCGCCAGCGGATACACCGGCACCCTGGAGATCCCCTTCGCCGGCGTGAGCACCAATAACAAGTCTTTCTCCGGCACGCTGGTCGTCAAGGTGGGCGCCGAGGCCAAGACCATCACCTATTCCACTGCCGCCAACACCGCCGTCCGCTTGGACGAGGACGATTTCATCGACTACTGCAAGGCGGTAACGGGCTACACCTTTAATTATGTGACCTTCGACCTGCCCTCCTCCAGCCGCGGCGTGCTCTATTACGACTATTCCGCGGGCAGCAGCTCCAACACCAAGGTCACCTCCAACACCAAGTATTACCGCACCTCCAAGCCTTACGCGGACTATGTCACCTTCGTCCCCGCCAGCAACTACACCGGCACCGTCTCCATTTCCTTTACCGGCTACAGCTCCAACAGCACCAAGTTTACCGGGACCCTGAAGATCTACGTGGGCAAAAACGCGGGCGACGTATCCTACACCGCCTCCGTGGGCGAGAACGTCCGCTTTGTGGTGACCGACTTCAACGACTTCTGTAAGGATGAGACCGGCTCCAACCTGAGCTACGTCACCTTCGACCTGCCCTCCTCCAGCCGCGGCGTGCTTTACTACGACTATTCCGCCGGCAGCAACTCCAACACCAAGGTCTCCGGCAGCGCCAAGTATTACCGCACCTCCAAGCCTTATCTGGACTACATTACCTTCGTCCCCGCCAACGGCTACAGCGGCAGCGTGACCATTCCCTTTGAGGCGGTCTCCACCAGCGGCACAAAGACCGCCGGCAACGTGATCATCACCTACTCCGCGCCCAAGGAGGCCGCTGTCATCCGGTATACCTCCAACAGCTCCCCGGTGTCCCTGCGCCTGACGGACTTCATCTCCGCCTGCAACGCCCGGGGCAGCGCAGCGCTCTCCTTCGTGAAGTTCGTTCTGCCGGACAGCTCCTACGGCACCCTGTACAACGGCTATAAGACGCCCGCCACTCCGGGCAGCCCGGCCAGCGCCACCACCGCCTACAACGCTTCCGGCTCCCCCTCCATCGGCGATCTGGTCTTCGTGCCCAAGGCCGGCTTCACCGGCACCGTGACCCTGAATTATACCGGCACCGACCTGAACAACGCCACTTACTCCGGCGCCGTTCAGATCGTGGTCTCTCCCGCCTCTTCTTCCGCCGTCTTCACCGATGTGGGCACGAACTACAGCTGGGCCGCCGCGTCCGTCGACTTCCTGTACACCGGCGGCGTGGTCACCGGTACCAGCGCCACGCAGTATTCGCCCGCCAACTACATCACCCGGGGCGACTTTGTGCTCATGCTCTACCGCGCCTTCGGCCTGAAGAGTGCCGGCACCTCCAGCTTCCCGGACGTGCCCGCCAACAGTTATTACGCCCAGGCCATCGCCGCAGCCAAGTCGATGGGCATCGCCACCGGTACCGGGGACGGCAACTTCCGGCCCACCGCCCCCCTGACCCGCCAGGACGCCATGCTGCTCATCCAGCGTACCGTCCAGGCCACCGGCGGCATCATGAACAACGGTACCGCCCTGGCGCTGAGCGGCTTCTCCGACCGCGCTTCCGTGGCCAGTTACGCCCAGGGCGCCGTGTCCGCGCTGGTCCAGGCAGGCATCATCAAGGGCAGCAACGGTATGCTGAATCCCACCAGCTACCTGACCCGCGCCGAGATGGCCACCATCCTCCACCGTGTGCTGACCATGTGACAGCAGCCCTCAGGGGCGCCCGGAAAGGCGGCAGAGCCGCTTTTCCGGGCAAACAACGCCGCGCAGAGTTCGTCATCCGAAGATGACGGGCTAAAATCAGAATCCGGCCTTTTCAATGCGCATGTCCTTGAAAAGGCCCCTTCACAGGACGGACCGGGTGACTTTTCGCAGGAAGTCGAACCCGGTCCGTCCTGCATCCTTTTGCCGCTTGTCTGAAGGAGCTGCGGCCTGCTGCGCGCACTCGCCGTCCGCCTATGGCGGGAAGCTCCCACGCTTACGGGCCGGGAAGCGTTTTCTCCGACGCACCTCCCCCGGGGGACCCTCTCCTGCCCCTGCAGGGCAATTCATCTTGCCACAAGGAGTGGCATACGCCTTACGGCGTAGGGAAGAGCGGGAAGTCCGGAAATAGAACGGGCGTTCTACAAAACGTGCAATCCGTTGCGGCCCAATGGATTGCCAAATTTTAACTGCTGTGACGTACCGAAAAAGGAGGACAAAAATGGGGCACAAAAGAGGGAAGCTGGCCCGGTTTGAGGACGGAGTGAAGGCCATGAGCGCCCACGAGCGGGAGGCGCTGAGGCGGGCCATGCAGGCCGCGCAGGAGGACCCGGCCATGCTTTCGCGCATCACAGCCATAGCCGCAGCAAGAGGCGAAGCCGTCCGGAAGCGGGCCTCAGACCGGCGTACCGATGCCGCCCGCCGTACCCTGGTGGGGGCCAGGGTGCCCAGGGAAGCGGCCGCCCGCTGCCGGGAAGCGGCCATGGCGCAGGGGATAAGCCTCTATGCCTGGGTCTGCAAGGCGCTGGAGCAGGCCGCGGGCAGGGAAGCGGACAAGCGCGGATAGCCCGCTTCAAAGACGGGCCATGATGGTCCGCCCTCCTGTCTCCAAATGGTGATAATCGGGGGCCGGGCGTACGTTCAGCGGAAGACTGGAGCGCCTGCCCGCTCGGCTTCCCATTGTACCACCCGGTCAAGCGGCGGGGGACCGCTTGACTTCGGG
>CDZT01013518.1_pt1 | contig 24837 bp, 18 predicted proteins | sample 557531 | NCBI WGS metagenome assembly CDZT01 (sample SAMEA3182066, study PRJEB8094) | gut metagenome | biome: human; feature: gut; material: Stool; isolation source: human stools | place: Canada | collected 2013-03-05
GACAGTTTGCCACGGCCCGAATTCTTGCGGGAGCATCCTCCACGAACATCCAGAGCGTATGAGATAGCGCAACGCATTGATGATCTCACGCAGGTCTGTTTTGCGCCTCCGACCTTCTCCGGAAGCAGGGGGCAGGAGAGGACGTACAAGCGCCCATTCTTTGTCCGTCAGATCGCTGGGGTATCGTTTGACAGTCTTCGCGAGTTTTTGCTGCCGCGCACAGTCCTTTTTTGTCCACATGCCTTCTTGTAACTATAAAAGCTGAAGTTTCCAAACACGCTCTGAGGTGTCATATTCCAGACCTCCTCACTGTATTCGTGCAGGTTTTTGCCGTTACGCCGGGCCATGAGGCGGCGGTTCAACTCAGCCATACTGAGTTTCTCTCTGTCCACGTCGTCCAATGCGGCAACAAGTTTATCATGTGTATACACAGAGAGGACTTGCGGATCATTCCTGTCCTGATAGAGAAAAGCTATTTTCCAGGCGACCATCTGCCACAGCACACTGTCCTCCACCGCATTCAGATTCCGGTGCTGAACAGCATTGATAATGGACAGGATATGTTTTTTGACAGCGGCGAAGGCGATCGCAGGAGAGTCCCCTAGACGGGCCTGCCAGGCATATTTTACTCCATAGATATAACCGGAACTTTTCTTATCTTCTGTGGAAGCACGTTGATAAATACCGAATTTAAAAGCAGAACCTCCCCAGATTGACCCCAGTTTTTCCGTCATGCTTTCCAGACAACGCTGGAAACACGTCGGATCATTGAGCGTATGGTACTGTTCCAGCGTCATGGCTCGCACTTTTTCCACAGGCCAGAGTTCAAGGAATTTTGTCCAGATGCCATCAAGGTGTACGATGTCGGCCATAGATTACCTCATGGTCAGCGCTGCTGGTATCACAGAAAAAAGATGCTACCACTCAAGCACAAAAACTGCCTGCGAGCAACAGCACGACCAGTGTCAGTGTTCTCCGATATCGTACAGGCCACAATCCACTTGCCGAAACGGGATGTTAGCGTCCTTCGACAGTCTGTTGCCACGCACCGGCAACCAAGCCTCTGACGGCCGCTCCGTATCGGGCAGCCCTTACCTCGCAGCAGTCCCGCAATACATCCTTTCCCAAATAAAAACCGACGCATGACGCTCTCTCGTCACACGCCGGTCTCACTGGCATGAGGATACCGCCCCGCAGGGCAGCCCCGTCATTTCAGGTGCGCTATACCATCGCCGTCTGTTCTAAAAATACATGGTCAGCAAATCGCGGGCCCGGGCCACGTCGGTGCGGATCTGGGCCACCAGGGCATCGGCGGAGTCGAAACGCTTCTCGTCGCGCAGACGGGCCACGAAGTCCAGGCGCAGCTCGCTGCCGTAGAGGTTCAGATCCGTATCCAGCAGGAAGCTCTCGATGCTCAGGCCGTAGTCCCCGAAGGTGGGCTTGCGGCCGATGTTGGTCACGGCCTGCAGGGTCTTGCCCAGGTGCGGCACCACCACGCGGGTGGCGTAGACGCCCGGTGCGGGCAGCATGGTGTCCGGGATGGCGATGTTGGCCGTGGGGAAGCCCAGGCCGGTACCGCGGCCTTCGCCGTGCACCACCAGGCCCTCGCAGCCGTAGGCATGGCCCAGCAGGCTGGCGGCCGTGGCCACATCGCCCTTGCCGATGAGCTCGCGCAGGCAGGTGGAGCTGACCACATGCCCGCCCACTTCCACCGGCGGCAGCTGGTCCACGTCAAAGCCGTACTTCTCGCCCAGGGCACGCAGCACATCGGGCTGGCCGCTGCGGCCGCGCCCCAGCGTGAAGTCGTGGCCGATGACCAGATGTTTGAGCCGCAGCGGCAGCAGGTGCTGCCGGACGAACTCCTCGGGCGACAGCGCGGCCAGCTCGTGGGTGAAGGGCAGCTCCAGCACACGCAGATCGCCCAGGCCCTGCAGCAGGCGCATGCGGGCGGCCCGGCTGGTCAGGGGCTGATGCGGCCTGCCGAAAAGCACGCGCGGATGCGGCCAGAAAGTGATGACCACGCAATCCAGGCCGAACTGCTGGCTGTAGGTCAGCGCACGGCGGATGAGGACCTGATGGCCCTGGTGTACGCCGTCGAAATTGCCGATGGTGACGGCCGTGGCGCGGGGAGACGCGGAAGGGGAAGTATCCATGATGGTCCAGTTGCTCAGATAAGACGGTCGAAAATGGATTGATAGGTTTGCCGCACATGCAGCATCAGGCGCAGGGCCATGGCCTGTGCGCGGGCCTCGTCCTCGAAAAAGACAGCGGCCAGAAAACGGGACACGGGACGAAAGTCCGCATCGCCCCGCTCGGCCAGCACCTCCCAGTAGGCCGGGGCACGCTCCAGGGCCAGGGCCGAGGTCTTGTCCGTATGGCTCTGCCCGAAGCTTTCCCGGAACTGCCGGAACATGGCCTCGGCATGCTCGGGGAAGGAGCGCCACAGGGCCAGACGCCACAGGGCCAGACGCCACAGGGCCATGCACAGGCCGCGCCACTCCGCCAGCAGCCGGGCACGACGCCGGAACTGCAGACGGCCGATACCGAGGATGTGCAGGGCCCGTCCCGCATCCAGATCGAGGAGCAGGACGGGAAAATTGTCCAGGGCCTCCCGTACCGCATCGGCACGGACGGCCATCAGACTGCTCATGCTTCTGCCTGACCTTCAGCCGCAGGCTTGCGACGACGGCGACGACGGCGCTTGGCCGTGCCCTCCCCTTCGGCAGGGGCGGGAGCATCCCCGCCATCCGCCGCGGGCGCGGCGTCCGCGACAGCCCCGGCGGCGGGAGCGGCGGCCTCGGCGGCCTTGTCCCCGCGATCACGGCGACGACGGGAGGAACGCTTGCGGCCCCGGCCCTCGCCGTCACCACGGCGGGAAGATTCGCTGCGGCCTTCGGGCAGCTGCTGCACATGGCCCAGGCTCTCCTGATAGGCGGCATCCACCAGCATGGCCAGCAGCAGGCCGTTCTCGTCGTCCTCGGCCTGGCTGGCCAGTTCGCGCACCAGCGGCGCATAACGGGCCACGCGCATCTTCTCCAGACCGGTCAGCTTGCGGAAACGGCTCTCCAGCAGGGTGGTCACGCGCGCACCGGCCACCACGGCCACGTCCTCGTCCGTGGGCGCGGGGATCTCGCGCAGGGCGATCTTGTAATGGCGGGCGATGCGCTCCAGTTCCATGCGCTGCATGATGTCCACCAGCGAGATGACCGTACCGGCAGCCCCGGCACGGCCCGTGCGGCCGGCACGGTGGATGTAGCTCTCATGGTCTTCCGGGGGCTCGTAGAGGAAAACGTGGGACAGGGCCGGGATGTCGATACCGCGCGCGGCCACGTCCGTGGCCACCAGATACTGCAGGCTGCCCTGGCGGATCTTGTCCAGTACGGCCTCGCGACGGGCCTGGGAAAGGTCGGCCGACAGCTCGTCGGCGTTGTAACCGAAGCCCTGCAGCACGCCGGTGATGTAATGGACGTTGGCCTTGGTGTTGCAAAAGATGATGGCCGATGCCGGGTTCTCGGTCTCCAGCAGGCGCACCAGCACGCGGTCCTTGTCCATGGGACGGCTCTGGCAGAACAGATGCTGCACTTCGGCCACATGCACTTCCTTCTGCGAGAGGGAGAGCATGGAAGGCTCGGTCAGGAATTCCCCGGCCAGCTTGAGCACGTGCGGCGGATAGGTGGCCGAGAACATGCTGGTGTGGATGCGGCGGCGCGGCAGGTAGCGCTGCACTTCCTTCATGTCGGGGTAGAAGCCGATGGACAGCATGCGGTCGGCTTCGTCGAAGACCAGGGCGTCCAGGTCGTCCAGCGAAAGGGTGCGGCGCAGCAGATGGTCCAGCACGCGGCCGGGCGTGCCCACCACCAGCTGGGCCCCGTCACGCAGGGCGTCCATCTGCTTTTTGTAGCCCACGCCGCCATAGACGGCCACGGGACGGATGCCCGTGCCTTCGAACAGGGTGCGCGCCTCGTGCTCCACCTGCACGGCCAGCTCGCGGGTGGGCACCAGGATCAGGGCCTGGGCGGCGTGCAGTTCGGGATCCAGACGCGGCACCAGGGGCAGCAGGTAGCAGCCGGTCTTGCCGCTGCCGGTACGGGACTGCACCATGATGTCGCGGCCTTCCAGCAGGTACGGCAGGGCCAGGGACTGCACGGGCATCAGGGACGTCCAGCCCGCACGGCCGCAGGCGGCGGCGATGGTCTCGGGCAGGGTCTCCAGCGTGGCGCGCGGCAGGGCGTTCTCGGGCTCGGCCACGGAAAAATTCTCAAGGGAAGCGCCGGGGGTGGAAAGTTCGGCCGCAGGGGCGGCCTGTTCCTGCGCGGCCTCTCCGGCGGAGGCGGGGCAGGTAGGATCGGTGATGTCGGACATGATGGCTCTCTGACGCACGGCGGCCGGGGGGATCCCGTCTGCCGCCGATGCGGATGGGTTATTCTTTTGATGTCGGAAACGCACTAACCTGCCACAAGCGGCGCCCATGCGCAAGGCGCCGCCGGGGCCCTCCCGCGGCGGGCACGGGCGCGGCCTGCAAAGGCCTTCGCGATGGCGTCGGCCGGACAGGGGCGCCCCCTTTGCCGGGTGCAGGGGCGGGCCCCCTTGTTGAAAGCCCGCCCACCTTTCCGTCAGGCAGCGCCCGAGGCGTCCCCCGTACGCAGGGGCGGCAAAAAGGCGCGGGGCACGGCTCTTGTCACCCTGGCGTCGCCAGGCTGTCACCGGCAGCGGACAGGCTGTGAAAAAAGGCCGCCGGATGCGGGCGCCGCTTGCGTCCGGGCAAGAATGCGGCTAGCCTGAAAGGCCTCACCGGCGCACCCGCCGTACGGACAGGGGCACCGGAGCATGTTTTTTTGATTCGGAGGGAGCCATGGCGCAACTACAGCCGGATTTCGGTCCCGATTTTTCCAAGGGACTGGTCCCCGCCATCGCGCAGGACGCGGCCACGGGCGAAGTGCTCATGCTGGCCTATATGAATGAAGAAGCCTGGAAACGTACCCTGGAAACCGGCGAGGCCCATTACTGGAGCCGCAGCCGCAAGGAACTCTGGCACAAGGGCGGCACGTCCGGGAACGTACAGAAAGTGCTTTCCATCCGCCTGGACTGCGACAGCGACACCGTGCTGCTCAAGATCGAGCAGATCGGCGGCGCGGCCTGCCATACGGGACGGCGTTCCTGCTTCTACCGGGAATGGGACAACGGCGTGGTGCGCGAGTGCTCCCCCGTGGTCTTCGATCCCCGGAAGGTCTACGGCACCAAGTAGCCGGGACCGCACGATGCTTTCTTCGGGCCTTCGGGCCCGTCTCTGGGAAGGAGCCATGCGGCGCATGGCCCAAACAACACAGCAGCAGGCCTTTCGCCTGCCGGAGTAGACACGATGAGCGAAGAATCGCAGGCCATCCTCAAACTGGGCGTGCCCAAGGGCTCGCTGGAAGACGCCACCATCAACCTTTTCGAGCGCGCCGGCTGGAAGATCCGCAAGCATACGCGCAACTATTTCCCGGACATCAATGACCCCGAGATCACGGCCTCGCTGTGCCGCGTGCAGGAGATCGGCGGCTACATCGCCGCGGGCATCCTGGACGTGGGCATCACCGGCCTGGACTGGCTCACGGAAGGCGGTCATGAAGACAAGGTGGTGCACGTGGCGGATCTGGTCTACTCCAAGACGTCCAACCGCCCCTGCCGCTGGGTGCTGGCCGTGGCCGGTGACTCCCCCTACCAGTGCCCGCAGGACCTGGCCGGCAAACGCATCGCCACCGAGCTGGAAGGCCTGACCCGCAATTACTTCAAGCGCGTGGGCGTGGACGTGAACGTCTTCTATTCCTGGGGCGCTACGGAAGCCAAGGTCGTGGAAGGCCTGGCCGACGGTATCGTGGAAGTGACCGAGACCGGCACCACCATCCGGGCCCACGGCCTGCGCATCATCGACGAAGTGATGTGCTCCTACCCGGTCATCATCGCCAACAAGGAAGCCTGGGCCGACCCGCGCAAGCGCGCCAAGATCGACCAGCTGACCCTGCTCCTGCAGGGCGCCCTGCGCGCCGAAAGCCTGGTGGCCATCAAGATGAACGCCCCGGCCTCCAACCTGGACGCCATCCTCGAGATGCTGCCCTCCCTGAACTCGCCCACGGTCTCGCCCCTGCGCGACGAAGCCTGGCTCTCGGTGGAAACCGTGGTCAACATCGACGTGGTGCGCGACCTCATCCCCCGTCTGCGCGACGCCGGGGCCGAAGGCATCATCGAATACGCCCTGAACAAGGTCATCTAGCAGGGCCTGACGGAAAAATGTCTGTGGGGGAGGGGCCCCCCTTATCTCTGCTGTCGATGCCCGTAGCTTCCTTCGTCGCAACGGGCACGGCCCTTGCAGGCCGCCTTCGGTCGCTTGCTCGCGGCAAAAAGGGGCTCCCTCCCCCGCACCCCCTCCCTCCCCAAAACCCGCCATTCGGGGCTGGGGGATATGGGGAAGGACAGGCAGCGGCATCTCCTGCGGGAGAGGGTCGCTTTTTTGTTATCGGGGAAAGGCCATGATCATGTCGTCTCGTCCGGTGGTTTCCGGCCTTTTTTCAAAAGCCGGATCCCCAGACACGGGCCATCCCTCAAGATGGCTGTTTTCCCCTTCTGTCCGCTCCACGAGGTCCCGTCATGTATCGCCAGCCTCTCCGTCTGCTGACCGTCCTCTGCCTTTTGGGCATCGCTCCCGCCTTCGCCGCGCAGGTGTCCGCAGAAAGCGGCCCTCTCCCGTTCTCCGTTACCAGCGTGGCCGCCGCGACCGGCTCTGTCCGGCAGCCTTCGTCCTCCGTCCGGTCTTCCGCCCGTCCCGCCCAGCGGCAATGGCAGGGCAATCCCGCACGCAAGGGCTACGACGACTTCCGCAACAAGCACCATCTGCGTCCCGAAGGCCAGCACCGTCTGCCCCGGCCCCGCATCCAGCGGGACGGCTCCTGGCGTCCGGGCCGTCGCGACTGAGGCCCCCGCCCTGCAGCCCCCCTGCGCAGGTCTCCGCAATCCCGGCGCTGCACCATGTGGGGGACACCCGTTCTCCCCAACAGGGGCCCGGGCAACGCTGCATGGCCGCTCCCTCCGCATAAAAGGGACGGCATGGCACCCCGTGACGCCGGCCAAGGGGGGAAGCTCCCGCTCCGCTACGGCAGAAGCGCCCGCGATGCCTGCACCGCAGCGGACATGCCCTGCCAAGAGGCTGCGACGCGTCCCCCGGCACCGCAGCCCGTCTTCCGGAACGAAAAAGTTTGCAGCAAACCCCGGAAGAGGATACAAGCAAGCAGGACAGCGTGCTTTAGGGAAATTTTTCCCAAGCACTGTCCCGCTCCCACAACCTTCCAACAAGAGAACGCATCATGGAAAAAGACGCCAGCCGCGAATTCATGGAAAATCTGCCCGAGCTGGAACCGGGCAAGACCTTCTGCTTTGCCTGCCATCCCGAAGTTCCCTGCTTCAACCGCTGCTGTGCGGAACTGACCCTGCCCCTGACCCCCTATGACGTGCTGCGCCTGCGCCGCCATATGAACAACATGCCCAGCGAGGCCTTCCTCAACGACTTCACCCGCATGCGCACCTTCCCCGACACGGGCTTCCCCCTGCCTCTGCTGCGTATGCTGGAAGGCCCCGGCGAGCCCTGTCCCTTCGTGACGCCCGGCGGCTGTTCCGTGTACGAGAACCGCCCCGGCGCCTGCCGCTTCTACCCCCTGGGCCGCGGCACCAAGATGGGCCACGAGGGCGTGGACGAACGCTTTTTCCTGGTGCGTGAGCCCCACTGCCACGGCTTTGACGAAGGCAAGGAATGGACGGCCCAGACCTGGCTGGCCAGCCAGGAACTGGACGAGTACAATGCCGCCAATGACCGCTACATGCGCCTGATGGCCATGGTCAAGGCCACGGAAAAGCCGCTGGAACCGCGCATGGCCACCATGGTCATCCTTTGCCTCTACCAGCTGGACAAGTTCCGCGAACTCATCGAAAAAATGGGCATCTTCCGCCGCGTGGAGATCACCGAAGAGCGCCAGAAGGCCGTCATGGAATCCGACGAAGCCACGCTGGACTTTGCTCTGGACTGGCTGGAACTGGTCATCTTCGGACAGAGCGAAGGTTTGAACAAAAGGTAGCTTTTTTTTGCAACTGTAAAAAAAGCTGACATCTGACAGCCTGCTTTCCATCAGGGGAGCAGGCTGTTTTTGTTTTTCATATCTCTTTTGGTTACGGCATGTTAGCTGGCGATTGGGATTTTTTGCACAAATGGCATGTTTTTTGCTGTTTTTGACGGCAAACATACCGGGAGGAGTTATGAGTTTTGGCAGATCACTGTATCAATTTCTGTTAAGCAGCTCGCAGGCCTACGCCAAATGGGACCTGGAAGTCTCCACGTCCATCATCAAGAACCGCAAAAAGATGCTGTTCCTGCTGGCCTTGGCCGCGCCCATCCTGCTCGTGTGCGGTGCCGAAGCCTATGAAGCCCACGAAATGCTGGGCGGCAAAAGCGCGTATGCGCCGGCCTTCTACACCACCACCATTTTCCTGGCCTCCATCGCCGTCGGTCTGGCGGCCGGCCTCATCACCGGCTGCATCGGCGCCGGTGGCGGCTTCATCATCACCCCGGCCCTGATGGCCGCGGGCGTCAAGGGCATCCTGGCCGTCGGTACGGACCTGTTCCACATCTTCGCCAAGGCCATCATGGGCACCACCGTCCACAAAAAGCTCGGTAACGTGTCCGTCAAACTGGCCATCGCGTTCCTGGTAGGCTCCGGTGCCGGTACCTTCGTGGGCGGCGCCATCAACAAGGGCCTGTACAATGCCGACCCGCTGCTGTCCGAAATGTTCATCAGCACCATCTACGCCGTGCTGCTGGGCTTCCTGGGCTTCTACGCCCTGTTCGACTTCCTGAAAGCCACCCGCGGCACCCAGGCCGACAGCGGCGACGCTCACGGCGGCACCGCCGGCATGACCGGCCTTTCCGTCAAGCTGCAGAGCCTGAACGTGCCCCCCATGATCACCTTTGACGAAGACCTGGTGCCTGGTGGCCGTCGCATCTCCGGCTGGATCGTTGCCGCCGGTGGCGTGGTCGTGGGCATGCTGGCCGCCATCATGGGTGTGGGCGGCGGTTTCGTGACCTTCCCCATGTTCGTGTACATCTTCGGTGTGTCTTCCATGACCACCGTGGGTACCGACATCCTGCAGATCATCTTCACCGCCGGTCTGGCTTCCGTGGGCCAGTACGCCATTTACGGTTATGTGTTCTACACCCTGGCCGTGGGCATGCTGCTGGGTTCCCTGCTGGGCATCCAGGTGGGCGCTCTGACCACCAAGGTCGTCAAGGGCGTGCACATCCGCGGTTTCTACGCCGTGTCCATCATCTCCGGTTTCATCAACCGCGCCGCCACCCTGCCCAAGAAGCTGGTCGAAATGGAATACCTCGACTGGTCCATGTCCGTGGTGAATATCATCGAAGAAGTGGGCAACGTGATCTTCTGGGTGGTCGTCGCCTTCTTCGGCCTCTGGGTGTTCAGCAAGTTCTTCCTTAATCTCGGCAAGCTCAGAGGGGAGGCCTAATTATGCTTATTCATGAAAAAGGCCCCTTTGTCCGGGGTTCCATCCTGCTGATCTCGTTCCTGGTCCTGTTCTGTGTGCTGCTCACCCCCATCATGCGTGACGAAAAGGGCAACCACCTGACCGGCCTCCAGTACGCCGATAACGTGTTCAACGAACTTTCCAAGGGTTCTTCCTACTTCATCCCCAGCGTGCGTGAACATGTGAAGACCGTGGAAAAGGTCAACGTCAAGGTCACCGTGACCATGAAGAAGGCCGAACTGGCCGAGACCGCCGTGCAGGTGCTGACCAAGGCCGGCATGACCGCCAGCGCTGACGGCGCCAAGGTCTCCTACGAAGGCAACCTGGCCGCCATGCTGAACGCCGCCACCACCGACGCCGACAGCCTGTACCACAACGACGCCGCCACCGTGAGCGCCCGTTACGACGGCACCCATGCCCTCAAGGCCGCCGCGGCCTGGTGGTATGTGCTGAGCCCCTCCATCAAGGAACTGCAGAAGCAGCGCCTGATCGCCGAGGCCCAGGTCGTTGACCAGGTCCTGCGCCGCGCCGTGGAACCCGGCAACAACTTCTACAGCGTGGAACCCGTGAAGGTGTCGGATCACATCTGGCTCATGAGCGGCATGCTGATCTTCTACGTCATCTACACGCTCTGGTATGGCTTCGCCATCTTCGAGCTGTTTGAAGGCGTTGGCCTTGCCATGACCAAGTCCAAGGTCAAGCAGGAAGGCTAGTTCCCGGTCTGGCCTTTCCAGGCGGGCAACGTCAGGCGCCGACGGGCAACCGTCGGCGCCTTTTTTCGTTATCCGGAACGATGGGGGGCCATGCCGTGGAGCATGGCTGACAAGCTCAGGCGCGGGCCCGTCGCCCCGTGCCCCGGCGACGATCCCACCACAGCCCGCGGCGGGCCAGACGGACAAGGACCAGCAGGGCCCAGAGCAGCGCACAGCCCAGATGACCATGCTTGATGAGGGTGTACACAGGGCCGTAGAAGGAAAAGTCCTGGAAGTTGTGCAGGATCAGGCCCAGACCGGAAAGCATGAGCAGGGCCAGCAAGACCAGGCGCAGCATGCCGAAGGGGGTCAGGCTGTAGCTGCGCGAGCCCCTGACCAGCCAGACGATGGCCGCGTAGCTGGTCAGACAGAGCATGGCCGCTGCGGCCCAATAATGGGCCACTGTGCCCGAATAGGCTGCGGGCCGCAGCCAGGGAAGGGCCGCTTCGGCGTAGCGGTAGATCACGGGCAGATGCGCGAAGCCGCTGACGACCGCCCAGACCACGCTGATCCGCCACAGCAAACGGAAAAGGAAGCCGAACAGCGGACGGCGCTCAGTCCTCATCCTTGTCCCTCCAGTGGTCGCGCAACAGGCGCAGGCCGGCCAGTGCGGCCCCGGCCAGCGGCGCGGCCAGCACCGTGCCCACAAGATCGTTCTCGCGTTCCAGACTGGCCCCAGCCGGGCGCAGGCTGGGCCGTCCGGCGGAGATCAACCCCTGCCGCAGCAATGAGGCTTCGATATCCCGGAAGGGGATGGACGAGACATAGATCAGGCAGGTGCCGCCATTCTCCTGCAGGCCGAAAAGATCGCCGTGCCGCTCCTCCGCCATGCGGCGGGCCAGGGCCGTCATCTCCGCATAGGGCCCGAAATGCTGCGCGCCGTGCGGGCAGGCTGCCACGCAAAGCGGGGGCTTACCGTCGCTGATGATGTCTTCACAAAAATCGCATTTGAAGGTCTGGCCGTAGCCCAGGTAACCGGGCGCCAGATGCAGGTAGGGCCCCACCCCGGCCTGCAGGCGCGGGATGTGCCACGGGCAGACGGCGATGCACTGGCTGTCGCCGAAGCACAGGGACATCTCCGTATAGACGGCACCGGTGGGACGTTGCCGGGCGGCCCCCAGCGGGCACAGGCTGACGCAGGGCGGGTTGAGGCATTGCAGGCAGCGCCGCGGCATGAAGACCCGGCGCTCGCCCCGGGCCGTCTGTACGGTACAGGATTGCAGATACAGCCAGTTGTAGGGGGTCAGGCGATCCGTGACGTTGCGCCGTCCCCACCAGTCGGGTTTCCTGTCCCGGCCCCAGCGGGAAGCCGGGATGGGCGATACCGGCTGGGGGACCCGGGCGGCGGCCCGCTCATGGCAGGCCTGCACGCAGGCACCGCAGCCCGTGCAGGCATCCACATCCACGACCACAGCAAGGCAATCTTCCAGCCCGGCCGCCTGAGCCGGGGTCGCAGCTCCCCAGGCAGAGAGCATCCCCGCTCCCAGGCCGGCACCTGCCAGCGATTTGAGAAAGCCGCGTCGTTCCATATGATCAGGCCTCCTGACGCTGCTCCTTCTCAAAAGCCGGCGGCGGGCGCCAGTACCAGAACAGGGCCAGCAGGGGCAGCAGGCCAGCCAGTTCCGCCACTTCGCGCGGCAGGGCCAGGATCATGCCCAGCGCCCACCACAGGCCCACGGCCACGGCGATGGCGGCCAGCATCAGCAGCCACTGCCCCAGGCTCATGGGACGGGCCACCCACTGGAAATAGCCCACAGTGAGGATGGCCACCCAGACCTTGGTGGCGGTCAGGGAAAGCGCGGCCCCTTCCAGCGGCATGGGCTCGATGATGGTCAGGCAGCAGACGATGTTGACCACCAGACCGCTCAGATAGAAGAAAAGCAGCAGGGTATGCTTCCTCATGCCGATCATGGCATAGGCCGCCAGATTGTGCAGGAAGGCCGTGGCCAGGCAGGGCGTCAGCAGGCGCTGGGCCGTGGCGGCCATCTCGTAGCCCGGACCGTAGATGGTGGGCAGGAAGCGGTCGCTCTCCACGCAGATCAGGAAGATCAGCGGCAGGGAGGCCGCCCAGAGCGAGCGGGCCGTCTGCCCCGCCAGCTGACGGAACGCGGCCCTGTCCTGCGCCCAGTAGCGGGCCAGCAAGGGGAAGATGACCTTGCCGAGCAGCGCGCTGGAGACCAGCACGGACAGGCCTTCCACGGTCTCCCAGGCCACGTTGTAGCCGCCCACGGCAGCGTCGCCGCCGTAGTTCTTGAGGAAGAACACATTGATCTTGTTGTAGAACATGGCGCAGGCGGCCATGATGGTGAAGATGAAGCCGCTCTTCATCTTCACGGCCAGGTCGCGCACATTGTCGTAGCCGAACCCCACGAAGGGATTGCGGCCCAGAGCACGGAAGGCGAAGCCCGTGCAGAGGACGGATTCGATGAGCTTGTAGAGGGCGATGAAGATCAGGGGCGCTCCGGCCACCACGCAGACGATGCCGTAGCCTATGCCCAGCAGGGCCGAAGGCACGCGGATGCGCATCTCCACGTCCTGCCGCCCGCGGGCCTGGCAGAGCGCGAAGAAAGAGTCCGTCACCCCGTCGAGACCGAAGCCCGTAGCGATGAACAGGACGATGAGCCGCAGCTCGAAGCTGTACCCCAGCCAGCCCGTCACGAACCAGGTGACGATCAGGGCCAGCATCATGAAGCAGGTCTTGAGGCCCGTCACCTCGCCCAGCAGGGTACGGGGGCGTTCTTCCCGACGGGCGAACGTGGACAGCAGAAAGTCGTTGAGCCCCACGTCCGAGACGGTCTTGACCAGATAGCCGCAGGAAAGGGCCACGGCGATCTGGCCCAGCATCTCGGGGCTGCGCCGTGCCAGCAGGATGGTGAAGATGGTCCAGGAAAGGTCCCTGGTCCATTGGGCCCCCAGGATGTATCCCAGCTGGCGCGGCAGGCTTTTCAGCTTCATGGGCTACTCGGCAGCGCCAAAGCGCACCAGCGCCTTGAAGCCGGGCTTGAGCTCAAGCTGGCTGTTGGGCACGGTCAGCTCCACCGTGTAATACGAGGGCTGGGCCACGTCCATGTTGGTGGAGATCCACGAGATCTCCGTGATGGTGGCCGAGAACACCTTGTCGCCCAGCGAGGGGATCTCCACGCGGGCATGGCCGCCTTCCTTGATGCGGCCCAGGTCGCCTTCATAGACCGGCACCTGGATCAGCACGGGATCCAGCTGACCCACGGTCACGGGCGTGGCCTGGGCAGGCAGCAGCACATCGGGATTGAGGTTGGGCATGAGCTGCAGCACATAGCCGTCGATGGGGGAGGTCAGCACCAGCTGATCCGGCAGGGTCTCGCCTTCCCGGATGGGCTGGCCGTAATAGCCTTCCAGTTCCTTCAGGCGGGCCCGGAAGCTCTCTTCGTTCTTCTTGATGGAGATCTGGGTCAGCTCGATGCGGTGCTGCAGGGAGCGCACGCTCTCTTCCAGACGCCCCAGGGCCTGGCGCGAGCCCAGCCCGGAAGCGGCCAGCTGGCTGGCGCGGTTGCGCTCGGCGCGGGCCTGCACCAGTTCGCGCTCCAGATCGAGGATCTGGCCGCGCAGGCTCTCGGTGGCGGCACCGGTGGTCACTTCGCGCTGCAGCACGCGTTCGGCCTCGTCCTGCAGATGATAGCGCACCAGCGGATCCCCGGCCTTGATGGCATCCCCGGGACGGACCAGCACCTCGTCGATGACGGCATTGAAGGGCAGACGCACATCACGCGTCACGGTGGCCACCACCTTGCCGGTGGCGGTGGTCTCCACGGCCATGGCCGGGGCGGCCAGCAGCAGACAGGCCAGCAGGGCCCAGAAAACGGTCAGTCTTTTCATTATTTTTCAATCTCCGTGGCAGGAAGGCCCAGGAAGCGTTCCTGCAAGAGGTTGGCGACGTACATCCATTCCAGATTGGCCAGCTTGAGTTCCAGTTCGGCTTCGATCAGCTTGATGCGGCTCTGGACCATGGCCTCGTGGGCGGAACTCATGGCGGGCATGTCGCCCAGACCGGTCTCGAAGGAGATGCGGGCTTCCTTGTAGCGCATCTCGGCCGTTTCGAAATGGACTTTGGCCAGGCGGCGGTTGGTCTCGGCCAGGGCCACGCGCTGTTCGCACTGCAGCCAGGTGTTGGAGTAATCCGTGCGCTTGCGCGACAGCTCATGGAAGGCCTGGGCCTTCTTCATGCGGGCCGCCTGCACGCCGCGATAGCGGCGGTTCCAGTCGATGAGCGGGAAGTCGAAGGTCAGGCGCCAGAAGTAGTCTTCCTGGCCGTCAGCGGGCTGGTACTGGCCGGCGGGCGGGTTCTTGTCCACGCGGATGGTCATGTCGGGCACGTATTCGGCCCAGGCCAGCATGATGTTGTAATCGCCCAGACGGATCTGGGAACGCAGCAGCAGATTGTCTTCCGTGACCAGCCAGCGGTCTTCCCAGCGGTAATCCTTGCCGTTGAAACCGCGCAGGATGTCGTTGGCGCTCTTGCTGTCGATGTTCAGGCGCTGCTGCGGCTCCACACCGGCCAGGATCTTGAGGCTGGTGCGCTCCATGACCTCTTCCATGGTCATGCGCTCGCTGGTCAGCTCCACTTCGCGCTCGTGCTGCTGGGCCAGATTGAGGGCCACGCCCTGACGGCCGTCAGCGGACTCCAGCTGCTCCCAGTAACGGGTCGTTTCCCTGGCCAGGGGAGCGACTTCTTTCTGGATGCGCAAAATCTCGTTCTTGGCCTCCAGACGCAGATAGGCCTGGGCCACCTTGTAGATGGCCTCGCCCACGGCCTTGCGGTGCGTAGAGATGGCCAGGTTGACCATGATCTTCTGGGCCTGGTGATTGAAATAGGACTCTACGGGGTTGGGGAAACGCGCGTAGAAACCGATGCGGGGCACCACCTTGCCGTAATTGCTGGGCACGTCGTCACGGTCCGCATTGTAATAGGTCAGGGTATTGCCCACTTCCACGGTCATGCGGGGTTCGGGCAGATACTTCCAGACCGCATCGGTCAGGGCCAGACGCTTAATCTCCAGTTCCACGGCGCTGTTGACCAGCAGCGGCGACTGCTGGATGGTCAGGAACACGCAATCCTCGAACGAGAATTTCTTGGCCGGGTCATAGAGGTTGGGGATCACGGCCTCGAGCTTGCCCTTGTTCTCCACCGGCACACCGGGCACGTCTTCCAGCCAGTGCTTGGCGGGCAGTTCCGGGGCATCCGACCCGGCCTTCTGCGAAGCACATCCCGAAAGCGCCATCCCGGCGCACAAGGCCGCCACAGCCAGTCCCCGTTTCCAGCGAACCCTTCTTTTCGTCATGGTCATTCCCTTGCGACAAATATTAGGCACCGGCGCCTTCCTGCGGCCGGACATCCTTTTCAAATTCCATCTGGTGCAATGTCAGCAGCACCCGGCCGTCCGCAACCACGACCTGGGCGTCATAGCGCTGCAGACGTTCATCGTCCCAGCCGCGGCGCAACTGGATGCGCCAGGGCATCCGGGCACCGCACAGCAGCCCAGTGTCCGCGAAACGGATGAAGCCGATGCCGCTCAGACGCCAGCCCTGCGGCCAGAGCAGACGTCCTCCGGCAAGATCCGCCCCGGGGACGGTCTCTTCCATGATACGGCAGGCTGCCTGCAAAATGGCGTCCACAGCGGACAGCAAGCTACAATAGCCGGATTTGCCAGCCGGGGCAATGCCTTGCGCCATGCCGTCGAAGCGGCCCTGCCACAGGTCATCGCCCGCCGGAGCCAGCTCTTCCAGCAGGCGCCAGCCCTCCGCCATGCCGCAGCCCGCGTAGAAGTCTTCCAGAGGCAGATCAGGGCCGGTAACGGCCATCTCGCCGTCCCACAGGGGCGGCAGGCTCCCCGCGGCAGCGGCCAGGAAGACCATGCCCCGTGCCAGAGGCGAAAAATGGTTGATGCGCCGCAGGTTGGGGGCCAGATCGCGGCTTTGCAGGCGCACATGGCACATGCGCGTCATCACGCCGTCCTGCAGCAGCCAGGACTGGGAACGGGCCGTGATGCGGCACTCCCGGGTCACGGCCTCGGGCAGGGGCAGGGGCGCCGCAAAGCGCAGGTCGGAGAACCCGGTGGGTTCCAGCCACGGCAGCTGCAAACGACCGCTCTCCAGCATGGTCTGGAGCAATTCGCTCAGGGGCAGCCAGGGCTGGCCGTCCTGCGGCAGGGCACCATGCCCGGCAAGACGCGGATCGGCATAGCGGGAGAACTGCGCGCAGGCGAGCATCTGGCGGGAAGAAGGCCGGGCGGCTTCTGGCCAGGGCATGGCCTCGTGCGCCACAGCGGCGGAAAACACACGGGGGAAGAGCTCGGGCCGCTCCAGCCACTGCCAGTCACGGACGGGGGCATCGGCCGGGGCGCGCCGCCAGAGCACCCTGTCGGACGCCCCGTGCGTCAGGGCACGGGCCAGCAGGTCGCCCAGTTCGCGGGGGATGGGAGGCCGTCCGCCGTCGTCCACGCAGACCACCCGCCAGGGCAGGCCCAGCTCACGGGCGGCCGCTTCACCGGCTTCCTGCCAGGGGGCCGCATGGGCCGCATCACCGGCATGCAGCCAGCTCAGGGCATAGACATAGCGCACACCGCAGGCTTTGGCCGAGCGGCACAGCGCTTCCATCTCGTCAGCGGCCAGCGCCCTGTCCGCGGGCGCGCACAGCAGGATGCCGTCCAGGCGCCCGCAGGCACGATGCACGGTCTCGGGCAGGGCCGTGAGGGCCGTCAGCGCGGACAGGCCGTACAGGTGGCCGCCCAGTTGCTCCAGCGACAGACAATCTTCCAGCGCGGCATCAGGCAGGGCAAAGGTCATGCCCAGGGGAGCCAGCGCCCCCAGCAGCTCGGCCAGAGGCAATGCCTGGGCATCGGGCCCCCAGACAGCCAGCACGTCACCGGCGTGGGCACCCATGCCCCGGGCGGCCGGATCGAGGACCAGAGGCAACGGCCGGCCGTCTTCGTCGCAGCAGCCCAGATCGAAGCAGCACAGGGGCGGCAGATCTTCACCGGAGCCGTGCTGCGGCGCGCTCAGGGGAGCGACCTCTCCGGGCTTCCTCTCCGCCGGGGCAAGGCTGGCCAGCACGCGCAGCAGGTCGCCCACGGTGGCCACGTGCAGCAGGGCCTCGAAATCCACGCTGATGCCCAGCTCTTCCTCCACTTCCTGCACGATGAGCGGGAAGCGGCTGGACCGCAGGGCCAGGTCATAGCGCAGATCCATCTCCGGCTTCAGGGAATCCGCGTCACGACCGCAGGCAGCGGCCAGGATCTCCAGTACCTTGCGGGCGGCCTCGGGCAGCTCGTCCCTGGCCGGAGCAGCCGCGCGCGCCGCCGGGGCGGCAGGGGCCTCCGCAGAGGCGGCCGGAGCGGGGGCCGCATCCAGCCAGCGCTGCCGGTGCCGCGCCACGCCGTCATGCGTCAGATGGCCAAGGGCATAGAGGCGCGCGCAGGTCTGGCGCATGCCTTCGGCTTCCTTGCCTTTGCGGCCGGCAGCCAGGCACAGGGCCTGCGGCTCGATGTCGTTCACCAGACCGCACAGGGTATCCTGCGGGCCCACTTCCACGAAATGCCGGATGCCGTCGCGCTGCCACATGGCCTGCACGCATTCCACCCAGCGTACGGAATTCTCGTCCAGATCGCCGATGTGCTCGCAGATGCCGGGCTGGTCGTCGGGATAAGGGCGCGTGGTGATGCAGCTGAGCATGGGGATCTGCGGCGCCTGCATGGCCAGGGCATTGAGGCGGCGCAGGGACATGTCGCGCAGCACGCGCATGCTGGGGTGATGGAAAGCCAGGCTCACGTTGAGCATGATGGCCGGGATGCGGCGTTTGCGCAGGCTCTTGCGGGCCTCCAGCAGCACGTCGCGGGGGCCGCTGATGATGAACTGGCGCGGGGAGTTGTAATTGGAGACGTAGAGCTGGGGCCAGGTCTTGCGGGCCTCTTCGATGACCGAGGCCTCGGCGGGCACGGCCATCATGCCGGTCTCGCGGGTGGCGCGGGCCTCCAGTTCGGCCATGTGGGTGGAACGGGTGTCCAGGATGTACCAGGCCACTTCCGGTTCGTAGACGCCGGCCAGGCACAGGGCGATGAGCTCGCCCAGGCTGTGCCCGCAAATGAGGGAAGGCCGCAGTCCCAGCGAGGCCAGGTGGCTCCACTGGGCGTATTCCAGCAAAAAGAGGTAGGGCTGCTGCCAGCGGGTCAGGCCGATCTTTTCCACATCGGTCTCGTCCAGCAGGGCCAGCACGTCCCAGTCGGCGGCGCGGGCGATGCGGTCCATGGCGGCCCGGGCCGCCGGGAAGTGGTCGTAGAGCTCGCGGCCCATGCCGGGCCAGACGGCCCCCTGCCCGCAGCACATGACGGCCAGCGGCGGCACGTCGCCCTGCGGATGCAGCCAGATGCCCCGCTGTCCCATGGCTTCGAGGGCCGCGGCATCGGGACGGGCCCCGAGGGCCAGCAGTTCCTGACGCCAGGCGGGCACCACGGATCCGGCGTGCCAGATGGCCCCGCAGTGCGGCAGGTCGGCGAAGCGCACGCCGTCACAGGCGATCTCCCCTTCTCCGGGCTCACAGGACGGTGCGGGCATGTCGGGCATGCTCACCACGGCAGCCTCCGGCGCAGGAGCCGCCACGTCATCCTTGCGGGCAAGCAGCATGCCTTCCCAGGGGCCTTCGGGGCGGGGCTGGAGGAGCAGGACAGGACGGTCTCCACCGGCCAGCCGGGCCAGATCGCCGGGACCGGGGACAGCCGGAAGGGCCTCGGGCTCAAGACCGGGCCAAAGCCCGGCAGCCAGAGGACGGAGCATGTCGAGCGCGGCGGCTGTGGCCTGCCCGCTGCCGGCGGGACTGAGGACGAGACGGGGGGCCTTGCCCCGGAGCTGGGGCAGGCGGGAAGCTTCTTCGAGGAGCAGGCGGCAGGACTCGCCGCTGTCGGCGCCCTCGCGCCCGGCAAGGGGCCAAAGTTCGAGAGCCGCAGACGCTCCGCAAGATTCGGGTCGTTGCATCGTAAGGATACCGGGAATACCGCCACCGGCGGGTAAGGGACCCGGAGGGGTCCGGTATGTACAGCCCGCGGCCCAGGGGAGCCGCGGCCATTCTATCACAATGTTAAAAGCAAATTTTAGGCCATCTCAGGCCGCTTGTCCAGCCCGCGCCAACCGCGAGGCTTTCTCGCTTGCCTTGGTGGAACTCTTGGGATATGGTTAGCCGTTAAAAACAATTTTTACGGGCAGTTTGCCCGGAACGTTTACCGTACGTCACCTGTAACGTACGGTTTTTATACTATATCTGAGAGGATCCGGAATGAAAGAAAACCACTCCAGCCAGAACGCCCAGGAGAGCGGCACCAGCAGTTTCACACGGTTGCGCTCCAAACTGTCGTTTGAGCGCATGGTGGAAATGGGTGCCAAGATGGGCATGGAAAACCCGCTCTTCCTGTGCCACGAGCGGGCGGCTAAGGCCACCACGGTGATCAATGGCAAGGAGTACATCAACTTCTCCACCTACGACTATCTGGACCTCAATACCCATCCCGAGATCACCGAAGCCGTCACCGAAGCCGCCAAGGTCTTCGGCAGCTCCGCCGGCGCCAGCCGCCTGGTGGGCGGCGAACGTCCGCCCCATCGCCAGCTCGAGCGCGCCCTGGCCGACTTCTACGGTGTCGAGGACTGCATCGCCTATGTGAGCGGCCACGCCACCAACGTCTCCACCCTGGGTTTCCTTTTCGGTCACCGCGACGCCATCTTCTATGACGGTCTCGCCCACAACTCCCTGATGCAGGGCGCCCGCCTTTCCGGCGCCGACCGCTACTCCTACGAGCACAACGACTGCGATGCCCTGGAGAAGATGCTCAAGGAGCACCGCGGCAAGCACAAGCGCGCCTGCATCGTCACCGAAGGCCTGTTCAGCATGGACGGCAACATCCCCGACCTGCCGCGCATCATCGAGCTGAAGAAAAAGTACGACTGCATGCTGCTGGTGGACGAGGCCCACTCCTTTGGTGTGCTGGGCGCCACCGGCCGCGGCGTGCACGAATACTTCGGTATCGACGCCAACGAAGTGGACATGTGGATGAGCACCCTCAGCAAGGCCATGTGCGGTTGCGGCGGCTTCATCGCCGGTCGCAAGGAGCTGGTGGAATACCTCAAGTACGGTTCCCCGGGCTTCGTCTTCAGCGTGGGCATGCCTCCCATCGTGGCCGCTGCCTGCCACAAGGCCCTGGAACTCATGCAGCGTGAGCCCGAGCGCGTGCACAAGCTGCAGAAGATCTCCCAGTTCTTCCTCAACTACGCCCAGGAAAAGGGCCTGGATACCGGCGCCGCCCAGGGCTACGCCATCGTGCCCATCATGGTGGGCGACTCCATGGTCAGCGGCTTCCTGGCCACCCGCCTCTTTGCCCGCGGCATCTATGTGATGCCCATCACCTTCCCCGCCGTGAAGGAAGGCGCCGCCCGCCTGCGCTTCTTCCTTTCCGCCTCCCACACGGAAGAGCAGATCCGCAAGACCATCGACACCGTGGTCGAAGAGATCCCCGTGGCCCGGGAGATCGTGGAGAAATTCCGCCGCGAGCACCAGGACGAACAGAACGCCTAGTCTGTCGCACAGCACGAGGCCGGGCACCCTGCCCGGCCTTTTTTTTCTTCCCCAACATCCTGCCCATCCGAGGTCCCTATGCTGTCCCCCCGTATGGCCTATGTGCTGCTCTGGTTCCCCCTCTCCTCCGAGACCTTCGTCTTCCGTGAGATCCAGCAGCTGGTCCAGCGCGGCATGGATATCCGCGTCTACACCATGTACGGCGAGAAGCTGCGCGGTTGCAGCGACGAGATGAAAAATTACGCCGGGCCCATCAAACGCTTCGGCTCCGTGGCGACCCTGCGCCTGCTCAAGGCCTTCTGGCGCGCCTGGAAACGCGACCGCGAGACCGTCAAGACCCTGATGCGCCGCGGCCTGTTCCGCAAGATGCGCAATCTGGAAGCCTATGCCGAGAACCTCTGGTGTTTCCTGGCCGGTTTCCTGCTGGCCGAAGAGGCCCAGCGCGACGGCATCGAGCTTTTGCACTCCTCCTGGGGCAACGGGCCCGCCACCGCCGTCTGGGTGGCCTCGCGCCTGTCGGGCATCCCCTTCGCCTTCACCGGCCGCGCGGGCGACATCTACCCGCAGGACGGCATCCTGGCCGAAAAATCGCGCGACGCCATCTTCATCCGCACCAACAACATGGCCAACAAGCCCTGGCTCCAGAGCTTCTGCCCCGCCGGACAGAAGGACAAGGTGCACGTCATCTACAACGGCCTGACCCTGGGCCGCCGCGTGGATTGCCGCGCTCCCTTCCAGAAGCCCTACCGCCTGCTGGCCATCGGCCGCTTTGCCCGCACCAAGGGCTTCCCCGAGCTGCTCACGGCCATGGCCCGTCTGCGTGACGACGGCTTCCCCGTGCGTCTGACCCTGGTGGGCGACGGCAACTGGAAGCGCAAGCTGGTGGACATGCGCAAGCGCCTGCATCTGGAAGATCTGGTGGACATGCCGGGCTTCGTGCCCAATGACCGCATCCGTACCTTCATGGAAGAGCACGACATGCTGGTGGTGCCCAGCGTGGTGCACACCAACGGCGACCGCGACGGCATCCCCAACGTCATCATGGAGGCCCTTTCCTGCGGCATGCCCGTGGTGGCCACCGATGTCTGCGGCGTGGGCGAGGTCATCCGCAACGGCGAGACCGGCTACCTCATCCCCCAGCGCGATCCCGCCGCCCTGGCCGATGCCATCCGCCGCATGCTCTCCGACCGCGAGGCGGCCCTGCGCATGGCCCGGACCGGGCGCGAGCTCGTCTTCCGCATGTTCGATACCGAGACCAATATCGCGGCCCTGCAGGATCTCTACTGCCAACAGTACACGCAGTGGCGCACCACCCACGGCCCCAACGTTTAGAAAGGGATCACCGGGGAAGGGGCCCTTCCGCCAGTACGGAAGTTGGCCCTTCCCCGGCCCTCTTTTCCGGGGCACTTTCGGAAAGCTGCCCTGCCGTGGTCAGCCGCGGCGCTCCCTCCGGCAGCACCCCTGCCGGGAACGCAAACAATCCCCCTTTCCCCGCTCCGCGACGGTCTTCCGCCGGAGCCCCTTCCCCGACACCTGCAACCGGCGGCCGGCGGCCTGAACCTCCGGTACGCCCTGTGGATATGCCATGTGCGGAATAGCCGGTATCTGCCGTCTTGACGGCCAGCCCCTGAACGAGGACGCCCGGGCCCATGTCCGGGCCATGACCGACGTCATCACCTACCGCGGCCCCGACGGCAGCGGCATCTGGCAGGAAGGGCCCGTCAGCCTGGGGCACCGCCGCCTGTCCATCATCGACCTTTCCGGCGGCAGCCAGCCCATGCAGGACGTGGACGGCGAGCTCTGCATCGTCTTCAACGGCGAGATCTACAACTTTGCCGAACTCCGGCAGGAACTGCTGCAGGCGGGCGCCCGCTTCCACAGCAGCCACTCCGATACGGAGGTCATCCTCCAGGCCTACCGCGTCTGGGGCACGGACTGCCTCCAGCGCTTCGACGGCATGTTCGCCTTCGCCCTCTGGGATGCTCCCCGCCGCCGCCTGTTCTGCGCCCGTGACCGCTTCGGCAAAAAGCCCTTCTTCTACACCCTGCAGCAGGGCAGCCTGTTCTTCGGCTCGGAGCTCAACTGCCTGGCCGCCGTGCCGGGGCTGGAGCTCACTCTCGATCCGCAGGCCGTCATGCGCTACCTGGCCTACGAATACGTGCCCACCCCGGACACCATGTACCGCGAGGCCAAGAGCCTGCCGCCCTCGCACTGGCTGCTGGTGGAGGACGGGCGCCTGAGCATCCGCCGTTACTGGGACCTGCCCCCGGCCGATGAGGACGACCGTCGCTCCGAGGCCGACATCTGCGCCGACGTGCACGAGCTGCTCACCCGCGCCGTGGGCCGCCGCATGGTCAGCGACGTGCCCCTGGGGGTCTTCCTCTCCGGCGGCATCGACTCGTCCATCGTGGCCGGTCTCATGGCCCGCCAGTCTTCCACGCCCATCAAGACCTTTTCCATCGGCTTCACCGAGGCCAGCTACGACGAGAGCCGCTACGCCCGCGTGGTGGCCCAGCGCTGGAACACCGACCATCACGAGCGCGTGCTCTCGGCCGAGGACTGCGCCGAGCATCTGCCCAACATCATCAGCCGCATGGACGTACCCATGGCCGACGCCTCGGTGGCGCCCACCTGGCTGCTTTCGGGCGTGACCCGCGAAAAAGTCACCGTGGCCCTGGGCGGCGACGGTGCCGACGAGCTCTGGGCCGGGTACGAGCACTACATCGCCTTCAAGATCGCCGAATGGTACAACGCCATCCCCGGCATCCTGCGCCGCGGCGTCATCGAGCCCCTGACCCGGCTCCTGCCCGCTTCGGCCGGATACATCAACCCCCGTCTGGCGGTGGAGACCTTTTTGCGCGGCGCCCACGCCCCGGCCTGGGAACGGGTGCAGACCCTGCTCACCTCCTTCACGCCCGAGATGCAGGCCGAGCTGCTGGCCCGGCCCGACCACGACTTCCTGCGTCGCGAGAACCTCTTCGCGCCCACACGGGAGCAGTTCGAGCACTGGCCCGCCGGTCCCTCGCCCCTGGCACGGGCCTTCCACGTCTATGCCCGCCAGTTCATGCTGGACGACATCCTGGTCAAGGTGGACCGCTGCTCCATGCTCCACTCGCTGGAAGTGCGCGCGCCCTTCCTGGACAAGGACTTTGCCGAATATGTGGCCCGCCTGCCCATCCGGCACAAGCTGCACGGCTTCCAGCGCAAATACCTGCTCAAGAAGGCCTTCACCGACGTGCTGCCGCCCGAGATCCTGCACCGCAACAAGCGCGGCTTCCAGATCCCCGTGGCGGCCTGGCTGCGCGGGCGCATGCGTCCGCTCATGGAAGAGCTTTTCGCTCCCGAGCGCCTGCGTGCCCAGGGCCTGTTCCGGCCCGAGGCCGTGCGCTCCCTGGTGGACGCCCACTGCTCCGGCAAGGCCGACCTGCGCAAGCCGCTCTGGACGCTGCTCGTGCTCCAGCTCTGGCTGCGCGCCCGGGGGATGTAACGGATAAAAAAAGAGGCCCGGTACGGCTGGCAGCCTTCCGGGATGGATGAGGGGGCGGGGGAACTTTTCCTGGCGGGGCAGATTGTAAATTGAAACGCAACACGGGGCTTGCGTAAAACAGGAAGACCCACAACAGTCAAGGTTGGAAAAAAACAAACCTCACAATGAGGAGACTGTCGTGGGTCATCACCAGCTTACACAAACACATCGGGAAATACTAGAACTCATTTCATAATTAATGGGCAATTTTTATAACTCTTCTCAACAAAATCATAGAAAAAGCAAGGTGGACAAGAGCCGTAAAACGTTCAACGCACCTTTCCCAACGAGTTATTGCCTTTTTAAATTTGTTAAGCCACGCAAAAAGGCGTTCAATTTTCCATCTTCTTTTGTAACGGCGCAAGAGCCGTCCGTCTTGCGTCGCCGGCTTTTTACGATTCTTGCGG
>CDZT01064233.1_pt1 | contig 24832 bp, 16 predicted proteins | sample 557531 | NCBI WGS metagenome assembly CDZT01 (sample SAMEA3182066, study PRJEB8094) | gut metagenome | biome: human; feature: gut; material: Stool; isolation source: human stools | place: Canada | collected 2013-03-05
CTCGGAAGGCATTTTACAAGGTTGAAAAGTCATTTCTGAGGCCTCGGAAGGCATTTTACAAGGTTGAAAAGTCATTTCCGAGGCCTAGAAAAGCTATTTTACAGTTTGCAGCATCACTTCTACCGCTCTTTTTAATTGCGTGTCCTCGCCGGAGAGCTGCGCCTCGGGAGTATTGTACACCTCGACATCCGGTTGCAATTGTTGGTTTTCCAGATAATTGCCTTGCATATCTTTCACGCCTACTTGCGGGATACCGAACACCAAGGTCGGATCGATTTGCGTTTCCCACCATACGGCTGTCATGGTTCCCGGAACCGGGGCGCCGATCAGCTTGCCGATACCTAAGGTCTTATAAACCCAAGGGAAACCATGAGCGTTCGAATAATTATCCTCGCACATCAAGACACAGGACGGTTTGGTCCACTTATTGTAAGGATCGCTACCGATGTATTGTCCGCGAGGCTCGAAGCGCTGATACTCCTTGCCGCTCAATAAGGTAGCCAGATCATCATGCAACCAGCCACCTCCGTTATGGCGGGTATCCACGATCACGGCTTTCTTATTCCGGCACCGGCCTAATAAAGCGGAATAGACCTCACGGAAACTCTCGCTGTTCATACCTCTCACATGTACGTACCCGATTTGCCCGTTCGATAATTTATCTACGGTTTCTTGGCAATTCTCGATCCATCTTTTATAAAGGAGGTTCGATTGCTCTCCGTTACCGATCGCTTTCACCTGTTCCTCGAAACGCTGTTTACTGGTAGGATCATAGACAGAAAGCATTACTTTCTTACCGACTTTACCGCTTAGCAGTGGATAATAATCGGCGTCTTTCTTTATCGGTGTCCCGTCTATCTTCTCGATGATACAGCCTTTCTTTATCTGGCTGCCGGCCAATGTCAGCGGGCCCTTGGCGATGATTTCCTCGATCTTCAATCCGTCGCCCGTGTATGCGTTATCGAAGAAAGCGCCTAGGCTGGCGGTTTCCGGCCCGGTTAGTCCCGGATTGTAACGGGCGCCCGTATGGGAGCCGTTCAGCTCGCCCAATAGCTCGGAAAGCATCTCTTGGAAATCAAAATTATTGTTGATATGCGGAAGGAAACGGGCGTAAGCGGTCTTATATCCTTTCCAATCCATGCCCCGGAGTGTCGGATCATAGAACTTATCCAAGACTTGACGCCAAGCGTGGTGGAAGATATAAGCACGCTCCTCTGCCGGACGATAAGCGAACTCGGCCTTGAAAGCGATCGGTTTTTCCTTGCTATCCTTCAACTCGATCTTTTTCAGTTTACCGCCGGCGGTAAGATAGAGGTTCTCTACTTTCTTATCGGCGAATAGAGTGCCTCGACCGACATTCTTGAGCAGTAATTTAGTGGACTTTTCCTTCAAGTCGTGTTCCCATAAATCAAAGCCTTTCTCGAAAGCGGCGCAATAATATAGTTTATCTCCTTTCGGGGCGAGTACGGCGTCTCCCAATGAGGATGAATTGGCGGTCAGGCGAATAATCCGGTCCTTGCGGTTCTCCAATTCAAACTTCAAGGGGGCTACAGGCTTATCCTTATCCTCTTTTTTCTTATCGGAATCTTTATCGGATGTCTTATCTTCGTCCTTATCTTTGTTTTCATCCGCTTCTACCAAGGCCTGTTCTTCTTTACTGAGGCGGAATTTATCGTAAGCCTCACCGTCGAAGAACATGATGTACACATCCCGCTCAGCACCCCAGCTACCGTGGCTGCGGAAACCGGCACGGTCGGAGGACCAGATTATGGCCTTACCGTCTAATACCCATTTCGCGTCGCCATCCGAATAACCGCTTTCCGTCAGGTTCGTTACCTCGCCGCTACCGTCCGCTTTCACGAGGGCGATATCCGTATTGTTCCATCCTCCGACGGAGATGTAATCTACCAAGAACCACTTGCTGTCTGGCGACCATTGGAAATGCTGGTCTCCATCGCTATACGAATAGAGGTATTTCCCGTCCAATACGGTGCGGACCTGCTTGGTCTTTCGGTTGATAACACGTAAGGTGGTGCGGTTCTCAAGGAAAGCCACCTCGTTACCATCCGGAGAGTATAAGGGTTGGAACGAGGTTTGTCCGGAGACGACAAGAGGCTCCTCTTTCAATTCCGGGGCGTAAGTGAATTGCTTATCTTCGTCACGTGTAAGTTTACTTTCGTAGATCCCCCATGTTCCTCCCCGTTCGGCGGAATATACCAATGAACGTCCGTCGGGGCTGAAATCTATATTGCGCTCTTGTTGCGGCGTGTTCGTGATTTGACGAGTAGTCTCGTATTCAATAGAAGTTACGTAAACATCGCCACGAGTGATAAACGCTACCTCTTTTCCATTCGGGGAGACGGCGATATCCGTAGCTCCATCGGTCAGAAGACGATGGATCACGTCGTTCTCGATCTTATCCGCGACGATCTGGATATTCACCTTGGCAGGTTTCTGGCCTTCCTTAACGGTATAGATCTCGCCGTCGTAACTATAGCATAGAGTCCCGGAATTATCGGAGGTAAGGAAACGCACAGGGTGGGTGGTATGCGTCGTGATTTGTTTCTCGCTGTTGCCTGCCAAATCCTTCTTGAAGATGTTAAAGCTTCCTTTCTCCTCGCTTAGGTAATAGAAAGACGCCCCATCCGCGGCCCATACAGGATTACGATCCTCACCGCCAAAAGTGGTTACTTTCTGGAAAGAACGATCTTTTCCAAGCGTACATAACCAGATATCACGGGTGATAGAAGATTGATGATGCTTGCGCCAAGGGTCCTCGTAACCTTTATAGTCATTGTATAATAGCTTACTGCCATCCTTGCTGAGGGCTATATTCTCCATGTATAACGAAGAATATAAATCCGGCCTTCCTCCGTCCGTGCTTATCTCATAGACTTGCATAAAGCGGGTGCCGGGGAATTGGATATCCTTGGCATCTTGCAATATGTTGGCCAGATATAAGATGTGTCCGTTATCCTTAAAGGTCGTGGGATATTCGTTTGTGGAGTGGGTGGTGAGCCGCTTGGGTTCCCCTCCCTCCTTATTCATGAGGAATACATCGAAGTTACCGCTACGGTTGGAGGCAAAGGCTATTTTTTGTCCGTCGGGCGACCAGACCGGACGGGTGTCATGAGCCGGATGTGTTGTCAACTGCCGGGCTTTCCCTCCGGAAGAAGGGACCGTGTAGATATCCCCTTGGTAAGAAAACGCGATCGTCTGCCCGTCCGGGGAGATCGCACAGTAACGCATCCATAACGGACTGTCGTCTGCTTGCGCCGCCGCCGATAAAAATAACGCCAGCGCAGGAATCATCAAGTTTTTCATGTGTACTCTATTTTAGATTTACAAATGTAATCGATTTTCGATATTTATTAGGAGAAATAATTGCGTAGATTAAATTTTTAAATATTTTTGCATATGAACTTTAAAACCGCCAAGATGATGACGAAATATAGAGTGTGTATGACTTTTATGTCCATTTTATTATTGCTATTTCATTTTGTGTTTCTGTTTTCTTGTGGAAAGCTACCGGAAAAAACATTTGCTTTTTCTGATAACCTGCGGATTGATTCTTTGGAACATATGGCTATGGATTCGATTTACCGGAATCCTCGATATGCTCATTCCGCATTGGATGAAGCTTTAAGTCTAACTAAAGATAGCGATAAATATTATAAATTGCTTGCGGCTAAAAGCCAGATTTATTTTGCTAATAGTGTATATGATTCCGGGTTTGTTTTACATCGGTCAATTATAGATTATTGCGACCGTGTACCGATGTCTCCCAAGATACATGGACTCTTAGGGACGCTGAAAAATACGGTTGGCAATTATTATTCATTTTTGGATAAAACGGATTCGGCCCTCCTTTGCTATTCCGAGGCGTATCAAGAGATCCGGCAGAGTGAGATGGAGCATAAAATCCCGGATATTTATATCAATATAGCGGATATATATGCCCGGAAAGGAGCTTACGATCAGCGAGCCCGCTACTTTCGCCAAGCTCTTTTCGTGAGTGATTCATTGGGTATTATGGATCGGATGTCCTTTCCTATTTATTTTGGTTTGGGCGAGACGTATATGGAATTGAGGGACTTTGACTTATCCGATCACTTTTACCGTTTGGCGGAGAAAGAACTGGATTCTCGTAACTTGAGCGAGAAATTCACCTTTTGCAATAGCCGGGGAAATTACTATTATTACAAGGAAGAATACGCGGAGGCGCTTCCTTGGTTCTTGAAAGCCCGTGAGGTGGTACGTCCTACTCATATGGATTTCTATACCAACGTATGCGAGATCAATTTAGGGGAGATCTATCTATGTATGGATCAGTTGGATTCCGCTCGTTTTTATCTGGAAAAAGGGTTTAGGTACTTCCATACCTATAATAATAAGACAGCCTTGTACCATTTGACAACCCTGAAGGCTTCGCTAGCCTTAAAAGAGGGGAACTCCGGGCTGGCTTATCAATTGTTGAGGAGTTACACGGATACGGTAGGCATAGATCCCAAGATGGTAGTGATCCGTAATAAGAACTTGCAGAATTACTTCGCTACCACGGGCGATTTTAGGCGTGCTTATGAGTATCAAACGAAGAATAGCGTCATTGAGAACAATATTCGTAGCGAACGAACCCAGATGCGTGTCGCCGAGATCGATATGCGTTATAGGCAAGATACGACTTTGCTCAAGCGGGAGGCTATTATTAAACAACAGGCCGGCCGGATGGAATACTTGGAAATGAGCCGTTGGGTTTGGATCTTGCTTTTTGCGATCTTGTCGATCGTCAGCGGCATGGCTTATTACTTTATGAAACGTAAACGGCATGCCCAGTGGTTAAGCCATATCGATCAGGTGACGAAGCTGAAGATGGAGAGTATCCGCAACCGTGTATCCCCTCATTTTATATTCAACGTTTTGAACCGGGAAATCAGCACGGAAGAGGAGGGAAGCCTCCGCCGCACGCAACTTTCCGGGCTGGTGGAGTTGTTGCGGAGTAGCTTGGAGATCTCGGAAAAGCTCAGTATTACGCTGCGGGAGGAGCTGAGGTTCGTGCGTACGTATCTGAACCTGCAAACGCAAGCGCTGGGGCCGGACTTCCATTTGGCATGGAATATCGATCCTTCCCTTGACACGGACGCGATCTATCTCCCGGCCATGCTGATCCAGATTCCCGTAGAGAATGCCGTGAAACATGGCTTGTGTGCGATTGAGGGCGAGAAGCGATTATCCGTTTTCGTGGAGCGCGACGGGAAAGGCATCCATATCCGTATAGAGGATAATGGACCCGGGTATCGTCCGTTTACGAATGCGGGACATACGAACGGTACGGGGATGGGAACGAAAGTCCTTTACCGTACGATCCTATTGTTGAATAGGAGAAATAAAGAGAAGATCACCTATTCGGTCCAAAGCAAGGAGAAGGGGATGGGGAGCGGAACAATCGTCAGTTTCTTTATTCCGTTGGATTTTAATTACGCTTTCTAGGTATCGTGAATGTACGAAAGTAATCCGGGCCGTTTCCTCCGGATAGTGGAAGGAAGCGGCCCGGATCGAATTGAATCGAATCGGTTGATTCGGGTTATAGTCGCTCAATGTCTTCAACAGAAAGTCCGGAGCATTGGGCGATAAGTTCGGAGTCAAGTCCTTGCTCCTTCATCTTTTGGGCTATCTGGAGTTTTTCCTCTTGACGGCCTTTCTCGATCCCTTTCTGCATTCCTTTTTCAATCCCTTCCGTTTGTGCGTAATCGATGGTCGCATACCAATCCCGATAATTCTTTAGGTTTTCCTCGTAGATCGCACGTTCTTTTTCGCTGAGTGAGTTGACGTTCGCCACATCCAGCAAGCGAAGGAAGGTCTCCTGTTCCTCCTTGAAGGGAGATTGTTCAAATAGGTTCATATTCTTCAATGTATAAATCCAACGTTCGAAGGAGCTCTTGCACTCCTCCTTGCTTAAACTGAATAACGGGAACGATATGTAGATCTGCTTCATCTTGATCTCATTGAACACCTTTCCCGTCCTCTCGTTAGCGAGGACAACATCTGTACGGAAGTCTGTGAACTCCGGCAACTTGAAATTCAAGAAATAGACTCCGTAGATGGGTAGCAACCGATATTGCCATTGCTTGCCGATTTGTCCTTGCCGGGCCACCATGCGACAAAGATAATAAAAACCTCTGTTAAAGAAATAGTACTGGGGACAATTCTGCATCTCTAGGATGAACTTGGCCCCGGACACGTCCTCGCAGAGCAGGTCGAATATGATGGTACGGTTCTCGACAATCTCGGGCTTGGTCTCCTTGTCGAGGTAGGTGATGTCCTTGATCTGTCGTTCGCCGGCTAGGGCGGCGTTAAGGAACTTGATGGTAACTTGCTTGTCTTGGAAGACAGCCTTAAATCCAGCATCAGTCATGATGTCTACGTATTGTGCCATAGTTAAATGGTTTTAGGTGATTACTGCTCCAAAGGTAAGGTTTATTTTCGTATCGCACATCCTGTTTATTGTATATTTCTTAAAAAGCAGATTCATGGTAGTCAGCTTTACTATTTATAGAAAGTACGATTAGTATTAATAGTAGTGCAAAATACTATGGATAGTAATCGGCTCCCATTTTGATCAATTCTTATTATACGCTGATTATCAGAAATATAAATAACAATCTTTAAATATTAGGCTTATTGTACTTTTTAAGAGATCAAATTTGGTATGGTTGACTTATTCTTTTCACGTATAAAGATAACATTAAATAATAGACTAAGCCGCTAGCATAAAGTTCTCCAAGTGAATAACTAATCACTTCTCAACTCGTAAGCTTATGGCTTGACAAGCCTTGGATTATACGTTTGTAGTATTTGCAATGATTACATGTGAATGTTTGTATTTTGTATTTATTATGCGGTTATGGATGGATACCATATATAATGTACATGCGTACATTATATAATAGATAGAAACGGCTAGTCTAAACGATCGATTCTTTTAGTCATTTGCAAAGGTACGCGTTTCTTCGATACTTGCAACCCTTCCGAGCTATTTTTTTTTCACTTATCCTCTTTCTTATCAATAGGATAGGTTATCATTTACCAAACAAGCGATTCCTTCAACGAACCTCCCTCTCAAGCGTCTAAAAAAACGCAAGATCTAAACGATCGTTTAGACTAGTCGTTTTCGAGAAAAACAAGGGTGCTAAACGGTGGGATGGACTTTAATTAACACTATTATTAATATTAAATTTTTGATTTATGAACAAAAAGATTACTACGCTTTTAGCTAGTGCTATGTTGGCGACTGCATTCTCTGCGGGAGCTAGCATAAACGCTAAGAAGGGCGAGGCTACTTTGTTGGGTGCATCATCAAATTACTTATCTGTAAATACAGAGAATAATTATGGTGCATTGAGCTTTGATCCTACAACTCTTTCTGATTTAAAAGAGTTGAATCCAGCAACATGGACTGTCTCTAACGTGAAGACTTCTTTAGGAAGAACTCTTTATTCTTTCGTAAATAAGGCTACCGGTTTAACATTGTCTGTAGATCCTGCTACAGCTATCGCTGTGGATGACAATAACAAGTCTCAAAAGATCGCTAGTGCTGCTCCATTGGCTTTAGGAGGAAGTGCTTCTGAGTGGGTTGTTGAGACAGTGGGTGGAAAGGATATCTTGGTTTCTTATATTGATGGTGAGAATGTTGTTTATATAGCTCAGTCAGGTAGCAAACTTTATTTGGAGAAAGCAAAGAAAAGTGCAATCTCTACTGCTGCTATAGCTTTGTCTTCTGACCAAGCAAATATTCCTGCAAGTATTTCTTTGGATAGTGACGCATTGAATACTTTATTACATTCAGTAAAGGGCAATAATGCAGCTATCGCTAAAATGTTCTTTGGCTTAACGATGAATCCGGAGACTTCAGGGAATAATAAGAATGTTTTAACTGCTACAGCTTTACATGCAGGGGATCAGGAATTTGATACTCAAAATGGAGGCTATTGGGTAACATTGCAAGCTAAAGACCAAAAGATTGGTGACAAGAAAGCATATGTTGTAGTTGATACCGCTTATTATGACGGAACAGAGACTAGCAAGTTCTTGAAGTTTGCTTGTGATGAACTAAACGCTGATGGCCGTAATGAGGGTTCTTATAAATTTAAGTTCACTTATAACGCTCAGAGAGATGAGCTGTATGCTCAAGTTCAGAAGGCTGTTTATAAGATTACTAAAAACGGCGGTGTATCTGATGAGGATTTCGCTAAATGGGTGAAAGAGGAGAACAACAACTCTAATTGGGTACTTTCTGATAACACAGCTTCTGCTAAGGGAACTCAAACAGCAGCTATTGATAAATACATTTACATGGCTCGTTTGGCCGGTACGAATGTATTGACTGTTAATACAGATGAAACAGATGGTACTACTGCTGGTGCTCTTGTTGCTGTTAAGGATGTTCAGAAAACAGTTATCAAACTTGGTACAAACTTCACGGGTTTGACTCAAACAACTTTGGCAGACGGTGTTTATATGATTCAATATAAATCTACTGGCGGTAATAAACCGGAACAAAACAACGCTTATGCATTGGCTAACTTGGCTGGTAATTTTGGTTGGGCAAAACAAGCAGATCGCCAAGATTTCAACCATATTCCGGCAGCTCAGTGGGTTATTACAAAGAATGGTACGGCTTCTACTGCTTCTATTACGATCCAGAACCGTGAGTTCAACGATTTGTCTGATAATGCTGTAGGTCTGAATAAGAAAACTGTTCAGCTGTATGCTGTAAAAGATAGCAAAGATGTATTCTTCTATAATAACGGTGTTGCTGATACTTTGAGTTTTATCCCTGTTAAAGACGCTAATAACTTAAAGGTTGGTTACAGATACTTGACAGAGGATTCCGCTAAGGTTCAGACATATGTATTCAATTATTTACATGGTTTGGCATTAGATAAATATTTGTATACTCCGGCTGGTAAGGATTCTATCGTTCGTGTAAACGAGAACGGTGATAAGACTAACTTCCGTTTGGAGATCGTGGTTAAGAATGATAACTATGGTGTTGGCGATAGCTTGGTAAGAAATGTTTACTATGTTAAGAATGGCGAGAGCTATTTGTCTTACGATGATGTTGCTAAAAAGTATATGATGAAGAAGGATACTAAAACTCCGTTCTTCTTAAAAGAAAACAACTGTGTGGACGGTAAGCACTATTATGCGTTAGTTGAAGCTGAAATAGTAAAAGTTTATGATAAAGATAATAAAGAATTCTTCATCGTAAAAGATAATTCAGAAGTAAAGGCTCGTGCTTCTGTTGGTGCGGCAGAATCTATAATTACTTATTCATCTGATGAATATACGAATGGTGTAAAAGTTTCTGTTGATGATAATACTCTGGACTTATTACAAGGTTCTACAGATGATAAGTTCAATCAAGGCAATAATCGTGAACTTCGTACATCCGCTTTCGCTGTGGTAACAGATGACTCTCCATTATACCGTCGTTTCAACAACGTAGCATTGGGTGAGAGCGCTACAGACGCTTGCGATAGCTTGGCATTCGTAGAGAGCGTACGTGGTGAGTACTTGATGGATGAGTGGAACAAGAACTTGCAAGACAAGGTGGTTAACTACGCTGGTATCTGGAATAAGGATAAAGCTAATGGTAAATTGTTCTTCCATATCGATACGGCTTGGGTAAATCGTGGCGCAGGTAATATCAAACCTCAATATTTGATCTCTGCGGCTCACGTAGATGTACCGGGAACTCCGGGTGTACCTTGTACTTATGCGCATAATCACTATGATAATGCTGGTAATAAGGTTGATGCTGCTCACTGCTCACACGCTACTCCTGCTCACGCTGGCTACCACTATGGTAAATATTTGGTAAACTTCTCTGATTCAGCGAAGGTCTATGATGAAAGAAAGGTTGCTAATCCGTATAAATTAAGTACTAACTCAAGTGTTAATAGCAGCTATACTCGCGTTGGTTTCGTTGAGGCTATTCACATGGGTGACAGCTTGTATGTATTGACAAATGGTTTCGAGAAGATGGCTCCGGCTGATTTGGATACGGCTGAAATCATCGCTAACTATAAAAAAGCAAAAATTGAACATTTCATTGTGAACTTGACAGGTGATAAACATAAGAACGTAACTTGGTCTTTCCGTTATGTAAATCCTGACAAGGCTGGAAATGTAACAGAAGAAGGTGCAGATAACTCTTTCTTGTTTGAGTCTAATGTTTATGGTTCAGCGGAAGTTAATGGACAACCGGTTTATGATGATCAGTATACAACTGTTTATGGCAATAAAGATGAAGCAATTGCTCCGAAAGAGAATGTTGCTTGGTTGAAGATGCATAATGGTTGCTTGGTAATCACAGATGAGAACGCTAAGTTCGATAATGCTAAGACTAGCGGTGACGGTGCCTTGGTATTCAATGTACAACGCATGACAGAAGATGATGAATTCGTTACTTCTAACGATGAGATCGCTACTGAAGGTGTATCCGTAATCGCAGGTAACGGTACCGTAACCGTTCAAGGCGCAGCTGGTAAGTCTGTAGTTATCACGAATATCTTGGGTAAGGTAATCGCTGAGACCGTTCTTACTTCCGATAACGCTACAATCTCTGTTCCTGCCGGTATCGTAGCAGTGGCTGTTGATGGTGAGGAAGCTGTTAAGGCTATCGTTAAATAAGAATTTAACAAAATAAGATAATCATACAATTCCCGTGCGGGTATCGATCCAAGTAATCCGTGACGGATGAACAGGCGGGAGTTGGATTAATATTAATACTAAAGTAATAAATTAAGAGGTCCGTAAGTACCTCCGTGAGGAGGAAGTACGGATAAAGGAACAAGAGGATGCGTCGATATAATGTACGCATCCTCTTTTGTGTTTATAGCGGGTGTTGAGGATAAATCCTGCTTCTACTTGCAAAAGAGCGAGATAAGCAACGGCACGCTGATCTCGAGGATAATCCCGTGAATAATAGCCACAGGTACGATATTCTTTCCGGAATACCGGCTGATAACGGGAAGACAGACATCCATAGAATTGATTCCCGCCACGGATACCGGAGCGAATTTACCAAAGAAAGAGGCATACAACGGTGCCCCGAATAAAGCTAACATTTCCCGGATGATATTAGCCAATAATGCGATAGCCCCGAGTTGCGAAGCGATTTCTATCCCTGCCGACGCCTCTTTCAGTTGTACGATAAGCAAGGAGGATAAGGAATAATAAGCGAATCCGCTTCCTACAGCCATACAATCATATATATTCCACGAGGTCAATAACAAACTCGCCGCCGCAGAGAATACTAACGTGCCGATGATCGTAAAGAACGGCAGTAGCAAACTGGAAAACCGGATATCCTTTACCATCTTTCCTAATTCGGCGTTTGCTCCCAGGTTCAATCCTACTTGGATAACGAGAGCGTATAGCAAGAATTGCGGTAGTTTTTCGCAATACGTGGAGATAGTCGTGTTGGCGAAGGTTCCGCAAAAGATTCCCGCTGTGAAACATAAGATAACGATTAGGTTATTTTTCATTGAGACCTCCTTTCTTGATAAATAATTTATAAGCGATAAAAGATGCTACCAGACTTCCCAATACTCCGCAAATAGCTAGTATGGCAGCTTGTATTCCAAACTCACCAATATTATTCAGCAAAGATTGGTTGGCTCCTATGGTAATACCAAATATGAACAACATCGCGAAAATCGTATAAGAGATGGAATGTTCCAATCCCTTGAAAGCGGGGACGTGTCGGCATAAATAACCGACGCTTATCCCCAGACCTAATAGACCTAGAATGATAAACATAAGCATATTGTATTTTGAGATGCGCAAGACATCTTTTCCCCGGAAACGAAGCATACGAATACTCCCTCTTTTCCGCAGAAGTTAAACTTGAGTGCAATTAAGACCTAGATGTAGGTGTAAGAAGAGAACTATAAAAAGAAGTCCTCTCAAGAAGAGTATGGATGGATTTAGACAAAACCGCTGAACCAATGAACATGCACGATCGTATTGCCCGAGAAAGCCCGGGTATACCATCTTTTTGAGTTGTTCAGAAGCTTCTTGTTCATCTTATTTGTATCATTGTTTGATTTCCGGCGCAAAGGTAGTAATAAATTAGAGATTCTAAAACTTTTTCTAGGATCGGATATATAAGGGACTTGACTTGGATTTTGGATCTTTTTATGTACATTTGAGGTCCTACCCGCTATTGGGCCAACTAAAAACGGATAGAACAGATATGATTAAAAGAAAAGATTGGTTATGAGGAAAAGAATGATTTTAACAGCATTGGCGGCTGTCGCTATCCCTACGTTGTTGATGGCGGCGGATGAGGCGAGATTAATGCGCTTTCCGGCTACAAATGGTTCAGAGATTGTATTCTCGTACGCTGGCGATTTATATAAGGTCCCGGCTACAGGTGGTGAGGCACAGCGATTGACATCGTATGTGGGGTATGAGATGTTTCCCCGTTTCTCCCCGGATGGTAAGACGATCGCTTTTACGGGACAGTACGACGGTAACACGGAAGTGTACACGATGCCCTCTTCCGGCGGTGAGCCATTGCGTATCACTTACACGGCTACGAATAGCCGTGATGATCTGGGCGATCGCATGGGCCCGAATAATATCGTGATGACTTGGACACCGGACGGTAATGGTATTGTTTACCGCAACCGCATCAGCGATGGGTTCTCCGGCAAGTTATATACGGTAAATAAAGAAGGTGGCCTTTCCGAGGTGGTTCCCTTGCCCGAGGGCGGCTTTTGTAGCTATTCGCCCGACGGAAAACAATTGGCTTACAACCGGGTAATGCGTGAGTTCCGTACATGGAAATACTATAAGGGCGGTATGGCCGATGATATCTGGGTTTATAATCCGGAGAAGAAAAGTGTAGAGAATATCACGAACAATGAGGCGCAAGATATCTTTCCGATGTGGATTGGTGATGAGATCTATTTCCTTTCGGATCGGGATTACACGATGAACTTGTTCGTTTACAATACGAAGACTAAACAAACAAGTAAGGTGACGAACTTCACTGAGTACGACGTGAAATTCCCTAGCAGCTTCGGCAATACGATCGTTTTCGAGAATGGAGGCTATATCTATAAGATGGATGCGGTGTCGAAGAAACCGGAGAAAGTGAACGTAACCCTCGCCTCCGATAATGTCTACGCACGTAGCGAGATCAAGGATGGCTCCAAATATATCACGAGTGCCAGCCTCTCCCCAAAAGGTGAGCGTATGGTGGTGACAGCTCGTGGCGAGGTATTCAATATCCCGGTAGATAAAGGGGTTACGAAAAATATCACCCGTACTCCGGGAGCGCACGAACGTGACGCTCAATGGTCACCGGACGGAAAACATATAGCCTATATCTCCGACGCTACCGGCGAGACCGAGCTGTATCTCCAAGATTTCGAGGGGGGCGAGCCTACCCAGTTGACCAAGAATAACGATACGTATATCCGTACTTTCCAGTGGAGTCCGGATTCCAAGAAGATTGTCTATACGGATCGTAAAAATCGTATCAATCTTTTGGACGTATCTAACAAACAGCTAACAACTATCTCACAAAGTCTGTTAGGTGAAGCCCGCAACGTAAGTTTCTCTCCGGATAATAATTGGTTGACTTATTCCCGTGTGTCCGATAATAATTTCTCGATCGTCTATGTCTACGATATCGCGGGTAAGAAAGAATATCCCGTGACCGATAAATGGTACGAGTCTTATTCTCCGGTATTCAGTACGGATGGCAAATATCTGGTATTCACTTCCGCCCGTGATTTCAATCCTACGTATAGCCAAACGGAATGGAATCATGTGTATAATAATATGGGTGGCGTATATCTGGCGTTATTGTCTAAGGATACCGCTTCCCCGTTTATGGAAACGGATGCGGAGGTAGCCATTGAATCTACCCCGGCGAAAGCGGATGCCTCTAAAAAGGACGAGACAAAGAATGAGGCTTCTACTCCGGTCGTAAAGATTGATATAGAGGGTATCACGGATCGAATCGTTAAGCTCCCCTTGCCGGGATCGAATTACTACGATCTTTATTCCGATGGAACGAACGTGTATTATTTCACGAAAGGCGGCATGAAGATGTTTGACTTGAAGAAACAGAAAGAGGAAACCGTTAGCGATGCCGCTATGATGGTTGATCCGGCTGGCAAGAAAGCTGTTTTCTTTAAGGACGATCAACTATTCGTAACCGATATACCGAAGGGTAAAGCGGATTTAAGTAAGCCGGTTAATCTGGCGAATATGAAGATCACGGTAGACTATACGAAGGAATGGGCGCAAATCTTCGATGAGGCTTGGCGTGCTTTCCGGGATGGTTTCTATCTGGAGAATATGCATGGCAAGGATTGGAAGGCGATCAAGGAGAAATACGCCGCCCTTCTTCCTTACGTGAAAACACGTTTGGACTTGAATTATATTATTGGCGAGATGATCGGCGAGCTGGGAGTAGGGCATGCTTATGTGAACCCCGGTGAGGTGGAAAGTCCTAAACGGGTATCGATGGGGCTGCTAGGTGCTGAGGTTTCTCGGGATAAGAGTGGTTTCTTCCGCTTGGAAAAGATCCTGCCGGGGGCTTCTTGGAGTAAGGAATTACGTTCTCCATTGACAGAACCGGGTGTTGAGGCGAAGGCCGGAGAGTATATCGTCGCTATAGACGGAGTACCTACGAATAGCGTGAACGATATGTATAAGTTGTTGATCGGAAAGGCGAACGTTCCGACCGAGTTGTCTTTGAATAGCAAGCCTCAGTTGGCGGGCGCTCGTAAGATCGTAGTCAGTCCGTTGGCGGAAGAGTATTCTTTGTATCATTATAATTGGATCCAAGATAATATCAAGAAGGTGGATAAGGCGACGAACGGTAAGGTCGGTTATATCTATATCCCGGATATGGGGCCGGAAGGCTTGAATGAGTTCTCCCGCTATTTCTATCCGCAATTGGATAAGGAGGGTTTGATTATCGATGATCGTGCGAATGGCGGTGGAAATGTCTCCCCGATGATTCTGGAACGTCTGTCTCGTGAGCCGTATCGTTTGACGATGCGCCGGGGTTCTTCTTTGATCGGGACCGTGCCGGATGCCGTACAGGTCGGCCCGAAAGTTTGCTTGATCAATAAGTATTCCGCTTCCGATGGCGATTTGTTCCCGTGGGGCTTCCGTGCGCTTGGCTTAGGTAAATTGATTGGAACCCGTACTTGGGGAGGTATCATCGGTATTAGCGGCCCGCTTCCTTATATGGACGGTACGGATATCCGTGTGCCTTTCTTCACGAGCTATGATCCGAAGACGGGTAACTGGATTATCGAGAACCATGGTGTGGATCCGGATATCTTGATCGATAACGACCCCATCAAGGAATGGAACGGTGAGGATCAACAGTTAGACCGTGCTATCGAGGAAGTCATGAAACAATTAAAAGAACGCAAACCGCTAGCCCCTGTCCCCGCACCAAGGGACTGGAGCCATAAATAATGAGAGGTTATTTGTAGAGACGGGGCACGCCCCGTCTCTACAAATAAATAGTAAACGGATTAAAAACTAGTAATCTATCTATGGAACGATTCGCAGCCATTGACTTTGAGACCGCTAATGGAAAGCGGAGCAGTATTTGCAGTATAGGTATCGCCATATTGGAGGATGACTGGGTAGTAGATAGCATTTATACCTTGGTACGTCCTACCCCTAATTTCTATACCCGTTGGACTACGGCCATACATGGATTGACTGCTGAGGATACGAATGACGCGTTATGTTTCGAGGAGGCTTGGGAAAGCATCGCCCCGAAACTAAAGGATCTCCCCCTTGTTGCCCATAACAGTCCGTTTGATGAGGGATGCCTGAAAGCCGCCCACGAGGTGTATGACTTAGCCTATCCGAAATATCCCTTCTATTGCACTTGCCGTCTCTCCCGGAAGATGTACCCATTTCTGGTAAATCATCAGTTGCAGACAGTAGCCGCCCACTGCGGTTACGACCTTACCCGACATCATAACGCCATGGCCGACGCTTACGCCTGTGCTCATATCGCCCTTACGATGATGCGGGAAAAAGAGGTCGATACCTTAGAGGCACTTATGGCTTCCTGTTACTCTAGGTAACTATGGGGTGTTTTTCCCGGCTATTTTATCCACCACGACAGCGATAGCGCCATCTCCCGTCACGTTGCAAGCGGTGCCAAAACTATCCATGGCAATATAAAGGGCGATCATCAACGCTTGCAGTGTCTCATTGAATCCCAGCATACTTTGCAAGATACCCAAAGCGGCCATAATAGCCCCTCCCGGAACCCCCGGAGCCGCTACCATCGTAATTCCCAGCATCATGATAAATCCGCTGAAGTTGGAGAAGGTAACCGGTTCTCCCGCCATGATCATGATAGCCATAGCGCAAGCTACGATTTTCATGGTGCTACCTGCCAGATGGATCGTTGCGCAAAGCGGTACGGTAAAGATCGCTATATTCTCCCGTACGCCATTCTTGACAGCCTGCGCCAGTGTCACGGGAATCGTGGCGGCGGAGGATTGGGTCCCCAGAGCCGTAGCGTAGGCCGGTAACATATTCTTCAAGAGGCGGAGCGGATTCTTCCCGGCTATGGCTCCGGCTATCGTGAATTGGATCAATAACAATAATACATGTAAGACAAAGATGACTATGATAACCTTAAGGAACATCGTGATAATACTCATGACTTGTCCACTCACGGTCATGTTCAGGAAGATACCGAAAATATGGAGCGGTAATAACGGGATGATAACCACCTCGATCAGCTTAATGATAATTTCCTTGAAATCCGTGAAAGAGTCACGCAGGGTGGTTCCCGCTATATTAGAAAGCCCTAGGCCAATCGTAAAGGATAGCAGCAAGGCTGTCATGACATCCATTAAAGGCGGCATATTTACCGTGAAGTAAGGTGTCAGCATGAAATCTTCCGGATTCTCCATCGCCGTCAATTCCGTGTTGGTCGGTAGTATGTGCGGGAATATAGCCAATCCGCTCAGGAACGTGAAGAAACCCGAGAAGACTGTTGAACCGTAGGCGATCAAGGCGGTTATCAACAATAGCTTTCCGGCTCCTTTACCCAGATCTCCGATAGCGGGAGTCACCAGCCCCAATATGATTAGAGGGATGGAGAACGATAGGAAGTTGCCGAACAATGAATTGAAGGTTACAAAGATACGTGCGATTCCTCCCGGTAAAAACTGGCCGAACAATACGCCGGCGGCGATAGCGATAACGACTTTAGTTAACAATGATACTCTGATCTTCTTCATGGTGTTGCTTTATTTTGAAGCCAATGGCGGCCATCGTAATACTCATCAACGGACTGATCAGGTTAAAGAAGCAATAAGGAAGATACGTCAGAGTCGCTACGCCTAATATCGTGGCTTGCGTCATGCCACAGGTGTTCCACGGTACCAGCACGGACGTTACGGTTACGGAATCTTCCGTCGTACGGCTTAACAGGCGACTCTCATATCCTTTTTTCTTGTAGATATCCTTGAACATATTTCCGGTAAGGATAATAGATATGTATTGATCGGCCGTAACGATATTCAAGAATAAACCGGAGAATACGGTAGACGCCACCATGCCGACCCTCCGTTTCATAAAGCGCAGGAATACGGACGTAAGGCTTTCTAGCATACCGCTGGCCGTCATGGAACCACCGAAGCACATGGCGCAGATGATCAGCCAGATCGTATTCATCATACCCGCCATACCCCGGGTGGCGACCAAGCTGTTCAAGGCCTCGTTGCCCGTATCGATTTGGGTACTCCCGTAGAATGTCATGAATAATCCCTTAAACAGGGAGGAGGCATCCGCTACCGACGCTCCCGCTACCTCTTGCAATAAATGAGGCTGGAAAAAGATCGCGAGCACCCCCGCCATCGCTGTCGAGATAAACAAGGTGATCAAAGACGGTACTTTCTTGGCGATTAATATACCCGTTACCACCGGTACGATCAGTAGCCAGAGCGAGATATTAAAACTTTCGTTCAACGAGGCGGCGAACTCGGCTATTTGCCCGGATGCGTTCGAGGTATGCGTAAAACCCGCTATGGTAAAGATAATCAACGTGATCACCATAGACGGTATTGTCGTAAGCATCATATACCGGATATGGGAGAACAAAGGGGTATGCGTTACGGAAGAGGCTAATACCGTCGTGTCCGAAAGCGGTGAGATCTTATCCCCGAAATAAGCGCCCGAGATGATCGCCCCGGCTACCCACCCCGTAGCGAAGCCCTGTGCCTCACCGATACCCATCAAGGCGATACCGATCGTGGCGATGGTAGTCCACGAGCTACCGGTCATAACGGATACGACAGCGCAGATCACGCAACAAGAGGCCAGAAAGAAACTCGGATGGATGATTTGCATCCCGTAATAAATCAAGGTCGGGACGATACCGCTGATCATCCAGCTACCGGATAGAGCGCCAATCAACAATAGGATAATTATAGCTGTGGCCACTCCCAATATGTTTTTACATATCGCCTCTTCTATATCACGCCATTTGACTTTGCAGAAGATCATGGCCAAAAGGGAGGCGACCGCCGTGGTGGTAAGTAATACGACTTGGCTTCCGCCGCTCAACGCGTCGCTGCCAAAAGTGCGTATGGTTACAAACAAAAGAGCTACCAGCACGAGGATAGGCACTAGTGAAAGTAGAGGGGAGGGCATCTTCTTAAGATGATTTTCCATTGTTCATTCAGTCGCTTAAATAATGATGGTGCGAAAATACTAAAAATACCTTGAATAACGCTATGAATTATAGATTGATTTCCTTATTTCACAGTCTTTTGGACGATCTTATAACCGGTTGCCGCTATAAGAATGCTCATAAACGGGCTGACGATATTAAAGATGCAATAAGGGAAATAAGTCCAAGTAGATACGCCAAGGATTGTAGATTGTGTCATACCGCAAGTCGTCCACGGGATCAGCACGGAGGTGACGGTGACGGAGTCTTCCGTTGTCCGGCTAAGCAGGCGGCTCTCGAATCCCCGTTGCTTATATACTTCTTTAAACATTTCGCTGTTCAGGATGATGGCGATAAACTGGTCCGCCGTGCAGATGTTCAAGGATAATCCGGACACGACGGTAGAGGCGACCATGCTGGTACGGCCTCGCATGAAATGCAAGAAGATACGTGTGATGCTTTCCAGCATGCCGCTAGCGGACATGGCCCCGCCGAAACACATGGCGCAAATGATCAGCCAAATCGTGTTCATCATCCCGGCCATTCCCCGGGTAGAGACTAGAGAGTTCAGGGCCTCGTTGCCGGTCTGTATCTGCGTGCTGTCATAGAAAGTCATCAGCAGGCCTTTGATATAGGCGATAATCCCGCTATCCGTGATCCCGGAAATCTCCAATAAGGCGTTTGGCTGGAAGATCAAGGCGAATATTCCGGCGAGTATGGAGGAGGCGAAAAGCACCACGATCGAAGGTGTCTTCTTGGCGATCATGATTCCGGTAACGATCGGTACGATCATAAGCCAAGGCGTGATATGGAACGAGCCTTTCAAGGCTTCGGAGAAAGTGGCTATCTGGGATGCGTCCGCTGCCTCCCTCGAGAATCCGGCGATGCTGAATACGATCAGTGTGACGATCATAGAGGGAACGGTCGTATAAAGCATATACCGGATATGCGTGAAAAGGGGCGTGTCCGTTACGGAGGCCGCCAATACCGTAGTGTCTGATAACGGCGACATCTTATCCCCGAAATAAGCGCCCGATATAATCGCTCCGGCTACCCACCCCGTACTGAAGCCTTGCGCCTCGCCAATCCCGATCAAGGCGATCCCGATGGTGGCGATGGTAGTCCACGAGCTACCCGTCATAACCGATACGATACTGCATAGCAGGCAACAGGCCACGAGGAAGAAATCCGTTTGCATGACTTGCAACCCATAATAGATCAAGGACGGCACGATCCCGCTTACCATCCAACTGCCCGATAGGGTTCCGATCAATAAAAGGATGATGACAGACGGTGCGATCCCATAGATGTTACGGGCGATTTGCCCCTCGATATCTTCCCACTTGATCTTGCAATGAAAGACGGCGATCAAAGAGCAGATCGAGGTGGCTATCAATAAGACGATTTGGCTGGCTCCTCCAAGGGAATCGCCCCGGAAAATATAGATGGCTACGGCCAGCATGATGACTAATGTCACTACGGGTAGTAAAGAGATCGCGATGGAGGGTGTCCGGGGCTTTTCTGCCATGGGTTTATTCACGTCGTTTGTTATTTATCATGGATAATCCGAATAAATTCTTTATACGGACCTTCCTTGTGTTATCAATTCTAATTAATTTCGCTGCAAAAATAAAAAAGGATTTGGATAGGGGGGTAACTTATGGTAGTAAATAATCGGTTAGGCTATTTATTTGTCTTTTTGGGGATGAGTATGGCGCTATATGCCCAGCGAAAGACGGAAGTGATCCGTTATGGCGATCTGGATCAGTGGGTGGTACGTAAGATCACGGAATCGGCTATTATCGGGAAGGAGACAAAGACTCTTTACTGCGTTGGCCCTATGGATACGATTATCGGAAATAAACCTTTTGAGCCGAAAGCTTCGCCTTGGGGCAGTTCTAACGTGATGGCAAGGGTGAGCGGGATTACGAAAGCTAGCGTCAGTGTCTACCCCGAAAGACGGGATGAGGGGTATTGCGCACGGCTGGAGACGGGTATAGAATCGATCTCGGCGATGGGTATCATGAACGTGAAGGTGCTGGTCGGTGGATGCCTCTATCTCGGCCGTTTTCTGGAACCGGCGAAGAATTCTTCGGAGACGTGGGGGCAGATCGTTTGCGGTATCCCGTTTCACCAAAAACCTACGTCCTTGTTATTCGATTATAAGGTGAAACTCTCCGGTGATCCCAATCGTATTAAATTGAGTGGTTTTAGCAAGAGATCGGAGGTAAATGGCATTGATATGCCTTTGGTGAATCTCTTTCTTCAGAAGCGTTGGGAAGATAAGGACGGGAACATATATGCTAAGCGTATCGGTACGCTGGTAATCCGGATGGATGAAAATACGGATTGGGTAAACGATGCCAGTTTTACGATCTTATACGGCGATATCACGAAACGTAGCGATTATGAAGAATATATGGGGTTTCAACTCGGTGAGTCCGCCCGTTATAGCTTGAACAGCAAAGGCAAGAATGTGCCCATCCAAGAAATCGGCTGGGGAACGGAGGACGATGAGGTAACCCATATGATCTTAGAGTTCTGTTCCAGTCACGGAGGCTCATACATAGGGTCTCCGGGAAATACCTTTTGGGTAGATAATATCCGGTTGGGATATTGATCCTATTATCGTTGAAACCCTATGGTATTTGTCTCCGGTCTTGATACAGAAGCCAACAAATGAAGCGTAGCTTGTTTTATTCTATGGTTTCGTGATCAGAATATAATAGTCTGATATTAGCCTCTAATATTCTGAATCCACTCCCATGGTCGTGCGGCATACCATATTTGGGGCCAGATTTATAGCTCCCGATTCTTATATCATACATTATCTTCCCATCGGTTAAGAGTGATATAAAACGTTCAAATGATGGCTCTGTATATATATCGGCTTTATTGAAGTAGAAGAGTTCCTTACCTCCTTCTTTTTTCGTTTGGGCAGTTACATATAATAAGTTCTTTAGCTTCTTTGTTAGTGCTTTTTGAATGTCTTGATAGGTGTAACCTACGCTACAATCTAACAGCTCTTTTGTATTTAAGTCAAATACTCCTATTAATATTGTCTTGGCGACAGGGTTGTTTAGGAGTTTAAAAGAATATTTCTTCATATATGTGTTATAGCTATTTGCAAACATAGACGTATGCAAGCTATTTATAGATGGTGCATCTTCATAAGGTGTGCCAAATTTATCTTTTAAATAAGCATTCGCACGTTTGGGAAATGAGGGGCTTTTAGTGAATAGGGTAACGTAAGAGCATGAAGCGCCGCGATGAGATTTTATTTCGAATCCAGCTAAATCGGGCTCGTCTAAATTGTTCTCGACAACTCCGATGTAATCTTCAAATGTTTTTCCAATCCCAGTATTGTTGGCTCTATTGCTTGGAACATATTCCAAGGATTTAACCTCTTTGAACTTTGAAATAATAAAATCCTTATTCTCCATAACGTATTATATTAAATATGAGTAAGTCAATAATATCTCTATCTTTGGAAAAATCTTCCTCTGATATGAATAGCTGTTCTATGGTAATGTTGAAATAGTGGCATATTTTATAGATCTGACTAAGGGTGTACTTATGTGGAAATTTAGGGCTTTCTATACTTCCTATTAAGCCCGGAGCCACTTCGAGGAGATTCGACAACTCTTTTTGGCTAACATTGTTGGCCTCTCTTAGCTCCTTTATCTTAAGGATGATTTCAAGTTGATACTCGGTCTTTCTAATCATTATTGTTATTTTTGCCCAAAAATATAGTTTTATATATGCTTGTGTACTCACAATATGTGAGCAATTGAGTATATTTGCACTCACATAATATAAGTAAGGAAGGTATGTACAAAAGAACGATTGATAATAGGTGGAGCTTTAAGGATGCCGATACCAAAGAATTTACTCATTGCTATCATGCGTATCCTGCGATGATGATTCCCCAAGTAGCAAGAGCTCTAATAGAGGAATATAAGCCAGAGGATGGAGTTGAGCTACTTTTTGATCCATATATGGGAAGCGGTACATCGTTAGTTGAGGCTTCTATAAAAGGTATAAACGCGATAGGAACAGACCTTAATCCATTGGCTAGATTGATGAGCCATGTAAAAACAACCCATTATGATTTATCTTGTATCAGAGATACTTTTTCAATGATGCAAGCCTTGTTCTTTGAGTATTCTGAAGATAAGGTCAAGAATAAGAATTTCGATAATATTTCTAATTATACTTATTGGTATTCCAGAGATAGCCTTTTGCGCCTTTCTTATATTTATCAAGTAATTAATGAATGTGTGGCTTTAGATTTCGCTGATTTCTTTAAAGTCCCTCTTTCCGAGACTGTTAGAGAGGTATCGTTTACGAGGAATGGAGAATTTAAGCGGTTTAGGATGAAGGAAGAGAAAATTAAAGACTTCAAACCGGATGTCTTTCGATTGTTTGAAGAAAAGGTTATAAGAAATATAAATGGACTTGAGGAGTTTAATAGTATAAAATATCCATGTAATATAGATATCTATGACTTTAATAGTACTATAGAAATCCCTTCCGATATAATACAGCCGAATAGTGTTGATATGGTTGTAACCTCTCCGCCTTATGGCGATAGTAGAACAACCGTTGCTTATGGACAATTTTCAAGGTGGGCAAATGAATGGTTCAATTTTGAAAATGCTAAAACACTAGATAATCTCCTAATGGGGGGACGAGTTCAGAAAGAGGAACTTTTTGAGACTAAAAGCATTAAATCTGAACTGGACGAAATAAAGAGCATTGACCCAAAGAGAAATTTGGAAGTGGTCTCGTTTCTTAATGATTATAGCTGTTCTATAAAGAATGTCGCATCTGTAATAAAGAGTGGTGGAGTCGTTTGTTATGTCGTAGGGAACAGAACGGTTAAGGGGGTTCAAATTCCATTAGATTACTTTACTGCTGAAATGTTTGAGAAGAATGGTTTTACACATATCGATACTATTGTTAGAGAAATACCTAACAAAAGGATGCCTTCCAAAACAAGTCCTACTAATGTGGCAGGGAAGAAGGTTAGTACGATGTGCAATGAATATATAGTCATATTGGAGAAGAAATAAGGAAAGAGGCTGTTTTATTTGACTGAATTGATAGCCAATGGCTCCTAGTGTCGAGTTCTTTCTTTTTGACAGTTTGTAATCTTAACGCCCGTAGAATCGATTATTGCGGGGGAATGTACAGTCTACTCTTAAATTTGAGTTAAAATATATTTAATCGCTTGTTGGATAGTTGGATATCAAAAGATGCTCTTTTGTTCTAGCGAAACTAGCTCATCCTAATTCCTATTTTATGGGATGAAAAACCTATCTCAATGGGTTACGATAGGGAAGTGACAGGGTTATGATGGCTATTCTTGATAGTTCACGACCCTATTCTTGACTATTCACGATGCCCAACGGCACTATTGGCGTTGCCAAACACGACCGATAGCGTAGGCTTTTGTCGATACTCGTGTGTAAAAAGTAGTACTTTGCCGCATAAAACGCCGCTTACAACCTCCTTTTTCCCATTATCTTGCCTCTTTTACGAATAGGCTATGTCACGATATGCGCTTTATTTCGGTCAAAAGGATTGTATAACTGTTGTTTTACTGACAGGTGGATTCTTGCTGAATATAACCTGTCTCAAAACAGGCTTACACTGAAAGTATTCCGGCATTAGATAAATAACTTAGAGCGAAATAGTCTGTGTTGAGAGTAAATAATAAATAGATTATTGGAAGTGGGAAATAAGCTGCTTTTAATGTACGTGCGTACATTCTTACGCCGCATGGTTGAAGATGCAAAACGGTTGTTTGGTATTGACTCGTGGCGACTCTGAATTCAATGCCGCTAAGACTGGTTCTGACGGTGCCTTGATCTTCAACGCATACCAGAAGACTGACGCTGAGGATATGGTAACATCTATCGAAGGCGCTGACGCTGAAGGCGTATCTATCGTAGCGGTAGCTGTTGACGGCGAGGAAGCTGTAAAGGCAATCGTGAAATAAGAAATAAACGAAATAAGATAATCATACGATTCCCGTGCGGGTATCGATCCAAGTAATCCGTGACGGATGAACAGGCGGGA
>CDZT01022683.1_pt1 | contig 24492 bp, 33 predicted proteins | sample 557531 | NCBI WGS metagenome assembly CDZT01 (sample SAMEA3182066, study PRJEB8094) | gut metagenome | biome: human; feature: gut; material: Stool; isolation source: human stools | place: Canada | collected 2013-03-05
GTCAGCAAACAAGCGAAAGGGCTATTATCGTATTAAAACCAACTGTAAAATTTCATTCAAAAAACATGGTTCAAGCACTCAAGAAAACTATAGGCAAATTAACAGAACGGCGATATGATAATTTATTTATTAGTTATAAAGGGTACGCTACGACTGGTAGTGGAACTCTTCAATATCCATTATCTGGCAGCCGCAATAATGACTTAGATAGCTATTTGTTTTCCCAAAAGGGAATCATCATTTTAGCTAATGAGATAGCACAGCAATGTGAAGAAATCCATGAGGAACTCTCAAAAGAAATGATAAATTTTATCCTTCATGAAGCATACCAACGAGATATAAATATCAGACAATAATGTAGAGGTCAGCTATGCTGGAAAAATCTCGCTTACTGCGTCCTCTCCTTTTTTTGAGCATCAAAGGAATAGGCGAATTTAAGTGGATGTATCCTTCCATTTTGACGATATTATCAATCATCTATATTTATATTTATCCAACAGAAATAAATTTTCAGGGTAAAGATTCCTGGATCGCAGCCATATTTTCCTGTCTTCAAGTTTTACCAGGATTTTATATAGCAGCCTTGGCTGCTATTGCTACTTTCCCCAATATCAACTTAGACAGACCACTTGATGGCGATGAAGTCTCTGTATATTTATCAGAAGACGGCGTCATGCAAGAAGTTGTTCTTACAAGACGGCGATTCCTTTGTTTTACTTTTGGGTATTTAAGTTTTTCGAGTATTATATTGTTATTGTTATGTTCATGGATACAACTTGCTACACCAACATTACTTATCTCTACAGTTTTAAATAAAGCACTTTACGCATTAACGGTAAATTTTTATATAAATCAAAGCACTATTGATTTCATTGCGTTATCAATTATACTCTTTATTCTGTATCAAATTATATGTGCGACTCTTTTGGGGCTTTTTTACCTGACAGACAGAATACATTGGAGAATAGTAGAGGAAGTTGACGATTCTGATCAGTAAAAACATATACCCGTTCATGAGATATTGCCTTACGACTTTTTGGAAAACATGTCGCTCAGAGAAAAATGCTAATATCCTAAAAAAAATATTTTTTTCAAAACACATGAGCGACATGTCGCCCATCCCCCTTTTTAACCTCCTTTAAAAGACGATCCTCGCAGGGCCACCGTAGGGTGGCCCTATGCGTTTCCACAACCGGACGGGAACGCATCCGGCCGGTGCGCTGTGTACCGGCCGGGGCTTTTACCCCCCGAGGTCGTCATGCCCCGTTCTGTTTCTCCCTGTCGGCAGCGTCTGCTGTCCACCCTGCGTCCTTTCTATGATTTTCGCGGTCTGTCCCTGCTGGCCCTGTGCGCCGTCATCGGCCTGGTGACGGACCCTGCCGCCACCCTGGGCCTGGCCGGATACCTGGCCTATGTCATCGGCATGGCCGGGGCCGCGATCATGCTGGCCAAGATCGTCATGCCCTACCTGGACGTTTCCGAGCACGCGGCCTCGGCCCTCAATGAAGGTAACGTGGCCGGCGCCATGGTGGTGCTGGCGCGTTCCCTGCTCATCATCGGCTTTCTGGTCTGCATCATGGCCTGGGGGAAGTGATGGCCGCCGGTTCCGCGTTGCTGGCCCTTCCCCTGCTGGCCCAGCTCTATCTGCCCATGCTCTATGAGGAGCACCTGACCTACACCCCTGACTTCTACGACCCGGCCATCTACGCCGGGCAGGTGGAGCAGGAGACGTGCTACGGTCTTGGCGGCAAACGCTGCTGGAACCCGCGCACCGAGCTGAAAACGTCCCGCGAGTACGGTTTCGGCCTGGGGCAGATCACCATTGCCTACGACAGCAAGGGCCGGGTGCGCTTCAACAACTTTGAAGACGTGAAGAAGCTGCACAAGGACCTCAGGCACTGGCGCTGGGAAGACCGCTACGACCCGCGCCTCCAGCTGCGGGCGCTGGTCATCAAGAACCGCGCCAACTGGAACGCCCTCAAGGGCTGCGCCACGGACGAGGACAGGGCCGCCATGATGCTTTCCGCCTACAACGGAGGTCTGGGCGGCGTCCTGCAGGACAGGGCCTACTGTGGCCGCATCGCGGGCTGTGACCAGGGACGCTGGTTCGGCCATGTGGAGACCCACAGCCGCAAGTCCCGCAAGGGCATGGGCAAGGCCTATGCGGACAAGTCCCCCTACGGCATAAACCGCGCCTATGTGCGCAACGTCATGGGCGAAAAGCGGGAGCGCTACCGGGCGGCCCTGCAGGAGCTTGCACGATGATGTGGCTTCTCAAGCTGCTGCCCGGCAGCCTTCTGGAATGGCTGCTGCTGGTCTTTGTCCTGGCCGCGGCCTTTGCCGCCGGGCTGGCCCGGGGCATGGATGCCCGGGAAGCCGAGCTGCTGCCCCGGCTGGAAGCTGTGAGCCGGGAGCGGGACGCCTGGCGTCTGACGGCCGCACAACGGCAGACAGGACTGGACGCCCAGACGGCCCTTGCCGATGCCTGCCTGAAACGGGAGGCCGCGGCCCAGGCCGATGCCGCGGAACGCGAGGCCATCCTGGCCTTGCCGCCCGCCCCTCCCCATCCCACGGAGACCCTCCATGAAAATCCCCGTCGTGCGGCTGTGGCCCGTTATCTCAATCGTCCTCTGTAGCTGTGCGCTTAAGGCGCCGTCCCCGCCGCCCGTGGTCCTTGCCCCGGCACATTGCCCGGCCCCGGCCGTACCCCTGCTGCCGCAGCTCGATCCGGCGGCCCCCCTGGAAGGGGACGCCAACCTGGAGGCATTGCTGCACCGGGATGCCGTCATGCGCCGTTACATCGGCGGTCTGCGGGCGGCCCTGGACTGCTGGGAGGCCCAGACAGACAGCGGAGGAACGCATGGAAACCCTGATTGATCTTTCCAAGGCCTTCGGCTGGCTGGCGGCCATCTTCGTCAATCTGCTCATCGCCTGGATCGTCTGGAGCCTGCACAAAAAATTTATGAACCGTGACGATTGCGAGGCCAACCGCAAGGCGGACAAGAAAGAACGGGAACGCTTCATCCAGCTGCTGACCACCCACGAGCAGGCCGTGCGCGAGCTGAACCTGCGTGTGGACCAAATGCCGCATGGCCTGGACGTGCGTCTGGAACGCATGGATGGCGAACAAAAGCGCATGGCCGAGGAGATCAGCGGCCTGCGCGGCATAATGGAACGCGTGGAGCGGCAGGTGGACCTGCTGTTCCGCGGGCACATGAAGGATTGAATCATGAGCGATATGCAGGACATCATCAGCAAGAACCGCCGTCTGGCCATCCTGCGCTTTCTGAGTGAGGAGCAGGACTATGCCATGAACACCAGCACCCTGCAGGCGGCCCTGCGGGCCATCGGCCACGGGGTGCCGCGCGATACTGTGGAGGCCGACGCCTTCTGGCTGGCTGAACAGGGACTTGCCCGTTGCCGGCGTCTGGATGTGGGCGTCACGGTGCTCACCGTCACCCCGCGCGGGGTGGAAGTGGCCCAGGGCATCGCCGGGCATCCCGGTGTGGACCGCCCCCTGCCGAGGTAGCGGCCATGCCCCGCACGAGCAAGGTCCGCCGCCTGCCCCCGGAGCTGCGCGAACAGCTCCACGCCATGCTGGACGCGGGCCATACCCTGGAAGAGATCACCACCCACCTGAAGGCCCTGGGGGCGGACGTATCCCGCTCCGGCCTGGGACGCTACAAGCAGCAGGTGGACAAGGTGGCGGCCCGCCTGCGCGAGTCCCGCGCCATGGCCGAGGCCGTCATGGAGCGCATGGGCGCTCAGGCCGCCACCGGCAAGAGCGGCGCGGCCCTCATCGAGATGCTGACCACCCTCACCAGCGATTACCTGTTGCGCCGCATGGATGACCCGGATGCCGAGATCGAGGTGGACGAACTGCGTGCCCTGGCTCGTACCGTCAAGGAACGCGCGCAGGCCGCCCGTGCCACCCAGGATTACGACCTGAAACTGCGCGAGGAGGCCCGCCGCGAGGCCGAGGAAGCCATGCGCAAGGCCGTGGAAAAAGCCGCCAAAGAAAGCCCGGCCGCTGCCGGCCCGGCGGAAGTCTTTGCCCGCATCCAGGCCGTCTACAGGGGGGAAGCCTGATGGACAAGACCGGCAACGCTCCGGACACGCACGAAACGCGCATGGTGGGCCAGGGCGTGCCCTTTGAAAGGATACGCCGCATAGCGCTGCTGTCGATGCCCGTAAGCCCGGCTGCGCCGGACAACGGGCACGGCGCGTCGCGCCGCCGTTCGGTCGCTACCGGTTACCTGGTGGGCCGTCTGGAACGCTTCAACAATGCCAAAAAGAAGGAGGTGGCCGACCGTGTCGTCCATGGGTTCCGCCGCTGAGGCCCGTGCCATCCTCTATCCCTACCAGCGCCGCTGGATAGACGACCAGAGCCGCTTCAAGATCGGCATGTTCTCGCGCCAGACGGGCAAGACCTACACCAGCACGCTGGAGATCGCCGAGGACATGGTCAAGGCCGAAGTGGAAAAACGCCGTGTGCGCTGGGTTATCCTCTCGCGCGGGGAACGACAGGCCCGCGAAGCCATGGAGGAAGGCCTCAAGGTGCATCTGCGGGCCTACGGGGCCGCCTTCGAGAGCCTGGAGTCGGACTTTCACCTGGCGGACGCCACCTCCTGCAAATCCCTGGAGGTAGTCATGGCTCACGGCTCCCGTGTGACCGCGCTGCCTGCCAACCCCGACACGGCCCGAGGCTTCAGCGCCAATGTCTTTCTGGACGAGTTCGCCTTCCATGCCGACAGCCGCAAGATCTGGGCGGCCCTCTTTCCCGTGGTCTCCCGTAACGGCCTGAAGCTGCGCGTGGTCTCCACGCCCAACGGCAAGGGCAACAAGTTCTACGACCTCATGACCTCCGCCGAGACGGCGGGCTGGTCCAAGCATGTGGTGGACATCTATCAGGCCGTGGCCGATGGCCTGCCGCGTGATGTGGAGGCCCTGCGGGCCGCCCTGAACGATCCCGACGCCTGGGCGCAGGAATACGAGCTGCAATGGCTGGACGAGGCCAGCGCCTGGCTGTCGTATGACCTCATCAATACCGTGGAGCATGAGCGGGCGGGTATTGCGCAGAACTACGCGGGCGGCCCCTGCTATGTGGGGGTGGACATCGGCCGCCGGCACGACCTTTTTGTCATCTGGGTGCTGGAGGAAGTGGGCGACGTGCTCTGGACGCGGGAGATCATCACCCGGCGCGGAGCCAGCTTTGCCGAGCAGGACGGCCTGCTGGACGATGTGTTCCGGCGTTACCGGGTACTGCGCTGCTGCATGGACCAGACCGGCATGGGCGAAAAGCCCGTGGAAGACGCCCGCCACCGTCACGGCAGCGGCCGCGTGGAAGGGGTTCTGTTCACATCGTCCAGCAAGCTGGCCCTGGCCACGGTGGGCAAGCAGGCCTTTGAGGACAGACGCCTGCGCATCCCGCAAGGGGACGAGGCACTGCGCAGCGACCTGCACAAATTGCAAAAGGTGGCCAGCCCTACGGGCGCACCCCGCTTTGTGGCCGACTCCGACAGCGGGGGCCATGCAGACCGCGCCTGGGCCTGCTTTCTGGCTGTCAACGCGGCTACGGGGCCTGCCGTCGTCCTGCCGGATCATGCCGTGCCCTCCGGCCCGGCCCGTGGGGCCTTGGGCGCTTCACTGATCCCGACGCCGCCTTCATGCCTTACAGGAGAATGTTCTGATGCCCGACATCCTTGCCAACCCCAACGCCCTGCCTGCCCGGGCGGACATGCAGGTCCGTTCCGACGGCATCCTTGATCTTGCCAACTACATAGCCGAAGTAGTGCCCGCTCCGGACAGCGTGCTGGCCTCCCTGGGCGGCGATCTGCGCGAATACGGCAAACTGCGCCGTGATGACCAGGTGGCCGCCCTTATGCAGCAGCGGCAGGACAAACTGGTGGAAGCGGAATGGGAGGTTATCCCCGGTGGCGATGCGCCCGCGGACGGGGCAGCCGCGGACTTTTTGCGCGAGCAGCTGGCGGGCTTCAACTTTGACGCGGCCTGCCGCAAAATGCACGGTTCCCTGCTGTACGGCTATGGTGTGGCCGAATGTCTGTGGGGACGGGACGGCAGCCGCATCACCTTACGGGACATCCGCGTGCGCGCGCCCTGGCGTTTCGGCTTTGCCAAGGACAGGCAGCTGAAGCTGCTGGTGGAGAGCCGCTGGTTGCCCATGCCGTCGCGCAAGTTCTGGCTGGTGACCTGGGGCGCGGAAGACGACGATACCCCCTACGGCATGGGCCTTGGGCACCAGCTATGGTGGCCCGTGTATCTCAAGCGCAACGGCGCCCGCTTCTGGGCCGCCTACCTGGACCGTTTCGGGGTGCCCACCACCAAGGCCGTCTATCCTTCGGACGAATCGGACGCCGAGAACGAGAAGCGCAAAAAGGACGCTCTGGCCGCGGCCCTGTCCCTGCGCAGCGAAGGGGCCGTGGCCCTGCCCGAGGGCTTCGACGTTTCCCTGGTGGAATCCACCAGCCGGGGAAGTGGGGACTTCAAAGACTTTCTGGCCTATTGGGACGATGCCATCGCCAAGATCATCCTTTCCCAGACCGGCACCTCGCGCATCGGCCAGTACAGCGGCACGGCCGAGGTCCATAGCGGCATCGGCACCAGCGTGGTCAAGGCTGACGCGGATATGCTGTGCCAGTCTTTCAACACCGGCCCGGCGGTCTGGCTGACGGAGTGGAACTTTCCCGGCGCGCGGCCGCCCCAGGTCTGGCGCCGGGTGGAAGACCCCGCAAAGGTCAGGGCCGATGCCCAGCGCGACAAGGATACGGCGGCCCTGGGCCTGGAACTGACCGACGACGAGATCGCCCGCCGCTACGGTGACGCCTGGCAGCGCAGGCGCGACGGGGCAAGCGCATCCGGGGCGGAGTTCGCCGAAGCCGGCACGGAAGGCCATGCCCCCGCCGAGCCCTACAGCGACACCCTGGCCCGGCAGGCCATGACGCTGGCCGATGCCCCGCAAACCGCCATGATCGACGCCATCCGCGCGGAACTGGACAAGGCCGTGGCTGAAGGCGAGGACCTGACCGCTTTTGCGGAACGCATGCTTGCCCTGAACAAATTGTCCGGCGTGGATGATCTTGCCCAGATCCTCTACGGCGCCATGACCACGGCCCACCTGGCGGGCCTCAGTGGTGAGGAGGACAGCGATGCCGGAAAGTGAGGTGCGTTTCGGCGGTGGGCCTTTTGAGGATGCCATCGCCCATTTCCGGCGCAAGGTGCGCGTGCCGGTCACGACCTACCGGGACCTGCCCGCGCAGATGCACGCCAAGGCCTTCATGGTGGCCGGGGCCGCCAATGACGCCCTGCTGGCCGATTTTCAGCAAAGCCTGCTGCTGGCCATGAAACAGGGCACCACGCTTGCGGCCTTCCGGGACGACTTTGACCGTATCGTCAAAGCCCACGGCTGGCAGTACCGGGGCGAGCCGGGCTGGCGCAGCGCGGTCATCTTCAATACCAACATGCGCACGGCCAATATGGCCGGGCACTGGAAGATGTGGGAAGATCGCGAGATGCACCCGTACCTGCGCTATGTGCAGGTGCAGCGTCCTACCAAGCGCCCGGAGCACGCCGTCTGGCACGGCGTCATCCTGCCCATCGAGGACCCCTTCTGGGACGCCCATTTCCCGCCCAACGGCTGGGGCTGCAAATGTACGGTGCAGAACGTGAGCAACGCCCGCATGAAGGCCGAGGGCTGGCAGGTCAGCGAGAACGTGGAGACCTTTCCCGGAGATGTGCCGGAAGACTGGGCCTACAATGTGGGCAAGGCGGAGCGGGTAAGCACGGAGCGGGAGACCGCAGCTTTTCGGCCCTTGCCCACTGCGCGTGACTACACCGCCTACGGCAGGCCGGAAACTATCCCGGCAGACATACCGAAGGCCAGCGTGGGGGAAAAGGCGACAAGCGGCGCGGACGTAATGCTGGCCGTGCGGAAGATGCTGCAAGGCGACGCTGCCGTTTTTCACGGGCCGGACGGTCTGGCCGTGGGAATCACCGCGCAAAGCCTGGGCAACCATCTGAAGCCCGACAGGGCGGAATACGTTCCTTTCGTCCCTGAAGTGCTGGAAGAGCCTTACGAGATCTGGTTGCTGCCCTATGAGGATGAAAAGACGGGGCGTGTGGAATTGCGACGCCACTACATCAAGGCCCTTGCCCTGGACAAGGTACGCTACGGCTGGATGATCGCCGAATTTCGCAAGGGCGAACTTTGGGACACGACCTTCATCGTCTCCAAGCGTAAGGGCGAGATGCAAAAACGCCGCCGGGGCGTCCTGGTCTGGGGAAGGCGGGAAAAATAAAACCCCTTCGGCCCACAGAGGCAGGGGGCTTTCGCCAGCCTGCGTGCATTTTCTCGAAAGAGAGGGACGAAGGGGAGTTCCCCGGGCGGGGATTCAGCTGGCTGCTACACAGCCTTGAAGACAGGATACGCGTCCGTTGCATCGGACGCAAGAGCTTTGCAAAAAAGGCCCTCCACACGGAAGGGCCTTGCGTCCACACTCGCCGACGATGGCGCAGGAACCCGGCACGGCATGATGGATCGTCCCCGAACCGCGCCTTCGATAGAGCCATCATATATGTTTTGCCTGAAACGTCAAATTTGCCTTCTGCCGCATTTTTGCCCCGACCTGGGCACTTGCCTGCCCTGACGGGCTTTCGTCCCTCCTGCCCCGTTTACAGGCGTTTATAAACACCCGTCTAAAGGAGCTTGGCAGCCTTTACGCTGTACCAGGCATATGCTACCCGTCAATGGAAAGGAGGATGTATGAAAAACGTTTTTGCAAGCCTGTTGGTTTTGTGCTGTCTGGCAGCTCCGACGTATGCCGCTCAGGGGTGGGACAGGACCTTGCCTGATGCCCTGGTCATCCTGCCTCCTGCGGAGGTGGATGGCGATGCCTACAACGCTATCCTGAAGCAGATGGCCGCCACGCTTTCCCCTGAATTGGGCAAGATCGGGGCGCGGGTCCATATCGTCCCCACCGACGCGGTGGCCCCCGTGTACGGGAACTCGTGGCCTGATTTCGCCCCGTATCAAAAATCCGTTCATGATCTCTATCTGGAACTGCGCAGCATAAAGAAGACAAAAGCCTTTGCCAGCCAGGGGATGAAATGCCCGGAAGCGCGTGCGTGGGGAGCCAAAGTCGCATCGGAACGGCAGCGATTTGCCAAAGCCAAGCTCCCTCCTTTCAGCGAGCAGGGCTTCGATGAGCTGGAGCGGCTGGCGCGGGCCTACGCAAAAAGCCGCACCAAGCTACCCTCGCCCCTTGATGTACATTTTCTGGAAGAGGATATTTATGATGCCAGGACAAACCTGGATGCCATCCTAAATTCCGTGGTAGAATAATACTTACCCTAATCGACCGCCCCTTATCCTTGCTTTCCTTCAAAGCCCCGGCCCTGTGCCGGGGCTTTGTGTTTTTTGTGAGAATCCTCACCAGATTTCCCCCGGCATCCTGTGCATGATGTCCAAAGGAGGACAGCATGCAGGACAACAATCATGCTTCAGCCGTTGCGACGCAGGAAGCTACGGATGAAGACAGCAACGTGTTACATGGCAGGACAGCCCACAAAAACGCTGTCGCTATCCGTAAGCCCGCTGGTGCGGGCAACGGCTACCGCGCCATCCATATTTTTCGCCCCGGCCGACATACGTCCATGCAGGGGGCAACCATCGACTTTGGCGAGAGCGACCTGATCGCCACGGCCAACGCCTACGACCCGGCACGGCACGAAGCGCCGCTGGTCATCGGGCATCCCCGGGCCGACGCCCCGGCCTGGGGATGGGTAGGCGGTCTTACGGCGGACGGGGGCGGCCTTTTTGCCGCCCCCCGCCAGCTGGACCCGGCGTTCGCGGAGATGGTGCGGGCCGGGCGCTTCAAAAAAGTCTCGGCCAGCTTTTACACGCCCGACAGCCCCCACAATCCCGTTCCCGGCGTCTACTACCTGCGCCATGTGGGTTTTCTGGGCGCCCAGCCCCCGGCGGTGAAGGGCCTTGCCCCGGTGAACTTTGCCGAGGGCGACACGGACGAGGGCTGCGTCAGCTTTGACTTTGCGGAATCGCCGGGCCTGCTGCGCTGGCTGGCGGACCTGTTCCGGGGCCTGCGCGAATACGTCGTGGAAAAAGACGGCGCGGAGACGGCGGACAGGGCCATCCCCTCGTATGCCGTGAGCGGCCTTCAGGAGATGGCCGCGGCATCCGCGGCCCAGGCGGCCGAGATCCCCGCTTTTGCGGAAAACCTTACCCCTCCCAAGGAGAAGAGCATGCAGAAACAGGAAACGCCCCCGGCGGAAAACATCGACTTCGCCGAGACCAAGGCCCGTGCCGACGAGCTGGAACGCAAGGTGGCCTATCTGACCGGCATCGCCCGCAAGGAGCGCGCCAGCCGTGTGGTGGACAAGGCCCTGGCCGACGGCCGCCTGACGCCCGCCCAGAGCGTGGGCCTTGCGGACTTCATGGCCGGGCTGGACGAAGAAGGAACTTTCGACTTCGCCGAAGACGGCGGCAAGACCACCAGCATGAGCCCGGCCGCTTTTATGGCAGCGTTCCTGGAACGCCTGCCCAAACAGGTGGATTTCAGCGAAGCCGCGCCCGGCGGCGAAGAGGCCCCGGATACCTCGTCCAATGACATTGCCCAGCGCGCCCTTGCCTATTGCGAGGAGATGCGCGCCAAGGGCGTCACGGTGAGCGTCACCGACGCCGTGGCGCATGTGAGCAAATAGGAGACCGCCATGCCCAGGACCGATCTTTACGTCAATCTTCCCATCACCGGCGAGCTGGCCCCTTTCCGCATCGTGGCCCACGACGGCAGCGGCGGCTACAAACAGGCCACGGCTGCCACGGAGGCGCTTGTCGGTACGGCCGACGAGCTGGGCAAGCAGCCCAACGGCGGGGCCGATGTGGCCATGAGCGACCAGCCGGAAGTGGAAGCCGGCGGCGCCATTGCCGCGGGCGATCCCCTGACCAGCGATGCCCAGGGCCGCGCCGTCAAGGCCACGGCGGCCGGAAACCGCATCATCGGCTTTGCCTGCAAAGCCGCCACCGATGCCGGAGAGATCATCGACTACCAGTTCGCGCCCGGCTTTCTGGCCACGGCAGGCGCGTAATAAGGAGAGAGCATCATGGCAACGACCACACCCTTTGCCACCAATCCACAACTGACGGCCATTGCCCTGGCCTACATGAACCAGCCCTCGGACTATGTGGCGGATCACGTCATGCCCAGGGTCAAGGCCATCGGCAAAAAAGAGTTCCAGTACAGCATCTACGGTCTGGAATCCTTTGCCGCGCCCGACAGCCGCGTGGGGCGCAAGGGCCGCCCCAACGAGGTCAGCCTGTCCAGCAGCCTGGCCACGGCGGCCATCGAAGACTACGGCCTGGAAGACCCCATCCCGCAGGATGACATCGACCAGGGCCGCAAGGACGGCCGGGACATTGCCGGTGAATCCACGGAGTATCTGCTCTCCCTGGTCAAACTGGACCGCGAACTGCGCGTGGCGCGCCTCGTGCAGGACAAAAACAACTATGCCGCGGCTTGCGTGAAGGAGCTCGGCTCCGGAGCGGGCATTGACGTTGCCACGGTGGACGCCGAAGCGGTCATCGCCGAGATGCTGGAAAAGCCCTTCATGCGGCCCAACATCGGCGTCATGAGCCAGAAGGTCTGGGACAGACTTTCCCGTAACCCGCTGCTCATCAAGGCCATCAAGGGCGAGCTGGTGGGCAAGAAGCTGACTACGGCCGAGTTTTGCAGCTATTTCGAGCTGGAGCAGCTCTACATCGGCAAGGCCCGCGTCACCCGGCAGGTCAAGGGCAAGACGCCTGTCCCCGAGCGTGTCTGGGGCACGGGCATGGCTTTCCATCACCGCGACATGGCCGCCAGCGAACAGCGCGGCGTCACCTGGGGCCTGACCGTGCCCTATGGCCAGCCCTTTGCCGGAAGCCGCACGGACCCCGATATCGGCCTGCGCGGCGGCATCCGCATCCGGGCGGGCGAAAGCCTCAAGGAGCTGGTGCTGGCCAAGGATGCGGGCTGCCTCATCACCGGGGCCATCGCCGCGAGCTAGGGGCCGTCATGTATGCCACACCTGAAGACATCCGTGCCCGCTACAAGGAAGTCTATCTCATACTGGCGGGCAAGGACGCGGAAGGCAGGCCGGACACGGCCGCTGTGGAACAGGCCCTGGCCGAAGCCGCCAGCGAGATCGACGCCATCCTGGGTACGCGCTTTGCCGTGCCGGTAAGCCCCGTGCCGCCCGTCCTGCGCCGCATCGCCGTGGATCTGGCCGTAGGGGCCTTGCCCCGCACCGGCGCCACGGAAGCCAGCATGTACGAGCGCCGTGCCCGTGAAGCGCGGGAGCTTTTGGACAAGCTGGCCGCGGGCGAGGCCAGTCTGGGGCCGGGCTATGACCCGGCCCCGGCGGGCAGCGGCGGCACGGGGCGCATCGGCTATGTCGTGCGTCCGTCCGACTTCCGCCGCCGTCTGGAGGACTACTGATGGCCGGAGCCACCCTGGAGTTCACCTTCAAGGACGAGGAAGTGCAGGCCATGGCCCGGCGCTTTCGGGAGCAGCTTGCCCGGGTGCGCTTCAAGCCCCTGCTGACATCCATCGGCAACGAGCTGATCACGTCCGTGTCCCGCCGTTTCGAGACGGGCACGGCCCCGGACGGCTCCCGCTGGCCGGAATCCCTGCGGGCCAGACTGACCGGCGGCCAGACGCTCATCAAGAGCGGCCGCCTGCGGGATTCCATCGCCGAGACCGGGCCGCAGCTCACTGCCCGCAGTGTGGAGGTGGGCACCAACGTGGTCTATGCGGCCATCCACCAGTTCGGTGGAATCATCCCGCCGCACACCATCCGGGCACGGCGGGCGCGTGCCCTGCGCATCCCCGGCATCGGCTTCCGCCGGGCCGTCCATCATCCCGGCGGCACCATCCCGGCCCGGCCGTATCTGGGCCTTTCCGATACCGACGAGCGCGTCATCCAGGACCTCACCGAGGACTGGCTGCGCAAGAAACTGGCAAAAATGCGCCCGTAGCGCGGAGACGATCATGCTTGATCAGTACCGGGCCGCCATCGCGGCTCATTTGAGGAAATATCTGCCGCCGGCCGTTACCATTTATGAGCTGGGCAACTCCCTGGATGACACGGAGCTCCAGCGTCTGTGTCTGGCCGCTCCCGGTGTGGGCGTGGAGCTCCTGGGCGCGGACGGCGTGGAGCTCAAGGGCCGCAGCCCCTATGTGACCGTCAACGTGGGTGTGTCCGTGGTGGCAGGCCCGGGGCGTGACGGCCAGCCCGCGGACAGTGCCGTGCTGGTGCTGGCCGCTCTGGTGGCCGGTGTCATCGCGGATCAGCGCTTCGGCCTGGACTGCATGCGTCCGGAGAGCGTGCGGGCCACCAACATCACCAGCGGCGACCAGGCCACCAACAACGTGGCCCTGTGGACCGTCACCTGGAAACAGGCCGTGGATGTCTCCAATGTCATCACCTGGCCGGAGCTGGACGACTTTTTGCGCTGCTATACGCGCGAGAAGAAGGACGGCCCCGTGACCATCGAAACGCATCTTCCCGGCGCATCCGCCGGAAAGGAGAATACGCATGTGTAAGCGCATCACCCCGCGTACAGGTCTGGTAGTACGGCGTCCCGATACGGGCGAGATCCTGCCGCCCGACGGGGCCGTGATCCCCTTGGGGCCGCACCGTGCCTACTGGCTGCGCCGCCGGAAGGACGGCGATGTGAGCATCACGGACCCGGCAACCCCTGAGAGCGAGGAGGTGGACTAATGGCTGTCTCGTTCAATGCCATCCCCGCGGATATCCGCGTGCCGCTCACCTATATCGAGTTCGACAACTCCGGAGCCGTGTCCGGCACGCCGGTCATGGAGTGGCGCGTCCTGCTGCTGGGACAGGCCGAAGCCGACTGCGCGGGCGAGCTGCTCAAACCCGTGCTGATGAACACCGCGGACCAGGCGGCCCGCCTGTGGGGCCGGGGCAGCCAGATCGCGGACATGGTGCGCCATGCCAAGCGCAACAGCACCATGCTGGAGATCTGGGCCATGGCCGTGCCGGACGATAACTCCGCCGTGGCCGCTACCGGCGAAGTGACCCTGTCCGGCAAATGTACGGCCACGGGCGTGCTGTGCCTTTATGTGGGCGGCAGGCGCGTGCGTGTGCAGGCCGTAGGCGGTGAAGAGCTGGCCGCCACCGTGGCCCGTGTGGTGCAGGCCGTCAATGCCGACGGCGAGTTGCCCGTCACCGCCGCGGTCAAGGAAGCCTCGCCCGGTGTGCTGACCCTGACCTGCAAATGGAAGGGCGCCACGGGCAACGACATCGACCTGGCCGTCAACCTGTCCACGGACGACAGCTTCCCTGCGGGCCTTACCGCTTCCTGCGGCAAAATGGCCTCGGGCGCGGCTGACCCGGACATGGAAAACATCATCACCGCCATGGGCGATACCTGGTGGAAGGCGCTGGTGCTGCCCTGGAACCAGAAGGACGGCCGTGTGCTGCTGAATGGCTGGACGCGCAGTTCGGCCCCCTGCGCCAGCAGGAATGCCAGGCTTTTCTGGCCTATCGCGGCACCCTGTCCGAGACCTCCACCTACGGCAATGCCGGGAACTCGCAGCTGGTGAGCTGCATGGGCATCGGCTCCATCCCCACCTCGCCCTGGAACGTGGCTGCCGCCTATGCCCTGCAGGCCGCGACCTCGCTGGCCAATGACCCGGCGCGGCCCCTGCAGACCCTGGAGCTTGTGGGCGTCATGGCGCCGCCCCGGGAAAAACGCTGGAGCATGGAAGAGCGCAATATCCTGCTCTATGACGGCATCGCCACCTATCGCATCGCCAGCGACGATACGGTGCAGATCGAGCGCGAAGTGACCATGTACCAGACCAATGCCTGGGGCTCGCCCGATCCCTCGTATCTTGACGTGCAGACCGTGGCCACCCTGGGCTACTGGCGCTATGCCGTCAACGCCCGCATCCAGCAGAAGTTCCCGCGCCACAAGCTGGCTGACGACGGTACGGCCTACGGGCCGGGCAATGCCGTGGTCACGCCCTCGGTCATCCGGGCGGAACTCATCGCCCTGATGCGCGAGCTGGAAGAAAAGGGCCTGGTGGAGAACGTGGAGACCTTCAAGGAACAGCTCATCGTGGAACGCAATGCGGACGACCGCAACCGCGTGGACGTGCTGGCCCCGCCGGATCTGGTCAACCAGTTCCGCATCTTCGCCTGCCTGACCCGCTTTGTCCTGTAAGGAGGGACGCATATGACCGTCAAAGAACTTATGGAAAAACTGGCCGGACTGCCGCCGGACATGCCCGTCATGTACGACGACAAGACCACCTTCGGCCTTGATCTGGCCGCGGTTTCCGAGGTGTGTATCGGGCTGGATGACGAAAATCTGGAAGTGCTCGTCATTCACGCCGAGGGCGGCCATCCCGGCGCCACCCTGGACGAGATCGACCGGCGTGAAGCCGGGGAAAAGGAGTAAGCCATGCCGCAGATCACAGGCAAGGCCGTCATCCGTGTGGACGGCGAGGAATGGCGCACCGAAGACGGTGCCAAGCTGAACCCCGGCGGCGTCACGCGCGAGGCCAAAGTGGGCGGCGGCAAAGTGCATGGTTTTGCCGAAAAGACCAAGGAACCGGAACTGGAGTGTTCCGTCTATCACACCCGGGATACGGACCTGACGGCCATCAATGCCATCAGGGACGCCACCGTGGTCTATGAATCCGATACCGGAGACCGGTACGTCCTGCGCAGCGCCTTTGTGACCGAACAGGGCGAGCTGGATGCGGAAAACGGCACCATCAACGTCAAATTCAGCGCCATCTCGTGCGAAAGGATCTAGCCATGACCCAACCCGCTCTGAAGGATTTTACCCCTGTGGACGGTATTACCGTGGCCGAAGGCGGCCAGGTGCGTGTCGAGCTTGAAGACGGCCTTGTGGTGGGCTCTGCCACCTACACGGTGGCCGTGCTGCGCCAGCTCAATGCCGGGGCCGTGCTGGCCGCGGCCGAAGCCGCGGAACGCCTGGTCTCCACGGCTACGGGCCTGGAGCTTGTTTCCTCCCCGGCTCGCATGGGGGCGGAATTGCTGCGCCGTCAGATCGCACGTCTGGAGGACGATAACGGCGGCAAGTTCGACGGGCCGCTCTCCCTGGAACATCTGGGCAAGGCCTCGGCCCGAGATCTGGACAGCCTCAATTTTGCCGCCCGCCTGCTGGATCAGGGGGCGGAAAAAAGCCTGGAAGGAGTAGCCGGCCGGGGGCGAAATGCTGCCGGTAGCGATCAGTCTCGAGATGCTGCTGGCCCGGCTGGCCAGCCGGGCGGGGCTGCCGGTGAGTGAGGGGGCGTCCTGGCCGCTCCAGAGGCTCCTCCGTTTCTTGCACTATGTGAAGCACTAGCCGTTGCCCGCGCCAGCGGGCTTACGGATAGCGACAGCGAGTTCTTCACGTCGCCTGTCGCGTAACCTGTTGCTGTCTTCATCCGTAGCTTCCTGCATCGCAACGGCTGAAGCATAGGATTGCATCGTGGCGAACCTGCGCACCTCCTTCACACTTGATCTTGGCGGCAATCTCATTACCCGGGCCAAGGCCTTTTCTACGTCCATATCGGGCATGGCCCGGCAGATACGTTCCAGCCTGGGGGGCCTCAACGGCGTGGCCGCCCAGGCCGGGAAAGGCCTTGAGGCCCTGACCGGTCGCTATGCCACCGGCATCGCGGGCCTGGGCGTCGGCTACAAGGCGACCCAGGCTGTCATGGACAGCGCCCGTCTGGACAAGGGACTGATGCGTACCAGCCAGACCATGGGCCTGACCGCACAGCAGGCGGTCGATGCCCGGCGCGAACTCTTCGCCATGGCACAGCGGACGGGCCAGCCCATCGAGAAGCTCAAGGCCGGCCTGGATGACCTGGGGGCCTCGGGGATGGAGTATGCGCAGGCCCTGGAATCCATCAAGGCCATCAACCCTGCTATGGCCGTCACCGGGGCCAGCGGCGAACAGCTGGCCAGTGCCCTGAGTGTGGTGGGGGAAAGCTTCAAGTTTGATTTGTCCAAGGCCGGTGTGGCCGTCAAGCTGCTGGACCAGATGACCGTGGCCGGACGTCTGGGCAAGGCGGAGCTGGAAGACCTTTCCTCCATCGTTTCCCGCGTGGGCGTCAACGCCAAGAGCGCCGGATTGAGCTACACCCAGAGCCTGGCCTTCATCGAGCAGCTTTCCCAGATGGAGAAAGAGCCGGAGCGCCTGGCCACGCTGGCGGATTCCACGCTGCGTCTGTTCACCAACCAGAACTACCTGAAGGAAGCGGCCAAGGTCACGGGCGTCAAATTCTATGATGCCAAAGGCGAACGGCGGGCCGCCTTCGATGTTTTGCGGGATATCGCCAAGAAGTACCAGAAGTTCAAGACCGATGCCGAACGGGACAAGGCCTTTTCCCAGGCCTTCGCCAAGACGGACCTGGATACCCAGCGGGGCTTGCGTTACCTGTTCAGCGCCGGTGTGCTGGACAATCTGGACAAGATCAACGCGGAGATCGAGGGCGCTTCCGGGACCATCGCCCGCGATCTGCCGGACGCCATCAACAACAGTGTGGACCAGGTGGGACGCCTGAAGGCGGCGCTTTCCCAGGCCGCCGATGACTTCGCCAAGCCCTTCAACGAAGCCATCGCGGGCGGCATCGCCATGCTGCTGGATGGTGAGGGACTGTCCGGCAAACAGTTGCTGGGCGGCGCGGCCGCTGCGGGCGTGGCCGGATATGGCGCCCTCAAGCTGGCGGGCATGGGCCTTTCCCGCCTGGGCGGCAAGGCGGCCGGCGGGCTTGTCTCCACCGTGGCCCGGCAGGCCGGGCTTGCCGGGCTCAAGCTGCCGCTGCCCGTCTATGTGGTCAACAAACAGATGAGCCTTACCCGTGAGGCCATGCTGGGCCAGTCGGGCGGCGCTCCCGCAGCTCCGGGGGCTCCAGGCGGAAAAAAGGCCGGCAAGGGCAAAACGGTCTCCGGGGCACAGCTTGACGGGGCCAAAAGCGCGGGCCGGGGCGCGGCTCTTTTGACTGCGGCCGCGACAGTGGCGCCGGTCCTTTTTGATTCCGATGCCACCATGGCTCAAAAGGTCGATGCCGCGACAGACGCGGCCGGCGGCCTTGCCGGTGGCTGGGCGGGCACGGCGGCCGGCGCCAAGGCGGGCGCGTTCCTTGGCGGTTTTTTGGGGCCTTTCGGCGCTGCCGCCGGTGGTGTCGTGGGAGGCGTGGCCGGGGGCATCCTGGGCTCGGAGCTGGGACAAAGCCTTGTCTCCACCGTCAAAAACTGGCTCGGCGTTGGGGAAGGTGAAAACCCGGCCCTGCAGAAAACGATGCAGACTTTCTTGACCTCCATGCAGCAGGTCGTCGCCGCCATCCCCACGGGCGGCATCGCTGTGGACGTCAACGTGACGGGCAATGCCCAGGCCGCCATCCGGTCCAGTAACGGCAATATCGACAGCGGCCTGTCCTATTCCCGGCAGATAGCCAACGAGATGATGGAGTAAGCCATGCGTGCCCGCAGCTTTTTCAGCAACCTGCGCGAGGCCTCCTTCCGGGGCGCCCGTTTCGAGGTGGACGATGTGGAAGCCTCGGGCGGTCGCCGTGTGGTGCTGCACGAGTACCCGTTGCGGGATACGCCCTACAGTGAGGACCTGGGCCGCCGGGCGCGGGAGTTTTCGGTGCGCGGCTACATCATCCAGGGCCGCACGTATGACTACGCCTCGGCCCGGGCGGACGTGCTCAAGGCCCTGGAAGCCTACGGCCCCGGCGAGCTGGTGCATCCCTGGCATGGCGAGGTCAGTGTGGTGGTGGACGACTACCGCCTGCGCGAGAGCATGGAGCGCGGGGGGCTGCTTGAACTGGATATCCGCTTTCGGGAAGCCGGACAGCTCGCGAACCCCACCTCATCCGCCGATACGGCCAAGGGGGTCGCTTCGGCCGCCTCCAGTGTCCGGCAAGCCCTGAAGAACAGTTTTTTATCCGCCTTCGCGCCCGCCCTGGACGAGATCGACAAAGCTGTCACGGCGCTCAATGACGCGGCAAGCCTTGCCATGGAATACCTGGGCCTGCCCCAAAGCCTTATTGCGGAAGGGCTTGCCTATGTTCAAAGCCTGATCGCCACGCCCGCGGCCTTCTTCGATGCCCTGGTGGGGCTCTTCGGAGGGCTGCTCGGCAATGAGAGCGGGGAAAAAGCCCTGGCTGCTCCCGTGTCGGATGCGTCCTTCAGCATCGCATCCGGGGAAGGCACCGCGCCGCTGGAAAGTATCCTGGGCGGCAGTGCCGTCATCACCATCGAAGCCGAGCGCGTGATCCGCGATACCGTCGCCCAGGTGATGGTCATAGAGACCGCCGCATCCACGGCCCACACGGAGTACGCCACGGCCGACGACGCTCTGGCGGATCGGGATGCCGTGGTGGAAGGCCTGGATACCATTGAGCCGGCGGCTGATGATGCCGTCTTTCTGGGTCTTGCCGAGCTGCGCCGGGCCGTAGTGACGGACCTGACCACACGCGGCGCGGAGCTGCCGCGCGTGCGTTCCGTGACCCTGCCGGGCACCGTGCCCGCGCTGGTGGCCGCCTACCGCATCCATGCGGATGCAGGGCGTGCTGATGAGATCGTGTCCCGTAACCGCATCCGCCATCCCGGCCGCGTACCGGGCGGCACCCCGCTGGAGGTCCTGAGTGAGTGAACGCAAGCCCGACATTATCCTGGAGGTGGACGGCCGGCGTTACGGCGGCTGGAAGTCCATAGACATCAGCCGGGGCCTGGAGCAATGCGCCGGGACCTTCAGGCTGTCCGTCACTGACCGCTGGCCGCAGCAAAATGAACCGCGCGGCATCAAGGCCGGGGCCGCCTGCCGTGTGACCATCGACGGCCGGGCCGTCATCACGGGCTATGTGGATGATGTGGAAGTCTCCTGGAGCGCCACCTCCCACGAGTATCGCGTCTCCGGACGAGACAAAACGGCGGATCTTGTGGACTGCTGCCCGCCCTCCCTGCAACTCAAGGGCGCGGACCTGCCCGCGCTGGCCCGCCGCTGGGCCAGGCTGTTCGGCATCGAGGTCATGGTGGAAGCGGAATGCAACAAGGCCGTACCCGGTTTCAAGACCGAAGAAGGCGAGACCTGTTTCGAGATGCTGGAACGGCTGGCGCGGGCCAATGCCGTCATGCTCACCAGCGACGGCGACGGCCGTCTGGTCATCACCCGCGCCGGCACACACAAGGCGGCTGCCGCCTTGCAGATGGGCGGCAATCTGCTGCGCCTTGCTCTGTCCTCCAGCATGAAGGACCGCTTTTCGGAGGTGACGGTCAAAGGCCAGTCCGCCGGTTCCGATACCTGGGACGGCCCCGGCAATGCCCAGGCCAAGGGGACGGCCACCGATCCCAACGTGCCCCGCTACCGCCCCCTGACCATCATCGCGGAACAGGAGGAGTTCGGCAGCGCCACCACCCGCGCCCGCCACGAAGTTGCCGTGCGCTATGGCAAGGGGCATCAGGCCCGGGCGCTGGTCAACGGCTGGTATGCGGGAACGAAGCTCTGGCAGCCCAATCGTCTGGCCGACATCCTGGACAGCAGCGGGCAGGCCATGGCCACCTGGCTCATCGTCAATGTGAGCTGGCACATGGACGACCGGGGCTGCCTTACGGAACTTTCCCTGTCCCCCAGGGAAGCCTATGAACTGCTGCCCGAGATGCCCAAGGGGGCAAAGGGCAAAAAAGGCAAGGAGGCCTCGTTATGGCTGCAATGATCCCCGGGCGCCTCCTGCGCTCCCTGCAACGGCGCATGGCCACCCTGGTTGGCCGTGCCGTGCTATTGGCCGTCAATGCCGGGACAGGCCTGCAAAGCGTGCAGGTGCGCATCCTGGCCGACGAGGTTATGGACGGGGTGGAACATATGGAGCCGTATGGCTTCACCTCCAACCCCCTGCCGGGCGCGGAAGGCGTGGTCCTCAATGTGGCCGGACAGCGCGGCGCCTGCGTGGGCGTGAACTTCGGCAACCGCGGCGTGCGTGTGGCCGGTCTCAAGAGCGGTGAGGTCTGCATCTATACCGACGAGGGCGACAAAATCACCCTCAAACGGGACCGGCATGTGGAGATCGAGACCCTGCACCTTGTCATCCGGGCACAGGAAGACGTGCGCGTGGAGACGAAAAGCTACGCGGTCAGGGCCACGCAGGGCGTCACCTATGAGACGCCGTCCTTTGGTCTTGGCGGAGGATCGGGCGGCTGCACGGCGAATATTGCCGCCGACATGGCCATCACCGGCAATACCACGCAACATGGCACTATCACCGCCAGCGGCGATGTGACGGCCGAAGGCATCTCCACCGCCCATCACACCCATCCCGGCGATTCCGGCGGTACTACGGGGGTGCCGCAATGAGGCGCGTCAATGACCTGGCCCTGCTTCCCCCAGCGCCTCTGGACGTGGCCGGGCCGGATTGCGGCATGGAGGCCGGGGATCTGGTGGCCGAAAACACGTTGCGCACGGCCGTCATCCTGTCCCTGTTCCTGGACAGGCGGGCGGACGATGATGACGTTTTGCCCAACGGCAGCAATGATCGGCGCGGCTGGTGGGCCGATACCGTGGCCCCTATGACGGAATACGGCATCGGTGGCGGGCTCGCTTCCGGGGACCGTATCGGGTCCCGTCTCTGGCTGCTTTCCCGCGAAAAGCAGCTTGCCGGCGTGCTGGACAGGGCACGGCACTATGCCGAGGAGGCCCTTGCCTGGCTGGTGGAAGACGGTGTGGCCACAGCTGTCAGCGTCACGGCCTCCAGCCCTAGGTCTGGCTGGCTTGCGCTTGAGGTGACGATCACCTTGCCCGACACCAGCGAATACCGGGAAACATTTCCTCTGTCCGTCTGAAGTTTCCCGCGTCGCAACGACTGAAGCATGGCCCGGTTTTTACCGGGCTTTTTTTGTGAGAATCCTCACCAGATTTTTACAGACGCTCCGGGCATGATGTGTCCATGCCATTTGAACGTCCCTCCCTTCAGGAACTCATTGCCCGCATCCAGGCCGATATGGACAGCCGTCTTGACGGCCAGCCTTGGCTGCGCCGTCGCCTGCTGGCCATCCTGGCCCGCATGGAGGGCGGCGTGGCCCACGGCCTGTACGGCTATCTGGACTGGCTGGCCCGGCAGATCATGCCGGATACGGCCGAGACCGAACATCTGGAACGCTGGGCCTCCATCTGGGGCATCACACGCCGGGCCGCCACACAGGCAGCCGGGTATGCCGCTTTCAGCGGCGAGGATGGTGCCGCCATCCCCACCGGTACGGAAGTACAAAGCCCGTCCGGGCAGATCTACATGACCCTGGCCGATGCCTGGATCGAAGACGGTACGGCCCGTGCGGCCATCGAGGCTGTGGAGGCCGGGCCGGACGGCAATGCATCCGACGCAACGCCCTTGCAGCTGACCATACCGGTGGCAGGCGTCCAGGCCCGGGCCGCAGCTTCCGGCAACATCACCGGCGGCGCGGCAGCGGAAACGGATGCCTCCCTGCGCACGCGCCTGCTGTCGCGCATCCGCACCCTGCCGTCGGGCGGGGCCGCGCGCGATTACGTTACCTGGACATTGGAGGTGGCGGGCGTGACCCGCGCCTGGTGCTACCCGGGCGAGATGGGCCGCGGCTCCGTGACCGTGCGCTTCATGATGGACGATGCCTATGAAAACGGCATCCCCCAGCCGGAAGACGTGCAGCGCGTTGCGGATCATCTGGACGGTCTGCGGCCGGTCACGGCGGATGTCTATGTGGTGGCCCCCGTGCCGGAGCCCGTCAACCTTGATTTGCGCATCAGCCCGGACAATCCCCGGCTGCGCGTGGTGGTGGCCGAGGCCGTCTGGGCCGTCCTGCGTCGCGATGCCGTGCCCGGCGGCACGGTCGTCATCTCCCGCCTTAACGAGGCCATTTCCGGCGCCGAGGGCGAGGAAGACCACGTTCTCTTGTCTCCCACCCAGAATATCCAGATCCCCACCGGCAAGATTGCCGTGCCGGGCAGCATCACCTGGGAGGAGGCATAGTGTCCTACCGCGAGCAGTTCTTTGCCCTGCAGCCGCCGGGTCAGGCCCTGCCCACAGACCCGGACAGCGTCTGGGGCCGCCTGCTGGACGGTCTGGCGCGGGAATACGGCCGCACGGAGAGCCGGAGCAGCGCCCTGGTACGGGAATCCGATCCACGGCAGTCCGCGGAGCTGTTACCCGACTGGGAGCGCGTCTGCGGCCTGCCCGGAGACTGCGCCATCGCCTGGGACAGTACCTTGCAGGCCCGCCGTGCGGCCGTGGTAGCCCAGCTGACCGGCGCCGGGGGCCAGCGTATCGCCTATTTTCAGCAGCTGGCGGCCCTGCTGGGCCTTTCCATCCGCGTCACGGAATACCGCCCCTTCCTGACCGGACTTTCCCGCTGTGGCCAGCGCCTCAACGGCGACCACGACGTGCGCTTCGTCTGGTCCGTGGTGGTCAGGGGGCAGCGCGTGCTGCGCTTTCGCTGCGGGGCCAGTGTGCCGGGGGAACGCCTGCTGGACTTTGCCCGCCGGGAAGATCTGGAATGCCTGCTGCGCCTTTACGCCCCGGCCCATACGGTACTCATCATCGGATACGAGGAATAAGCATGAAATACGCGCCCCCCATCGGGCAGGAAGCCCAGGGCGAAGAAGCCCACTATGTCGACGGCAACCCGGAACTCGGCATCCTTGGCTCGCCCGTACCCGCGGCCGCCATTGAGCAGGGCCAGCGGGAGCTTTTGCATGTCATCAAACAGGCAGGCCTCACGCCCAGCAGCGAAGATCTGACCCAGCTCTTTCAGGCCATCGGCAAGCTGATCAGCAACAAAGTCCCCATCGCCAGCAAGGAGACCGCCGGTATCGTCAAACCCGGGGCCGGGTTGCAGATAGGGGAAGACGGCACCCTGGACGTACTGGTCTCCGCCGTATTGCCCGGCACGGTGGTGGCCTTTGCCGGTTCCTTCGGTGGTGAGGGAAACCGCCATCCCATACCGCTGGGCAGCTCGGAACCGGATACGTCCTGGGTCTTGTGTGACGGCGGCAGCGACGGCAAGGGCGGCACCGTGCCCAACCTGCTGGGCCGCATGATTCGGGGCGCGTCGGATTCCGTGCCCGCCGGCTCCACCGGCGGCTCTGAGACGCATGCGCACGGTCTTTCCGGCACTGTCGGCGAGACCACGCTCACGGTAGAGCAGCTGGCCAGCCACAGACATACAGTGCGAGGTACGGGGAATGCCTCTGGCGGTTTTGGTGGCGGGGGATCTGGTATCTGGGAGGCGACCGCAACCACCAGCTCCGTCGGTGACTCTCAACCCCATACGCACACGCTGGATGGAGCATCTGGGGAGGCGTCCTCCCTGCCTCCGTATTATGCCCTTTCGTACATCATGCGGACGGCCTGATCCGGCGGCAGGCGTAGCTTGCGGGGCCATGGCCGGGTTTTTCCGGCACTGTCG
>CDZT01032255.1_pt1 | contig 24487 bp, 19 predicted proteins | sample 557531 | NCBI WGS metagenome assembly CDZT01 (sample SAMEA3182066, study PRJEB8094) | gut metagenome | biome: human; feature: gut; material: Stool; isolation source: human stools | place: Canada | collected 2013-03-05
GTCGAGAGCCGCGGTTTTCTGGGCGGCAACCTTACGATCGGCCTGCCTGTACTCGGATTCCTGGGACACAAGGGAACGCAGATCATCAAGGGCCTGCCCCAGAACTTCATCGACCGGCTGCGTGCACGCGGCGCAGCGAGCGAACACCGTCCCTGCGCCCTGCACATGAGTCTGACGATCATCGACCCCGAAGAGGCCAAGCGCACGGCACTCGAAATCATGGAGGAGAAGGGCGTCGAGGTACTGCTCTACGTCTTCTGCACCGACGTAATCAAGGAGGGCGACGACGTGAAGGGCGTCATCATCGAGAGCAAGGCGGGCCGCGAAGCGATCTTGGCCCGCACCGTCATCGACTGCACGGGCGACGGCGACGTGGCCTTCCGCGCGGGCGTGGAGTGCCGCAAGGGCGACGCCGAAGGCGGCATGCAGCCCCCGACGCTGATGTTCTGCATGAAGGGCGTCGACGTGCAGCGGCTGCGCGACGCGATCGTCCAGCATCCCGACGTCTACGACATGGACACCATGCCGGCCGAGCAGTTCCGTACGGGCAAGTTCATCACCGTCGGCTTGCGCAACCAAATCGAGCAGGCGCGCGCCAAGGGTATCCACATCCCCGTAGCACGCACGATCCTCATCACGGGGCTTGCCGACGACGAGATCTGGGTCAACATGACGCGCGTGAACGGCGTCGACTCGACCTGTCCCGAGAGCTACACGCACGGCGAGATCGAGGGGCGCAAGCAGGTCTACGAGGTGGAACGTTACCTGCGCGAATTCGTGCCGGGCTTCGCCGGAGCGCATCTGGAAAAAATCGCACCCTTCATGGGTATCCGCGAAAGCCGCGTGATCGTAGGCAAATACGTCCTCACGGCAGAAGATATTCTCGAAGACCGTCGTTTCGACGATGCCATCGCCGTGGCGGGCTATCCGGTAGACATCCACCACGCCAAGGGCGGCGACTGCACGCTCTACTGGTGCGACGACTGCTACGACATCCCCTACCGCACGCTGATTCCGGCCCATGTAGGCAATCTGCTCGTCGCGGGCCGCTGCTCGTCGATGAACCACGAAGCGATGGCTTCGACGCGCGTCATGTCGACCTGCATGGCGTTGGGCGAAGCGGCCGGACGCGCCGCACGGCTGGCCTTGAAGGCGGGCGTGCAGCCCGCCGATCTCGACGTGGAGGCGCTGCGCGCCGAACTGCGTGCGACGGGCGCCTACCTGCGCGACTGATCCGCTCCGTATAAAATGCGAGCGCGGGGTCCCGATTCCGGAACCCCGCGCTTTGTAGTTACCCCTTGCGCTTGTAACGCGACGGCGAGGTACCCGTATGCTGTTTGAAATACTTTCCGAAGAAGGACTGCGTACTGAAATTGAGGTGGTAGGCGATCTCCTGAATACTCATGCCCGAATATTTCAGCAACGACTTCGCTTCGAGGATGACCGATTCGTCGATCCACTTGGCCGCCGTCTTGCCGCTCACCTCCTTCACCACCGACGAGAGATATTTCGGGGTGATGTTCAACTGCCTGGCATAAAAACTCACGTTCCGCTCCCGCTTGTTGTACTCGCCCAACAGCTGCATGAACTGGTCGAAAAGCACTTCGCAGCGGCCCTGCTTCTGCTCGCTCGACTGCTCGCGCTGGTTCAACTCGGTAATCAGATAGAAAACCGCCGTGAAAAGCGTGTGGATGATCTCCTTGCGATACCGCTCCTTATCGCTCTGGATCACGGTCTTGATAAGCTGGAAAAACTGCCGGATTTCGGCCACGTCGCGTTCGGTCACCTGCAAACAGGGTTTACGGCCGAAGCGCATGTGAATGGGCAGCGACGCCGAAATATCGACCTGGATGTCGCTGACGAACGCCTTCGAACAGGCGACCAGATAGGCCGTCGCATCGGACGAACAGCGGATCGTCCGGATGATGCTGCCGGGACGGAAGAATACCAGCATGTTGGGCCGGACTTCATAGGTCTCGGTATCGATGGAGAGCACCGCCGACCCGCTCATCATGATCATCGCCGCGAACCCGTCGAGCGACACGGGAATCTCCGACGTGGGATTGCGCAGATAATCGATGGTCGTAATGGCCAGATCGTCCGACAGAAAAACCGTATCCTGCATCTCCTGCTTCAACCGGGCGATGGACACCTTGCGCAGGTTGTTGGGCTTCACCATAAAACGTAACGAGAGTTCGACGTAACAAATTGTTGACCTTGCCTGCGGATTCGCCGTCATGGATTCACGTCGAACTCACGTTACGGGAACTCCGCCCCGAAATCCATCCCGGCGACCGCCGCGCATCCTCCTCCGACGAGAAAGATTTCCCGAACGTGAATCCCCGGAAGAATCCACATTTCCGGATTTTCGATCTACAATGATACGGAAATTCCCCGGAATTTCCTAAAAAATCCCCTTTTTCACCCCTTAAAAAATAGCGATCCCCGATTGCAGCGTACAAAACCAACGCACGGGACTCCGGAATCGCCCTCTCCGCCCGGCCGCGCGGGCAGCCGCCGGCAGGCAAAACCGCGCAAAAGGCCGTCGCGGCCGACCGCATCGCCGGAAGATTCCGGACGAACCGGCCCTGCCGTATCCGGAAGGTCCGCACCGCCGCCGGAACGATCGACCCGACCGGATAAAAAGGATGCAGGTTGGAAAATCATCGGATTTTCCAACCTGCATTCAATAGTAGGAGGATCAACGAGTGGAACGGAAGTTCCCGCTCCGCGAAGATTCGAACCGATTGCGGATCGCACCGCCTGCGGAAGGTCGATTCCCTGAACCGGAAATCCCTATCGGAAACCGTACCTCCGCCGAACCGCTCTCACCTACCAACAACACAAACACTTGCGGTCTGCGGAAGATCGAACCGGCCCTTCGCGTACTCTTTCGCTCCTCCTGAACGGTAAGACCGGCTTAGAGCTTCGGACCGGCAGCCACGAGGCTCTTGCCCTCGTCGTTGCCCGTGAACTTCACGAAGTTCTTGATGAAGCGCTCGGCCAGATCCTTCGCCTTGACGTCCCACTCCGAAGCCGACTTGTAGGTATCGCGCGGATCGAGGATCGCGGGATCTACGCCCGGCAGTGCGGTCGGGATTTCGAAATCGAAGATCGGGAGCTTCTTCGTCTTGGCCTTGTCGATCGAGCCGTCGAGAATGGCGTCGATGATGCCTCTGGTATCCTTGATCGAGATACGCTTGCCCGTACCGTTCCAGCCCGTGTTCACGAGATATGCCTTGGCGCCCGACTTCTTCATGCGCTTAACGAGCTCCTCGCCGTACTTGGTGGGGTGCAGCGACAGGAAGGCTGCGCCGAAGCAGGCCGAGAAGGTCGGCGTAGGCTCGGTGATACCGCGCTCGGTACCGGCCAGCTTGGCCGTGAAGCCGGAGAGGAAGTAGTACTTCGTCTGCTCGGGCGTGAGGATCGAGACGGGAGGCAGCACGCCGAATGCGTCGGCCGAGAGGAAGATCACCTTCTTGGCGGCCGGAGCCTTCGATACGGGCTTCACGATATTCTCGATGTGGAAGATCGGATACGACACGCGGGTATTCTCGGTCACCGACTTGTCGGCGAAATCGATCTTGCCCTTCGGGCCGACCGTCACGTTCTCCAACAGCGCGTTGCGGCGGATAGCGTTCCAGATGTCGGGCTCGTTCTCTTTCGAGAGATTGATGACCTTGGCATAGCAGCCGCCCTCGAAATTGAACACGCCGTCGTCGTCCCAGCCGTGCTCGTCGTCGCCGATGAGCTGACGCTTGGGATCGGTCGAGAGGGTCGTCTTGCCCGTACCCGACAGACCGAAGAAGATCGCCGTCTCGCCCTTCTCGTTGGTGTTGGCCGAGCAGTGCATCGAAGCGATGCCCTTCAACGGCAGCAGGTAGTTCATATAGGAGAACATGCCCTTCTTCATCTCACCGCCGTACCACGTGTTGAGGATTACCTGCATCTTCTCCGTGAGGTTGAAGACCACGGCCGTCTCCGAGTTCAGACCCAGCTTCTTGTAGTTCTTCACCTTCGCCTTCGAAGCGTTGAGCACCACGAAGTCGGGTTCGCCGTACTGCTCCAGCTCGGCGTCGGTCGGACGGATGAACATGTTCTTCACGAAGTGTGCCTGCCAGGCCACCTCCATGATGAAGCGGATCTTCAAGCGCGTGTTCTCGTTGGCGCCGCAGAAGGTATCGACCACGTAGAGCTTCTTGCCCGAAAGCTCCTGGCCGGCGAGCTTCTTCAACTCCTTCCATGCAGCCTTCGTCACGGGCTTGTTGTCGTTCTTGTATTCGGGCGAAGTCCACCAGATGGTGTCCTTCGTCGTCTCGTCCATCACGAAGAACTTGTCCTTGGGCGAACGGCCGGTATAGACGCCGGTCATCACGTTCACGGCGCCCATGTCGGTTACAACGCCCTTGTCGAAACCGCGCAGGCCCTTCTTGGTCTCCTCGCGGAACAGCTCGTCATACGACGGATTGTACACGATCTCCGTAACGCCGGTGATGCCGTACTTTTTCAAATCCATTTTGTCCATAATTGTATTCGTTATTAAAACCTCTTTATCCAACTCTATCCGGGATTTCCCGGGACTCTCCCGACGAAGGCTCCGCACTCGCGGCAAGTCCCTTTTTTCCCGATGCAAAATTAGTAAAAAAAACGATAATGTGAAAAAATTAACAGTAATTTTTCACAAAATTTAAAAAACCGAGGAGACGAAGCCGGGACACAGCCGGCATCAAGCAGATCGACACGCTGATAACAGCACATTCAGCCCCACGTGAAAACACGCTGTTTCCGCCTTTCCGCAGATGCGGGAAGGGGGGGGGCATTTCCGAAATCCGACGAAAAGCCGAAGCGACGGAACGCCTCGGCTTCCCGATCGGAAAGGGCGGCATCACTCCGCCACCACCGCGATGCAGTTCGTGACGCGCCGTTCGCCCTCGTGGTCGAACCTCCGGTTGTCGGACGGGCGGTTCACGACGCCCGCCTCCTCGCACCAGAGCGTCGACGAACCGCCGCCGTCGAGGTTCAGCGCCGAATACAGCCCCAATTGCCGCACGAGATAGATCAGTTCGCCGATCGTCATACCCGCCGCCTGCCCCGGGAAACGGCCGTCCACGACGATCATCACCGCCTCGCCCCGTCGCGTGACGCCCACGACCGAGCGGGGATGCCGGCCCCAGAAACCGCCCTCGCGATCGGCATACGACAACGCTTCGCCGCGGCAGAGAAGCAGCGGCCCGGCAGCCAGCGCGTCACGGTAACGCCGCGCGAGCCGCGCGTCGTCCGCCGGAACATAGGGTTCGATCCGCACGCGGCGCCCCTTTATCGCCACCACGCCGTTGACGCGGAACTCTTCCCGAGCTTCGGTCGCGGCGACCGTCCGGCCTCCGACACGCACGAACGTCGAGGGAACGAGCGTCTTCACATTGAAATAGCCCGCGTTCACGGCCGCCACGGCCCCCTCCGCCTCGGCCAAAACCGACGTAAGCGTCAGCGAATCCGGCTGTACGATGCGGGTGCGGTATCTTCCCGCGTCATACCTGACCATCGAGATCGCCTGCGGCGCGCCGAACAGTTCGAGTTGCGCCTGCACGGCCACCAGATGCGGCCGCACGCAGCAGGTATCCCAGCGGATCGCGGCGATCGCCAGCGAATCCTGCACGCTTTGCGCACCGGCCGCAACGGGCAGGCACACGAGCAGCCAACCGAGCAGACGTTTCATTCGTTTCGCAGTTTTCATCGTAACCCTTATTTTCCTACAAAATATTCGGAGACTCCGGAACCGTCCGTGTCCCGCGACGTAAAGATACGAAAATCCGAGCGCAGAAGCAAGCGCAAGCTTGATTATGCCGAGACAGAGCATCCAAGGCGCAAACCAAAGATACTCCGCCTCGGCAAAAAGCTAATAAATTTGCATTGCGCTCGGCTTAATCGTATCTTTGTCCCGACGACACGATAATCCGTTCGCTATGGAAGAACTCACACTCACCGTCCCCGCGCTGCTCTTTCCCGCCATTTCGCTGATCCTGCTGGCCTACACCAACCGGTTTCTCTCCTACGCCCAGCTGATCCGCACGCTCAAAGCGCAATACCTCCAACACCGTTCCGACCTGACGGCCGCCCAGATCGACAACCTGCGGCGGCGGCTCTACCTGACCCGCGCCATGCAGATTCTGGGGATCGCCAGCCTGTTCCTGTGCGTCGTGACGATGTTCCTGCTCTACATCGGGCTGCAGCTCGTGGCCGCATACGTCTTCGGTGCGGGCCTGTTGGCGCTGATCGGCTCGCTCGGCGTCTCCATCCGCGAAATCCAGATTTCGGTACGGGCACTCGAAATCTACCTGAACGACATGGAACACTGACGACGATGCGCACCGCGGAATCCGGCCGAACGCCCGACCTCTTCCGGAACCGCCCTGCGGCAGGTCGCAACATCCCCCGACGACCGGAGGCCCGATGCGAAACGGGGCCTTCCCCAAATCGCAGAAAGCCCCGTAATTCCGATCGTCCGCCGCGTCACCGCTCCATTTTACGCAGGAAACATTCGACCGTATTCTCCATCAGACAAGCGATCGTCATCGGCCCCACGCCGCCCGGCACGGGAGTGATGACCGAGGCCAGCGGTTCGACGGCGGCGTAGTCCACGTCGCCGCACAGCTTGCCCGTCCCGGGATCGCGGTTGACCCCCACGTCGATCACCACGGCGCCCGGACGCACCATGTCGGCCGTCACGAAACGCGGCCGGCCGATCGCCACGACCAGGATGTCCGCTTCGCGCGTCACCTCCGGCAGATTTCGCGTGCGGCTGTGGGCGATCGTCACCGTAGCGTTGGCGTCGAGCAGCAATTTGGCCACCGGCAGCCCTACGATATTGCTGCGGCCGATCACCACGGCACGTTTGCCGGCGATCTCCACACCTGCCCGCTGCAACATCCGGATAATTCCTTTCGGCGTGCAGGGCAGCGTGCAGGGCTGTTTGAGCCACAGATTGGCTACGTTGAGCGGATGGAAACCGTCCACGTCCTTCTCGCGGCGGATCGCCGCGATCACCCGATCCTCGTCGATATGCTTCGGCAGGGGCAGCTGCACCAGAATCCCGTCCACGCCGTCGTCGGCGTTCAGTTCGCCGATCAGCGCCAGCAACTCCGCCTCGCCCGTTTCCGCCGGGCGGCGGATCGTCGTGTTGCGAATGCCCACCTCGGCCGAAGCCTTGGCCTTGCCCGTCACATAGCTCACGCTGGCCGGATCGTCGCCCACGAGCACCACGACCAGATGGGGCACCCGCCCGTATTTGGCGGGGAACTCCTTCACCGCCGCCGCCATTTCGGCCTTCATCGAGGCCGACAACTCTTTTCCGCTGATTATCGTCGCCATAGAATCACTTGATTGCTTTCCGTCCGATGTCCGTACGATGGAACAGATTGTCGCACCGCACCTTACCTACTTCCCGATTGCACTTTTCCAGCGCCTCGCCGAGCGTCGGCGCCGCACAGACGACGATCGCCACCCGACCGCCGGCCGTCACGATCCGCCCCTCCTTCGAGGCCGTACCCATGTGGTAGACCGCACCGTCGACCTCGTCCAGCCCCTCGATCACGGCGCCCTTCGCATAGTTGCCGGGATAGCCCTTCGAGGCCAGCACCACGCCCACCGTCGAAAAGTCGTGCCATTCGAGCGGGTGCTCCAGCTCCCAGCCGTCGGCCACGGCCGAGAAGATCTCCACGATGTCGCTTTTCAGGCGCGGCAGCACTACTTCCGTCTCCGGATCGCCGAAACGGGCGTTGAACTCGATCACCTTGATGCCGTCGCGCGTCTTCATCAGGCCGCCGTAGAGCACCCCCGTGAAGGGACACCCTTCGGCGCACATCGCATCGGCGACGGGCTGCATGATCCGCTCCAACGCATACCGTTCGTCCTCCCCGGTCACGAACGGCAGCGGCGAGTAGGCACCCATGCCGCCCGTATTGGGCCCTTCGTCGCCGTCGTAGGCCCGCTTGTGATCCTGCGCCAGCGCCATCGGATAGACGCGCCGGCGGTCGACGAAACACATGAACGAGAACTCGGGCCCTTCGAGCCAATCCTCGACCACCACCTTGCCGTGCCCGAACTTGTCGTCAAGCAGCATGTCGCGCAACGCGGCATCGGCCTCCTCCATCGTCTGCGCGATGACCACACCCTTGCCTGCCGCCAGCCCGTCGTATTTCAGCACTGCCGGCAACGGACGCGAGGCCACGTAGTCGCGCGCCTCCTCATACGCGGTGAAGGCACGGAACCCCGCCGTCGGGATACCGTATTTGGCCATCAGCTCCTTGGCGAACTCCTTCGACGACTCGATGCGCGCGGCCGCCTTCGTCGGGCCGAAGATCCGCAGTCCCGCCGCACGGAAACAGTCGACGATACCCGCCGCCAGCGCCGCTTCGGGGCCTACGACCGTCAGCGTCACGTTGTGCTCCAGCGCAAAATCGCGCAAAGCCTCCACCTCCGTCTCGCGGATCGGGACGCACTCGGCCTGCGCCGCGATGCCCGCATTGCCCGGCGCGCAATAGATCGTGTCGATCCTTCCGCTGCGCGTCAGCGCATCGACAATGGCATGTTCGCGGCCTCCGCCGCCCACTACAAGAACTTTCATGGATCGAAATATATCTTTAATTCGGTTTCAAAATCATGCGGTTTCACGTCGCGGCCGCCGTCCCGCCGCACCCGGTTCTTCTCCGGCGGCAGAGCCGAATCCTGCCCGAATAACGGACAGCGGACCCGCCCCCCGATCTCGTCATCTCAGTGTTTGAAATGGCGCATCCCCGTGAAGAGCATCGCCACGCCCGTTTCGTCGGCCTTGCGGATCGAATCCTCGTCGCGTACCGAACCGCCTGGCTGCACGATCGCCGCGACACCGTTGGCGGCGGCGAGCGTCACGCAGTCGTCGAAGGGGAAGAAGCCGTCCGACGCCATGACCAGCCCCTCGGTCGCACCTTTGGCCTGCGCCTCCTTCAACGCGATCTCGGCCGATCCGATCCGGTTCATCTGACCGGCGCCGACGCCGAGCGTCTGTCCCCCCTTCACCACCACGATCGCGTTCGACTTGACATGCTTGACGATCCGCCAGGCGAACTCCAAGTCGCGCAGCTGTGCAGCGTCGGGACGCGCCTTCGTAACGGTCATCGACGCCTCGATCCGCTTCGTCTCCACGTCGAGCTCCTGCGCCAGCAGACCGCCGTTGACGCTCACGTACTGCATCGGATGCACGTCGCTGCGCGTCATGTCGACTTCGAGCAGCCGCAGGTTCTTCTTCGTGCAGAGCACCTCCAACGCCCCTTCCGAGAACTTGGGCGCCATGATGATCTCCAAAAAAATCGGCTTCATCCGTTCGGCCGCCTCGCGCGTCACCTCGCGATTGACAGCCACGATACCGCCGAAGATCGACACCTTGTCGGCCTCGTAGGCCTTCGTCCACGCCTCCACGACGTCGCGGCCGACAGCCGCGCCGCAGGGATTCATGTGTTTGAGCCCCACGCAGAAAGGCTCATCGAACTCGCGCACGATGTTCAGCGCGGCGTTGGCGTCCTGGATATTATTGTACGACAGCTCCTTGCCGTTGAGTTGCCGGGCATGGGCCAGCGAGAAGGGAACCTCCTCGGCCGAGCGGTAGAACTTGGCCGTCTGATGGGGATTCTCGCCGTAGCGGAGCGACTGCACCAGATCGAAATCGAGGAACAGTTTCTCGGGCAGGCCCGCCTGCGCACGCATGTAGGTGGCGATCATGCTGTCGTACTCCGCCGTATGGGTGTAGGCCTTGGCCGAAAGACGCAGACGCGTTTCGACCGAAGTATTGCCCTCGGCGCGCATCTCGTCCAGAATCGCGGCGTAGTCCGCCGGATCGCAGACGACGGTCACGTCGCGGAAATTCTTGGCCGCACTGCGCAGCATCGAAGGGCCGCCGATGTCGATGTTCTCGATCGCCTCGGCCAGCGTAACGCCCTCTTTGGCGATCGTCTGGCGGAAGGGATAGAGGTTCACGCAGACCAGATCGATGAACTCGATGCCGTTGGCGCGCAGCGCCTCGACGTGCTCCTCGACGTCGCGGCGCGCCAGCAGACCGCCGTGCACGGCCGGATGAAGCGTCTTCACGCGCCCGTCGCAAATCTCGGGGAAGCCGGTCACGTCGCTGATGTTCAACACCTCGACACCGCTCTCGCGCAACAGTTTCATCGTGCCGCCCGTGGCGATCACCTCCCAGTCCAAAGCCTTCAAATTCTTTGCGAAGTCGACGACGCCCGTCTTATCGCTGACACTTATCAATGCCCTCATTTTTCGTATTTTATGCTTTTACCAATTTATCAATCGTTTCCACGTATAATTCATGCTCCACCTCGTGCACGCGCCGTTCGACCTCGCGCACGTCGTCGCCGTCGTAGGCGAAGGCGCGCTGCGCGATGATCCGCCCGCCGTCGAGCGTGGCGTCGACCCAGTGGATCGTCACCCCGTAGACCTTCACCCCGTAGGCGACGGCCTCCTCGATCGCGTGCGCCCCCTTGAAGGCGGGCAGCAGCGAGGGATGGATGTTGACGATCCGCCCGCCGTAGGCGCCGAGCAGCACCTCCGAGAGGATGCGCATGTACCCCGCCAGACAGACCAGATCGACTCCCGCGGCATCGAGCCGCGCGACGATCTCGCATTCGTAGTCGGCCTTCGAGGCATACTCCTTCGGCGCAAAGGCGAAGCAGGCGATGCCCCGCGCCGCCGCGCGCTCCGTGACGCGCGCCCCGGGCCGGTCGCAGACGACGAGTGCCACCTCGGCCGCGATCGCACCCCGCTCGCATGCGGCGGCGATCGCCTCGAAGTTGCTCCCTTCGCCGCTGGCGAAAACAGCGATCCGCTTCATCGGCACGCTACCGGATGACGACCCCCTCGGAGTCGGTGACACGTCCGATGACCGACGCCTGCTCTCCGTGCGACGCGAGGATGTCGACGGCCTTCTGCGCCTCCTCGGCGTCGAGCGCGATGACCATGCCGACGCCCATGTTGAAGATGTTGAACATCTCGCGGTGGGCGATCTTTCCGTACTTCTCCAGGAAGCGGAACACGGGCAGGATCTCCCACGTCCCCTCCTCGATGGCGATGCCCTGCCCCTCGTGCAGGATGCGGGGAATGTTCTCGTCGAATCCGCCGCCGGTGATGTGGCTGATGCCGTGGACGTCGCACCGGCGGATCACGTCGAGCACCGGCTTCACATAGATTTTCGTCGGGGTGAGCAGCACCTCGCCCAACGTGCGGTTACTCAGCTCGGGATAGACCTTGTTCAGTTCCAGTCCGTTGTCCGACAGCACCTTGCGCACCAGCGAGAAGCCGTTGGAATGGACGCCCGACGAGGCGATCCCGACCAGCACGTCGCCGGTCTTGACCTTCGACCCGTCGATGAGCCGGCTGCGTTCGACGACGCCCACCGTGAACCCCGCGATGTCGTACTCGCCGCCTTCGTACATGCCCGGCATCTCGGCCGTCTCGCCGCCTACGAGCGCACAGCCCGCCTGACGGCACCCCTCGGCCACGCCGCAGACGATGCCCTCGATCTTGACCGGTTCGTTGTGCCCCACGGCCACATAATCGAGAAAAAAGAGCGGCTCGGCACCCTGAGCCAGCACGTCGTTGACGCACATCGCCACGGCATCGATGCCGATCGTATCGTGTTTGTCCAGCGCGAAGGCCAGTTTGAGCTTGGTTCCCACGCCGTCGGTACCGCTTACGAGCACCGGCTCCTTGACTCCGAGAGCCGCCAGATCGAACATGCCGCCGAAGGCGCCGATCGTACCCATGACGCCCGTGCGCGCCGTCGAAGCGACGTGCTTCTTGATGCGGCGGACCACCTCGTAACCGGCTTCGAGATTCACGCCGGCCTTCTCATAACTTTCTGCCATATCGTTTTTTTTCTGTTTTTCGTTTGACATTTGTCGCGCGAGGAATACCCCGCTAACGGTTCTTGTCCTCCTTGCGGCCGATCTCGGCGGCATGTTCGTAGAGCGCCGTCGGATAACGGCCCGTGAAGCAGGCCATGCACATCTCCTTGCGGTTGCCGGCCCTCAGCAGCGCTCCCTCCGAGAGGAAGGCCAGCGAGTCGGCCTCGATCTGGCGGCATATCTCCTCGACCGAACAGCGGTGGCCGATCAACTGGTCGCAGGTCGAGGTGTCGACGCCGTAGAAGCAGGGATGGGTCATCTTGGGCGAGGCGATGCGCACGTGCACCTCCTTCGCGCCGGCGGCCTTGAGCAGCCGCACGATGCGCAGCGAAGTCGTACCGCGCACGATCGAGTCGTCGATGAGCGCCACGCGCTTGCCCGCCACGAGCGACCGCACGGCCGAAAGTTTCATCTTCACGCCCTTCTCGCGCATCGCCTGCGACGGCTGGATGAAGGTACGGCCGATGTAACGGTTCTTGACCAGCCCCATTTCATAGGGGATGCCGCTGGCCTCCGAGTAACCGATCGCGGCCGAAAGGCTCGAATCGGGCACGCCGATCACCACGTCGGCGTCGGCCGGAGCCTCCTCGAAAAGGAGCCGGCCCGACTCCTTGCGGAAGGCGTGGACGTTGCAACATTCGATGTCGCTGTCGGGGCGCGCGAAATAGATGTACTCCATGGCGCACATGCAGTTGCGCTTGTACATCGAATAGTCGCGGCTGCGGATGCCGTTGCGGTCGAGCGTGACGATCTCGCCCGGATTGACGTCGCGCACGAACTCCGCGCCCACGATGTCCAGCGCGCAGGTCTCCGAGCTGACGACCCAGCCGTCGTTGAGCCGGCCGATCGACAGCGGACGCAGGCCGTACTTGTCACGGCAGGCGTAGAGCCGGTTCTCGGTCATGATCAGGAAGGCGAACCCGCCTTCGAGCATGTTGAGCGCGTCGATAATGGCGAAGATGCGGTGCTCCGAGCTGTGCTCCTTCTTGATGAGGTGCGCGAGGATCTCGCTGTCGGAGGTCGAGTGGAAGAGGCTCCCCTTGTCCTCCAAGTAACGCACCAGCTCGCGTGAATTGACGAGGTTGCCGTTGTGCGCCAGCGCGAAATCGCCCGTATGGTGCCGGAAGACGAAGGGCTGCACGTTCTCGCGGCCGCCGCCCCCTGCCGTCGAGTAGCGCACATGGCCGATGGCCATGCGGCCGTGGAGCGTCGAAAGGTTGTCGCCGTTGAAGACCTCGGTCACCAACCCCTCGCCCTTGACCGACGCGAGGCGGCCCTCCTCGGCACTGACGATGCCGCACGCCTCCTGGCCGCGGTGCTGCAAGGCATGAAGGCCGTAGTAGACGATTCCCGGCGCATCGTCCACGCCGAAGACGCCGAAGACGCCGCACTCCTCGTGCAGGGAGTCGAAAGGCAATTCATTCATATCGTGATTCCTCCTGTATTAGTTAATCCGAAAGCGAAAACCGGAGCGGGAACCCACCCCCGCCGTGTCGCTCCTCTATTTTTTCAAAGCCTCCAAACGGGCGAGAATCTCCTCGTAGGCCTCGCGCACGCGCCCCAAGTCGCGGCGGAAACGGTCCTTGTCAAGCTTCTCGTTGGTCGTCTTGTCCCACAGACGGCAGGTATCGGGCGACACCTCGTCCGCCAGCACGATCTGCCCGTCCGACGTGCGGCCGAACTCGATCTTGAAGTCCACCAGCGTGATGTTCATGCGGTCGAACAGACCGGTCAGCACCTCGTTGATCTTGGCCGTCATGTCGTAGATCCGTTTCAGTTCGTCGTAAGTCACTACGCCCAGCGCCACGGCGTGATGGTCGTTGATGAGCGGATCGCCCAGCTCGTCGCACTTGTAGCAGATGTCGTAGATCGTGTTCGACGGTCTGAGCCCCTCTTCCAGCCCCAAGCGCTTGGCCATCGAACCGGCCACGATATTGCGCACGATCACCTCCAGCGGGATGATCTTCACGCGGCGGCACAGCTGGTCGCGCTCGTTGAGCGTAGAGATGTAGTGCGTCGGAATGCCCGCCTCTTTCAGATAGCCGAAAATGATCGTCGAAATCTTGTTATTGAGGACGCCCTTGCCCTCGATGGTCGCCTTCTTGATGTTGTTGAAAGCGGTGGCGGCATCCTTGTAATGCATCAGGATCACATCGTCGTCGTCCGTGCGGAAAACCTGTTTCGCCTTACCCTCGTAAAGCATTTCGAGCTGTTTCATAGTTTGTTCTATTTTTTGGAGTTATTGTTTTTTCGCTTTTTTCAGATCGAAGTCCACCACGATCGGCCGGTGATCCGACGGGTGCCAGAAATTCGACAGTTTCTTCGGATCGCGCACCGGCTCGGTATAGTCGTCGCGAACCACTTCGGCGCGTGTCACGCAATCGTAGAGCGCCGGCGTGCAGTAGACGAAATCGATACGCTTTTCCGAATGAGTCGTCGTCTGGAACCGGCCGGGATGCTGTCGGGCGATCACGTCGACGTAGGGCGTATGTTCGAGCACGTAGTCCTGCGTCAGCAGCCGCGGATCGTCCTCCGGACATTTGTAGAACCAGTTGTCGAGCCGCGACCACGAGTTGTTGTCGCCCAGCATCACCCAAAGCTCTTCGGCGGCACGGGGAGCGGTGCCGATCGTATGCCGGCAGATATACTCGATCTCCATGCGGCGGTAACGGTCGCCCTCGTGCGCGTCGCGGCTCGCCGCCACGTCGGTCGCCCGGTAGGCGTAAGCCTGCGGCCACAGATGCAGCGTCACGATATTGACCGTGCGACCGTTCTTCACGATGCGGGCCCACCCCGCGCCGTGCGTCACCACGCTGTCGGGCTCCTCGCCCACGATCCGCTCGACGTTCTCGATCGGGTATTTCGAGGTAATCACCTGCGGGAAATTGTCGCGGTGACCGCCCACGTACCAATACTTGTGGCCGTAGCGCGCCGCCAGTTCGCCCCAGTTGCCGACCAGATAGCGGTCGGCCTCCGGCATCCTGTCGGCCGTGCCCGAACGGTAGATCGACTGCGCCTCGCACCACACGCAGACGTCGGCGTCGAACTCCTTCACCCACTCCACGAAGCGGTCGTAATTGTCGTCCTGCCCCGACCACATGCCGTTCTGGATGTTCCAGTAGAGCAGCCGCAGGTCGGAACCCGACGGACGCCTGGCGGCGCAGGGAACCGACGTAGCGATCGCAGCGGCGAAAGCCGTCAGGCAGAAAAGGATTCGTTTCAGGTTCATGCGTATTCAAGTTTAAGGTTAGTTCCGTTTGCGGAAATAGGCGACGGCATTCTCGAAGATCGGCTGCCGTTTCTCCCCGCATATATTCTTGAAGAGGTTCTCTCCGTAGCGCTCCGTATGACCCATCTTGCCCAGAATACGCCCGTCCTCGGAGACGATGCCCTCGATGGCGTAGAACGAACCGTTGGGGTTGCAGGGCGCTTCGGCCGTCGCATGACCGTCGGGGCCGGCGTACTGGAAAGCTACCTGCCCGCGCTCGAACAACCGGCGCGCCAGCTGCTCGCCGACCACGAACTTGCCCTCGCCGTGGCTGACGGCGATGCTGTGCAGATCGCCCACCGAGAACGAACTGAGCCACGGCGAAGCCGTCGAAGCCACGCGCGTGGTGACGATCTGCGAAACGTGGCGGTTGATGTCGTTGCGGAAGAGCGTGGGCGAATCCTTCGTCACGCAACCCAGCCGCCCGTAGGGCAGCAGTCCCGACTTGACGAGCGCCTGGAACCCGTTGCAGATGCCCAGGATCAGGCCGCCGCGGTCGAGCAGCGCATGGATCTCCTCCGCGATATCCTTGTTGTTGAGTACGTTGGCGATGAACTTGCCGCTTCCGTCGGGTTCGTCGCCCGACGAGAATCCGCCGCTGAGCACGAAGATGTGGCACCGGCGGATATGCTCCTTCATCTCGCGGATCGAGCGGAAGATCGCCTCGGCCGAGAGGTTGCAGAAGACCGTCGTCTCGACCTCGGCGCCGGCGCGGCGGAAGGCGCGGGCCGTGTCGTAGTCGCAGTTCGTACCCGGGAAGACGGGCAGGTAGGCCACGGGGTGCTCCACCGCCTCGCCCCCGTAGACGAACGTGCGGGATGCGGGGGTGCTCTCCATGACCGTCCCGCGGTTCGCGCCGCGATCGGGATAGATTCGGGCGAAGCGCTCGCTGTTGGCGCGGCGCAGCGTGTCGAGCGGCATCCGCTCGCCGTTAACAGTCAACGCTTCGTCGGCCGTCGTCCGGCCCAGCCGCACGGCGAAGGGCGCGTCGAGTTCGACGGTGCTCTCCACCACGATCGAACCGTAGTCGTAGGCGAACAGCGCCTCCTCCGGCAACTCGACCTCCGCGCCGATTCCGTTGCCGAAAGCCATCTTCGCCAGCGCCTCGGCCACACCGCCGAACCCGACGGCATAGCCCGCCACGATCCGACCTGCGGCGATCCGCTCGGAAGCATAGTTCCACAAGGTTCGGAGCGCCGCGGTATCGGGCATACGGTTCGCCTTCGGCGTATGTTTGAGCAGGTAGAGCGTATGCCCCGCCTCTTTCAGATCGGTCGAGATCACGCGCCGCGCGTCGACGGTCGTAATGCCGAAGGCCATGAGCATGGGCGGCACGTTGATCTGCTGGAAGGTGCCGCTCATCGAGTCCTTGCCGCCGATCGACGGCAGCCCCAGCTCGACCTGCATCCGCAGCGCACCCAGCAGCGCCGCCAGCGGTTTGCCCCACGAACGGGCGGTGTGCATCCGTTCGAAATATTCCTGATAGGAGAAACGCATCCCCCCGAACTCCGCACCGGCGGCCACCGCCTTGGCGCAGGCCTCGACGACGGCGTAAGCCGCCCCATGATAGGGGCTCCACGACGTAAGGAAGGGGTTGTAGCCGTAGGCCATGATGCTCGCCGTCTCGGTGTATCCGTCGACGGGGAGTTTCTGCACCGAGACCTGCGTCTCGGAGCCCTGCGTGCGGCCGCCGAAGGGCAGCAGCACGGTCGAAGCGCCGATCGTCGAGTCGAACATCTCGACGAGGCCCTTCTGCGACACCACGTTGTCGTCCGCCAGGTCGGCCTCCATGCGCTCGGCGAGCGTCGCACCCTGCGGCTTGCGCACGAAGGGGTCGCACGCCTCGACGGCGCCGATCTCGGCCTCGGCATAGTGGGCCGCACCCGCCGAGTCGATGAACTCGCGCGAGAGGTCGACCACGAGCCGGTCGCGGTTGTACATGCGCATCCGGCGCGTATCCGTAACGTCGGCCACGTGCGTCACCTCGATATTCTCTTCACGGCAATAATCCATGAACCGTTCCATGTCGGCCCGTTCGACCACCACGGCCATGCGCTCCTGCGACTCGCTGATCGCCAGCTCCGTCGCATTCAGGCCGTCGTACTTGGTCGGCACGCGGTCCAGATAGATGTCCAGACCGTCGGTCAGCTCGCCGATGGCCACCGACACGCCGCCGGCGCCGAAGTCGTTCGACTTCTTGATAAGGCGCGTCACCTCCGGCCGGCGGAACAGCCGTTCCAGTTTGCGCTCTTCCGGAGCGTTGCCCTTCTGCACCTCCGACGAACAGGTTTCCAGCGACTTGGTATTGTGTTCCTTCGACGAACCCGTCGCACCGCCGATGCCGTCGCGCCCCGTGCGGCCGCCCAGCAGCAACACCACGTCGCCCGCGGCAGGCGTTTCGCGCCGCACGTTTTCGGCCTTCACGGCTCCCACCACGGCACCCACCTCCAAACGCTTGGCCACGTAGTCGGGATGATAGATTTCGCGCACGTGGGTCGTGGCCAGACCGATCTGGTTGCCGTAGCTCGAATAACCGGCCGCAGCCTTACGGCTGATGACCCGCTGGGGCAGTTTGCCGGCGAGCGTCTCGCCGACAGGCTGATAGATATCGCCCGCACCCGTCACACGCATGGCCTGGTAGACGTAGCTGCGCCCCGACAGCGGGTCGCGGATCGCACCGCCCAGACAGGTCGAAGCGCCGCCGAAGGGTTCGATCTCGGTGGGATGGTTGTGCGTCTCGTTCTTGAACTGCAACAGCCACTTTTCGGGCTGCCCGTCCACGTCGACGTCGACGAAGATCGAGCAGGCGTTGTTCTCCTCGCTCACTTCCAGATCGTCCAGCTTGCCGATTTTGCGCAGGTAACGGGCGCCGATCGTGGCCAGATCCATCAGGCAGAGGGGTTTTTCGTCGCGGCCCAGTTCGCGGCGGATCTTATGATACAGCTCCAACGACTCCTCCAACTCGGCTCGCATGAACGACTCGTCGATCCGAATCGAGGTCAGCACCGTCGTAAAGGTCGTATGGCGGCAATGGTCGCTCCAATAGGTATCCAGAATCCGCAGCTCCGTCTCGTAGGGATCGCGCCCCTCGGCCCGGAAATAGTTCACCACCTCGCGCAGGTCGTCGGCGTTCATCGCCAGCCCCATCTTCGCGCAATAGGGAGCCAGTTCGCCGTCGGTCAGCTCGCGCAGTCCCGCGAGCACCTCCACGGGCTTCACCTCGGCCTGCTCCATGTCGCTCAACACCGAGAGATCCTTCTCGCGCGACTCGACGGCGTTGATGTAGTATTTGCGCACGCGCGCCAGCTCCTCGTCGGTCGTCGCTGCGTCCAGCAACAGCAGCCGCGACGAGCGGATGCGCACCTCGGCTTCGGGATCGATCAGCCGCACGCAGTCGACGGCCGACGCAGCGCGCTGGTCGAACTGTCCCGGCAGATACTCCACGGCCAGGAATTTCCTCCCTTCGAGGTCGCAGGCGTCGGTCACCTCGTCGGTCTGCACCTCGCCGAACACCCTGTAACGGCTCGCTTCGAGCAGTTCGGGCGTGAAGCCGAACAGGTCGTAGACGTTCAGCAGACGCAACTGCGAGAGGTGCAATCCGAGGTTCTCGTTCAAATCGTGTTGCAAGCTCTCGGCCTCGACCCGAAATCCGGGGCGTTTCTCGACGAAAATACGGTAGTTCTTCATATCGTTCAGTTCTCTTTTTTCTCTTTATTCCGCTGCGGCGGCCCGACGGCTCCGCCGGTCATTCGAATCGCGCGGCCCACTCGGTGGCGAACTGCCCGCCGCTCAGGCCTACGAAGGTGATATGCCCCATTTTACGCAGAGGGCGGCTCTCGCGTTTGCCGTAGAGATGGACGTGGACATCCGCCCGTCCCTCCCGGGCGATCGCCTCGGCGGCGGCCAGATCGCGCCCCAGGATATTCTTCATCACCGTGGGAGCCACCAACCGCGGCTCTTCCAACGGCATCCCCAGCAGGTAGCGCGCCAATTCGCGGAACTGGTTGGTCGTGCATCCCTCGATCGTCCAGTGCCCGCTGTTGTGCGGGCGCGGCGCCATTTCGTTGAAATAGATCTCGTCGCCCTTGACGAAATACTCGATCGCAAGGATGCCCCGATAACCGCACTCCTGCATGAAACGCCGGCTCTCGCTCACGATCCTGTCGCGCAGCGCGTCCGGAATCTCCGCCGGCACGACCGACAGATCCAGAATCCCGTCGCGGTGGACGTTGCGCCCCACGGGAAAGCAGACCGTCTCGCGGCCGTCGCCGACCACGATGGCGCTCGCCTCGAAATCGAAGGCTACGAACTCCTCGACGATACCCGGCCGGCCGAAATAGGGTTCGACCTTCGCCATATCCTCCTCCGAACGCAGCACGACCTGCCCGTGGCCGTCGTAGCCCAGCGTGCGGGTCTTGAAGACGCAGGGGAAGCCGCCCGCCTCGCGGACGGCCGCTTCGAGCGACGGGCGGTCGTCGGCCGGCGCGAAACGCGGCGTGCGCAGGCCGTGCGCGACGGCGTTGCGCTTCTCGCGCAGGCGATCCTGCGAGTCGTAGAGGGGCTGGAAGCCCTGCGGAATATTGTATCGCTCCACGAGCGGAATGAGCACTTCGCCCGGGACGTTTTCGAATTCATAGGTCACCACGTCGCTGCGGCGGCACAGCTCTTCGAGCGCCGCCCCGTCGTCGTAGGCCGCCACGATATGCCCGTCGGCCACACGTGCGGCGGGAGCATCGGCCGCAGGATCGAGCGTCACCACCCGCGCCCCCAGCTTGTGCGCCTCCTCGGCGAGCATCAGCCCCAGCTGACCCGCGCCGATCACACCGATCGTCTTCATCGCCGCACCCATCCTACAACTCCGCTTTCAACACGTCGGCCGTCTGCCGCGTCCGGAACGCATCGAGCCGTGCGGCCACCTCCCCGTCGGACAAGGCCAAGATCGACACGGCAATCAATGCGGCATTCTTCGCTCCGTTGATCGCCACCGTCGCCACCGGCACGCCGGCCGGCATCTGAACGATCGACAGCAACGAGTCCAGCCCGTTGAGCGCACGCGACTTGACCGGCACGCCCACCACGGGCAGCGGCGTCATGCTGGCCACCATGCCCGGCAGATGGGCCGCCCCGCCGGCACCGGCGATGATGACCTCGATGCCGCGCCCGCGCGCCGTCTTGGCGTACTCCACCAGCAGGTCGGGGGTACGGTGGGCGCTCACGACCCGCTTCTCATAGGGGATGCCGAACGCTTCGAGCGTCTCGGCAGCGGCGGCCATGACCTCCCAGTCGCTGGTCGACCCCATGATGACTCCTACTTTCGCACTCATATCAGAAATTTTCTTTGCGGGCCCGTCCCGTCGGACGGATGCTCCCGTTACGTTCGATATCCGCTTTCCACCGGATGCGACCGGCGCGTACTCTTCTCCGGCGAAGCGCATCCCGGAACCGCTCCTGCACGCGCCCGAACCGCCTCAACTCCTTCCGTATCACCCCGGCAGAGGCTCCGTCGCCGAAAAGAAGAACCGCCGCGACACGATACGTCACGGCGGTTTTTTCTCCATCAGTTCCGAGCACACGAACGATGTACGTACCCTTTCGAGTATCGTCCTTTCTGATTCTGCTGTAACCAAAAAGCGTACATGGCGTGCGGTTTCTTCTTATCGACGACACAAAGATAGCTCCTTTTTCACGGAAAACCGAAGCTTATAATAAATAAAATTATAAACAATCTTATCAACATTCCAACGCACGGAACGCCCCTCTTCCGGTCGGCCGCGACCGATTCCGGAAGCGGCTCTGCCGCCGTTATCCGCGCAGCTTCGCCTCGCAGTAGGCGCAACGGTAACTGCCCGGTTCGCCGTCGATCTCATGGAAGAGCTGGTCGACGTCTTCGGTGGCCGAGATGCAGCGGCGGTTCTGGCAGCGCAGGCGATTGACGTCGTATGCTTCGGTCAGATGCGGCGTAGGGGCCGCCTTCCGTTCGCCCGCCCATTGCAGCAGCGTATAGATCAGCGCCATGCGGACGAACTTGCCGTTCTCGACCTGCCGGAAATAGGCAGCGCGGGGGTCGTTGTCCACCGCGCGCGTGATCTCGTTGACGCGCGGCAGCGGATGCAGGACGACCATCTCCTTCTTGGCCGTTTCGAGTTTCTCGGGCGTCAGCACGAAACTGTCCTTTACCCGCTCGAACTCCTCCTCGTCCAGAAAACGCTCCTTCTGCACGCGGGTCATGTAGAGAATGTCCAGTTCGGGCATCACCTCCTCCATGGTGCGCACTTCGACGGTCGGCACGCCGTATTTGTCGCACACCTCGTGCCGGATGTAGTCGGGCAGGCGCAGCTCTTCGGGCGCGATCAGGATCACCTTGATCCCCGTGCGGCGCGACAGCGCCTTGATGAGCGAGTGCACCGTACGGCCGAATTTCAGGTCGCCGCAGAAGCCGATCGTGAGGTCGTCCAACCGTCCCAGTTCGCGCTTGATCGTCAGCAGGTCGGTAAGCGTCTGCGTGGGATGCGCATGGCTGCCGTCGCCGGCGTTGATGACCGGGATGCCGGCGTACTGCGACGCCACGAGCGGCGCCCCCTCCTTGAAATGGCGCATGGCGATGATGTCGGCGAAGCAGGCGATCACGCGCACCGTGTCGGCCACCGTTTCACCCTTCGACACCGACGACGACGCGGCGTCCGAAAAACCGATGACGTTGCCGCCCAGCTCCATCATGGCCGACGTGAAACTCAGCCGCGTGCGGGTGGAGGGTTCGTAGAAGAGCGTCGCCAGCTTGCGGCCCTTGCAGGCCTCGCTGTACTTTTCGCGATGGGCGATGATGTCCAGCGCAAGGTCGATGATCCGCTCGGTTTCGTCCACCGACAGATCGGTAGGCTCGATCAAATGACGCATAACTCTCTTCGAATTATTTGTTGATCCAGCTTTCGTCCGACGGATTGTTGCGGAAGGCGATCAGGCGCGCCTTGTCCTCGGGACGGATATATCCCTCCTCGGCTGCCACCTCCGCGAGCACGTCGAGGTTCGACAGCGAGTAGTTCACGACTCCGGCCGCCGCCAACCGGTCGAGCCCCTTCTGCATCCCGTAGGTGAAGATCGACGCCACGCCCAGCACCTCGGCGCCCGCTTCGCGCAGCGCCTCGACCACCTCGATGCAGCTTCCCGCCGTCGAGATCAGGTCTTCGATCACCACGACCTTCTGCCCTTTTTCGAGCCGACCCTCGATGCGGTTGCCGCGGCCGTGATCCTTCGCGCCGCTGCGCACGTAACCCATCGGCAGATCGAGGATCGTGGCCGTGATGGCCGCATGGGCGATACCGGCCGTCGAGGTTCCCATCAGCACCTCGGCTTCGGGGAATTTCGTGCGGACGATCTCGGCCAATCCCGCCTCTACGTGCTTGCGCACCTCGGGGGCCGTCAGCGTCAGACGGTTGTCGCAATAAATCGGGCTTTTGATACCGCTCGCCCAAGTGAACGGCTGCTCTGGACGCAGGAATACCGCGCCGATCGAGAGCAGGTCTTTTGCTATGGCTTTCTCCATGTTCGGTTTGTTGTTATCGTTCAATTTCATATACAGTATCGGAAAGGGACCGCCCTGTTCGTCGCGCTCGCTGCGGCCGCACACGGCGAACCCCACGTGTTCGTAGAACCCGCGCGCCGAGGGGTTCTGCTCGTTGACCACGACCTCCGTCACACCCGCGGCGAAAGCCTCGCGCACCAGCGCGGTGCCGACACCCGCACCCCGACAGGCGGGATCGACGAAGAGCATCTCCAACCGCCGGCCGTCACACCCCATGAAGGCGACCGGAACTCCCTCCGCATCGCGCACGATCCGCAGATCGGCTATCGAACGCAGCGCGTCGGGGACATAGGTGCGGATGCCGCGAATATCCTCCTCACTCAGAAAGTCATGCGTGGCGCGCACCGACGCCTCCCACAGCTCCACGAGCCGGTCGACGAGCGCATCGTCGCGCGACACGCAGCGCTCGGGTGCGGAAAAAAACACGGGCTTCATATCATTTCATTGCCTTGCGCAAAATCGCCTCCACCTCGTCGGGATAGATCCCGCCCTCGTGCACCTTCACGCCGTCCACATAAAAGGTCGGAACGTAATAGTAGTCGTAGCCGTCGGCCACGGCGGGCTGCTCCGACTCCTCGATCAGTTCGATGCCGACGGCCGCCAGCTCGGGATGGGCGGCCTTGACCTCGTCGATGTAACGCAGCGCCTTGCGGCAGAAGGGACAGTTTTTCAGGTAGAAAAGTTTCACCGGTTTCATGACTCGTCTATTTTTCGGATGGGAAACGCCGTCGTCGTCCCGCATCCCGCATATTTCATTCCGCACCGACGAATTCGGCCACGCAGCGGCGATAGGCCGCCACGGGATCGGACGCCGCCGTGACGGGACGCCCCACGACGATGAAGTCGGAGCCGATCTCGCGGGCACGCGCCGGCGTAGTGACACGCACCTGGTCGCCCATGTCGCCGTCGGCGAAGCGCACGCCGGGCGTGACGGTCAGAAACTCCGCGCCGCACGCCTGCTTGACCATGCCTGCTTCGAGCGGCGAGCAGACCACGCCGTCCAACCCCGCCTCGCGGGCATTGCGGGCATAGCGGACGATCACTTCGTCGATAGGCGCGTCGATCAGCAGTTCGCCGCGCATCCGCTCCTCGCTCGTCGAGGTGAGCTGTGTCACGGCGATGAGCAGCGGCCGCGTACCGTCGGGCCGCGTCAGTCCCTCGACGGCCGCACGCATCATGTCGATCGTACCGGCCGCATGGACGTTGCACATATCCACATCCAGCTTCGACAGCACGGCCATCGCCTTGCGTACCGTGTTGGGAATGTCGTGCAGTTTCAAATCAAGGAAGATCCGGTGACCGCGGCGCTTGATCTCGCGCACGATCGACGGCCCTTCGGCATAGTAAAGCTCCATGCCGATTTTCAGGAACGGCTTGCGCGGCTCCTGCTCGAACTTATCCAGAAAAGCGAACGTCGCCTCGGCACTGGCGAAATCGCACGCTATGATTACATCTCGTGTCAACATCTTTATCTCTTCTTTTATGTTTCCGTTCCTGCTCCGTACATCCCCGAACGCCTGTGCGACGAGATGTAACGGTATTTAAAATCCCTCCAAACCTCCCTTTGTAAAGGGAGGCTTCGCAGCCGGAAACTTTGTTATCTCTTCTTTTACGTTTCCGTTCCTGCTCCATACATCCCTGAACGCCTGTGCGACGAGATGTAACAGTATTTAAAATCCCTCCAAACCTCCCTTT
>CDZT01047737.1_pt1 | contig 24453 bp, 20 predicted proteins | sample 557531 | NCBI WGS metagenome assembly CDZT01 (sample SAMEA3182066, study PRJEB8094) | gut metagenome | biome: human; feature: gut; material: Stool; isolation source: human stools | place: Canada | collected 2013-03-05
CCGTACAGGTATCCTACCAGCAGATACTTCACCAGCATCACTGGGGCGATGGGCGGGCGGCCATACCTGGGGCTGTACAAACAGGCTGTTTCTTCACGCACGAAGGACAAGTCCAGCGTGGCTTCCAGTTTTCGCAGAAAGTGTCCCTCAGGGACCAAATCTTCTATCGTCACCATGTGCAGCTTCAGTTGCATTCCCATCCCCCTCTCCGCTCTTTTTTCATTATATCATATTTCCAGTGATACGCGGGCTTTGTCAACAGCCCCATATCGCGCCCAGGTGGATACGATGGGAGGAGAACTCATATCCTGCCGGGACGGACAGGGACTGGAATACATCTGGCAGGGGGACGCCGCCGTCTGGCCGGGCCGCAACCCGCTGCTGTTCCCGATCGTGGGTGCTCTGGCGGACGCAACGGTCTGCTTCGCGGGCAGGGCATACCATATGCAGCGCCATGGTTTTGCCCGGCGGCAGGAGTTTGCGGTGACCGGGCGCGGGGAAAACTGGGCGGAGCTGGAGCTGCGGGACAGCCCCGAGACCCGGGCGGCCTATCCCTACCCCTTCCGCCTGCGGGTGCGGCAGACGCTGGGCGAGGGCGGCTTTACCACTGCGGTCACGGTGGAGAACCCCGGACCGGCGGAGCTGCCCTTCTGCCTGGGGGCGCATACCGGCTTTCGCTGCCCCCTGCTGCCGGGAGAACGGTTTGAAGACTATGAGCTGGTCTTTGCACAGCCCGAGACCTGCCCCGCCCTGATCCCGAAGGGAGGGCGCCTGGATCGGGGCCGCACCGCGCCCGGTCTGGAGAATGCCCGGGTCCTGCCCCTGCGGTACGAGACGTTCGATGCGCTGGACACTCTGGTGTTCGAGGGGCTGCGCTCCCGGTCGGTCACCCTGCGGCACCGGACGGCGGGGCGGGGCGTGCGCGTGGACTTTTCCGGCTTTCCGGTGCTGGCCCTGTGGACCATGCCGGACAAACACGCCCCATACCTGTGCATCGAGCCCTGGCACGGCTGCCCCCACATGGAGGGGGAGGGGACGGAATTCACCGATAAGGCGTACTGCATCCGACTGGCGCCGGGAGCGGCGCGGACCCTGTCCTACCGGGTGGCGCTGCTCTGAACGGGGGGGGCGGATCTCGCGCCGGGCCCTGGCCGTCATGCATCCCCCTTGTCGAAAAAGGCCTTTTTCGACAAGCTCAGGCGGACCCGCAAGGGCCCGCCTTTCCTGCACCCTTTTCGGGCGCGGGAATAGGATGAAACAGTCACGGATATCGGAGGGGAGTGCCATGAGAAACGAATTGAATCTATGGGTGATCGGAGGCGACATGCGCCAGGCCAAGCTGGCCGAGCTGCTGGCCGACGACGGTCACACGGTGCACGCCTTTGCGCTGGAGCAGCTGGGCAGGCTTCCCGGCGTGCTGCCGGAGGAGAGCCTGGAGGGCGTGGCGCTGGCCGACTGCGTGGTGCTGCCCCTGCCGGTGGCAGGGGAGGACACCCTGCTGAATGCGCCGCTTGCCGCAGGACGCCACCCCCTGGCCCTGGTACTGGACGCGCTGCGGCCGGGGCAGGTGATCTGCGCCGGAATGGTCTCGCCCCAGACGGCCTCTATGGCTGCGGACCGGGGGCTGACCCTTCACGACTATTTCCGGCGGGAGGAACTGGCGGTAGCCAACGCGGTGCCCACCGCAGCAGTGATAGGACACAGGCGGGGGCGCATATCCTCTTAGTGCCGGTCAGGCGGCGGAAAAGAAGAAAGGGGGGGAGGGCCCATGGGTCCGGCGGAACGGGGAAAACGCAGGGGCGGCGGCGCCCTGCGGGTGGCGGCCTACTGCCGGGTCTCCACAGAGAAGGAGGATCAGCTCAATTCTCTGTCTGCCCAGCGGCAATTTTTTCAGCGTTACATTACGGAGCATCCGCAGTGGTCGCTTGTGGACGTGTTCGCGGATGAGGGACTGTCCGGGACCTCGGTCCGGCGCCGGCTCCGGTTTGCGGAGATGATCCGGCGGGCGATGGACGGGGAAATCGACCTGATCCTGACCAAAGAGGTCTCGCGCTTTGCCCGCAATACGGTGGACGCGCTCCAGGTCACCCGGCAGCTCAAGGAGAAGGGGGTGGGCGTGCTTTTTCTCAACGACAACATCGACACACGGGAAAACGACGGGGAATTCCGGCTGACCATCATGGCCAGCGTGGCCCAGGAGGAGAGCCGAAAGGTGTCGGAGCGGACCCGGTGGGGACAGCTCCAGGCCATGAAGCGGGGCGTGGCCTTCGGCAACGACTCGCTGTACGGCTATACGCTCCGGGCGGGACGGCTTACCATCCGGCCGGAGCAGGCGGAGGTGGTCCGGACCGTCTACCGCAGCTTCCTGGAGGAGGGCAAGGGGGCCCACGCCATCGCGCGGGCGCTGACGGAGGCCGGGGTCCGCCCCCCGCTCCGGGCCGGCGGAGCGTGGTCCGCCACGATGGTGCTGCGCATGCTGCGCAACGAAAAATACTGCGGCGACCTGCTGCAGAAAAAGTACCGGACCACCGACTATCTGACCCACCGCAAGGTCCCCAACGACGGGACGGAAGCGCAGTTCTGCCTGCGGGACCACCACGAGGCCATCGTCAGCCGGACGCAGTTCGAGGCCGTGCAGGCGGAGCTGGCCCGGCGGGCGGGCCTGGCGGCGGACAAGGGCAGGTTTTCCGCCCGCTACTGGTATTCCGGGAAGATCCGCTGCGGGGCCTGCGGAAAAAGCTTTACCCTGAAGCGGACGCGCCGGGCGGACGGGACGGAATACCAGCGTTTTGTCTGCCGGGGGCGATTGGAGGGCGGGCATGCCTGCCGGATGCGGGCGGTGCCCGCGCAGGACCTTCTTGCCTGTGCCCGCGGGGTGCTGCGGGCAATTGGCCTGGACGGCCGGGCCGTCACGGAGGAGCTGGTGCGGGCGCTGGAGCGGCCGCAGCCGGACGCCGCCGGCGGGGCGGAGCCGATCCGCAGGGCCTTGCAGCGCAGGACGGAGCGAAAGGAACGGGCCCTGGAGGCATTCCTGGACGGCGACCTTGCCGGCGGCGATATGCGCCGCATGGTGGAGCGGTACGAGGAGGAGATGAAACAGCTGCAGGAGCAGCTGGAGCGGCTGGAGCAACAGGGGGCGGACGCTGAAGAGACCGGGGCGGAGCGCCGGGCCCGGGTGGCGGAGCTGGCGGAGCGGGAGCTGGCGGGCTCGGACGCGGTCCTGGACGAGGCGATCCGGCGCATCACGGTTTATCCGGAGCAGCTTCTCGTTGAGGTGGCGGAGCTGCCCGTCGTCTTTCGGGTCTGTACCGGAGGGGGCGTTCCGGCGGGGGACGGCCCGCCGCAGGATACTGCTTGCAAATAATAATCAGACATTGTAAGATAAAGAACACAAAACGCGGATATGGGAAAGGAGCGTGCCGGATGGATCTGCTGCAAAGTGTTATGAATTCCTCCTCCCACGCAATGTTTACGCTGGACCGGGAGGGGATCATCACACACATCAACCGGCAGGCAAAAAACCGGTTTGGACTGTTCAATCACAGCCAGTATTCCCATGCGGCCGGGCGGCTGGAGCCGGGGGACCTGGTGATCGTGGCGGACAGCGCCATCGGCGCCGACGATGGGAATCTGCGTCCCGCCGATCTGGAACGCCTGGGCATTCAGGATAGGAAGATCCGCTCCGGCGATATGTTTGTGGCCATCGGCGCTTTTGACCTGCCTGGGAGCAAGCCGGCCTATAAATTCCTGCCCGGCAGGGATGCGGACGTCCTGCGCCTGGAGTCGGTCCATCAAGGGACCGCGGTCCGGGCGTCCATCGGCAACCGGATCGCTTTGGCGGCGGTGGGAGAGACCGAATACGTCATCCGCTATTTTCGCTCCATCGGACAGATTGTGGTGATCGACGGCAAGACGGGGCAGGTGAAATTTTGGCAGGAAAACGGCTACTCCGCCCGAAGGGAGGGCGTGGGCAACCTGCTGCGGGGCGGGGCGTACATCGCAAAGAGCCCCGACTTCGAGATCAAGGTCGAGGGCTATCATTTTCGGGAATTTTTTGAGGGCGAACGCTTTGAACGCCATCTGGCACAGGTGATGAGCGGCCAGGTGCCGCAGTACGAGGATATGGAGTACGAGATCAACGGCTTTGAGCTGATCGCCTCCATCCTGCCGGTGCCCGGCGGCGCGCTGCCGGAGAGCGTGATCGTGAAGTTCCGGAACATTGAGGATATCCGGGTCACGATCATGGAGCGAAACAACGCCATCAAGTCCGCAGAGCGGAAATACCGGGAGACGGAGCGCAGCGTGCGGCCGGATGAAAACGCCTTTGCCGCGCTGTTCGGCATCGGCACCGCCACGGCCTCGGCCCGGCACCATGCCTATAAGCTCTCCCAGCTGGACTGCAACGTGCTCATCACCGGCGAGAGCGGTACGGGGAAATCCTTCCTGGCCCGGGCGATCCACCAGGCGCAGCCCCGCAAGGGGCCCTTCGTCACCGTGGACTGCTCCACCATTGCGCCGACCCTGTTTGAAAGCGAGATGTTCGGTTATGTGGGCGGCGCGTTTACCGGCGCCAGTCCCAAGGGAAAGGCCGGATTCTTTGAGGAGGCCGACGGGGGCACCATTTTTCTGGACGAGATCGGCGAGATCCCGCTGAATATCCAGGCCAAGCTGCTCAACGTGATCCAGAACAAGGTGGTCTGCCGGGTGGGCTCCACCAAGATGGTGCCGGTGGACGTGCGCATCCTGGCCGCCACCAACCGCAATCTGAAGGAGGATGTGGCCGCCGGGCGCTTCCGCCAGGACCTGTACTACCGGCTCAGCGCCTTTTCTCTGGAGCTGCCGCCCCTGCGCAGCTGTCCGGAGGACATCTGCTTTATCATCGACAACCTGATGGAAAAGATCCAGCAGAAATACGGTGTGACCAGAAAGAATTTGTCCGGCGAGGCCTTCAGCAAGCTGATCGCCTATGATTGGCCCGGCAACATCCGCGAGCTGGAAAACGTGCTGGAGAGCGCCGTAGCCCTGTCCGAGTCGGACATCATCTACGCCGAGCAGATCCGCCTGGAGAGCGAGCCGGTGCGAATGGGGCTGAAGGAGCGGCTGAAGATCGAAGAAGAAAAGATCATCCGGCAGACGCTGGCCCAGTGCGGCGGCAGCCGGAGCCGGGCCATGGAGCAGCTGGGGCTGTCCAAAACGGTGTTCTATGGAAAATTGAAGGAATACCAGATCGAATGAGCCGAGACGCTGTCAAAGAGAAAGAGGTTCTGATTTCGGGAAAAGGAGTCCCGAAATCAGAACCTTTTTTGTGGGGCGAAAGGGACGTGCCGGCGTTATCCGGGGGCGAGACGACAGGAAGCGGCCTGGAGATGGGCGATATAGACAAAAGGCAGGGCAGGCCATTTGCTCTTTCAGACAAAAATAAGCGGCATGCGGAGCTTGGCAGAGAATTTGCACATAGAATGGGCAGAAGCCGACGGGGTCGGAACGAAAGGAGCGTGTCATTCCATGCAGTTTTGGAAAATGAACGGGGCGGGCAATGATTTTATCATCATCGACAATATCCGGGAGCAGATCCCCGTGGAGCGGTTCGGGGACCTGGCCAGGCTTCTGTGCGAGCGGCATCTGTCGATTGGCGCCGACGGACTGATGGTGGTGGAGCCGGCCCGGGGGGACGCCGACTACCGGATGCTGTTTTACAACTCGGACGGCAGCCTGGGCGAGATGTGCGGCAACGGCGCCCGCTGTATCTGCCGCTACGGCTATGAAAACCGCCTGGCCGGCGAGGTGCAGCGGGTCGAGACCACCGCAGGCCTGGTCACCGGCCGCAGGATCGACCGGCGGCGGTATCAGATCCGCCTCAACGATCCCACGACCGTCAGGCTGAATGCGCCCATCGAGGTGGACGGGACGGTCTATGACTGCGCCTATGTGGAGCTGGGGAACCCGGGCCTTCCCCATGCGGCAGTCCCGATTTCCGGACTCAGGGCGTATCCGGACCGGGCGCTGTTCGACCTGGGCCGGCGGATGCGGTATCACCCCGCGTTTCCCAAGGGCGCGAACGTAAACTTTTATGAGGTCACCGGACCCGACCAGGTCTATGAGCGCACCTACGAGCGGGGCGTGGAGGATTTTACCTACGCCTGCGGTACCGGCACCGGTTCGGTGGTCACGGTGCTGACGCTCCAGGGCAAGGTCAGCGGGACGGGGGTCCGCGTAACGATGCCCGGGGGCGAGCTCATCGTGGATATCGACCGCCGGGGGAACGAGATCGAAAACCTGCTGCTGACCGGGCCCACCAATATTGTGGCCAAGGGCGAGGTCACCGACGAGGAGCTGTGCGATTAAAGTGTATGTAGGTCCGTAAGGACGTTACATAAAAAGAACGCGCCGCAGGGTTGTCTGGGTACCGGGAGAGTGCCCCCCGGTTTTCGTTCAGCTGTGTGGTAAAAAAGAAATGGAGGAGTTCTATCATGAAGCGTTTTCTAAAAAAAGTTGGATCAGCAGCTATCATCGCATGTATGGCACTTGGAATGATGGCCACCGCATTGGCCGTATCCGGCACCGTGAGCAAGGACCTTTACTTCAACAACATCAAGGTCTCTTTGGACGGAAAGATGGTGGATCTCAAGGATGCAAACGGAATGGCCGTCGAGCCCTTTGCCATCGACGGCACGACGTACCTCCCCGTGCGCGCGGTGAGCGATGCCGCCGGCCTTGACGTTGAATGGGACCAGAAAAATCAGCAGGTCAAACTGTCCACGGGTACCGAAGGCATGACCACTCCCGCCATTTCGTCCTGCATCCTGGTCAAACCCCACGCGGACGGGGCGCCCGAGGCGACGGTCACTCTGTATGAAAACGACGGGAATTTCTGGAAGCAGGTCCTGACCACCGACGAGGCCTTCGTGGGCCGCAACGGCACCACGAGCGACAAGCACGAGGGCGACGGCTGCACGCCCCGGGGCATCTATACGCTGGGCCAGGCCTTCGGCGTGGCGGACGACCCCGGCAGCACCCGCGATTACCTGAAACTGACCGAGGATGAGTACTGGGTGGACGACCCCGAGAGCGAGTATTACAACCAGCTGGTCCGGGCCAGCGAGACCGGCGGCGTGGTCTGGGACAGCGCCGAGCACCTGATCGGCGAGACGGTGGCTTACGAGTACGCCGTCGCCATCGATTACAACAACTCCTGCACGCCCGGCAGCGGCTCCGCGATCTTCTTCCACTGCAGCACCGGAAACGGGACGGCGGGCTGCGTGTCCGTGCCCCGCGACGTGATGGTGAAGATTCTTCAGACGCTCAAGGATGATACGCTTATCATCATCATGTAAGGCCCACTTATTACCCAAAATATTCTTTTGAGAGGTAGAGAATGTAATGAGTAACAAAGTAACACTCGACAAAAACTCCGTCAGAAAGAACTATGCTTTTCTGGCGCTGATGTTGGGCGGCATGGTCTTGGGCTGTATCGTGGGCTGGTTTGCTCCCGACTTCGGCCATACGATTAAGCCCTTGGGTACTGTGTTCATCAACATGATGTTCTGCGTGGTGGTACCCCTGGTGTTTGCCTCGATCGCCGGATCTATCGCTAACATGAGGAGCCGTGGCCGCGCGGGGAAGATCATGGGCACCACCGTGGCCACCTTTATCGTTACCGGCGCGATCGCCGCCGTCATCATGTTTGTGCTGATGAAGATATTTCCCCCGGTCCTGGAGCCTTGGCAGAACATGACCTCTGAGCAAATTGGCGAGTACGCCTCTATTTCCGACATGCTCGTGAACTTCTTCACGGCTTCCGACTTCGTAGGTCTGCTGAGCCGCAAGGCCATGCTGCCCCTGATTGTATTCTCCATCCTGTTCGGCTTCGCCACGAACATGGCTGGCGGCCCCGACAGCCTGGTAGGCCAGTGGCTGTCGTCCCTGTCCGATGTTATGATGAAATTCATCAACATCATCACCAAGTACGCCCCCATCGCCTTCTTCGCCATTTTCGCCGATCTGGTCGCTACCTATGGCTCCTCCGTTACCACTGCCTATGGACGCGCCATGGCGGTATACTATCCGCTGTGCTTCATCTACATCTTCACGGCCTTCCCCCTGTTCGCCTGGTTCGGCGGCGGCAGACACGGCATCAAGACCATGTTTAAGCACATCGCCCGGCCCGCCATCGTCTCCCTGGGCACCTGTTCCTCCGTGGCTACCATCCCCACCAACGTGGAGGAAGCCCGCGAGACCGGTATCGACGAGGATGTCGCCAACATGGTCTGCCCCCTGGGCGCTACCATGCACATGGACGGCTCCTGCTTCTCCTGTGTGCTGAAGATCGCCTTCGTGCTGGGGGCGCTGGGGCAGCCCTTTCACTGGAGTATGCTGCCCTTGGTCGTGGGCGTTGCGGTCTTGTCCTCCGTGGGCATGTCCGGCGTGCCCGGCGGCGGCTACATTGGCGAATACATCATCGCATCTATCTTTTTCCCCGCTCAGATCGATGTGGCCTTCCCCATCCTGGTGGCCATCGGGAATCTGGTCGATCCTCCCGCCACGATGATCAACTCCGCTGGCGACTATGTCGTCTGCTACATCGTCTCCCGCTTTAATGATGGAAAGGACTGGCTGGACAGGGCCATCGCCAAGAAGACCTCCGCTGGCAAGTAACACTGATATTCTTGTTTCCTCCCTCTCCCCAGCGAGAGCGGGGCGCGGGGCCGCAGCGCGCCGCGCCCCGGCTCCCCCTCCCCCACACACTATTGAATGGAACCGAAAGAAAAGGAAGAACCATATGATCTGTGATAATATTACCGTTTCCGAAAGTGGACGCCTGCTTTTTGCCGGGCAGGACACGGTGGAGCTGGCCCGGCAGTACGGCACCCCCCTGTACCTGATGGACGAGGACAAGATCCGTGAGAACTGCCGGGTCTACGCCGCCGCGTTCCAAAAGCATTTCGGCGACCGCGCCCGTCCCCTGTACGCCAGCAAGGCAAATTCCTTCAAGCGCATCTACGAGATCATGAAGGAAGAACAGATGGGCATCGACGTGGTGTCCTCCGGCGAGATCTACACCGCCCTTCAGGCGGGCTACGACCTCAGCCGCGCCTACTTTCACAGCAACAACAAGACCGATGAGGACATCCGCTACAGCATGGAAAACGGCATCGGTTATTTCGTGGCCGACAATGTGGAGGAGATCCGCGCCATCGAAGCCGAGGCGGCCCGCCGGGGCGTTCGGCAAAAGGTGCTGCTGCGTCTGACTCCGGGGATTGATCCCCACACCTACGAGGCCATCGCCACCGGCAAGGTGGACTCCAAATTCGGCAGCGCCATCGAGACCGGCCAGGCGGAAGAGATCACCGCCTTTACGCTGCAGCAGCCCCATGTGGAGCTGGTGGGCTTCCACTGCCATGTGGGCTCCCAGGTGTTTGCCGAGGACGTGTTTGAGCGCGCCGCCGTCATCATGCTGGAATTCGTGGCCGCCATGAAGAACAAGTACGGCTACATGGCCCAGCAGCTGGATCTGGGCGGCGGCTACGGCGTACGCTATGTGGAATCCGACCCCGATCTGGATGTGGACACCAAGGTGGGCGAGGTGGCCGCCGCCATCCGGCAGGCCTGCGCCCGGCTGGAGATCGACCTGCCGGAGATCCATATGGAGCCCGGCCGCAGCATCGTGGGCGCGGCGGGCATGACCCTGTACACCGCGGGAACCGTCAAAAAGATCCCTGGGTACAAGAACTACGTGTCGGTCGACGGCGGCATGCCCGACAACCCCCGCTTCGCCCTGTACGGAGCCAGCTACACCTGCCTGCTGGCCAACAAGATGAACGAGCCGGCCGGCTTTGAATGCTCGGTGGTGGGCCGCTGCTGCGAGAGCGGCGATATCATCCAGGAGCACGTGATGCTGCCCGCCAGCGTGGGCCGGGGAGATATCGTGGCCGTGTGTACCACCGGCGCCTACAACTACTCCATGGCCTCCAACTATAACCGCCTGCCCCGTCCGCCCATTGTCATGCTCCGGGGCGGCGGCGAGCACTATGTGGCGGTACGCCGGGAGTCCCTGGAGGACCTGTGTCGAAACGATCGATAGCATTCCGCCCGAAACCCGTAAAACGCGCCCGCCGGAGATCCGGCGGGCGCGTCAGTTTGTCGAAAAGCCCCTCAGAGGTTCGCCGCCGCAGCGGAAAAACCGGAACCGTGTTCCGCCGCGGCAGGCGCGTGCGCGCTCCTTACAAAGCGTTCACGGCCGCCTCCAGCTGAGTCATGGCCTGTTTCAGCACGCTTCTGGGACAGGCGGCGTTGAGCCGCATGAAGCCGTTCAGGCTCCGGCCGAAGCTGCTGCCGTCGTTGAGCCCCAGACCGGCCTTATGGATCATAAAGTCATGCAGCTCCCCATTGCTCAGGCCCAGCGCCCGGCAGTCCAGCCACATGAGGTAGGTGGCGTCGGGAGCCCAGGTTTTGATTTTCGGAATGCGCCGGGCGCAAAAGCCGGCTACAAAGTCCAGGTTGGCGCTCAGATAGGGGAGCAGCTGCTCCAGCCACTCCTCGCCGCCGGTGAAGGCGGCTTCCATGGCGGTGAGGGAGAAGGCGTTGTTGCGGTGGATGTCCATGTTCTGCCAGTAGCGGTCAAACACCTGCTTCATGTGGGCGTTGGGGAAGACCACGGTGCTGGCCTGGAGTCCGGCCAGATTGAAGGTCTTGGTGCCCGAAATGCCGGTGACCGCAAACCGGGCGATCTCCGGGGACAGGGCGGCCACAGGGGTGTGCCGTTTGCCGTGGAAGACCAGGTCGGAGTGAATTTCGTCGGAGAACAGCACCACATGGTGCTTCATGCACAGCCGGGCCATGCGCTCCAGCTCCTCGGGGGTCCAGACGATGCCCAGCGGGTTGTGGGGGCTGCACAGGAGAAACAGGTCGGACTGCTCCAGCTTGGCCTCAAAGTCCGCCCAATCCACGCACCAGCGCCCGGCCCGCTCGGCAAAGGGGCTCTCCACCACCCGGCGGCCCCAGGCCTCGGTCATGTCATAGAACTCGGAGTAAACGGGGGTCTGGATCAATACGCTGCCGCCCTCGGGGGTGAAGAGCTTTACCATGGCGCTGATGGACTGCACCACGCCCGGGCTGAAGCTCATGAGGTCCGGGTCGATGTCCCAGCCGTGGCGGCGCTTCTGCCAGCTGCGGATGGCCTCAAAATAGCTGTCCGGGCGGGCGGTGTAGCCCCAGATGCCCTCCTGGGCCCGGGCGGACAGGGCGTCGATGATGGGTTGAGCGGTCTTGAAGTCCATGTCCGCAATCCACAGGGGGATCACATCGGCGGTGCCAAATTTTTTGGCCCGTTCATCGTACTTGGCGGCGTGGTTTTGGGAGCGGTCTACGATTTGGTCGAAATCATACTGCATGGTGGGTCCATCCTTTCTGTTTGTGTTCTGGTATGCCATCCGGCGGAACACGGCCGCCCCTGGAACAAGGTACGGACGGAAGCGCCGGGGACTGCTGAAAATAGATGCAAAAACTGTGCCAGCTTTTGCAGGCGGCTGAGGTCCCGAGGGGATGCCGGGCCGGACGGCCTGTTTTGTGTCCGGCCGGCAATGCGGTGCCCACCGCAGAGGGGGCCATCCAGATCGCCATGGAGGAGCTGCCCATCACCATCCACGGCGCACGGGCGCTGGTCATCGGCTATGGACGGCTGGGGCGGGCGCTCTCCCAGCGGCTGGCGGGGCTGGGGGCCAAGGTCAGCGTGGCGGCGCGCAAGTTTGCCGACCTGGCCTGGGCGGAGAGCTGCGGCTACGGCATCGAGCACACCGGACAGCTGGAAGGCTGGCTGTGCTGCTACGACTTGGTGGTCAACACCGTGCCCGCCCGCATCCTGAGCGAGGAAGACCTGGAGGACCTGCGCCCGGGCTGCCTGGTCATCGACCTGGCCTCCAAGCCCGGCGGCGTGGACCTGGAGGCGGCGGCGCGCCTGGGAGTGAAGGTGATATGGGCGCTCTCGCTGCCCGGAAAGGTGGCCCCCGTGACGGCGGGCAAGAGCATCAAGATCACGATCTACAACATCCTTCACGAGTTGGGAGTGTGAACATGGAACAAATACGCGTGGGGTTCGCTTTCTGCGGCTCCTTTTGTACTTACGGCCAGGCCATGAGCGCGCTGGAGCAGGTCAAGGCCCGCTTCGGAGACGTGACGCCCATCGTCTCCGAGGCCAGCGCGGCCCTGGACACCCGCTTCGGCGCGGCCCACGATCATATGCGGGAGATGGAGCGCATCTGCGACCGGCGGGTGATCGACTCGATCCCGAAGGCGGAGCCCATCGGGCCCAAGCATCTGCTGGATGTGCTGCTGGTGTGTCCCTGCACGGGCAACACCCTGGCCAAGCTGGCCTGCGGGATCACCGACACCACGGTGACCATGGCGGCAAAGGCCCATCTGCGCAACGGCGCGCCGCTGGTGCTGGCCATTTCCACCAACGACGCCCTGGCGGCCAGCGCCAAACATATCGGCGCGCTGATGGACAAAAAGAACGTCTATTTCGTCCCCTTCCGGCAGGATGATCCGGTGGGGAAACCGACCTCTCTGGTGGCGGACTTCTCCCGGGTGAACGCCGCCATCGAGGCGGCCCTCCAGGGCCGTCAGCTCCAGCCGGTGGTGCTGGGGCCGGAACAGTAGCGATACCTGCAGCGCCGGGAAAGGAAATGGCCGGGCGGCCCGGTCCAAAGCGGAAAAGCAGGCGCCCCGTTCCCTGCCGCGGCAGGGAACGGGGCGCCTGCTTACCGTCAATCGGAGGCTCAGACGGTTGCCCACAAGTCGTCGGGATAGAGCCCGGCAGCGGTTTTTTCCGCGATGGCGGCCACCACCGCCGGTTTGTCCTCCCGATACGTGACGCCGTACCATTTCTCGGCGCTGCGCAGTACCTTGACCCGGGCCTTGCCGGCGTCGATGAGCTGGCTGACGACGCTGGGAAGAAAATACTCGCTTTTGAGCGGGTCTTCCGCCAGGGCCCGGTCCAGAAAAGCGGGGAAGCGCCGCTGTGCTTCGGAAAGAAAGCTGTTGGTGAAGCCCCACAGGTTCATCGAGACGATGGTGCCGCCGCTCAGACGGGTCCAGGTCTGCCCGCCGTCTTCCGTAAAGCGGGCGTCCGCGCCCTCCGGCTCGATGTGGGTGTGTTCCACCACCTGTTCCAGATAGTGCCCGGCATCCTCGCGGCAGACACCGCGGGCCACATGGCCGTGCTCGGTCACGGTATTGCCCAGAAGGTAGCCCACCATGGCGTATTCATAGCAGCCGGGCCGGTCCGTGTGGCGGGAGAGATAATCGTATATGGTACGAAAGGCCTCCGGGCCGTAGTAATCGTCGGAATTGATGACGGCAAAGGGGCCGTCCACCAGGCCCCGGGCGGCCAGCACGGCATGGCAGGTGCCCCAGGGTTTTACACGGCCGGCGGGAACGGCGTAGCCCTCCGGCAGGTCGCTCAGCTCCTGATACGCGTATTGTACGTCGATGACCCGGGACAGACGCGCTCCGATGGCGGATCGGAAGTGATCCTCGAGTTCGCGCTTGATGACGAAGACTACCCGCTTGAAACCGGCGCGCAGGGCGTCGTAGATGGAATAGTCGATGATCAGCTGGCCGTGGTTTCCCACGGGGTCGATCTGCTTGAGGCCGCCGTACCGGCTGCCCATACCGGCGGCCATAACGACCAGAACAGGTTTGGTCATGGAGCACACTCCTCCGTAAATTGAAATAAAGGCATTAGGAAGCTGGACCCGCGCCCGCAGGCACGGCGGGCGCGGAGGAAGCGGACGTCTTTGTAAGGCTAAGCGGCGGCCGTCCCGGCAGACAGTATTATAATTGCAAATGGGAAAATGTGCAACCGGGAGATCGAACCGCCCCGCCGGCTGCTGCGGCAGCCGGCGGGGCGGTTGTCACTTCGTGTGCCTGACCTGCTCGAAGTTCCCGCAGATCTCCGCAGAAGGGGGCGGGGTGAGCAGGGACACGGCCACGATGGCCACGCAGGCCACCAGAAAGGCGGGCAGCAGTTCATAGAGGTCCCACGCGCCGCCGAGGGGACGGATCAGGTACTTCCAGAGAAACACCATCCCTCCGCCCGCCACCATGCCGGCCAGCGCGCCCCACTGGTTGCTGCGCTTCCAGAACAGGGCAAAGAGCACCACCGGGCCGAAGGCGGCCCCGAAGCCCGCCCATGCGAAGGAGACGATGGTAAATACCGAGCTGTTGGGGTCCCAGGCCAGCGCCACGCTGACCACGGCAATGGCAATGACGGTGACGCGGGCGGCCAGCATGGCGGCCTTGGCGCTCAGCCGGATGTGCAGGACGTCCTGCAGCAGATTCTGGGATACGCTGGAGGCGGCGGTGAGCAGCTGAGAGTCGGCGGTAGACATGGTGCAGGCCAGGATGCCCGCCAGCACCACGCCGGCCAGCAGGGCAAAGAGCACGCCGTTCCGGCTGAGCAGGTCGGCCAGGCGGATGACCACCGTCTCCGACTCGGCGCTGGAGGCGAACTGGGGGATCTTGCCCGCCCTGGAGACGCCGTAGCCGATGATGCCGATGAGGATGGCCACGAACATGGAGATGACCACCCAGATAGAGGCAATGCGGCGGGACAGACGCAGCTTGCCCTCATCCTGAATGGCCATAAAGCGCAGCAGGATATGGGGCATGCCGAAGTAACCCAGGCCCCAGGCCAGGGTGGAGAGGATGGACAGGCCGCCATAGGGGACGGCGGCGCCGGAGGCTGCGTCGTGGCTCTGCGTCATGCTCAGGTAGCCGCTGAGACCGGCGGCGTGATCCAGTACGGCCTCCCACCCGCCTGCCTGTTGGATGCCGAAGAAGACGATGACCACCAGGGCGATGGACATGACGATGCTCTGGATGAGATCGGTGGTGGACACCGCCAGAAAACCGCCCAGCACGGTATAACCGATGATGACGATGGCGCCCACGATCATAGCGGTGTGATAATCCACGCCGAACAGGCTGTTGAACAGGGTGCCCACCGCCTTGAAGCCGGAGGCAGTGTAGGGAATGAAGAAAATAAGGATGAGGATGGCGGCGATGCAGGTGAGCACGTGGCGCTCGTCCCGGTAACGCAGGGAAAAGAAGCTGGGGATGGTGATGGCGCCCAGCTGGGTGGAATAGCGGCGCAGCCGCTTTGCCACGATGAGCCAGTTCAGATAGGTGCCCACGGCCAGGCCGATGGCAGTCCAGCCTGCGTCGGCAATGCCGCACAGGTAGGCCACGCCGGGCAGGCCCATGAGCAGCCAGCTGCTCATGTCCGAAGCCTCCGCGCTCATGGCGGTGACGATGGGCCCCAGCTTCCGCCCGCCCAGGTAGAACTCGTCGGAAGACGAGCCGCCGCCCTTACGGCTGAAGTAAAAGCCCACATAGACCATCCCCAAAAGGTAGATGACGATGGCTGCGATGATGCAGAATTGTTCCGTGGTCATTGCTTTCCCTCCCAAAAGTACCGTTTCCGCCCGCCTGCGGCACACACCGCGCAGAGCCGGGCGAAACAAGAATGGGGTTATCATACCACGGCAAAAAATAGACTACAATACAGAATAGGGTATAGACTACAGTCTATACCCTACATGATAAAAATACGTTTTTTATTGAAAGATCAAGGAAAAGCAGACAGACGAAAAAGAGACTAGACTTCGGGCAAAAAGCCGCTCAAAAAATTCGGAAGTACGGAGGCGGCATAGTCCCGCAGGGAGTATTCCCCGCCGCACAGGCACCAGTCGTACATCAGGGCGCGCTCACACAGGGCGTAGAGCTTTACCATTTCGTTGACGCTGCGGCGTGTGGAGAGCTCTCCCCTGGCCTGGCCGTCGGCGATGATGCGCCGCAGCAGGCGGTAATAGGTGCGCTTATGGTCCAGCAGATGCTTTTCCCCGCTGGTGACCAGCTGAGTGGACAGCAGACGGGCCAGAAGTTCCATGGACACGCTGTTTTCGATCATGGAAAACAGCTCCGCATTCAGGAAGAGCAGCTGCTCCAGAGCGGGCATGGAGGGGTCCATGGCCGCCCGCAGGGTCTCGTACTTCTCGTCAAACAGGTCGCTCAGCGTGCTCAGAAGGGCGTCCTTGCCGTCAAAGTAGTGGTAAAAGGAGCCCTTGGAGGTGTGGGAGAGCTCGATGATCTCTTCTACCGTAGTATGCTCGTAGCCCTGCTCATAAAACAACTGCCATGCCGCCCCTACGATCCTGCCCCGGGTGTTGCGGGCGTTCCGTTTTGCCATATCAGGCGCCTCCTTCCGCTGGATGCGGCTGGCGCCGCGCGCATCGGCCGCAAAACCATGGGTTCCATGGCCATTATTATAGCGTGTTTTGGGCCGCAGGGCAATGGGGGAGGATGGGCCCGGGGCGAAGCGAAAAAAAGAGACGGCGTTTTGTACAACTTAGACGAATGAAAATTTGGTGAAATGCTAAAATTATGGAAAGTGCGCAAAATCCGCTTGCATTTTTGAAGAAAGGGGAGTAGCATAGAAACGCAGAGGTTGGAAACGTTTCCATGAAACGTTTCCAACCATCCGCAACCATACTGAACAGGAGGAATATCAGAATGAAAAAGCGACTGTTTGCTCTTGCACTTTCCGGCGCAATGCTCATTGGCCTGCTGGCCGGATGCGGCGGAGGGGGGACCTCCGGCACCCCTGCGCCCGGCACCGCCGCGCCGGAGACCGGCGCTCCCGAGACCACAGCCCCCGCTGCGGACGGCTCCGTCTATTACCTGAACTTCAAGCCCGAGCAGGATGAGCAGTGGCAGGCCCTGGCCGAAGCCTACACCGCCGAGACCGGCGTGCCCGTCACCGTGGTCACCGCGGCGTCCGGTCAATACGAGACCCAACTGATGGCTGAGATGGGCAAGAGCGAGGCTCCCACGCTCTTCCAGGTCAACGGCCCCGTGGGGCTGGCCAACTGGAAGGATTACTGCTATGACCTGTCCGGCTCCGCCCTGTACGGCGAGCTGACCAGCGACGACTTCGCCCTGAAGGACGCGGACGCGGTCTACGGCATCGCCTATGTCATCGAGACCTACGGCATCATCGTCAACAAGGCGCTGCTGGAGCAGGCCGGCCACTCCATGGACGAGATCACCGACTTCGCCGCGCTGAAGGCCGTGGCGGAAGATATCACCGCCCGCAAGGACGAGCTGGGCTTCTCCGCGTTCACCTCCGCCGGTATGGACGGCTCCTCCGACTGGCGCTTCAAGACCCATCTGGCCAACCTGCCCATCTACTATGAGTACGAGGCCGAGGGCGTGCACGCCGACGCCATCAACGGCACCTATCTGGACAACTACCGCGCCATCTGGGACCTGTACATCAACAACGCCACCTGCGCTCCCGCCGAGCTCTCCGCCAAGACCGGCGACGACGCGGTCGCGGAGTTCGTGAACGGCCAGGCCGTGTTCTATCAGAACGGCACCTGGGCTTACGGCGACGTATCCTCCCTGGGCGACGAGAACCTGGATATGCTGCCCATCTACATCGGCGTGGACGGCGAGGAGAACCAGGGCCTGTGCACCGGCTCTGAGAACTACTGGTGCGTCAACAGCCAGGCCGACCCCGCCGACATCCAGGCGACCCTGGACTTCCTGTACTGGGTCGTCACCTCTGAGACCGGCACCACTTCCCTGGCCGACGACATGGGCTTTGTCTGCCCCTTCCGGTCCGCCAAGCCCTCCACCAATTACCTGGTCGGGATCGCGGACCAGTACATCGCCGCCGGCAAGAAGTCCGTGGACTGGTGCTTCCCCACCATGCCCTCTGAGGAGTGGAAGAACGGCGTGGGCTCCGCCCTTACCGCTTACGCCGCCGACCAGACCGACGCCAATTGGGACGGCGTGGTCTCCGCCTTTGTGGACGGCTGGGCCACTGAATATCAGCTCAGCCAGGGCTGAGGCTGTTACCGCCGGAAAAGGGGGAGCGTTGGCTCCCCCTTTTCCAAACCCGGCGGCTTTCGATGAGGGCGCGGCCGAACGCGCCTTTATCCAAGGCTACCGGAGCTGCGGACCCGGCTTTGCCGGCGTACGGCATACCGGGCCCGACCCGAGAAAAGGAGGGAACACCCACCATGGAAAAAGCGCTCAAACGGTATTTCCCCATCTTCGTCCTGCCTACCCTGGCGGCCTTTATCATCGGCTTTCTCATCCCCTTTGTCCAGGGGCTCTATCTGTCCTTCTGCAGGTTCACCACGGTGGGCAATGCGCAGGTGGTGGGCATCGGCAATTATTTGAAGGCCTTTGCGGACAGCACCTTCACCTACTCCTTCTGGTTCACCGTCCTCTTTGCCGCGGTGAGCACCGTGGTGATCAACGTGCTGGCCTTTCTGGTGGCCCTGCTGCTGACCCGGGCCATCAAGGGCACCAATGTGTTTCGCACCATCTTTTTCTTGCCCAACCTCATCGGCGGCATTGTGCTGGGCTACATCTGGCAGATCCTGATCAACTGCGTGCTCTCCCTGGCGGGCAAGCCCCTGCTGGCCCTGAATACCGCAGCCGGGTACTGGGGGCTGATCATCCTTATGGCCTGGCAGCAGATCGGCTATATGATGATCATCTATATCGCGGGCCTCCAGTCCGTGCCCGGCGACCTGCTGGAGGCCGCCCAGATCGACGGGGCCACCTCCTGGCAGACGCTATGGAAGATCAAGATCCCCATGGTCATGTCCTCCATCACCATCTGCGTGTTTTTGACCCTGACCAATTCCTTTAAGCTCTTTGACCAGAACCTGGCCCTTACCAAGGGCGAGCCCAGCCACACCACCGAGATGCTGGCCTACAATATCTACAATACCTTTTACGCCCGCTCCGGGCCCCAGTGGAAGGGCATCGGACAGGCCAAAGCGGTCATCTTCTTCGTGCTGGTGGTGGCCATCGGCCTCATCCAGCTGCGGGCTACCCGCTCCCGGGAGGTGCAACAGTGATGAAAAGCAAACGCCGCTCTTTTGCCAACAGCCCATTCTGGACGGTGCTGATGACCGTCGTGTGCGTGATCTATCTGTACCCCATCTTTATGGTCTTTATGAATTCGCTGAAGGTGGAGACCGCCATCACCACCTCGGGGGCCTTTACCCTGCCCACCGCGGACACCTTCGCGGGCCTGAGCAACTATGCAAACGCCATCGGCGCCAAGGGCTTTCTGGTCTCCTTCGGGTACACCGCCTTTATCACCGTGTCCTCCGTGGTGCTCATTCTGATCTGCTGCTCCATGTGCGCCTGGTACATCACGCGGGTCAACTCCGCGGCCTCCAAGGTCATGTACTATCTGTGCGTGTTCTCTATGGTGGTCCCCTTTCAGATGGTCATGTTCACCCTCTCCTCCCTGGCGGATAAGCTCAGGCTCAACACGCCCTGGAACATCTGCATCATCTATCTGGGCTTCGGCGCGGGGCTGGCGGTGTTTATGTTCACCGGGTTTATGAAGACCATCCCCGTTGAGATCGAAGAGGCCGCCATGATCGACGGCTGCAATCCTATCCAGACCTATTTCAAGGTGGTTTTCCCCATCCTGCGCCCCACCATGGTATCCGTGGGCATTCTGGAGGCCATGTGGGTGTGGAACGACTATCTGCTGCCCACGCTGGTGCTGGACATTAAGAAGTACCGCACCATCTCCATGCTGATCCAGTACTTCCGGGGCAGCTACGGCCGGGTGGAGATGGGGCCCATGATGGCCTGCATCATGCTGACCATCTTCCCCATCGTGGTAGTCTATCTGCTGGGACAAAAGCACATCATCAAGGGCGTGGTGGCCGGAGCGGTCAAGGGCTGAGCGCGCCCGGAAGCAGTATGGAGGTGAAGGGGTTGACCATCAAAGATATCGCTCAGCTGTCCGGCTACGCCGTGGGGACCGTATCGCGGGTGCTCAACGACCGCCCCAATGTGTCCGACGCGGCGCGGCAGCGGGTGCTGGCGGTGGTGGAGGAGCACCACTTCAAACGCAACAGCAACGCCAAGCACCTCAAGCAGCAGTCCAGCAGCGGCGTGGCCATCATTATCAAGGGTTCCCGGAATATGCTCTTTGCCGACATCGTGGAGCATATCCAGGCGCTGCTGCGGGACAGCGGGTACCCGAGTACCGTCTATTATCTGGACGAGGACCACGACGAGGTGGAGCAGGCCCGCCAGGTCTGCCGCGAGCGCCGGCCCCAGGGCATCTTGTTTCTGGGGTCCAATCTGGAGCTGTTCCGCGCCGCCTTCCAGCCCGTCCGCGTGCCCTGTGTGCTGGTGACCAACTCGGCTGCCGGCCTGGGCTTTGCCAACCTGTCCAGCGTCAGCACCGACGACGCCAGAGCGGCCCGGGAGGCGGTGGAGCGGCTGATGGTGCTGGGACATCGGAAGATCGGCATCATCGGCGGGTGCATGGAGGCGTCCAACACTGCGTATACCCGCTTTCTCGGCGTGCAGCAGGCGTTTGCGGAGCACGGCCTTGCCTTTGACGCGGAGCGCCAGTATGAGATCAGCCGCTTTGCCATGTCCAGCGGCTATGAGGCCATGGGGCATCTGCTGGACCGGATGCCGGAGCTCACCGCCGTGTTCGCCATGTCCGACGTGCAGGCGGTGGGGGCCATCCGGGCCCTCCATGACCGGGGGCTGGGCGTGCCGGAGGATATCTCCGTGGTCGGCTTTGACGGGATCGAGCTGGGCGGCTATTTGGTGCCGAAGCTCGCCACCGTCCGCCAGGATGCCGAGACCATGGCCCGGCGGAGCGTGGAGATCCTGCTCCGGCAGGTGTGCGAGGGGGAGGGGGCGGTCCACGAGCTGATCCCCTACCGCTTCCTGCCGGGGGAGAGCACGCGGGAATTGAGAGAGGAAAGGGCCTGATCCATGTGAGAGCAAGCGGTATCCTGATGCACCTGACCAGCCTCCCGTCGCCCTTCGGGGTGGGGACCATGGGGGCGGCGGCACGGCGCTTTCTGGAGTTTTTAGAGGCGGCGGGACAGACCTACTGGCAGCTGCTGCCCATCTGTCCCACCAGCTTTGGCGATTCCCCCTACCAGAGCTTTTCCACCTTTGCGGGAAACCCCTATCTGATCGATCTGGACGATCTGGCCGCGGACGGCCTGCTGCGGGCGGAGGAGTATGTGCCGCTGGATTGGGGCGCGCAGGCGCTGGCGGTGGACTACGGCCTTCTGTACCAACGGCGCTACCCAGTGCTGCGCAAGGCCTGTGCCCGGCTGCTGGCCGCGCCGCCGGCGGAGTTTGCTGTTTTTTGTAAGAACAACTCCTTCTGGCTGGAGGATTACGCTCTGTTTATGGCGCTGAAGGGCGCCCACGGCGGCGCGGCCTGGCAGGACTGGGAGGCGCCCCTGCGCAATCGGGAGCCGCTGGCGCTGGAACGGGCGCGGCGGGCCCTGGGGGAGGATATTTCCTTCTGGAAAGGGGTGCAGTTCCTTTTCTTTCGCCAGTGGCGGGCGCTGAAGGACTGCGCCGGCAGACGGGGCGTGCGGATCATCGGGGACCTGCCCATCTATGTCTCCGGCGACAGCGTGGACGTATGGGCCCACCCGGAGCAGTTTCAGCTGGACGGGGACCGTCTGCCCCATGAGGTGGCGGGCGTGCCGCCCGACGGCTTTTCCGCCGACGGGCAGCTCTGGGGCAATCCGCTGTTCGACTGGGACGCCATGAGCCGGGACGGCTATGCCTGGTGGAAACGGCGCATGGCCTATCAGTACGAAATCTACGATGTGCTGCGCATCGATCATTTCCGGGGATTCGATTCCTATTACGCGGTGCCCTACGGGGAGGCGACCGCCCGGAACGGCCGCTGGCGGCAGGGACCGGGCCGGGCGCTGTTCCAGGCCGTGGAGGAGGCGGTGGGGCCCAAGCCCATCATTGCGGAGGACCTGGGCTACCTGACGGAATCGGTACACCGGCTGCGGGACGACTGCGGGTTTCCCGGCATGAAGGTGCTGGAGTTCGGCTTCGACAGCCGGGACGGCAGCGGCTCGGTCTATCTGCCCCATCATTACCCCCGAAACAGCGTCGTGTACGTGGGGACCCACGACAACGACACCGCCCTGGGCTGGCTGGCCTCCATTACCCCGGAGGATGCGGCCTACGCCCGCGCTTATCTGCGCCTGAACGACCCGGACGGGGCCAACTGGGGTATGATGCGCGCGGCCTGGGCCAGCACGGCGGATACCGCCGTGGTGCAGGTGCAGGATCTGCTGGGGCTGGGCAGCGAGGGGCGGATGAATACCCCCTCCACCGTGGGCGGCAACTGGCGGTGGCGGGCCGCGCCGGGCTTCGACAGCGCGGAACTGGCCGCAAAGCTCCGCCGGGAGACGGCGCTCTATGAGCGCCTCAGCGCGCCGGCGAAGGCGTCTTACCCGGGCTGAACCTCTCCAGGCGGGGTGCAATGGGTGCCGAACAAAGCCAAAGGGCCTTGAAAGCCAAGACTTTCAGGGCCCTTTGGCTTTGTTCGGGTACTAGGAGTCCGGGCGGGACGGCCCGCGCACCTCCCGGCGGGACGGTTTATGCCCCGCTGCAGCGGTGACACGGCGGCTGCCGTGCGAAGAAACCGCAAGGCAGTTTCCTCAGCAGGTACTATTTTAAAATTGGATTTTATAGAGTGATTCAAGAGAAAGCGTTGCCGAAGATTGCGCATCCAACGATTTTCGGCAGATTTTTTGCACGAAAAATCTTGGATTTGACCGGATCACCGCGCGCGGCGTCCGGCTCTGCCTCCCCCTGAAAGGCAAAGATTCTCGCAGGAAGGCGTTGACAAAATCCGGGGAGCGGTGGTATGATAGGTAAAGATTGAAATAAGATTTCACAAAATGAAATAAGGGGGATTCCAACTTATGGTTCACGACATGCCGGAGCGTTACCGCTACCACATCTCCAACGAGGAACTGGAGCGGCGCTGGAGCGCGGTGCGGGCCAAAATGACGGAGCAGGACATCGACTGCCTGGTGATCAACGGCTACGACAATATGCTGGGCGGCTATCTGCGCTGGTTTACCGATATCCCGCTGGCGGATTACCCGCTGTCCGTCCTGTTCCACCGGGAGGACGAGATGACCTTTATCGGCCACGGCGGCGTAGGGACCCGCAGCATCGCGGCCGAGCTGGCCCGGGGCGTGGGGGAAGCCCCCGCCACCCCCATGATGCCGACCCTGTGCTACACCGACCGCTACGTGCCCGACCTGATGATCGAGAGCATCAAACGCCGCAATTACCGGAAAGTGGGCTTCGTGGCGCTGGCTACCATCCCGGCCAGCATGTATAAATACCTGACCGAAGAACTCGGCGGGGTGGAGTTTGTGGACGCCACCGAGCTGGTGGACTACATCAAGGCCATCAAGAGCCCGGAGGAGATTGAGCGGATCCGCTGGTCTGCCGCCGTGCATGACAAGGTATACGCGGCCATGCCCGCCATTTTCCGGCCTGACCGCTATGAATATGAGATCACCAACGATATCCGGGCTCTGGGCGGGGAACTGGGCGCTGAGTGCATCATCAACGTGTCCATCGGCACCGATCCCAACACCCCGGTGAAGGGCGTGGTGCCCTGGCAGTACCGCCGCACCAAAATGGGGGACAAGATGTTCTGCCTCATCGAGCTCAACGGCCCCGGGGGCTACTACAGCGAGGCGCTGCGCACCCTGGTGCTGGGCGAGCCGCCCAAGGAGTATGTGCAGGCTGCGGATACCGCGGCCAAGTGCCTGGATCTGATCGCCTCCATGATGAAGCCGGGCGCCAAGTGCCCCGACCTGTTCCGGGCCAACAACGAGTACCTGGTGGCCCACGGCTATCTGCCCGAAGGGCGGCTCTTCGGCCATGGCCAGGGATACGACATGGTGGAGCGGCCCGCCTTTGTTCCTGCCGAGACCATGGCCCTGGCGGAGAACATGTACGTGGCCTGCCACCCCGGCGCGGTGGACGGCAAGGTGGTGGGACTGGCCTGCAGCAACTTCCTCATCACCAAGGACGGCTGCGAGCGGGTGACCACCACGCCCAACGGCCTGATCATCTGCTGAAAACGCGCAGGTTTGGATCAATCAAAGAAAGATAAGGAGCGTGACGCCAATGACACCGATCGCGGAAGAAAGCCTGAAGCTGCATTACGCCAAGCGTGGCAAGATCGAAGTGATCTCCACCGTGCGCGTGCAGGACAAGAACGACCTGAGCCTGGCCTATACCCCGGGCGTGGCCCAGCCGTGCCTGGAGATCCAGAAGGACGTGGACAAGAGCTATGAGCTGACGCGGCGCTGGAACATGTGCCTGGTGGCGACCGACGGCAGCGCGGTGCTGGGGCTGGGAGACATCGGTCCGGAAGCTGGGATGCCCGTTATGGAGGGCAAGTGCGTGCTGTTCAAGGAGTTTGGGGGGGTGGACGCGTTCCCATTGTGCATCAAGAGCCACGACGTGGACGAGATCGTGCGCACCATCCAGCTCATCTCCGGGTCCTTCGGGGGCGTGAACCTGGAGGACATC
>CDZT01038042.1_pt1 | contig 24193 bp, 16 predicted proteins | sample 557531 | NCBI WGS metagenome assembly CDZT01 (sample SAMEA3182066, study PRJEB8094) | gut metagenome | biome: human; feature: gut; material: Stool; isolation source: human stools | place: Canada | collected 2013-03-05
GCCTTTGTGCGCTAGCCAAAGGGGTTCCCTTCCCCCCTCAACAAAATCACTCTTACAGAGCCTGACGCGCTACCGCGGCGCGCAGGCGGGCAGGCTGGCCACCAGATCGGCGTCGGCGGGCAGGAAGGGCAGGTCACGGGCCTGGGCGGGCGTGACCCAGCGCAGCTCCTGACGTTCCCGGGCGCAGGGGGTGCCGTCGAAGGCGGTGACGTGGAAGAAGTGCAGCTGCACGTGCAGGTCGCGCTCGGCGTAGTCGTGCTCCACGATCTGCCAGAGCCGGCAGGCGCGCACGCTGATGCCCAGCTCTTCACGCAGCTCGCGGCAAAGGGCCTGTTCGGCGGTCTCGCCGGGTTCGAGCTTGCCGCCGGGGAACTCCCAGTAACCGGCCATGGGCTTGCCTTGCGGGCGCAGGGCGGCCAGCAGGTGGTCGTCCTGCCAGATGATGCCGCCGGCCACGACGATGGAGGTCATGCCAGATCCCCCATGCTGTCGATGTCGGCGCGCCTGGCTTCGATGGCGGCGATCTGTTCCTCCAGGGCGGCCATGTCTTCCATAAGGCGTTCGGTCAGGTCGCGCAGCTCGTTGAAGCGCTTGAGCAGCTCGGTGGAGCGGGCGCCGTCGGCGTAGACGGCCGGATCGGCCAGCTGGGTCTCCACGTCGGACTGTTCGTTCATGGCCTTTTCCAGCTCGCCTTCCAGCGCGGCGTATTTCTGCTGCAGGGGCTTGAGCTCCTTGTGCAGGGCGTTGCGGCGCTCGGCCTGCTCGCGCTTGAGTCGCTTCTGCTCCTCGCGGGAGAGGTTGGCGCGGGGCGCGTTGTCGGCCTTCTCGGCCTTGTTGGAGGCGTTGAGGCTGGGGCTGACGCTGCCGCTTTCCAGCGCGGCACGGCGGGCCGTGTCGTAGCTGACGAAGTCGGGGTAGACGGTGATGCCTTTCTCGTCCAGGGCCCAGGCCTCGGCACCCACCTGCGAGAGCAGCCAGCGGTCGTGGGCCACCATGAGCAGGGTGCCGTCGAACTTCTGCAGGGCCGTGCCCAGGGCCTCGCGGCTTTCGAGGTCCAGATGGTTGGTGGGTTCGTCCAGCAGCAGAAAGTTGCAGCGCTTGAGGAACAGGCTGGCCAGCACCAGACGGCTCTTTTCACCGCCGGAGAGCTTGCTCACCTGCCGGTCGAAGTATTCCTGCCCCAGCAGGAAGAGGCCCAGCACGCTCATGAGCTCTTCTTCGGTGGTGCGGGGGTCGGACAGGCGCCGGATCTCGCCCAGCACGGTGGTGTCCGGGCGCAGGGTGTCCATCTGGTGCTGGGTGTAGTAGCCCAGGCGCATCTGTGGCGCGGTGACCACGTTGCCGCCGCAGCGTTCCAGGGTCCCGGCCAGCAGCTTGAGCAGGGTGGACTTGCCGCAGCCGTTGTGGCCCACCAGCGCCACGCGCTGGCCGTTGTAAAGGGTGAAGGTCAGCGGCGGCCACATCTGCTTGCCGTCCGGGAAGTGGAAGGCCAGATCGGCGGCGGCAAGGGCCACCTTTTCCATGTGCGGGGCTTCGGGCCAGGTGAAGTTCAGTTCCTTGCGCTTGGGCTCGGGACGGTAATCTTCCAGCTCTTTTTCCAGCTTTTTGGCCATCTTCTGGCGTGAACCGGCCTGGCGGGCCTTGGTGGCCTTGGCGCGGAAGCGTTCCACAAAGGCCATCTTGCGGGCCAGTTCGTCCTGCAGGGCCTTGGCCTCGCGTTCGCGCTGGGCGTTGTATTCTTCCTGAAGGGAGAGGAACTGGGTGTAGGTGGCCTTGCGGAAGACCGGGCGGGACAGGCCCAGATAGAGCACGTGCGTGCCCACGCGGTCCATGAACACGCGGTCGTGGGCCACGAAGACCAGAGCGCCCTTGAAGTCCATGAGGAAGGACTCCAGCCATTCCACGGCTTCCATGTCCAGATGGTTGGTGGGTTCGTCCAGCAGCAGCACGTCGGCCCCGGCGGTGAGCACGCGGGCCAGCTTGGCGCGTTCGCGCCAGCCGCCGGAGAGCTCGCGCAGGGTGCGCAGCCACTTGCTTTCGGCAAAGCCCAGACCGGAGAGCACGGCCTTGGCGCGGTGCTCGGGATTGTAGCCGTGGGTGGCTTCCAGCTCGGCCTGGCGGTGCATGAGCTGGGTCAGGCGCGCCTCGTCCTTCTGCTGGGCGGCTTCTTCCCACTCGGCCCAGAATTCGTTCCAGTCATGGAGCACGTCCAGCACATAGGTCAGCAGGGGCGTGTCCAGGGCCTCTTCGGAAAGTTCCTGTTCCACGAAGCCCAGGCGGCAGCCCCTGGGCAGGATGACACGGCCGCCGTCGGCGGGTTCCACACCGGCCAGCAGGCGGAGGAGGGTGGACTTACCGGTCCCGTTGGGGCCGCAGACGCACAGACGCACGCCGGAATCCACTTCCAGCGAGAAATTGTTGAAGATGTCCCGTCCGCCAAAGGACTTGGACAGTTCCTGGATGGTTATTTTCACAGCAGGCCCTCGCGCCTGTAGCCTTCCACGGCTTCTTGCATGCCCTGGTCGAGCGTGAGGGCGGGGGCATAGCCGAGTTCCTCGCGCAGGCGCGACGCGTCGCAGGTCCAGCCGGACTGGCGGGCTTCGCGGTATTTGTCCAGATTCCAGTTGGGGGCGCGGCCCTTGCGTCCCAGCGCGGCCAGCAGGCTGCCGCCCAGGGTGGACAGCAGCGCGGTCAGGCCCAGGAAGCAGAGGGGCAGGCGCAGGATGCAGGCCTTTTTGCCCATGGCCCGGGCCATGGCGCGGTAAAAGTCGGCCATGGCGTAGCAGCCGCCGTCATTGACGTGATAGACGCCGTGCGCTTCGGGGCGGCAGCAGCAGACGATGGCGCGGCCCACGTCGCGACCATGCACGGCCGAGACCGGGAAGCGGCGGAACATGCCGGGCGTGACGGCCACGCCGTAGCGCAGGCCCTGGAACACGGGCAGCAGGCCGCGGTCGCCGGAGCCGTAGATGATGGGCGGCCGCAGGGTGACCATGCGCTCGCCCAGGGCACGGCCCAGTATCTGTTCCACCATGAGCTTGGACCAGCCGTAGGCGGACACGGGCGCGCCGGGCGCGTCGTCGCCCCTGCCGGCGGCAGTGTCGCAGGGGCCGCTGGCGGCCAGACTGGAGACCAGCACCATGCGCTGCGGGGCCTGGCCCTGCGCGTAGAGGCGCTGCCAGGCCGTGGCCAGGGCGCGGGCGGCCTCGCTGTTGGCGCGCAGATAGTCCTGCCAGCCCAGACCGAAGAGCAGGGCTGCCATGTGGATGCAGATGTCCTGGCCGCGCAGGGCTTCTTCCAGCCCGGCGCCGCTGCGCAGGTCGGCGCGGACAACCTCCACCCCGGCGGGCAGATGGTCGCGGCGGGACGTGGCGCGGGTGATGCAGGTGACGCGGGCCCCGGCAGCCACCAGCTGGGGCAGCAGGTGACGACCCACGAAGCCGGTGCCGCCGGTGACGACGATTTTTTTGCCGTCCAGCCAGGGAGCGGGCATGCCCAGGGGAGTATCGGCGCTATGGCTCATGACACGATCTCCTTGCGGTACAGGCGGTAACGTTTGGTGATCCGCCCGGAAAAGTCTTCGATGAGGTCATTGACGGCCATGTTGTCCTCCAGCACCCACGAGCCTTCCACCTGGCAGAACTCGGGATGGCGGCGGGCCTGTTCCAGCATGTAGTCCAGCAGGAGCAGGGGCAGGCCCAGCAGGCGGAACTCTTCGCGGATGCCGAAGAGGATCATGCGGTACTTGCCGCGCATCTCGCCGCGCGCCTGCCAGTAATGCCACAGGGCGCTCAGGCCCAGCTTGCCGTTGAGGCGCTTGAGCAGGGGATTGAAGTCCGGCAGGGCCACCATGCCCGCGGCGGGCTCGCCGTCATGGAAGAAGAGGACGAAGAAATCGGGGTTGAGCAGGCCCTTGAGCTCCTTCACCAGCACGTCGGCCTCGCCGTCGGAAAGGGGCGCGAAGCCCCAGTTGCCGGCCCACGAGATGCGGTAGAGGTCCAGCATGATGCGGATGTCCTCGGTGAGGGTGGCCTTGGAGGAGACGCGGCAGGTGAAGCGCTCCTGCTCCTTGAGGTGACGGATCTCGTCCTTGAGCCAGTCCCCCACCCGCAGCTTGTCGCGCTCGATGAGGTAGGCGAACAGGTCCTGCTCCTTGCGCATGTGCCAGGATTCCAGCAGGGCGGGATAGTAGGGCGGGTTCCAGGGCATCATGAGCGCGGGGGCCTCGTCGAAGCCGTCCACCAGCATGGCGCAGGTGTAGTTGGTGGACGGATTGAGGGGCCCGCGCATGAAGGCCATGCCCTGGCGGCGCAGCCAGTCATGGGCGGCCTGCAGCAGGGCGTGGGCCGCCTCGCGGTCATCTTGGCATTCGAAGAAGCCGAAGGCCCCGCAGCGTTCGCCGGCATAGGCGTTGTATTTTTCGTCCACGATGGCCGCGATGCGGCCCACGGGGCGGCCGTCGCGCAGGGCCAGGAACAGTTCGCGCCGGGCGGTCTTCCAGAAGGGATGCTCGCCGGGCGAGAGCAGCTCGCGGTCCTGCTTTTTCAGGTTGGGCACCCAGAGGGAATCCGGCGTGTAGATGCTCCAGGGCAGTTCGACGAAGCGGTCCAGGTCTTCCGCAGTGTTGACGGGGATGATGCTCAGTTCTGCCACGCGGGCCTCCATGGAGCAGACTTGCAGGGGCTGCCGTACCCTGTTGCGGTTGGATCTTCGGGGCTGGCCGGGCCGTCCCGGCAGGCGACGGGGCGCGGGAGCAAGGCCGGGACGGGGCGCAGTGCCCCGGACAAAAAACACCGCGCGGGAGAGCGCCTTACGGTACCCTCCCGCACGGGAAAAGGAGCGGACGTGCGTTAGGCCGTCTTCAGGGAGCCGCGCAGCTCGTCCAGGCTGGTCACACCCAGCTGGCGGCAGACGGCGGGCAGTTCCTTGACGATCTCGAAGGCGCGGTCGGGGCTGATGAAGTTGGCCGTGCCGATCTGGACGGCATGGGCACCCACCAGGATGAACTCCAGCACGTCTTCGACGGAGCAGATGCCGCCCAGGCCGATGACGGGGATGTCCACTGCCTTGCAGACCTGCCACACGCAGCGCAGGGCCACGGGCTTGATGGCCGGGCCGGACAGGCCGCCGATGACATTGGCCAGGCGGGGCTTGCGCCGGGCCACGTCCACGGCCATGCCCGAAAGGGTGTTGATGCACGAGATCATGTCCGCACCGGCGTCCTGCACGCTGCGGGCCATGAGGGCGATGTCCGTGACATTGGGCGAAAGCTTGATGATGAGCGGCTTGTTGGGGGCCGCGTCACGGGCGGCGCGGGTGACGGCCGCGGCCAGCTTGGGGTCCTGCCCGAAGAGGATGCCGCCGCTCTTGACGTTGGGGCAGGAGACGTTCACTTCCAGCGCGGCCACGCCTTCCTCTTCATTGAGGCGGGCGGCCAGCTCGCCGAATTCGGCGGGGGAGGTGGCGTAAAGGTTGGCGATGACGGGCAGATGCTGCCAGGGCAGGCGGGGGAGCTTTTCCTTGCAGAAGGCTTCCACGCCGTCGTTCTGCAGGCCCACGGCATTGAGCATGCCGGCCGTGGTCTCCACGATGCGCGGGCAGGGGTTGCCGTCGCGGGGCAGCAGGGACAGGCCCTTGACGATGATGCCGCCCAGGCTGGTCAGATCGCCGTAGGGGGCGAATTCCATGCCGTAACCGAAGGTGCCGGAAGCCGTGAGCACCGGGTTCTTGAGGTGCAGGCTCTGCGTGGGCCCCTTGAGGGTGACGGAAAGATCCATAGAGTGCTGGTTCATGCTGTCCCCCGGCCTAGAGCTCGATCTGGTTGGCCCAGAACACGGGGCCGTGGTTGCAGGTCTGGACAAGGCCGTTGCGCTTGTCGGCCACGGGCCATTCCTCGGTGGTGCGGGTCACGCAGCCAAGGCAGGCGCCCACGCCGCAGGCCATGCGGTTTTCCAGCGAGAGCTGCACGCGGGCGTTGAGCTCACGGGCGAAGCCGTGCACGGTCTTGAGGAAGGGCAGGGGGCCGCAGGCCAGGATCAGGCCCTTCTGCTCGGCGTATTCGCGCATGCGTTCCTGGATGGTGAAGATGAAGTTGTCCAGGTCGCCGGGCACGGTCTCGCGCAGGCTGTCCAGGGGCACATGCTCGTTGATGCTGTCCACGGGGTAGCAGCTCAGCGGCTCGCGATGGCCAAAGAGCATGGTCACGTTCCACGGCTTGGGGTGCTCGCTCACATAGCCCACGAAGGGCACGATGCCCATGCCGCCGGCCAGCAGCAGTGTGGGGGTGTCGGGCTCCATGGCGAAGCCGTTGCCCAGGGGCCCCCAGACGCGCGCGGTGTCGCCGGCCTTGAGTTCGGCCATGCGACGGGTGCCGCGTCCCACGACCTGGAAGAAGCAGATCAGGTGGCGGGAAGTCATGTGGCAGATGCCGAAGGGACGGGCCCAGGGCATCTCGAGACCGAACGACGTGGGCCGCACCATCACGAACTGGCCGGGACGCCACGACGGCCAGTCGGGGCGGGTGAGGCGCAGGGCGAAGAAGCGGCTTTCCTGGCCGGTCTGGCCGAAGGGGACCAGATCCAGCACCGTAAGTAGGCAGGAGCTAGGTTGTGTCATCGCGCAAGTATAGGAGCTTGTGCCGGAGCGGTCAACATTCCGGGCCCGTCAGAAGCGGCCGGAAGGCGTTTTTTCTGCCTGCGCCGCAAGCCGGGAAAAGCGCAGGCAAAAAGGCTCGGTCATGCCTCGGGGAGAGCCTGCGTCAGGGGGGCGGACGGCGGGCGTCCGGGCCGCGGGATGCTTTGCATCTCTGTCCCGACTACGGTGCGGGAAGGATGCGGAAAATCGTTTCGATTTCAGTGTGTTGCGCCGCACCATGCCGCACGGTCGGCAAAAAGGGCGCTGCACTGCCGGAGCACTGCAGGATAACTGTGTAATTTTTCACACGAAAATTGTCAGTACAGACGCGCCGTCACATCTTCCCTTTTGCCATGATGCCCGCTATAGTCAGGTTTCTTTTGGGGCCGGGCCGGAATGATGCTGCTGCAGACCCCGTATAGCCTTTGATTTGCCCTGCATGGAGAATTGAGCATGAGCAAGAAGTTGACTGTTGCCGTTGTGGGCGCCACGGGCGCCGTGGGCCGTGAAATGCTGAAAACCCTGCACGATCGCCAGTTCCCGGCCACGGAAGTGCGTGCTTTCGCCTCGGCCCGTTCCGCCGGGACCAAGGTGCCTTTCGGCGATGACGAGCTGGTGGTGCAGGAACTGAAGGAAGATGTCTTCGAAGGTATCGACATCGCCATCTTCTCCGCCGGCGGCAGCACTTCCGAAAAATTCGCTCCCCATGCCGCCCATGCCGGCTGTGTGGTGGTGGACAACTCCTCCCAGTGGCGCATGGACGACCGCTGCCCCCTGGTCGTCCCCGAAGTGAACCCCGAACACCTGGAAGGCCATCAGGGCATCATCGCCAACCCCAACTGCTCCACCATCCAGATGCTGGTGGCCCTCAAGCCCATCCATGACGCCGTGGGCATCAAGCGCATCGTGGTCTCCACCTATCAGGCCGTGTCCGGTACCGGCCAGAAGGGCCTGGAAGAACTGGAACGCCAGACCCGCGACCTGTTCAACATGCGCGAGCCCGAAAACAAGGTCTATCCTTACCGCATCGCCTTCAACGTGCTGCCGCACATCGACGTCTTCCTGGAGAACGACTACACCAAGGAAGAAATGAAGATGGTCAACGAGACCGTGAAGATCTTCAACGATCCCACGGTCAAGGTGACCGCCACCTGCGTGCGCGTGCCCGTGTTCTACTGCCATGCCGAGTCCGTGAACATCGAGACCCACAAGAAGATGACCGCCAAGGAATGCCGCATCCTGCTCTCGCAGGCCCCCGGCGTGCGCGTCTTCGACAACCCGCGCGAAAAGATGTACCCCATGCCCGCCTACTGCGTGGGCGACGACGAGACCTATGTGGGCCGCATCCGCGAGGACGAGACCATCGAGAACGGCCTGAACCTCTGGATCGTGGCCGACAACGTGCGCAAGGGCGCGGCCCTCAATGCCGTGCAGATCGCCGAGGAACTGCTCAAGCGCGATCTGGTACGCGTGCCCGACAAGAACGTTTTCATGTCCTAGTCCGCAGCGACAGGATACGGACAGCAGAGGGGGAGGGGCCCGTTCCCGCCGTGGCGGGGCAGGTCCTTCCCCCTGCTTTTTGCCCTGCGGCGCGCAGGCGCGGGCGTGATCCCCGGCAGCGGGGCAAGGTATTCCCCGCCGCTGCCGTTCGTGTTAGAAAAAGACGTTTCACCGGCGACAGCCGCGCCGGCAGGGGCCCTGCCCCCGATCAGCAACCACAACAGGCCGCTCCCGCGCGGGAGGGCCTTTCGCGGGGATGCCATGAAGATTCTGGATGCCGATGCCTGGATGGCGGCCCTGATGGCCGCGCCCCGGCCCGGGGCCGACAAGATCCTGGCCTTTTACGATGCGCGTGTGGACGCCGTCTGCCGTGACGCGCGCTGTCTGCTCCTGCCCCTGGACGACCACATGTGCCACCGGGGCGATGCCCTGTTCGAGAGCCTGTGCTACCGCGAGGGCCGCATCTTTGCCCTTGAGGAACACCTGGCCCGCCTGCGCGACGGCAGCCGCGCCCTTTCCCTGCTGCCGCCCTGTTCGTGGGACGAGCTGCGCGCCCGCATCCTGGACGTGGCCCGCGCTTCGGGCACCGATCATGGCGACATCCGCGTGCTGGTGGGCCGCGGGCCCGGCGGTTTCGGCGTCTCGCCCGAGGAGTGCCCGCAGTCCAGCCTCTACATCGTGGCCCTGCGCAAGGCGCTGCCCACGGAAGCCTTTTACGAGAAGGGCCTCACGGCCTTTGCCAGCGCCATCCCGCCCAAGCAGGAATATCTGGCCCGCATCAAGAGCACCAACTATCTGCCCAATGTCTTCATGGCCGCCGAGGCCCGGCAGCGAGGCATGGACGTGGCCGTGACCTTTGACGAGGACGGCCATCTGGGCGAGGCCGCCATCGCCAATGTGGGCATCGTGGATGCCGAAGGCCGCCTGTGCTGTCCCGAAGGGCGCCGCATCCTGCCCGGCACCTCCATGCTGGCCGCCCGCAAGATCGCGCCGCAGCGCCTGCCCGTGGTGGAGCGCCCCATCCGCCGCGAAGAGATCTTCACGGCCCGCGAGATGCTGCTTTTCACCAGCGCCAGTCTGTGCGTGGGCATCAGCCACTTCGAGGGCCGTCCCATCGGCCAGGGCCCCGACGCCGGCCGTCCCGGCCCCGTGGCCCGCTGGCTGCGTGACGCCCTGCTGGAACACATGCTGGCTACCGGCACGCCGTTCTAGGGTCATATTTGAGAGGGAAGGGGCCCCTTCCCTCAAACTCCCCTCTCCCCTGCGCACGTTATCCAGGAAAGCCCCGCCATGTTAGATGAACATGGTGAAAAGTTCCATACAGGGAAATATCCATCCCTCATGGAGCATCCCGGTTTTCTTGAATTTGTATGTGCGGTTTTTGGGGAAGGAGGGGGAATGGGGGAGGGAACCCCTTTTTGCCGCAAGCAAAAGGGGTTCCCTCCCCCATATATTTCTCCCGCTGGCCGTCGTCTGGACGCCGGGCGGGATGTTTTTTATACAGGAAAGGCCCCGTGCGGGCTTTTTTCCTGTTTTTGCCATGACATGCCGCCGGAGCACGCCGGGGCATCCACTCTTTCCAAGGAAGACGCCATTGAAATGCAAGATCTGCAAGGCGACGGCCGTGGTGGCCCTGCGCAGCCACAACGCCGCCTTCTGCCCCGACTGTTACCTCAAGTTCTTTGCCCGTCAGGTGGAAAAGGGCATCGAAGGCCAAAAGCTCTTTACCCGTGACGAACGCATCCTGGTGGCCCTTTCGGGCGGCAAGGATTCGCTGGCCCTGATGCTGGAGCTTTCCCGGCAGGGCTATGACGTCACCGGCCTGCACATCGACCTGGGCATCCCGGAATCCTCGCCCGTGGCCCGCGGCGTGGTGGAGCGCTTTTGCGCCAAGCACGGCCTGAAGCTCATGGTCAAGGAACTGGCTGCCGAGGGCCTGGCCATCCCGCTGGTCAAGGAACGCCTCAACCGTCCCGTCTGCTCGGCCTGCGGCAAGATCAAACGGCATTTCTTCAACAAGGTGGCCCTGGACGAAGGTTTCGACGCCCTGGCCACGGGCCACAACCTGGATGACGAGGTGGCGCGCCTGTTCAGCAACACCCTGCGCTGGGACACGGCCTATCTTTCGGACCAGGGCCCGCGCCTGGACGGCGAGGACGGCTTTGCCCGCAAGGTCAAGCCCCTGTGGCGCCTGACGGAGTTCGAGACCGCCAACTACGCCTTCCTCATGGGCATCGAGCACCACTATGCCCCCTGCCCCTACAGCCCCGGCGCCAGCTTCAGCACGCTCAAGGCCCTGTTGCAGCGTCTGGAAGCGGCCATGCCCGGCCGCAAACTGGACTTCTATCAGGGCTTCCTGGCCCGCGCCCGGCCGGTGTTCGCCCGGCGCGAGGCCGAAGAGGGCGTGGAACTGGCGCCCTGCACCAGCTGCGGCTATCCCACCTCGTCCGGCGACATGTGCGGCGTGTGCCGCATCCGTGAAGCCCTCAAGGACAGCAAATAGCCTTGGCTGCTCCAGAAAGATCATGGCGGGGAGGGGCGGCGCCCCTCCCTGTCCTTGCCTTCTTCCCCGCCCGGAGACCGCTGCGCTCGTACAGGGCCGGAGATTTTCCCGGAGTACCGGCAGCCTTTCCCCGGCTGTCCTTGCGCCGGAGCCCCCATGCCCGGCCTTGTTTGACGGCAGGCTGTACGGCGGCCGGGGCCATGATCGTCAAGGAGGCCCGTCATGGGCGTCGCTGAATATGTCCGGGCCCTGCTGGCCTCGGACAAGCTGGGGCCGCAGGTACGGCATCACCGCTGCGAGCCCGCGCGGGCGGCCGTCTATGCGGAAAGCCGCCTGCCCTGGCCCGCGGCCATCCGGCGCACGCTGGAGGAGCGCGGTCTGAGCGGCCTTTACAGCCATCAGGCCCTGGCCACGGACCATATCCGCGCCGGGCACTCCGTGGTGGTGGCCACGCCCACGGCCAGCGGCAAGAGCCTCATCTACAATCTGCCGGTGCTGGAGCGCCATCTGCGCGACAGCGAGGCCCGCGCCCTCTATCTTTTCCCGCTCAAGGCCCTGGCCCAGGACCAGCTGGCCGGGCTGCAGCGCCTGGTCTCCGGCTGGCCCGAGGAGGCCCGGCCCACGGCCGCCCTCTATGACGGCGACACCAGCGACCATTTCCGGCGCAAGATCCGCCGCGACCCGCCCACGGTGCTCATCAGCAATCCCGAGATGCTGCACCTGGCCCTGCTGCCGCACCATGAGCAGTGGGCCCCCTTCCTGGCCGGGCTGTCCCATATCGTGGTGGACGAGGCCCATACCTACCGCGGCGTGTTCGGCGCGCACATGGCGGGCGTGTTCCGCCGTCTCAACCGGCTGGCCGCCCATTACGGCGCTACGCCGTCCTATGTTTTTTGCACGGCCACGGTGGGCAATCCCGGCGAGCTGGCCGCGTCGCTCTCCGGCCTCGACCTGCTGCCCGGCCGCCAGCCGCCCGTGGTGGTGGACCAGTCCGGCGCGCCGCAGGGCGCACGGCATTACGTCTTCCTCGATCCCGACCAGAGCCCGGCCACAGCGGCCATCGACCTGTTGCGGGCCGCGCTGGCGCGCAAGCTGCGCACCATCGTCTACTGCCGTTCCCGCCGCATGACCGAGCTGGTCAGCCTGTGGGCCGGGAGCCTTTCCGGGCCGTGGGCGGGCCGCATCTCCGCCTATCGTGCGGGATTCCTGCCCGAGGAACGCCGCCAGATCGAGGCCCGCATGGCCTCGGGCGAGCTGCTGGCCGTGGTCAGCACCAGCGCCCTGGAGCTGGGCATCGACATCGGCGGGCTGGATGTCTGCATTTTGGTGGGCTATCCGGGCACCATCATGTCCACCCTGCAGCGGGGCGGGCGCGTGGGCCGCGCGCAGCAGGAGTCGGCTGTGGTGCTGGTGGCGGGCGAGGACGCGCTGGACCAGTATTTCATGAGCCACCCCGAAGACTTTTTCAGCCGCCCGGCGGAAAAGGCCGTGGTCAATCCCTGGAACGAGGTCATCCTGGCCCGGCATCTGGAGTGCGCGGCCGCCGAGCTGCCCCTGTCCGCCCGCGATCCCTGGCTGATCCCGGCCCCGGCGCAGGAGGCCCTGCGCGATCTGGCGGCCCAGGGGCGCCTGCTGCTCTCCGCCGACGGCAGCCAGTGGCTGGCCGCCCGCAAGCGGCCGCAGCGGCTGGTGGATCTGCGCGGGACGGGCCGGAGCTTCGTCATCGAGGACAGCGAGGGCACGGTCATCGGTTCCGTTGACGGCTTCCGGGCCTGGCGCGAGACCCATGTGGGCGCGGTCTACCTGCACCGGGGCCGCAGCTATGTCATCGAGGAGATGGACCCGGCAGCGGGCCGGGTGCGGGCCCGTCAGGCCAAAGTGGACTGGTTCACGCGGGTGCGCGGCCACAAGAGCACGGACATCCTTGAAGAGCTGGAGCGCCGTCCCCTGGGGCGCGGCGTGGTCTGCCGGGGACGGCTGCGCATCATAGACACCATCACCGGCTACGAGAAGCGCAGCACGCGCGACAACCGCCTGCTGACCATCGTGCCGCTGGAAGCTCCGCCGCAGATCTTTGAGACCGAGGGCCTGTGGTACGTCATCCCCGAGAGCTGCCGCCAGCGTCTGGAAGAGGATTTCGTGCATTTCATGGGCTCCATCCATGCCTGCGAGCATACGGCCATCGGCATGCTGCCCCTGCTGGTCATGGCCGACCGCAACGACTTCGGCGGCATCTCCATCCCGCTCCATCCCCAGACCGGCCTGGCCTGCGTCTTCATCTACGACGGCCTGCCCGGCGGCGCGGGCCTGACGCGTCAAGCCTTCGGCCATGCCCGCGAGCTGCTGGAGGTCTGTGCGGCGGTCATCGAGGCCTGCCCCTGCGAGGACGGCTGTCCTTCCTGCGTGCATTCGCCCAAGTGCGGCTCGGGCAACCGGCCCATCAGCAAGACCGGGGCCCTGCGCCTGATCCGCGACCTGCTGGCGCCCGGTGCGGATGCCGAGGGCGAGGCCCTGTGCGCCGACCTGCGCATCAGCCCGCCGCCGGAACTGCTGCCGCCCCAACCTGTGGACGAGCCCGCGGCCCCGGTGCCGCCGCCCGTGCCGGACATGGCGGCCATCATGGCGGCCTGGGCCGGACAGGCCCCCGCCACGGCCCCGGCGGGAGCTGCGGGACAGGCCGGGCCGGGTGCCCGGACAGGCGTCGCTGGAGCCGGAGGAGCCGGGACGGTGGCCTCGGAAGGCGTTCCTTCGCAGGAGGAGCGTATCGAGGGCCGCGGAGGAGAGGTCTTTGTGGCCGGTACGAGCCCGCAGACCAGCGCATCCGCCGCAGCCGGGAAGCCTTCCGGCAAACAGGTGGCCCTTCCGCCCCAGTCATCCCCGGTGGCAGGACGGAAGACCGGCGGGGCCACGGCGGCAACAGCCACCCTGTCGATTATGCAAAAGCCGGGGCTCATGGCTCCTGCCGTAGCTGTCGGTGATGCGGGCAACGTCCGTGTCCGCCCCGAGCCCGGTGTGGGAGCGGTGGGCAGGCCGCCGGAACATTATCTGGTCTTCGACGTGGAGACCCGGCGCAGCGCCGCCGAGGTGGGCGGCTGGAACAGGGCCGACCGCATGGGCGTGAGCATCGCCGTGGCCTATGACAGCCGGGCCGACGATTTCTTCACCTATACGCAGGAGGCCCTGCCGGAGCTCTTTGCCCGCATGCGGGCCGCGCAGCTGGTGGTGGGCTTCAACTCCTTCCGCTTCGATTACGCGGTGCTCTCGGCCTTCGCGCCCTTCGAGCTGCGGGCCCTGCCGGGCCTTGACCTCTTGCGCCGGGTGCAGGACAGTCTCAAGTACCGCGTGTCCCTGGACAATCTGGGGCAGGCGACCCTGGACGAGCCCAAGAGCGCCGACGGCCTGCAGGCCCTGCGCTGGTGGCAGGAAGGGCGGCTGGACGACATCGCCGCCTACTGCCGCAAGGACGTGGACCTGACGCGGCGGCTCTACCTTTTCGGGCTGGAACACGGCTGGTTGCTTTTCACCAACAAGGCCGGGCAGCGTGTGCGCGTGCCCGTGGATTTCAGGCAGTGACGATGGAGACGGCGGAAAAGATCATCCAATGGCGGCGGGAGCTGCACCGGCACCCGGAAGAAGGTTGGACGGAATTCTGGACCACGGGCTTCGTGGCCCGGCAGCTGGCGGACATGGGCCTTGCCCCGCGTGTGGGGCAGGAGGTCATCGACCCTGCCGCACGCATGGGCCTGCCCGCGCCCGAGGTCGAAGCCCGGGCCCGGCAGCGGGCGCTGGCGGAAGGGCTGGAGCCTTACTGGCTGGAGCGCATGGGCCGGACCACGGGCCTGGTGGCCGATGTGGGCCCGGCGGACGCGCCGCTGGCGCTGGTGCTGCGCTGCGACATGGACGCCCTGCCGCTGATGGAAGCGCAGGAGGCTTCCCACCGGCCCGTGCGCGAGGGCTTCGTCTCCCGGCATGAAGGCCTGTGCCATGCCTGTGCCCATGACGGGCATATGGCTCTGGGCCTTGGGCTGGCGGCCCTGCTGACGGCGCCGGACGCGGCCCCCCTGCGGCGGCGTGTGCGCCTGCTGTTCCAGCCTGCCGAGGAAGGCGTGCGCGGTGCGGCGTCCATGGTCTCCCATGTGGCGGGGGCGCGGCATTTCCTGGCCGTGCATATCGGTCTGGGGGCCCCGCACAGCGGCGATCTGGTCACCGGCGTGGGCGCTTTTCTGGCCACCAGCAAATTCGATGTCCGCTTTACGGGCCGGGCGGCCCATGCGGGCGCTGCCCCCGAACAGGGGCGGGATGCCCTCAAGGGTGCGGCGTCGGCCCTGCTGGGCCTGCACGCCCTGCCGCGTCATGGCCACGGCACCAGCCGCATCTGCGTGGGACGTCTGGAAGGCGGCAGCAGCCGCAATACCGTGCCTGCCTCGGCCTTCATGGCCTGCGAGACACGCGGCAACAACAGCGAGGTCAACGACGACATGCTGCGGCGTGCCCGGGACGTCATCGCGGGCGCGGCCGCCATGCACGGGCTGGAATGGCGGCTCGATGTGGTGGGCGGTGCGCCTTCGGCGGCGAGCGATGCGGTCTTCGCGGAGTTGCTGGCCCGCTGTGCCCGGGAACTGCCGCCTGATGCCCGGGGCGGGGGCTGCTTCCCGCTGCCCCGGATCCGTGAGCAGGGCGACATGGGCGCCAGCGATGACGCCACGACCCTGATGCGGGCCGTGCAGGCAGAGGGGGGGCTGGCGGCCTATGCCTTCCTGGGGGCCGATCTGGCGGCCGGGCACCATCAGCCGGGCTTCGATTTCGACGAAGCCGTGCTCTGGCCCGGTGTGCGCTGGCTGGAAAAGATCTGCCGGGAGTTGGCCGGCTAGGACGTGGCCGTCCATGCGGAAGGGCCGCCTCTGGCGGGCTTGCGGGAAAAGCGACCGTTCGGAAGATGCCGTCGCGGCGACGGGAAAAGGCCCCGCAGGCCTGCGGGACCGGGGGATGCCGCCACGTGATGCGCAGCTGCCCTGATTTTTCTACATTTGGAAATATTTTTTATAATTACCTGTATACGCAGGATAATTTTTTGATGGAGCCCCTGCCCTCATCGGCAGGGCCTGTGGAAAAATGCTGTTTTCCACATTCGGGTCGAAAAATAACAGCCCCTGCTGCTGTCTGTTCTGTCAATAGATTGAGATAACAGGAAAAATCTTTACGGCATGCCTTCTGCATCATGTCCGGTATCCCGGACGCCGCCATCCGGCAAAGGCGTCGGGCAGAGCAGGAGATACACGATGGAAAGACGAAGGTTCCTGTATTCGGCACTGGCCGCAGCCTCGCTGGCGACCATCCCGGCCGCGCGGAGCAGCGCCGCCGCCACTACGACAGCACGCAGGGAAGGGAGCGCGCCCATGACACCTTCCCAGAGACAGAACCCCATGAGCTGCAACGGCATGGTCACGTCGCCGCACTATCTGGCCAGCCAGGCCGGGCTGGACATCCTGCGGCGCGGCGGCACGGCCATCGACGCGGCTGTGGCCACGGCCGCCACCCTGGCCGTGGTCTATCCGCAGATGTGCACGCTGGGCGGCGACAATTTCTGGCTCATCTATGATGCCCGTACGGGCAAGATGAAGGGCCTCAATGCCAGCGGCCGCGCCGGGGAAAAGGCCAGCATCGACTTTTACCGCAGCCGGGGGCTGAGCAAGGTGCCGGCGCGCGGCTATCTGGCCGCCAATACCGTACCGGGCGTGGTCTCGGGCTGGGACGAGGCCTGGAAGTACAGCCGGTCGGCCCTGAGCTCGCAGCTTTCCTTCGCCTCCCTGCTGGACACGGCGCGCGAGCTGGCAGAGAGGGGCTTCCCGGTCAGCACGTCACTGGCGTACTGGAGCGAGGTGGACACCGACCCCACGGATCAGGAATTCCGCGATCTGCAGCGCTATCCGGGCTTTGCGGCCACCTATCTCAGGGATGGCAAGCCCTACGGGCTGGGCGAGGTCATGCGCCTGCCCGAGCTGGCGGCCACGCTGGCCCTGCTGGCGGACAAGGGCGCGGACGAATTCTACAAGGGCTCCATCGCCGCGGCCATAGCGGCGGATCTGGAAGAGAACGGCGGCCTGCTCACCGTGCGGGACTTTGCCCGGCATACGGCCGACTGGGTGGAGCCCATCTCCGTGCCGTACCGCGACTGCCGGGCCTGGAACCTGCCGCCCAACACCCAGGGCATGGCCTCGCTGGAGATCCTGAACATCCTCAACAACTTCGACCTGTCGCAGATACGGGAAGGCAGCGCGGACTATTACCATCTTATCATCGAGGCCACCAAGGAGGCCTTCCTCGACCGCGATACCTACCTTTCCGACCCGGCCTTCGTGGACATCCCGCTGGAGCGCCTGCTCTCGGCCGGGCACGGCAAGCGGCAGGCCGCCCGCATCCGCATGGACAGGGCCGCCACCAGCCTTGCGCCGCTGGACCCCAAGGGCGACACCATCTGGCTGGGCGTGGTGGACGGGCAGGGCAATGCCGTTTCCCTGATCCAGAGCATCTACCATGACTTCGGCTCCGGCATCGTGCCCCGGGGCACGGGCGTGCTGCTCCAGAACCGGGGCAGCTTCTTCTCCCTCGACCCTGCGCACGTCAACCGCCTTGAGCCCGGCAAGCGCACCTTCCACACCCTGAACCCGGCCATGCTGACCAGGAACGGCAAGCCTTTCCTCGTCTACGGTACCATGGGCGGCGAGGGCCAGCCCCAGACGCAGGCCGCCATCGCCACCCGCGTGCTGGATTACGGCATGACCCCGCAGGAAGCCATCGACGCGCCCCGCTGGCTGTACGGCCGCACCTGGGGCAAGTCCAGCAACGACCTCAAGCTGGAGGGCCGCATCTCCGCTGACGTGGCCGACGAGCTGGCCCGGCGCGGGCACCCCGTGCGCCGGGTGGAGGACTATACCGATACCATGGGCCATGCGGGTGCCATCCGCATCGACCCGCAGACAGGCGTGCTCCAGGGCGGTACGGACCCGCGCGGCGACGGCCTGGCCTGCGGCTATTAGGCGGACGGCAGCTCCCTTTCCCGTGGAGCCGCTGCCGGTATGACGGCCGCGGCCGCCCGGGTTCCCGGACTGGACGCAGCACCCCCTCGGGAAGCGCTGTGAGGTAGAAAGGTCTCAACGAAACAAACATAAAAACCCCCGGCAATGCCGGGGCTTTCGTCTTTTTTAGCCGGTCCCGTGGGAAAGGGGGCCCTTCCCCCGGCAGCCGTTACGCATCGGCCTATGGGCAGTCCGCAGTGATGGCGGTTCAATACAGTTTTTCCAGATCCTTCTCATCCATGCCGTAGGTATGTTCCGTTGCCGGGAAGGTCCCTGCGCGAACCTCGTCGGCATAGGTCTGGAAAGCCTGGCGCATGGCCGCGCCCAGCTCGGCATAATGTTTGACGAATTTGGGCGAGAGACCGTCTACCATGCCCAGCATGTCCTGCCAGACCAGCACCTGGCCGTCGCAGTCCGGGCCCGCGCCGATACCGATGGTGGGCACGCTGACGCTGCGGCTGACCAGCGCGGCCAGTGGTGCGGGCACGCATTCCAGCACGATGGCGAAGACCCCCGCCTGTTCCAGTGCCCGGGCATCGTCCAGCAGGGCCTGTGCGGCTTCACGGCCCCGGCCCTGGACCTTGTAGCCGCCCATGCTGTGCAGGGATTGCGGCGTGAGACCCAGATGCCCCATGACCGGGATGGACGCCTGCACGATGGCTTCCACCTGCGGGCAGAAATGGCGGCCGCCTTCCAGCTTCACGGCCTGGGCCCGGCCTTCCTGCACCAGGCGTCCGGCATTGGCGCAGGCCTGCTGCGGCGACAGGTGGTAGGACATGAAGGGCATGTCGCAGACCAGCAGGGGCTTGGTCAGGCCCCGGGACACGGCGGCGCTGTGATGGATCATCTGGTCCATGGTCACGCTCAGGGTATCGGGCTGCCCCAGCATGACCATGCCCAGTGAATCCCCCACCAGCACGGCATCCACATGATCGTCCATGAGCCGGGCGACGGTGGCGTCATAGGCCGTGAGCATGGCCAGTTTGCGTTGCCCCTTGGCCTGGCGGAAAGTGACGGCGGTCTGTTTCATGGCAGTGCTCCCTTGCTGCGGGCGGGGCATGACCGCCCGGGAAAAACGGGCCGTGGCCCGGGTAGGAAAAGAAAAGGCGGGGAAAGGACGCATGTCCTTCCCCCGCCCTGATATGGACAGGATGGCTAGAAGCCTTCTTCCAGCGGCGGCCAGACCAGCCAGGGGCCGTCAGGCGTCACGGTCTTGCGGTCGGCCGGGGCCAGGAAGACCTGGCGGCCTTCCACGCGCAGGCGGCCTTCGGCCAGCCATTGCAGGGCCTGCGGGTAGATGCGGTGCTCCAGCGGATGGATGCGGTTCATGAGGTCGTCCAGTTCCTCGCCGGCATTGGCAGGCACGGCGGCCTGGATGATGACCGGGCCGCTGTCCACCAGTTCTTCCACGAAGTGCACGGTGCAGCCCGTGATCTTCACGCCGTAGGCCTGGGCATCGGGACCGCCGTGGGCGCCCGGGAAGCTGGGCAGGATGGCGGGATGGATGTTGATGACCCGGCCGGGGAAGGCCTGGAGGAAGGTGCTGGTCAGCAGGCGCATATAGCCCGCCAGCACCACATATTCCGCGCCGGACGCCTTGATGGCGGCCACCATCTCGCGGTCGAAGCTCTCGCGGTCGGCAAAGGCCTTGTGGTCGATGCAGACATGCGGGATGCCGGCCTTTTCGGCGCGTTCGAAGACCTTGGCGCCGGGACGGTTGCCCGCGATGAGGCGGATGTCGATGTCCAGCACGCCCTGGGCGGCCTTGTCGATCATGGACTGGGCGTTGGTGCCGCTGCCGGAAGCCAGGATGGCGATTTTCAGGGCCATGGTTTACCTCTGCGGGCTGTAGTGAGCTTTCAGGGCCTCCACCAGCGCGGGGATGGTGTAGGCCTCGGGCTGGATGTGGCAGGGCAGGCCGTTGTCGGCCAGGGTCTTGGCCGTGACCGGGCCGATGGCGGCCAGCTTCACTTCAGGATGGGCGCGCAGCTCGTCCGCCGGGATCAGGGAGAGGAAGTTCTCCACCGTGGAGGAAGAGCCGAAGGTCACGCAGTCCAGGGTGCCGTTCTGCATGGCGGCCAGCACTTCGTCCTTGCGGGCGGCGGCGGGCACGGTCTCGTAGGCGGCGATGACGTCCACCTGCGCCCCGGCCTTGCGCAGCTCGTCGGGCAGCACTTCGCGGGCCTTGGCGGCGCGGGGCAGGAGCATCTTGACGCCGGCCACGGGGCCCATGGCCAGCAGGCCTTCCACCACGCCCTCGGCCACATAGCGGGCCGGGATGAAGTCGGGCTCGATGCCGCGTTCGCGCAGGGCGTCGGCCGTGGCGGGGCCGATGGCCGCCACCTTGCACTGGCCGATGGCGCGGCTGTCACGGCCGCAGGTGGCCAGGCGCTTCCAGAAGTGACGCACGCCGTTGACCGAGGTGAAGATGATCCAGCCGTATTCGGCCAGACGGGCCACAGCGGCGTCCAGCTCGCTGTAATCGGCCAGGGGGCTGATCTCGATGGTGGGGCACTGGATGACGTTGGCGCCCAGTTCGGTCAGGCTTTGGGCCAGGCCGCTGGCCTGTTCGCGGGCGCGGGTGACCACGATGCTGCGGCCGTACAGCGGGCGCTGTTCGAACCAGCCCAGCTGGTCGTGCAGGGAGCAGACCTTGCCCACCACGATGACCGAGGGATTGCTGAATTTGTTGTCCACGGCGGCCTGGGGCAGGGTGGAGATGGTGGCCACCAGGCTGCGCTGGTAGGGCGTGGTGCCGCGGTAGACCAGAGCGGCCGGAGTGTCGGGATCCATGCCCGCGTCCAGCAGGTGCCGGGCGATGTCGGGCAGGTTCTTCATGCCCATGACGAAGACCAGGGTGGAGGCGCTGGCGGCCAGGGCCTTCCAGTTGTGCACGGAACCGGGCTTGTCCGGGTTCTCGTGGCCGGTGATGATGGTCACCGACGAGGCGAAATTGCGGTGGGTCAGCGGGATGCCCGCATAGGCCGGGGCCGCGATGGTGCTGCTGATGCCGGGCACTTCCTCAAAAGGCACGCCGGCGGCCAGCAGTTCTTCGGCTTCTTCGCCGCCGCGGCCGAAGATGTAGGGGTCGCCGCCCTTGAGGCGGGCCACCACCTTGCCTTCCTTGGCCTTGCGCACCAGCAGGGCGTTGATCTCGTGCTGGGGCAGGGCATGGTTGCCCGCCACCTTGCCCACGTAGATGCGCTCCGCATCGGGGCGGGCATGGCCCAGCAGCGAGTCGTTGGCCAGTGCGTCATAGACCACCACGTCCGCGCAGGCCAGCGCGTCACGGCCCTTCAGGGTCAGCAGCCCGGCATCGCCGGGACCGGCTCCGATAAGATAGACCTTCATTTATACGCCTCCACGCGCCAGTTCCAGCAAGGTGCGGGCGCCGAAGCCCGTGGAGCCCACGGGGCAGAGCGCCGTCTTCTTGGTTGCCCAGTCCACGCCGGCGATGTCCAGATGCGCCCAGCGCACGCCCTCACGCACGAAATGCTTGAGGAAGAGCGCCGCGTGGATGGCCCCGCCTTCGCGCGGGCCCATGTGGCAGATGTCCGCCACCTCGCTCTTGAGGTTGTCTTCGTAGCCCTTCCACAGGGGCAGGGGCCAGTAATTCTCACCGCCCACGGCACCGGCGGCACGGATGTGCTCGGCCAGGGCGTCGTCATCGCAGAACAGGCCCGCCACCTGCGTGCCCAGGGCCACGGCGCAGGCGCCGGTCAGGGTGGCGATGTCCACCACGGCCGCGGGCGTCCACTGCTTCTGGGCGTAATCCAAGGCGTCGCACAGGGCCAGACGGCCTTCGGCGTCGGTGTTCTGGATCTCCACGGTATCGCCGGAAGCGGCGCGCACCACGTCGCCGGGGCGCATGGCATTGCCGCCGGGCATGTTCTCGGCGCAGGCCATGATGCCCACCACGCGGCGGGGCAGCTCGTCCCCGGCGCAGGCCACCAGCGTGGCCAGCACGGCGGCGGCCCCGCTCATGTCGCCCTTCATGGCGTGCATGTTGGCAGCGGGCTTGAGGCAGATGCCGCCGGTATCGAAGGTGATGCCCTTGCCCACCAGCACCAGGGGCTTTTCCTGCTCATGGCCTTCGGGAGCATGCTCCAGCACGATGAGGCGCGGCGGACGGGCAGAGCCCTGGCCCACGGCCAGCAGGCAGTTCATGCCGGCTTCGGCCAGATCCTTCTCGTCCAGCACGGTGCACTTGAGACCGGCATCGGCGGCCAGCTTCTGCGCTTCTTCGGCCAGCAGGGCGGGAGAGAGCAGGTTGGACGGCGTGTTGTCCAGACGGCGGGCCAGGCACACGGCCTCGGCCGCGCGTTCGCCGCGGCGGGCGGCCTGCTGGCCGCCGTCGGGCACGAAATCGCCCTCAAAGGCCACGGCCAGCCACTGGGGAGCCGCGGGGGCGTCCTTGGCGGGCTTTTTGAGATCGTATTTGTACAGGGCCAGGCAGGCGGCGTAGACGCTTTCTTCCACCAGGCGCTCACGGCCGCCGGGCAGGGTGGCCAGCTGGGGTTCCAGCAGCAGGATGGATTCCAGGCCCAGTTCGTGAGCACGCTGCACACCGGTGGCCACGGCCGTGCGGATGTCGTCCGTGGTCAGGTCTTCACGGGCGCCCAGGCCGATGGCCAGCACGCGCGGCACGCGCAGTTCGGGATGGCCGTGCAGCAGGGCCTGCTGGCCCTTCTTGCCCTGGAAGTCGCGCATGGCGGGCGCGATGGCCAGCCAGGGAGCCAGATTGTCCAGCGCGGGGCAGGCTTCCAGCATGTTCTCGCCCTGGCAGACAGGCACTATGAGAATCTCGGCCTTCCACTGGTCGGGGCCGAGGCATTGAAAACGGATGTCCATAAATTTCTCCGAAGCATCGAGATGAACGGGCGTCCCGCAGCGCGGGACGGCGACGGCGGGTTGCCATCGCGAGGAGCAGAATATACGCTGTGCCGTCGTTTTTGCCAAGCCGCGAGGCGCTTTGCCGTCCCGGGGCCCTTTCCTCTCCGGCCTGTGCCGTCATCCCTGCCCATCCGCATCCCCTTTCGTCATGCTCGTCTACATCCACGTCCCGTTCTGCCGCTCCCGCTGCCGCTACTGCGCCTTCCACTCCCTGCCGCTGGGCCCTGCCTCGCCCGACAGTTCGCCCCGGGTGGCGGCCTACCGGGACAGCCTGCTGCGCGAGCTGGATCTTTGGGCCGCGCGTCTGGGCAGGCGGCCGGTGGAGAGCGTCTTTTTCGGCGGCGGGACGCCCAGCCTGCTGCCGCCCGACTTCCAGGCCGCCGTGCTGGAGCGCATCGACCGGCATTTCCATCTGGCGGCCGGGGCCGAGATCAGCATGGAGGCCAATCCCGAATCCCTGCTGGCCCGCCGGGCCGTGGACGCCTATCTGGCCGCGGGCATCAACCGCATCTCCATGGGCGTGCAGAGCATGGACGACAGTTTCCTTTCCCTGCTGGGACGGCCGCACCGGCGCGCCGACGTGCTGCGGGCCGTGGAGCATCTGCGGGCCGCGGGCTGCCGCAATCTGGGGCTGGACCTCATGTGGGGCCTGCCGGGACAGGATACGGCCCACTGGCTGGCCACGCTGGAAGACGCCCTTGCCCTGGAGCCGGAGCATGTCTCGGCCTATGGCCTGACGCTGGAAGAGGGCACGCCGCTGGAACGCGACTGGAGCGCCGGGCGTCTTTCCCTGCCCGAAGATGACGAGCAGGAACGCATGTATCTGGAAGGCATCCGCCTGCTGGCCGCGCACGGCCTGGAACAGTACGAGATCTCCAACTACGCCCGCCCCGGCTTTTTCAGCCGCCATAATATGGGCTACTGGACGGGTGCCGACTATCTGGGCCTGGGCCCGGCGGCCACGTCCACCCTGGAGGGCCGCCGCTGGACCGACACGCCCGATCAGGCGCGCTGGCAGGCCGACATCGACGCCGGACGTCCCGACCATGATGCCGAGGCCATCACGCCGCGCATCCGGCTGGAAGAGCGGCTCATGCTTTCCTTGCGTACCTGCGCGGGCTTCGGACTGGCGGAATACACGTCCCTCAGCGACCGGGATTTCATGGCCGACCACGGCGACTGGTGCCGCGAGCTGGTCGCCGCCGGTCTGGCCCGTCTGGACGGGGACAGGCTGGCGCTCACGCCGCAGGGCCTGCTGGTCTCCAATGCCGTGGTGGCCGATCTGTTCGAGCGTCTGGACGAGCTGGGGATGTAAAGAGATCTGTTGGGCGGGCGAGGGGAGAGGGACACCCTTTTGGGCAGATTGTCAAATGAATTGCACCGCAAGAAGGATACCCTTTTCCCGCAGCTGCTCGACAGTCGAAAGATAACCGAACTTCTTTCTTGGGCGGTGGTTTATGAGAGCCACCGCCCTTGCTATCTCTTCATTGGTCAGCCGGGAAAAATCCCTCCTTCGGGGAAAGAACTGCCGCAACAGGCCGTTGCTCTGTTCGTTCAGCGCACGTTCCCCCGGACAGCCCGGATGGCA
>CDZT01026635.1_pt1 | contig 24073 bp, 18 predicted proteins | sample 557531 | NCBI WGS metagenome assembly CDZT01 (sample SAMEA3182066, study PRJEB8094) | gut metagenome | biome: human; feature: gut; material: Stool; isolation source: human stools | place: Canada | collected 2013-03-05
CCCTTGAGCTTGGGCATCTTGAGTGTGACATCCCCAGAAGTGGTGGTAAGGTTGCGGTTGTAGTGGCCGCTGCGGTAGCCCTGGCGTTGCTCATTGCGCTCGTACCGGGCCGCCTGGGTCAGCTTCTCCGCTTCGGCCTCCAGCAGCTCGTTGAGGGTTTCCTCTACGCTTCCGCGCACAAGTTCCTTGAGCTGCCCCTTGATAACTTCTTCGTTTAGCTGTACAATCTTTTCGGACATGGTTTGCTGTCTCCTTTCGAATGGTGGTGTCGCAACTTCATTCTACCAGACATCTGCAAACCATGTCTCTTTGTCTTTTTGCGAAACTTATTCTACCTGACCCCCACGGCATGCCCAAGATCACCCTCCACGGTCTGCGCCACCCGTATGTCAAGCACACGACAAAAAATAAATCTCTGCAAAAGCAGAAATCCCAAGCTATCAATAGATTCTGATAGTCTGGGATTTCTGTTTTTACTCTGACTTATACCAATCAATCGGTACTAGATTTTTATCGTCTGGCCACCAATTTTCACGAATAAACTCCCTGAAAGAATCCTTTTTCAGGTCTGCATGATCCACAATGATGACCTGCAACTGTCCTTGAAGTTCAGTTGTCCGGTCAATAACAAACTGATATATTTTGTTGACTTCATTCCAATCGGTTTTCTTCTCGTCAAACTCAGATGGAAAGTAGACCTGAGAGGGCTGATCGAGGAACATGAATCTTGGGACCGGACGCTTTGCACCGATAAAATAGTGCTGCAATGCAAAATAGGCAATAAGGTGAACCCCTACCCAGTTAGACCCGCTTCCCAACTGCTTAAGAGGAACGGGACGTTCAGGTTTATCTACAATAACGGTAACCTTATTCAAATCAAGTCTGTAAGGATTATCGCAGTGCTCAAGTTGCAATTCCTTTGCCCATTTTGTCATATCTTCCTGTATTCTAGAAAGTGCGGATTGTTTGCGTTCATCCACAGAGTCTGTATCAAGAATCGAGTCAATCTCTTGTACGCGTTTTTCTATTTCTCGGATAACTTGTTCCTGCTGTTCAGATTCCGTATCATTCTGTACGCTTTCGACCCAGAGACTTATTCGGCCAACGACTTTACCTTTTCTGGCGTTTATATCTCTCAGCCGTGCTCTTTCGTCCTCCTGTTGGTAGATTCCATCAATCTCTGCTTCTAGTGCCCTGATTTCCTCTTGCTTTTTTTGCCGTTCCTGCTCTAAGGTTGAAATGAACGCCCGTAATTTCGGCTGTTCACGGGTAACATTTGCAATTGACTTGTCCAGATTAACAATAGAGGTACGTATCATTTCTACGCTAGGTAGAGGATTTTCAAGTGTTCCTGAGCAGAGAGGGCATTTCCCTGGATCAAAATCAATATGTTCAAAAAGGCCTATAGATTCAAGACGCACTTTCTGATGTTGAGCTTCACTTGAATACCCAGAAGCTTCTCCAACAAATTTACGAGCATTGTCGAGGCTTACTCCGATTTCATCGTATTCATTTCGAGCTTCTTGAAGTTTACTTTGTAAAAAAGTTAATCGATCCATTCCACTTCCGGAACTCACCATTTGGGGAGACCAGTTCAAAGTATCCTGAAGTAGCGAAAAAACCTCTTGATAATTTTGATAATCGACTTGTGTTGATGAATCGATTAGCCCAACCTGTCTGGCCTCTCCAATCAACTTTACCGCCCGCTCAAAACCGCCGCCCATTAAGTGGCGATTTTCCTCAAGTCGGCGACGTTCGATAGTTAACCTGCGTTTGAGCACAGCTCGCTCATTTTCTAATGCCAGTGCTTCTTCATTGATTGCACCTAAGAAGTATGGGATGGTATCCTTAATTGCTTGCGTCACAAAGTCATCGGATTGACGGTGAAACAAAAAATTCTTTGCGGCAATTTCGTCTTGACCCTGAAAACAATAATACAAGGCATGGCGAATATTTGCGGCAAGCGGCAATCTGCTTTGCCCTTCTGGCGGCGTGTTCAGGTTCTCTGAAATCCCAATTCGTTGGGTTAATGTTTTTTCAATCCCAGACGAATTTGTATTAGAGATAAAATCACACGATTCTGGAACCTCAATTTCTTCACCAATTTCGATATAGGAAGTGGAAGTTGTCTGTTGACCTTTGTCAGGATTTTTGCGCGCTACAAAAATCCGCTCATTATCGAACTGAAGAAGCAAGCCGTACCATGCTACATTATCGCGAACTATTCCATCTGCAATATTGCAGGAGTCCCCACCCATGCAATAGTCAATAATATCTCCTATTGCAGACTTTCCAGACTTTGATCGTCCGGTAATAATGTTTACTTTACCCAACGCGAAGGGCAGATGCCGCACTTTTCCATTGTATCCATAGAGCACAAGTTCTCGTATTTGCATCATGGTCTCACCCCCAACTCTATATATATGTTTTCAACTTTTCCAGCGGTTGCAAACCATCTGGCAATATGTTCACACTTCAAAAGGCACTCTGCTATTTCAGAATCAACATATTTGGTTTTACTCAAACTGCGCGAAGTCGGCGATACCTCCAATTCTGCATTTGGAGTTAGAACAAGTTTTCCTGTTTGAAGGAGTAGCTCAACAGCCTCGTTTGTAATTGGAATTAGTTCAGTTGTTCGTTGCGGAAAATCTATCAATAACTGAGGATGCTGTTGAACCCATAGGTGTAATTGCGTTCGGCTGTTTATATTCGCTCTTGTTTCCTTATGCAACACTAACGGGAGAACTAAGTAGACTAATGGAAACGGGAAAGCTCTTTTCGTCTTGATGCTATAGGCATTTATTGCTGAATATAGCATTCTTCCGCAAAAAGCAGGGTTAAGTAGGTGAGCGACTTCGCGTGTACGCTTATTCCAGCTATTCACAACTATATCGCCTCCTATGTATTAAGTAACTGTTTGAGACGGTCAAAAAAGTCAACATGCCAGCCAATCTTCAACTGATTTGCTAGGATATGATAGCTTCCACGCATTATGAAAGCCTCTTGGCATTTTGGCCGAATACGAATATCTCTTTTTTCTATATCAGAAAAGAGTTGGCGGCCTTCTTTTGCCTTTTCTCCTTCTGTAGCGTTGTTTGTTTCTGAAAGAGTCTCTTCCATTGCAGCAAATGCGTGTTCCCATTCGTCAATTAATCGTTGTTCATACTGCCCTAGCTCATTGACATAAAGAAGATCATTTCGCACCCAACTTGCTCTCTGCCTAAACGCTCGATAATAATCGCGCAAAGCAAGTTGCATACGATGATTACCAAGGCAAATGAGCTTCAATTGTTCGTGAAAAATCTTTTCGTTAGCACTGAAATTATCTTCTTGCAAATCGTCAATATCCAAAATATCTATGGGCAAATTATCGTCCGCATACTCCTGACTTACGGATACAATGAAAGATCGTACTTGGTTTTGATTCACGAAAACTGGCATATCACAGCATAGTGCATCAATTGCCTTTTTAAACCACCAGCCTTCAAGACGCTCGTATATCATCTTCTGGTGCTTTGGGATACAACTGTACCGAATGTGCTTTAGAATGTCCTTTTCAACATCAATTATATTGCTGGCACAGTCAATAATATATATTTGCCTAATTAACTGCTTGACCGTATCTTCACCGGCTTCCCTAAAAGCATCATAATACCTTTGATGAGCTTGATTCACTGAGCTAAAACACACAGTTTTTAGCTTTTCATACGCAGTATCCGGATTACGATTGCTATCCTTCTTAAGCAAAAAAGCGGCTGAGTCAATTGGAGCAGTAGCCGTGGTAATTATCAAGAAGTTCGTTCCATCTAATATATCTGGAGTTTCAGAGATAGCATCTAGCCATACTTTTATGGTTCTCCACATATCTGTGCTCGCATCTGCGAGGTTGCCTTGGTGCTGAATATGATGCTTTAGCTGGATAAGCTGTATCGGTATATCATCTTTGCTGAAAGCGACATCATCAAACTTCTCTATACTTATCTGGCAGTCAGAGTTGTCATTTTCTAACAACAAAGCCAACGCATAGCGCACCTGATACAAATATCCCAGCATCTGTTCGGAAGCCTGATGATTAGGCATCTATAACCGCCTCCTTATTTCATTGCTTGAGAGTGTTTTGCTGCATTTGGAAATGCTAAAACTGTGAATTTGAACGAAATCCGCCAGTTAAGGCTTGACAAATCTATACTTTTATTATAGCACAAAAAAATTAAAATGCGACATATTTTTGCAATTTTTACCTTGCCAACACGACTTTATCCCAATCCTCTGTGAAAAACTCGCGGAGCTTGTCAGCTTCATCGGGGAGGACAAAGCCGAAGCCCTGTCCGTCCACTCCACAATAGAAAGCGATTTTCATGTCTGCTACCTCAATCGAAAATGTCTTGGATTTTATATGCGATCTCAATGCGCTTGTCAGGGTACACCAGTACCCGGTCGATCAGCATCTCGGCCAGCTCGGTGGTCAGTGCGTCCGCATCAAAAATTGCCTTGGACGCTTCCTTTCGGCTGTCCTGCCGCGCCTGTTCGTCCTGCTTCTGCTTCGCCTGTGCCAATACTGCGGCATAGGCATTTTTCGTTTTCAAAAGCAGCTCGTCACACGCAGCCTTTTCCGCCTTGTAGGTGTTCAGGTCGATCTCGCCCATGAGATAGCGTTCATACAAGGCGCGCTTACCGTCTTGCAGTGCCTCGATCTGCTGCTCATATTCGGTGCGTTCCGGTACGGAAGCATCCACCCGGAGCGTACCGTCAGGGGCAAGCGGCGCGGCGGCTTCCATCTGTTTTTTCAGCGTCAGGAATACCGCCTGTTCCAGCTCTGCGGCGTTCAGGCGCATCTTGTGGCAGCGACTTTCTTCGTCTGCCTCGGAATGGCGGCAATAGTAATACGAGGTTTTCTGCATGGTGCGGGATAGTGCATGACCGCAGCAGCCGCAGAAGGCTTTACCCTTCAGCGGGTAGTCCCGCTTCTTCTTGTTGGGCTGGGAAAAGCGGAGCTGGCTGGCCTGCACGGTATCAAATACGGCTTTCTCTACGATGGCCGGATGATGGTCAGGGATGATGTACCATGATTCTCTGTCCTTCAGGCGGCTTCTGGTGCCGCCTACTTCGAGAACCGCCCGCTTGCCGATCACATACACGCCGGTGTAGCGTTCGTCCTCCAAAATGCGGAGAATGGTGGACGCACTCCAAATCCCGTGACAGCGGGAAATATCATGGGTATGATTGCCTCGCGCCGCTTTGTACTGGCCGGGGGTGGGAATGTTCCTGCGGAACAGCTCCCGCGTGATGGCGGTGGCGTTGACGCCCTCGGCGGCAAGCTGGAAGATGAGCTGCACAACGGCAGCGGCCTCCGGGTCAGGCTCCATTCTGCCATCGGCGCTTTTGCGGTAGCCGTAGGGACAAATCTTGCTCTGATACTCGCCGCGCTGCATCTTGGCGTACTTGGCGCTCTTGGTCTTGATGGACATATCGCGGCTGTAATACTCGCTGATGAGATACTTGAACGCCACGTCCATGCCGCCGGTGTCACCCTTGAATTTGCTGCTGTCAAAATCGTCGCTGATGGAAATGAAGCGGGTATGGAACAGCGGGAACACACGCTCGATGAAGTAGCCGGTTTCAATGCTGTTACGCCCGAAGCGGGAAAAATCCTTGACAATGATGCAGTCGATCTGATTGGCCCGCACCAGCTCAATGAGCTTCTGTACTTGCGGACGCTCAAAATTCGTGCCGCTGTACCCGTTGTCGATGAACTCCATGACCTCCGCGTTCAGGGCTTCGGGCATGGAAGCCGCGTACTCGTGGAGGACAAGGCTCTGATTTTCAATGCTCAGACTGTCGTACTTGTAGTCCTCAATGGAGAGGCGGATGTAGAGGGCGATCACATATTTCTGCATTGTTCCAGCACCTCCGCATAGGTTTCAAACTCGCTCTGAAAGCGATAGCGCACCGTGATCTGCTTATTGTGGGATACCTCAATGCGGTCGATCAGCCGCTCAATGAGCGCACCGGTCAGCGCACGGTCGGTCTTGATCTGTGCAGCATCCTGTTTCAGCGCCCGGTGCTGCTTGGTTTGGGCATCCATTGTCCGCAGACCGTCCTCCAACTGTTCCATTTCCACGGCAAGATCGGCAATGCGGCTTTCGTACTTTTCCTTGTAGTCGAAATATTCATCCTTGGTGAGAACGCCTTGAACAAGGTTTTCATACAGGCTCCGCACGATACCGCGAAGCCGCTGGATTTCCTGTTTGCGGCTGGTGATCTTCTCCCGCAGCTCAGCGCGGTCAGCGGCCTGCCGGGGCAGTTCTGCAAGGGAGAGGGTGTATTGCCCCAGCGCCGTATCAAGCGCGTCCTGAAGCATATCTGCCAACATATCCAGCAACGCATCCTCGCGGATGGTCACGCCGGGGCAGGCATCCTTGCTGATTCGGCTCTGGCTCAGACAATGGTAGAAGTACACATCGTCGGACTTCTTGCGGATGTTTCTCTGCCGGTGCAGGCTGCCGCCGCAATGGGCGCAGAACACCTTGCCTTTGAGAAGATTCGGCGTGAAGGCTTTGACCTCCCGCGCCTTGGCGCGGCTGGCGGTCTGATTGAGAATTTCCTGCACCGCCGCAAACTGTTCCCGGCTGATGATGGCCTCATGGGTGTCCCGCACCACCGTCCATTCCTCGGCATCGGCCTTGACCTGCCGGTGATCCACGGTTTTGGTCTGTCCTTGAACGAGATCTCCGGTGTAGACCTCGGAGCGGAGAATAACGCCGACCGTTCGGGTCTGCCACTTGCCGCTGCCAAGCAAATTTTCATGGGTGATCTTGCCCTGCATCTTCTTGTAGTGGCTGGGGGTGAGGATGCCAGCCTCGTTCAGCCGCACGGCGATGGTATTGAGGCCAGCGCCCTCGGAAGCCCAACGGAACATCCGCTGCACCACAACGGCGGCAACGGGGTCGATGATAAGCTGGTGGCAATCGTCCTCCGCTTTCAGATAACCGTAAGGAGTACGCGCACCGATGAACTTGCCGTCCTTCATGGCCTGCCGCTGCTGCGCCCTGATCTTGCGCCCAATGTCCAAAGCGTAGGCTTCGTTTATCATGTTCCTCAGCGGGATGATGATACCGGAATGGGCATCCTCTGGGGCGGCGGTATCGAAGTTTTCATTGACCGCAATGAAGCGGATGTTGCGGATGCGGAAATACTGTTCGATGTAGTAGCCGGTGTCGATGGTGTTTCGGCCCAAACGGGAGAGGTCTTTCACAATGACGCAGTTGACGTGACCGGCCTCAATATCCGAGAGCATCTGCTGAAAGCCCGGACGGTGGAAGTTTGTCCCGGTCGCGCCGTTGTCGATATAGGTATCGTACACGCTGATCTCCGGGTACTGCTCCAGATAGCGGGCAATAATCATCTGCTGGGTTTCGATAGATACGCTGTGCGTGTAGGTATCCTCCACCGAAAGGCGGACGTAGATCGCGGCGCGGCAAGCGGCATCGGCCTCCTGCACGGCCACCGCAGCCGTTTCTTTTCTGCTTTTTCTTGCCATGCTCAGCCCACCTTTCTCTGTTCGTAATCTTTCTGCTGCGCCGCCAACGTGAGAAGCTGCAACGCCTTTTTGTATTCGTCCTCATGGGTAAAGGTAATATCCAGTTCCTTTTTCCCACGGACGCGGATACTTTGCACCATGTGAATGAGCGCTCTGCGGTCTAAGGTTTCCAGCGTGGAGAACTGCGTAAACTGCGAAATCCAGCGGTTGCGTTCACTCCGGTTTTCCAGCACCTCCGTGAGCTTTTCCTTGAGAACGCGGACGCTTTCCCGAATGTCCTCGGCCTGCTTGGTGTACTTGGCTTTGTAGGAGGCGTATTCCTCTTTGGTAAGCATACCTCCCACAAGGCTCTCATAAAGCCGTGCCTTGAACTCCAGCACCTGTTCCAACCGGCGCTCGTTGTCGGTGATGTGGTCGCTGTATTCCTTGGCAAGTGCCTGATTGATGCTGGACTGGTCAATGCCGGTCAGCAGCGCCTCCAGAGAAGCAATATTGCCGATATAGGCTTTCAGGCTGTCCCGCACACAGTCGATCAGGCTGCTTTCTTTCAGCATGACCGGATGGGCGCAGCCCTTTTTCTTGCCGGTGGGACAATAATAGTAGTGGTACTCCTTGCCGTTTGCACGGTTGGTCTTGCGGGTCATGCGGCTTCCGCAGCACCCGCAGATCAGGATACCGGAGAAGAGGTACACCGTGTCCTCGTTGGGAGAAGTCCGGGTATCCAGCCCCTTGATGCGCTGCACCAGCTCAAAATCCTGACGGGCGATCAATGCTTCGTGGGCATCCGGGACACGCACCCACTCGGAGGCGGGGCGCTGCTCCATCTGCTTGATCTTGTAATGCGGCGTACCCTGTTTGCCCTGCACCAGCGTTCCGGTATAGGTTTCATCCTGCAAGATGCGGATGATGGTGGTAGCCGACCATTTGCAGTCAGCCTTGTCCGCATAGCCCTTTTTCGCGTAGGGCAGGCCGTTGTTCTTCTTGTATGCCAGCGGAGAGAGAATGCCCAGCTGGTTCAGCTCTGATGCGATCTTGGAGGCGCTTGCGCCCTCCAGCCGCATACGGAAGATGTCGCAGACAACGCGGGCGGCGTAGGGGTCAGGGACGAGCAAGTTCTTGTTGTCCTCGGCTTTCATGTAGCCGTACACCGGGAACGCGCCGACGAAATCGCCGTTGCGCCGCTTCACATCCAGCGAGGAACGGGTTTTGATGGAAATATCCCGGCAGTAGGCTTCATTCATAATGTTCTTGACCGATACGGTCAGATCATCGCCGCTGTCGTGGGCGGTGTCGATGCTGTCGGTGATGGCGATGAAGCGCACCCCGTAGGCCGGGAATACCCGGCGCAGATACCGGCCGGTTTCAATGTACTCGCGCCCTAAGCGGGAGAGGTCTTTTACGATGACGCAGTTGATGTTGCCATCGGTGACATCCTGCATCATTTTCTTGAATGCGGGACGGTCGAAGATGATGCCGCTGTATCCATCGTCGATCTTTTCGGAAATGACCTCAATATCCGGGTTGTGCTCCACAAAGTTTTCAATGAGCTTGCGCTGATTGGAAACGCTGTCGCTTTCGCTGGAATGATCGTCGGTGTAGGACAGGCGGATGTAAGCGGTAGCTTTGTATTTAGGCATGAAAAAGCACTCCTTTCTCCCGGACTGCTCCCGCATGAAAAGAGTGGTTATCTGGCTATTAGGTTTTCATCCTTTTCCACACCGATCATAGCACTCTCTGCGGGAAAAAGCGAGGATGCCGCTCAGCGCAAAATGCCTTGCAGACATTCCTCTAACGTAACACCGTTCCCGGCAAAGCAGGCGTTTACCACGAAATCGCCGCAGCGGAAGCGGTAGGGATTTTTGATCTGGCGGATAAAGGCGGCGATGCGTTCTTCCTTGGGAAGATTTTTGTCAACAGATACTTCCCGGATGTCCACCAGTTCATCCGTGCGGATTTGGGTTTCGTTTGGCGTCGGCTGCATCATGGCAATCTCCTTTCTCGGTTTGGTGGTTTTCCTCAAGGTCACATGAATGCGCTGACGGGAAAGCCCGTCAGCGCATGGTATCTGACATTGAGAGGCGGCTGCGCGGGCAGAATTGGAGCCACATAACATAATGGTGAATACCGGCGCAGCCGCTCTGCTTGTCTATTTGAGAAGATCCATCCTATTTGCCACGCACCCCGGATAGAGGGCATGATGCAGGCCGCCCTTGGCAGGGCTGTCATAACTCCACGATACCGCTGCCTCAAAGGGCTGGCGCATACCGCAGGGTTCCCCCTCAAGTCTGTGGGAGGGCGTGAGCAAGTTTCATTATCCGCCGCGCTGTCATCGCGCCCGATTTGCCGAATCGGGTCTAAGGCTGCGTAGATCGCTCGGATGGCTTTTCCGGAAGCACCTCCTTGAAGCCATCGTTTTGGCGGCGCGCCTTATGCCGCTATCACGCGGGTTTTGTGCCTGCATCATGGTCTATTCAGTTTTCAACGTTCAACGAAAGGCTTCGTGGAGAATGTCCCTTCACCTATCATCTTTTTTAGGGCATTTTTGCACCCTGTTTTTGAGCTTACGGGGAAAATTTTTTGATTTTCTTCATTGCGGAGCCGATGCTTTTGGAAATGTTCTGGTGTCTGATGCCCTCAATCCGCCCAATTTCATCAACGGTCATTCCGCCAACGTAGTACATCCAAAGTCTGCGGAACTGTGTTTCCGTCAGCTTGTCCCTGATCTGAGAAACCATCGCGGAAGCCACTCTGCGTCGCTCGGATTTCTCGTGCTGGCGCTCCATAACCACATCAATGGCAGGAATGGAAAGTGCGGCTTCGGACAGGTCATCAATGGACGTATTGTGTTTCCCCTCTACCACATCCTGATTGTCCTCAGTGTGGTAGTTTCCATCCGACCAAGATTTCCATTTCAGAAATTCTTCCTCGCTGGCAAAGTCCTCGCGAGTCAGGCGGATGATGACTTCATTGGCATCCATATAAACGATGGCATCGGGGTCTTTCTTATTCAGCGCATAGATGCTTTTTCTATTAAACATTTTGTTCCTCCGTTCAGATCCGAGTGGGTAAAAAGGTCTGAACGAAGGGCGGCGGGGAGCGGCAGCCCACGGCGAAAAAGTGCCGGGAACGACAAAAAGCGCCCACACAGGCATAAAAGCCTGTATGGGCGCTTCGGTGCGGTTCAGTATGGTAGTTGTCGGTAGCTGCCGAAGGGCATAGGTATCCTACTGTGTCTGGGTATCGTCCGGCTATGCTCCCGGCGCGGCTCGTCGCCGCAGCATTAGCGGCACCTCCTGTGCTCTCCTGTCATACGCATAGGTCCCTTTCATCTGAAAAATGTTGGGACAGCAAAAACAACGGCCGCCCCGTACAGAGCAGCCGCCGTTTTCCCTATGCCATACGCTGCTTTTCAGTACCGCAAGGATGGGTATTTCATCATATCTTGTTTCAGGGCATTTCTGGCTTCTTCACCGGCTTGACGGTAAATGCCTGTTCCGTGGCACCCTCCGGCAGCAGCTTTGCCATGACCACAAGCCGCTGATTACCGCTGTTGGCCTTGTCATACTTCCGGCAGCAGGTGGAGAGGGTCAGGAAGGTATCCCCCTCGGAGAAGGTCACACCGTCAATATCCAGCCAGTTTTTCTTCTCCACGGTCTGGAAGAACTCGGTGAGCTTGCTTCCCATGGGATTGGGATTGATATAGTCGAACTCAATATCCGTAATGAACAGGGTGGTGATCTGGAAAATCAGGTCGTCCCCGTCCACGGAGAGGTAGATGTAGGGGTTCTCCTTCACGAAGTCCGCGTCCATATAGCGGTGCAGCTTGGTAAACCGCACACCGTCCGGGTCGCAGTCATTGGAGGAGTGGCCATAGATAACGGTGTTGGTATCCAGAGCCTCCCGGCTACTCAAGTGATCCCGGCAGTCGGCGTAGTAGCAGCCCCATGTGCTGTACTCCCGCAGCTCGTCACGGTTCAGGTAATAACCGTTGTCCTCCGCCTGCATCACGGGGTCGTCCACCTCCGCGCCGGGGATATACAACCACGCCACGGCGTCGGGATTCTTGCTTTTGGCATCGGCAAGCTCCGCCTGCCGGTTGACGGTGGGGATTGCCTTGCCTGCGGGGGTAGAGGTGGGATCCGTCTGTTGTTCGGAGGTGCCGGAGGGTGTTTTGCCGGGAATGTCAACGGTGTCAGGGTCTTTCTGATAGCAGCCCATGACCGCAGTGGTCATGGCAAAGAGGATAACTGCCATACAGAGCATGAAACGGATGCTTTTTCTGATTCTTTTCATAATGCTGTCTCCTGCCGCGCTGGAATAGCGGCACGGCTCAAAGTGTTGTGTGTTCGGGTAATTTGTTTCGTATGGCGAAAAAGGGACAGCGCAGCTTCGGGGCGAATGCCCGTCCGCTGCGCTGTCCGATGTTCGCTTATGGGTTTTTGCCAGCGGCTTTGCTATTCAGCCATGTGGGTCATTGGGTTTTCCTTTACTCCGCCAGTGCGCGCCAGATAAAGGTGACAATCTGTGCGCGGGTGCAGTTGTCATCGGGGCTGAACGTGGTGGCGGTGGTGCCCTTGGTGACGTCCTCCTTGACGGCCCACAGCACCGCGTCAGCGTAGTAGGCGTCAGACTTCACGTCGGTAAAGGGATTGACCGTACCGGCTGCCGGGGATTTCTCGGAGCGCCACAGGAAGGTGACGATCTGAGCGCGGGAGCAATTCTGATCCGGGCTGAATGTGGTCGCGCTGGTGCCCTTGGTGATGCCGTTCTCCACGGCCCACAGCACCGCGTCATAGTAGTAGCTGCCAGCCTTCACATCGGCAAAGGGCATGGCGCTGGACTTTGCGGCGGGGCTGCCGGCTGCGCGCCACAGGAAGGTCACAGCCTGCGCGCGGGTGCAGATGCCGTCCGGGGTGAAGTGGGTCGCATCGGTTCCGGTGGTGATGCCCTTGTCAACCGCCCAGTTGACAGCTTCCTCATAGTAGCTGCCCTCCGGCACATCCACGAACACGCCGGTCTGGGGGTTGCCGTTGGCTTTCATAAAGACGACCTCGATGGTGTGGGATTTCTTAACATTCTCGAAGGTGTAGGACTTCACCGCGCCCACGTTCTTGCTGTCGATCAGCACCTTGGCGACGGCGTAGCCCTTATCCGGGGTGATGGTGAAGGTCTGATCCCTGCCCTCGCGGACGCTGACGTTGCCGGTGGGAGAGATGGAGCCGTTCACGCCTGCGGTGGCCTTGATGGTGTAGTAGGTGTAACCACCACCGCCGCTGCTGCCGTTATAGGTCCAGTTAGCCTTGACGATCACATCCTTATCCGGCATGACGAAGCTGGCGTTCTTGCTGCTGGCACTGAGGATAGTCACATCGTCGGAGGTCCAGCCGTTGAAGGTGTAGCCGGACTTGGTTCCTGCGTAGATATTGACCGTGGTTCCTGCGGCATGGCTGCCAGCTCCGGTTGCGTTGGTGCCCGCGCCGGTCAGGGTGACGTTGTGATACTTTGCAGTTTCCGCGTCGGCGATCTTGATGGTAAGCTCCTTCGTGTCAGAGCCGCCGCCGTTGGTGGCCTTGACAGTGAACTTGAACTCGCCAGCCTTGGAGGGCGTACCCTTGATGGTGTCGCCCACCAGCGTCAGGCCGTCAGGCAGAGCGCCGGTCTCGATGCTCCAAGTGATGGGGTTGGTGCCGGTGGCAGCCAAGGTCTGGTTGTACGCCTCACCCACCTTGCCGTCCGGCAGGGTCGTGGTGGTGATGGAATTGGTGTCGAGTGCCTTTTCGGGAATATAGGAGGCCATGATGACCACGTTGCTCTCCGGCATGGTGAAGGTGTTGTCGCTGTTGATGGTCACGCTGCCGCTGACCACGACCCACTCCTTGAACTTCATGCCATCAGCGGGTTTGTCAGCAGTCAGGGTGACGGTAGTTCCCTTGGTGGCGGAGGCGGGAGTGGCGCTGCCGTCGATGACGGTGACGGTGTAAGTTTTTTCGGAACGGTCATAGCCGCAGGTATCGCAGATATTATCACCGCCGAAGTCGTGGGCCTCCGCAGCCGCCTTGGGCTTGCCGCAGTTCTGGCAGAACGCCCGGTGGGTATCAGCGGTGATCTCCCACACATTAGCGCCGCTGTGGTTGTCGGGGGCCAGTTCTCCGTATGCCTCACCGCAGTCCTCGCAGATCGCCTGATGGGTGCAGGTGGCGGTGCCGCCGGAATGGTCCTCCCAAATCTCAGCAATACAGATTCCTTCAGAGTATCCCGTTTGTTCGGCCTCCGTGGGCATGGTGAAGCTGACGGAGCCGTCTGCGTTCTCAGTCAGACCGACAACGTAATAGCCCGCGCCGTTCCAGGATTCCCAGCCGGCAAAGTGCTTACCTTTCAGCAGATTCAGAGTACCGGTCAGGCCGTTTTCGCGACAGATGTCCAGATCAGTAGGAGTCAGGGTAACGTTGGTGCCCTCCGGCACGCCGCCGATGGGGCTTTCATTTTTCAGTTCTCCGTCAATGGAGTAGCCGCCAGAGAAATGAATATACGTTACAGATGCAGGAGATGCCTTGCACTCAAGGGTCGCAATATATTTGCGAACGCCGTTGGGGCGGATGCTGGCTTTGCTGTAGGAGATGCTGCAGCCAGCGCTTGCGGACAGAACATAGCCATCCTTGATGGAGAAGGGAACTTCAAACTTGTACTTGTCGTCGGCGTTGGCTTCCAAGGTGCCGGTCACTTCCGTCCAGGTGGCTCCGTCGTTGGTGCTGTAATACCAGACTCCGTTTGCGCTGTTCACCTCAATGCCAGCGGTCTCCGACTTGGCACCGGCAGCGGAAAGCGCAACGCCAACTTTGGGAAGGGTGACCTCGGTGATCTTAACAGTGGAAATCACCTTATCCCAGTGGGCGTAAAGGGTGGTGTTCGCCTCAAACTCGGCGTCCTGAGACTTTTGAATACCGCCGTTTGCTTTGGTATACCAGCCGATGAACTGATAGCCCTCCTTAGTGGGGTTGGTGGGCCAGCTGGTGACCTTGTTGGTGGTGGTATCGACCGTTTTCTTGGCGATGGTATTCTCACCATCCATGAAGGTGACAGCCTTGCTGTATACGGCCTCCATCTTCAGGTTCGCACCGGGCATGACGTACTGGAGGGCGAACTGGGTCGCGCCATCCACAACAGTCGGTTCTCCGTCGCCCACGGTCACCACCCACTTGGAGAGTACGCCGCCGTCTCCATACGTGTCGCTGGGGGAGACAAAGGTGAGCTTCGTGCCAGCGGTGGCCGTGGTCTTATCGTTCAACACGCGGCAGTTGACACAAGTGATGTTATACGCGGTCGTCTCCGCCTCATTGGGGACGGTGAAGGGGACTACATAAGACCGTTTGCCGTCCACGGTGGCCGAGGTGTAAACAGCAGTGTTGCCGTCCACGGTGGCGGTTGCGTTGGTGCTGATGAGGTTGCCGTCCACGGGGACGATCATCACCTCGGCGAAGTAGGTTTCCCCGGCCTCAAACGTGTTGCTTGTGGTCATCACGGAATAGCCCTGTCTGTCGCCCAGCGTGGTCTTGCGCAGCCAGCCCGTAAAGGTGGCGGTGTAGCCGGGATCAGTGACGGTCAGAGGCACATTCACTACCCCTTCACCCTTCGTCCCGGCCTCAGGCAGAGTCGGCAGGCCCGTGGCGCTGAGGGAGGTGATCAGGCTCTTGTTGCAGGTCAGCGCCACGCGGTAGTTACCTGCGCCGGTGATTCCGTCCCGATAAAAGGCTTTGTCGGTGGATACGCCGTTGATGGTCACGGTGCAGCCATTACGAATAACATAACCGCTATCCTTGGTGGGCTTCACACGAACGTCTACGATGTAGGTCTGTCCGGCCTCAAATGTGTCACTGGAAGTCATTTTGGTCCCGGGATTATCCACGGTGCCGCCGTTGTACCAGGTGATCTTATCCACGGTGTAGGTACTGCCGCCCACCGTGAAAGATGTAGTATTGGGCGCCTGACCGCTCATGGGGTCGGTGACCGTGACGGTGGCCGCGTCGATGAACTGCGTGAAGCTCATCTTCACGTTCGTGCCCTCCAGGATGCTGACAGGCTGAGTACGATCTGACTGCTCCACCCACTCACTTCCGGACATGGTATAAACTCTTGAACCGACAAAATAAGCACTTCCGCTAATGGTCAGTGTATTCGGAACAACCACGATGCCCGCTTCAAGAATCTCGCCCTCGCGGAGATTGACTTGTCCGATGGTGTTGAGATAGAGCGCGCTTTCGCACTGCTTATCTTCTTCTCTCGTGGTGGAAATATAGCCGCCGTTGACGATGAGATTGGCGTGGCCGGTGATGCTCACAGCGCTGGTAAAAATCTTATCCGCATCCGTGGTCAGGGCATCCTCACCGTAGAGGATTCCGCCGTTGATGATCACAGTGCTGTTGCTTTTGGCGTAAATCGCTCTGCCATGGGTGTTGCCCACCTCTGCAAAGCCTCTCAGACGCACACCGTCCTCTACCGTAAGCTTGGCGCTATCTCCCTCCAGATTCACCACCGCGCTTTCCACGTGGAAATAATGAGGACAATAAGCCAGAGTGCCGTTGCCGGTGATCGTCAGCCCATTATTAACAGACAGGTTGATCAGGCTGTTGCAGGTGGGCGGTCCTTCAAATTTCGTGTTGCCCTCCAGAATCAGGACCTTGTTTCGGCCGTCGCACAGCACGGCGTCCCGGAGCACGCCATCTTCGGTGACGGGGATCGTGTCTTTCTTGTAGAAGCCGGGGGTGCTATCGCCCACCAGCTTCACATACTGAATGCTGGGGTTCTCCATGGCGGCTTTGAAACCGGCAAAAGTAGAGCAGACCGCCGGGTCGTTATAGGTGCCGGTGCCGCTGTACATCTTCGACGAACAGATAAAGCCCACGCGGTAGTAAACCGCGCCGGTGCTACCCTGAGAGCCGCAGAAAACAGCATCCAAGCCGTTGATGGTCACACTTCTGTCGGAACGAATGAGGTATCCCTCTTTCGGCGTGAAGATTACTTCAACAACATAGGGATTTCCGGCAATAAATGTGTCGCTGGCGCTCATGGTATTCGAAATATTGGGGTTATTAGCTGTTCCGCCGTTATACCATTTATTGACTGTCACCGTATAGCTGTCATCTCCGGCGGTCGCGGAAAACACCGGAGAAGCGCCGTCCGCAGGCTTGGTAACCGTCGCGGAGAGGTTTCTGATGCTGGCGATATTCGAAACCTCGACGTTCTGACCTCTCAGGGCTTCAGTGCTTTCGGACGCTGCGATCACACTGCCGTTGACACTGATCTCTTTTGCTTCATTGAAGTAACCGCAGGTCTCAATGGTTTTCCCGGTTGCACGAATGTCAATGCCCTGACTGAATGTTCCCGCTTTGATGCGGATATTCCCTGTTGCGGTCTTAAGAATGGCTAAGCCATGCGCTTCCTTGCTTCCAGTAGCATCGTAGAATGAAGCGGAAAAATTGCCGCCGTTGATCGTTACTTTTGCAGAATAATCAATTATGACTGCATCGGTATCGGTATAGTCGTTATTGAGCGCACTATAACCAATAAAACTGCCGCCATTAATCACAGTAGTTCCGGCGTGGGCAGCAATTGCACGGCCATGGGCTGTACCATTAGCGCCGCCCTCAAGCGTCACATTGCCGTCAATGGTAAGTAAATTATCTGAAGACATATTGATAACCGCACCCATGCCGCCGGTATTTCCATGCTCATATTTCAGCGTACCGGTGCCGTTAATGGTCAATTCGCTTTTCGGCCAGATCAGGCAGTCATTGTTGCCGTTTAAGGGAGACCAAAACTTATTCTCACCCTCAATGGTCAGTACCTTGTATGTTGTATTGCTGATTGCGGCGCCGAGAGTTTCCCGTGACGGCATAGCGCCGCTGGCACCGGTCAGCTTGACACAAATGATTTCTGTGTTTTCCATGGCCGCTTTGAACTCGGCAAATGTGTCGCAGACAACGGGATCCTCCACCGTACCTGTGCCGGTGGTACCTTCGATATCGCCCGCGGTGTACGCAAACGCCGTAGTCGGCATCAGTCCCAAAACCATGACCAGACAGAGCAAGAGACTCAGCAGTCTTTTGGATGATTTCATTTTTTGACTCATAATAGGTTCACCTCGTTTTCTTATTTTTTCGCCTTTTTGATTGGCGGAATGACCGGCGGCTCGTTTCCGCATCTTGGGAAATCGTCCACTCTGGGCGGTAGTTTGATTTTCGGCGGCTCATTTCCGCAACCGTGATTAGGATCAAAGGCCGCTGTGCCGTTCAGCCTGTCTTTCTGTTTGATTTCCACTGACGAGACTGCGGCTTCTTTTTTCAGCTTCTCTTTTTTCCCGATTTCAGGTTTTTCTGCCATACTCTTTTCCTCCTCTCCGTCAGATAATGTTCGGTGCGATTTCCTGTTTGAGAATGGGGAATCATTCGGTTTTTACAGTGTATCCATCAGCGCCACAAGGTAGCTGGCACTGATAGAGCCGTAAATGAACTGGTCGATCCTCCCGGCTTTTTTCGCCCGTCGCACCTCCTCGGCTACTTTTTTCTCCGAGTTTTCGTCCACGACAAGAACGATCTTGCAGTCGGGATTGACCTTCTTCACGGCGTCGCGGATCTTCAGCCGTTCCTCCAGCACATAGGGCGGATAACCGTTGACCTCCATCAGCACGGCATACGGATCGCACGTCACGCCGTACTCCAGCGCTTCTTCCGAAGTGGTTGTCGGGACCACATAAAACTCACCCTGCTCATCAGCCCGTAATGTATTTGCCACAGCATCCGCAAAAATGCGATCCTTCATGTTCAGGATTACTCTACGCACATGTCATCACCTTCTTTCTGGTCTAACTCGATGGCACTTTTCATACTCCCAAATATAATTATAAGGATTTTTCAGAAAAGCACCCTATCAGAAATGATAGTTTTTCGGAGAAAATGAAAAAATCCGCACCCGATTTTTGAAATCCGGGTGCGGATCGTGGGAAGAACATTATTCTGTTACAGACCGGGGACAACAAAATCCTTATTGATTAAATCTGAAATCAACTGGACGCGGTTATCATAGCCCGTCTTTTGCAAAAGCTGCGTCACATGATAGCGCACGGCAGGCAGGCTCATGTGCAGCGTTTCGGCAACGGCGGCGTCGGTGCTGCCATTTGCCACCAGACGCAGCACCTCCAGCTCCCTTTCGGATATTTCGGTGGAGGGCATATTGCCGAAATGCACCAGCGGCGTTTTGTCGGGGTAAATATGCTCCCCGTTCATGGTGCGATCCATCACATCCAAAAGCTCGTCGCCCTCGATTTCCTTATACCAAAAGCTGTCTGCTTTTGCTGCTCTTGCCCGGTCGATCAGGTCAATGGTCGTCATGCCGGTGACGATAATGACCTTGATATTCGGGAAATGCCGCTTGATGGCGGCGGTGGCCTCGATGCCGTCCTCGTTATTCGCCGTGCAGACATCCATGAGGATTAAATCAATTTTGTTCTGCATACACAGTATTTCAGCCATGCCCGCGTTTTGGGTATGCGCCGCAAGCTGATAGCGGTCAGAGCTTTTTATATAGCCGGTCATGCAGTCCCGCGACATTTTTCTGTCCTCTACAAGCAATACATTGATCATACTGTATTCCCCCTTTCAGGCAGCGTGATGTTGAGCCGGAATACCGGCGCACTTTCCACCGCCATCGTTCCTCCGGCGCTTTCGATCCGGCGGCGCAGAGCGCCAAGCCCGCCGCCCTCGGTTACTTCTTGCTCCGGCTGCTTGCCGTTATTGGTGATAGACGCGCAAACATAGCCGTCTGCATCGGAAATATCCACCGTCATTTCGCTGCCCTCCGCGTGACGCACCGTATTGGTGGCGCACTCCCGGATGGCAACAGTCAGCAGATAGGCAAGATTGCCGCTTTGGGGCAGCTCGCCCCGCACGGTCAGCTTTACGCCGATACCGGCAATGACGCTTGCCAGCTCACCCAGCGCCGCGTCCGAAAGTCCTGCGCCGCTTTCGCCCGCCTCCTGTTCGGCAATGCCCAGCGTTTCGCTGACGCGGCTCCATGCTTTGCCCAGCTCCCGCATAGCCGCAAGATCGTCCTCCTGCTGCTTAAACAGCTTGCGCGACAGGGAGAGCAGTAGCCCCACTTCATCGTGAACATGGGTCTTTACGGCAAAGTTTTCTTCCTCCCGCACGATTTTATCCAGCTCCGTATAGAGCTTTTTGGCACGGGCATTGGCCTCGTTCAGCGCACGGTTTTTCTCTTGCAGCTCGGCTTCCTTTTCATAGAGCGCAGTTACCTCCGCAGCCTGCATCTGTGTATAGGCCGCCCCCTCCGCGTCAGTAATGGCGGTTTCTGAAAACTGCCATGCCGCGCCGTTTGGGAAACGATAGATCAACGCCTCGGCGTCGATGGGGATAATCTCTTTGCAGGGATTTTTGAGTGCGCCCCGCAATTCGGAAATGTGCTGCAAGTCCATTCCCATCAGCGCATGGCAAAGCCGGTGCATTTGCCGGTTGCAGAGAATGATCGTGCCGTTTTGGTCGGCAAAGCAGATGCCGGAGGGCAGATTGTCCAAGCCCTCTTTGATCGACGCTCTGCCTATTTTCTCTTTATGGAATACGCTCATAGCCGCGCACCTCCCTCCGGGATCGACAGCTCACAGTACCAAACGCCGTCCTCCTGCGTGACGGACGCATGGGAAAACTGCGCTGTAAGCCGCGCCATATCGGTATCGCATTGGAGGATCATGCTCAAACGGAACATGGCGGCCTCATGCCGGATAAACGCCGTAAAGCCGGTGAGCGTATCAAAGGCAACCTCAACGGCGGCTTCGTAAAAATCGTACAGCACACCGGCGGCGTAGGCGCTCATATCGTCCTCAAAATCAAATCGGACGGCACAGGTGATCCCGTTCATGCGCAGATTGGACACGGTTTCCTTTAGGCACAAATCCAGCTCCGCAGACGGAATGCTGCCCGTGCTGTCGGCAAGGATAATCAGATTGCTGCGCCGTTTCAGATAAGCGCCGATGACCGCAATTTTGCCCAGCAGCCTTTTAGCGTCGGCGCTTGACGGCGCTGCTTGCAGTTCACGGGAAAGCGCGGAGAGCAGCGCAAGGTGCGGCGCAGTCTTTTCCTGCACGGCGTTATAAAGGCGTTGCTGTTCCTCAAACTTTTTGCGGCGCTTCTTCTGCTTGTTTTCTTCGTCCAAAAGGGAATGGTAGTCCTCCAGCTCCGCCTGTATGCCGGAAAGCTCACTTAAGACGGAGAGCAGCTTTGACACATCCTCCCGCCAAAAGATATACCCGCTGTGAATCGGTGCGCAGGAAAGACGGGTACCGCCGTCCAGCATGACCGGCGCGACCTCGGCCTCATGCAGCACTTCGGCAGAAACCGGCTGCGCGGCGTCAGAGGACAGGCAGACCGCATAATCCTTGTCCGTGATCTGCGCGGCAAGCGTGGTAGCCTTGAACAATTCGGCATAACGGCTGTTGGATTGGATCAGCCCGCACCCGATACAGCTTTCAAAAATCAGCACGATCAAAACGCAATAAACCGACGTCATATCTCCGGCGAAGGGAGCAATCACCGAATGTGCCGTAATGTAGAGGAGCCCATATACGATCATCAGCGCAAACGGGATTACCGGAAGCCACAGGAATGTTCGGCTGCGCGGAATACGGCACTTATACAGGATCATGCCAAGCGCAAGGAGTGTGTTTATCACAAACCACGCAAACACGATCCAGTACATGCCCCCGTAGCTGTAATGGTCGTCTGTCCAGGGCGTATTCTCTGCAGGGAAGGAAAACACCGTCTGATGAAGGTCGTTTGTCAGAACGGTCAAGGTAAGAAGCACTGTCGGTATCCACAGCAGCCGCAAAGGAAGCGGAGTTCGGTATTGCTCCGGCTTTCCCAGCGACACGGTGGCAAACAGCGCAAGCACAGGGAGCATAAGCATCGGAATATAGTAGGCGTACCAAATATATCGGGTAACGTCGGGCAGGGCTTCTGCCGGAATGAGGTGGTGTTTCCATGTTCGCAGCAGAAACCAGAACACCATTACTCCCGAAATGCCGATCATATACCGGCGAATCTGCGTCTGTATGATCCTCCTGTCAATCAAAACGCCCCATGCGACAATCAGGAAAATGTAAATGCCCGAACGGACAAGCCCCAGCGCCTTTGGATAAAAGCCGTTGTTACCGAGCATGCGACAGGTAACGGCAAGTGCAATTAACACCGCAGCAATAATCGCTGCCTGTTTGCCTTGTTTATTCAGCTTTGTCATTTTGCCGCACCTCCCGCCATAATTTGTGCGCAGGCAGGCGAGCCGCTTCTGAGCACAGATATACAAAATAAATTGTACTACAAATTCATTCAGAAGTCCACAGACGAAATGTAAATCGCCTGCATCTTATTTCTGAACGGAACGTTCTGAAATGTAAGAAAATCCCCCCGAACAAAACATTTCTCCGAAAATCTGGCCAAAACGCCCCTTTCGGATTGTAGTATGGGTAGAGGGGAAAACGGGGGTACGAACGGGAGCAAGAAAGCGGCAAGCAATGCAAAGCGGTACCCACTTTGCGAAAACAAGCGGATTCCGTTTACACGGAACCCGTCTGTTTCATGCTTGTTGGGGCGCTGCCCCAATCCCCGCAGAACACAAAAACTGTGTTCTGGAACGATGGATAAATCCATCGGCTGCGCGATTTTTCAAATCGCTTGTGGGCGGGCAGCTCAGCGCTGCTCCGCCTCTTTTTCCCGTCGTTCATTCGCTTCCTCCTGCTCCTTATCCAACTCCAGAATACGGTCGATATTGGCCTTGGCCGTCAGCAGCTCTTTCATTTCCTCACGGGCTTTTCGGTAGTCGGCGTAGGCCGCTTTCTTCTCCGCCAGCAGCTCGGCGTACTCGGTATTCAGCGCCTTGATGGTGGGTAGCTTCTTGAAGCCCAGTCCATCAAAATAGTCCTTTGCGGCCTTGTGGATCGTGATCTCGCTTTCATGCTCTGCAAGAAATTTCTTGGAGTACCCGGCCTTGCGATAGGCAACGTAGGTATCGCGGGTCTTGGCATAACCCACGATATGCTCCCGCAGCACGGCAATCTCGGCCATGCGTGTTTCCGCAGATTTGATCCTTGCGGAAAGCTCGTTGAAGTGAGCGGACGCTGCCGCCGCTTTCTCCGAGAGAATGGCGTAATCTAACAGCTCATGGTCTTGCAGATAGGCCACCGTCTGTGCCATCTGCTTCAAATTGAACAACGTCGCCCAACGCGCATAACCGGCACCTTTGCCAGCGCGTAATTTGGCCTGAATGTCCACCAGCAGATTCCCGCTGCTCTTTTGCGGTTTGACCGGTGCGGCGGCGCTCTTTCGCGGCGTATGCGCCTTTTCACCTGCAATCACCGCGCGGAGATCTGCGGGAGTATAGCCGTCACCGAGGGTATCCATGCGAATGGACTTTTTCTGTTCGCCGCCTAACAGGGACGGGACTTTCTTGCCCTTGACCTCATACCCGGCCTGCCGCAGCAGCTCCAGCAGCGTTTCAAAGCTATCGGGCTTTTGTGCCAGCGCATCGTCAATGGCCGCGCAGATTCGCTCCCGGTGGGAGGGCTTCTTTTTGTCGCCCAGCCACTTGTTGTAGCTCTTGCCGTGGCGCTTCGGATTCTCCACGATGGAGTAGCCGTTCTCGATGCAGATGGTATCGTTGAGCCGCCGCACGGCGCGGCTGCTACCCCAAAAGTTTCTGAATTTCCGGGTCTGGCTGAGTGCGGTGGAGTTCCAGATCACATGATTGTGAATATGGGCTTTGTCGATATGGGTGCAGACGATATAGGCGTGATTGCCCTTGGTGAAGCGCTTGGCCAGCTCACAGCCCAAACGGTTCGCTTCCTCCGCTGTGATCTCTCCGGGAACAAAGGATTGCCGCAGATGGTAGGCGATCACATCATCCTCGCCGCGCACTCTGCCGGTCTTTTGGGTGTATTGATTTTTGGCGAAAAGGAACTCGGCGTCGGCGATTCTGCTGTCGCACTGCCAGCTTGTAATCAGTCTGCCACCGTCCGTCTTTTGCGGATTTTCGGTGTAGTCGATGATGGCGCTGATGGCCTGCCCCACCGTGCGGCCTTTGCCGGTGTGCAGGGGCATCAGGCGTGTGGTTGCCATGTTGGACACCTCCTTGAAAAGTAAAACGGCCTGCCGTAGCAGACCGTTTGAAATGTGTTAATTTGCAAGAGGTAAAAGCAAACTGATAGTTCGACAAACTGGAATTTTCAAATTAGTCTTTGCAAATAACCTTTGAACCTTCACCATCAATTACAATTCCCTGACGGTTGTTAATTGGGCATAGATTCAAATCCGAAAACTCAGTCATTATTTTCTCGGTAACTTTCTTAAATGGTGCTGTAAGATAATGCGGAAGAACATAGAAATCAATTAAATCAAGCCCTGCATCATCTTCTTGTGAGTAGTCCTCCGGCTTTTCATCCATTTGCTCGATATATTGGATGCTTGGAGCGCATATAAT
>CDZT01055580.1_pt1 | contig 24048 bp, 20 predicted proteins | sample 557531 | NCBI WGS metagenome assembly CDZT01 (sample SAMEA3182066, study PRJEB8094) | gut metagenome | biome: human; feature: gut; material: Stool; isolation source: human stools | place: Canada | collected 2013-03-05
GGCCTACAGGTTCGTAGCCTGTTGCTCTATCCAGCTGAGCTACGAGCGCGTCGTGAGAAGCTATGTATAGAAAACAGCTCACGGAGTCAAGCGTTTAGCAAAAGAATTTTTCAAAAAAGTGAAAGGATGCCGGAAAAGATGCTTCCACCGCCCTGGAAAAGGCGGGCAGTCCTCCTCCCCCGCCGGCCCTGCCCTACGGGCAAAACACAGGGAGCGCCGGTCATTCCTGTTCCGGCCAATAGTGCCTGCGGTCATGCTCCTTGCAGGCGTAAAAATCCCGCTTGGCAAGGTACATCTTTTTGTCCGCTTCGTTGACTGCTCGTCGATATTGCCCCGCTCGGCACGCCAGGAAATACCGCAGGAGATGGAGATATGACTTTCCTCCATGGCCCGGAGCGCATTCTCGACACAGGCATGGAAGGCTTCGCGACCGGATTCGCGGTCGATGACGATGAACTCGTCGCCACCTATGCGGTAGGCCTTTTTGCCAAAGGCCTGGAGGAGGCACTCCGCGGTGCGACGGATGAGGGCATCACCGGCCTGATGTCCCTGGAGGTCATTGATCTTCTTCAGGCCGTTCAGGTCGAAGTAGGCGATGCCCAGGCTGCCGCAATCCTTTCCGGACAGGGAGTCACAGACCTGGTTGTACCTGTTTCTGTTGTACAGCCCGGTGGAAAGATCCTCCACATACATCTGGGCGATGACGTCGTGCTGCTCGGCGATCTGCCTTTTCTGGAGCTCGATCTGCTCCCGGAGATAGCGGCGGGACTCCTCAGCCATTTTTTCAGGAAACCCGCTGTCGCTCGCGTCCATCTCGCTGTAAGGGTTGGAAAGGTGGAGATGACAGCAGCGGGGCCCCTGCGCCGTCCAGCGAAAAACCGTGGTGATGCGCTGGTGAACGCGCAGGCAGATGCCGGAATCCGGAACAGTGGCGACCCAGAGCATGCCCGTACAGATGAACAGGTCCGGCATGGGCCGGATGACGTCATAGTGCTCTTCGCCTATCTCGCAGCGGGGCACCCTGCCTGCGAAGGCCCGGAACGTCCTGATGACGGTCGCCGGATCGACGGCGTACTCATGCTCCCCGGCACCGAACCAGCTGAAGGCATCGTCAAGATGGGAGAGCAGGAGCTCCGTATCGTTCTCGCAGTAGTGCTTATGCAAAAAAAGACGCGTCAGTTCCGCGATCTTCCGTTGCTTCGCATCGTCTGTCAAAGAGGCATGCGGCATCCGTGCACCCCCTTGTCTTCATTGCCGGTAGCGATCCCCCATGCTCGCGGGCCTCATGCGCCGGTCCCGCCATGCCGGGTCTTCTTTCTGAAAGGCGATGACCAATACGGCAGCCGCACCACACGCAGCTGCCCCCACGCGCGCGAAGCAGACCGGTCCGGACGTCCAAACACATCATGGCTGAAGATATGATACTTCGAGCTTTCTGGATGGTACCCCCTTTTGTCCCGCAGCTATAGCCTGCTGCCTCCTTCGGGCCTTCAGGAGCGGCATCCCTGCTAAAAAACAGGTATCCGGCTAGGACCGGGCCGCGTCCTTCCCCTTTTTCCGGCCGCCCGGCTTCAGCTCGCTGACCAGCACCCCTGCCAGGATCATGGCCCCGCCCAGCAGCGCCAGCCCCGGCAGGCGTTCCCCGGCCATGCGGCCGAAGATGCCCGCCCAGACCGGTTCACAGGAATAGATGAGCGTGGCACGGGTGGGCGAGACCTTTTTCTGCGCCCAGTTGATGGAGTACTGGATGCCCGCCGTGGAAACGCCCAGGGCAAAGGCGCTGCCCAGCACCAGCCAGGAAGGCGGCGGCACGCTTTCGCCCACCAGGGGCATGGTGGCAAAACTGAGCAAAGAGGCCATGAGCACCTGCACGATGGTGACGCGCCGGGCATTGACGCTGCGGGCCACCAGACCGATGAGGATGATCTCCATGGCGATGGCCAACGCGCTGATGGCCGTCAGCATCTCGCCCCAGCCAAAGCCCGCGCTGCTGTCATCGGGCCCGGACAGCAGCAGGACGCCGGGAAAGGCCAGCGCGATGCCCACCCAGGCCATCAAATGCGGCGGGCGCTTCATGACCAGCCATTGCAGCAGGGGCACCAGCGGCACATAGAAGGCCGTGATGAAGGCCGATTTGCTGGCCGTGATGGTCTGAAGGCCACAGGTCTGCAGGGCATAGCCGCCAAAGATGCACAGGCCTATGCTCATGCCAGCCCAGACTTCCCGCCAAATGAAGTCCTTGAGCAGCGGCAGGGAGAACAGGATCAGGGCCAGGGCGGCAAAAGCGAAACGCACGCCCACGAAAAAGAAGGGCCCCGTGGCTTCCAGGGCACTGCGGATGATGATGAAGGTGGCGCCCCAGATCATGGTGATCAGGACCAGCGAACCTTCCTCCAGGGGGATGCGCGCCCGCAGACGCGCCAACAAGCCCGACATACGATCTTTCTCGTCCTTGCTCAGGATCAGCGCAGCTGGCTGTCCTTGCTGCCTTTGCGGTTGTACAGATGCACGGCGTGCTGCTCTTTGTCGGCTTCCTGCTGGCATTCCAGGCACAGCCGCACACCGGGCAGGGCCCGCCGCCGGGCTTCGGGGATGGGTTCGCCGCATTCCTCACAAAAAGCACGGCTCTCGCCCCGGGGCAGACAGGCTCTGGCCCGCCGCACCTCGTCAGCGATGGAATCCTGGATCTGATCCTGCACGGCATTGTCGCCCGCCCAGCCTACCGCCATGGTGTACCTCCCCGATATGTTCCGCAGTGATCCTGCCGCGCTCCCGTCTTGCGGCAACGGGGACAGACTATAGTCATGCTCCCCGCTCCAAGGCAAGAAGGCGTTATCCTATGCAGGGGCATCGTATTGACCCCGCCTTCCTTTCTTCTTACACTGGGACATTATTGTGAACACGCCGCCTTTGGGCGGCAATGGCTGGAGGTCACCATGCATATCCGTTTCTGTTGACGCATGCGCCGGACTCCCGTGGGGAGATCTGTGCGTTCAGGCATGTGTGCCGGAAACGGATGGTCCTGGCGGCTCCCAGACAGCGCAAGACCTTTCCGGGCGATGCCTCCGAGGTAGGATGCTGCCCAGCATCGCCCGCCCGCCGCTTTCCCGCACCTTTCCTGGATAATGTGTCCCGATATGCTTTCGGGGCGTGCCGTCGCGGTCCCGGACCGCACGCACGCGCCCGTCCTCTGCCGGTGTTCCCGGTTCGAGGCGACGCGCCCGGCGCGTTTCCCGCTGTTCCCGCAACAGCCCACATTTTCCGTATGAGAGGTCATCATGAAAACCTGCCGTTTCCTGCTGCCCGCCCTGATGGCGGGCCTGATCTTTGCCATGACGTCCCACGCCGCCCCTCTGGACAGCTTCAAGGGCCTTTCCGGCACGCTTGATATCGCCGGCGGCACGGCCCACATCCCGGTCATGAAAGGTGCCGCCAAAAACATCATGACCGCCAATCCCGACATCCGCATCACCGTGGCCGGCGGCGGCTCCGGCGTGGGCGTGCAGCAGGTGGGCGAAGGCCTGGTGCAGATCGGCAATACCGGCCGCGCCCTCAAGGAAAAGGAGATCGCCAAGTACGGCCTGCAGAGCTTCCCCTTTGCCATCGACGGTGTGGCCCTGGTGGTCAACCCCGCCAACAAGGTGCGGACCATCACGGCCCAGCAGGCCCAGGACATCTTTGCCGGCAAGATCACCAACTGGAAGGCCCTGGGCGGCGCTGACGCCCCCATCACGGTCTACACCCGCGAAGACGGCAGCGGCACCCGTGAAGTCTTTGTGGAAAAGGCCCTGAAAAAAGGCCCCATCGTGGCTTCCGCCAATGTGGTGAACTCCAACGGCGCCATGAAGACGGCCATCGGCCAGGACAAGCTGGGCATCGGTTATGTGGGCATCGGCCATGTGGACAAGAGCGTGGCTGCCCTGACCTTCGACAAGATGGTCCCCTCGCAGGAAAACGCCGCCTCCGGCGCCTACACCCTGACCCGCCTGCTGTACATGAACACCAAGGGTGCGCCCTCCGGCCTGACCAAGGCCTTCATCGACTATATCTACTCGCCTGAAGGCAGCGCCATCATCGAAAAGAGCGGCTACATCCCCACCGGCCGCAAGTAATCTGTCACCACACTATGCGGGGCGGCCATGCCGCCCCGCCGGGATCCTGAACATGGCATTTCCTTTTCTGCGGCGCAGCGGGACCCTGCCCCGTCTGTGCGGCCTGCTCGTCATCCTTGCCACGGGCGCCCTGTTCGCCCTGGTGGGCTGCTTTGCCCTGCCGGTGCTCTGGAGCGCCCAGGGCAGCCTGATCTTCTCCTGGGCGTGGCGTCCCCCCGCGGACTTCGGCATCCTGCCCATGCTGGCGGGCTCCCTCATCCTGTCCTTTTCCGCCCTGCTGCTGGCCTGGCCCCTGTCTCTGGGGCTGGCCTGCGCCCTGCAGGATCCCCGCCCGGCGTTCCGGCAAAAATGGCTCACGGGCCTCATCCGCTTCATGACCGCCATCCCCACGGTGGTCTACGGCTTTGCCGCCGTGTTCCTGCTCACGCCTCTGGTCCGGGAAGCCGCCGGACAGGGGTCCGGCCTGTGCTGGCTCTCCGCCGCCTGTGTCCTGGCCCTGCTCATCAGCCCCACCATGGTGCTGGTCATGGACGTGGCCCTGCGCGAACAGATGAGCCGCCTGCTCCTGCCCGCTCTTTCCCTGGGCATGAGCAGGGATACCGTCCTTGCCTGCCTTGCCCTGCCCGCCGTCCGCCGCTGGCTGCTGACCGCCGGCCTGCTGGGCTTCGGCCGGGCCATCGGGGACACCCTCATCCCGCTCATGCTCAGCGGCAATGCGCCCAACGTCCCGCAAAACCTGTTCGCCGGGCTGCGGACCCTGACCGCCCACATGGGGCTGGTCACGGCCACGGACGTGGGCGGCCCGGCCTACAATTCCCTGTTCGTGGCCGGGGGGCTTCTGCTTTGCATCAGTACCGGCGTCAGCCTGGTGTTGCGGCGTCTGGAAAAAAAGCAGGACGTGCTCCTGCCGCCCGTCCCCGCCCTCTGGCGCCGCCATGCTCCCGCGGGCCTGCACCTGCTGGCGCGCGGTGCCGGTCTTTTGTGCAGCGCCTGTGTCCTCGCGCTGCTGGGCTTTTTGCTCTGGCGGGGGCTGCCGGTGCTGGATGCCGCGCTTCTGGTGGGTGACGCGCCGTTCTGGCCCGCCCTGCTGGGACGCTTTCCCATCTGGGATGGCATCTGGCCCGCCTGTCTGGGGACCCTCTGCCTGCTGGGCATCACCATGGCCCTGGTCCTCGTGCCCGGCATCGGCTGCGGCATCTACCTGGCGGAATACGCCCCGCCCCGTATGCAGCGCCTGCTCAACAGCCTGATGGACATCCTGTCCGGCGTCCCGTCCATCGTCATGGGCATCTTCGGCTTCACCCTCATCCTGTTCCTGCATCGTCTGGGCTTTGCCGGGGCCAGCTCCGGCCTGTTGCTGGCCGGAGGCTGCCTGGCCCTGCTGGTCCTGCCCGCGCTGGTGGTGACCACGCGCACCGCCCTGGAGAGCCTGCCCGCCTCCCTGCGCCTGAGCGGGGCCGCCCTGGGCCTGCGCCACGGCCAGGTCGTGCGGCACCTGCTGCTGCCGCAGGCCAGCCGCGGCATCCTGAGCGGCGTCATGCTGGCCCTGGGCCGCTCCGCCGAAGATACGGCCGTCATCCTGCTTACCGGCGTAGTGGCCAACGCGGGGCTCCCCGCCGGTCTGGGCCTGCGTTTCGAAGCCCTGCCCTTTTTCATCTATTACACGGCTGCCCAATACCAGACACCGGAAGAGCTGCAGCGGGGCTTCGGCGCCGCCCTGACCCTGCTGGCCCTTTCCGGCGGCCTGCTCCTGCTGGCCTGGTGGCTGCATGAACGTTTCCGTCGGGAACGGCAGCCGGGCATGACGCCCCTGACGTTTTCGGGAGGACCGCAATGACCCCTCTTGTCCGCATCCATGATCTGTGCCTGCACCTCAACGGCCGCGCCATCCTGCACCATGTGGATCTTGAACTGCCGCGCCACGGCATCAGCGTCCTGCTGGGGCGTTCCGGTTCCGGCAAGACCAGTTTCCTGCGCTGCCTGAACCGCCTGCACGACTGCACCAAGGACAGCCGCATGCAGGGGCAGGTGGAACTTTTACTGGACGGGGAGATGCGGGACATCAGCCGCCTGCGGGGCGAGGAGGCCCTCTCCCGTCTGCGCCGTCAGGTGGGCATGGTCTTCCAGACCCCCAATGTGCTGCCGGCCAGCATCGGACAAAACCTGCTGCTGCCCTTGCAGCTGGCTGCCGGGCTGGATATGGACGAAGCCCGCTCACGGGCCCGGCGCAGTCTGGAAGACGTGGGCCTGTGGCCGGAAGTCCATGACAGGCTGGGCGACCCTGCCGGCTCCCTTTCCGGCGGCCAGCAGCAACGCCTCTGTCTGGCCCGCACGCTGGCCCTGGAGCCGCAGATCCTCTTGCTGGACGAGCCCACGGCATCCCTCGACCCGGCCAGTACCCGCCGCATCGAGGATCTGCTCCTGCAGCTTTCGGAACGTTACGCCATCATCCTCGTCTCGCACGGGATCGCCCAGGCACGCCGTCTGGCGACCCGACTCCTGCTTTTTGAGGACGGCCATGCCCGCGGCCCCTTCCCGCCGGAAGAGCTGGCCCGCATCTTCCCCCATGAGGATGCGGCGGGACAGGCCTGAGACGAGGGGCTCGCAGTCAACACCACGTCCGGCGGGCCGGTGTTTTTCCGCTGGCAGGGCGGCAGGCATCATGCTATCCAGAAAGAAGGAACCCCTGTCCGTGACGGGCAGATCGTCTAACCCCTTGCAAGGATCCGTCATGTCTGCTGCCATCCGCAATCCCCTGCCGCTGTGGGGATTGTACTTTCTGCTGCTTGTGGCCATGTTCGCCACGCCCCTGTCCAACCTGAGTTTCCTGCTCTGGATCATCGCCCCCCTGCTGGCCCTGACGATCCGCAACAGCGCCCGCAAGGAAGGCTTGGAGGACGATGCCCAGCACGCCTCCTGGATCATGGGCTCGGCCGGGCTCTTCCTCCTGCTGGTCTTCCTGCTCATCGGCGGCATGGCCACCGCCAGCTCGACCCTGATCGGAGCGGAGTCCCAGCAGCGCATCAACGAGATCAGCACCGCCATGAGCCGGCAGCAGATGCCCTGGAAGGACGCCTTCGTCCAGCTGCTGGAAGTCCAGGGCGTCAAAGGCATGATCCTGATTTGTGCCGGCGGTCTCCTGCTGAGCGTGCTCTGGCCCCTGCAGCGCATTCTCCAGGGCATGGTGGCCCTGAAGATGCAGGTGGCCCCGCGCCGTATCTCCACCGGCGGCAAGCTGCTGACCCTGCTGCTGGCCGTCCTGCTGGCCGGGGTCTCGTGCCTCGCCGCCCTCGGCGCGACCCTGTAAACAGGCCCCGTCAAAAAACATCCGGGTGCAAAAAGTGCCCTGCCTGCCGGTGCCCCGTGGCACAGGCGGACAGTTCCTGAGCCTCGGCATACCACCAAGGGGGGTGTCGCATGATCCGTCCCCGCTTCCGTCATACCGGCAGGCCTTGCTGCCTGATTCTGCTCTGTTTGCTGCTCCTGCCCTGGCTGGGCGCCTGCGCCCCCCAGTACGGCGTGAGCGTGGATTCCCTGCGCGGCCCCCAGGCCGACAACGCCGGCACCGTCTATGTTCCCCGCCCCGGCGTGGAAGGCATGGCCGAGGACGACCTGCGGTTCCGGGATGTGGCCGCACAGCTGGAGCCCTGCTTCACGGCCCGGGGCTACACCCTGAAACTGGACGGCCAGACGCAGGACAAAAGCGACAACCTGGTCTTCATCAGCTTCGGCATCAGCGAGCCCGACGTGCGCATCTACACCACGGTCAGCTATGTGCCCTACACCTGGGGCCGGGGGCATTTTCGCCATACCCGCTGGGTGCGCGAGGAAGAGACGCGGACCAAGGTCTTTTTCCATGCCGGGCTGCTGCTGGAAGGCTGCACCCGGGCACCGGACGGCGGCCGCGGCAAGAACCTCTGGCGGACAGAGATCCGCTGTACGGGACAGGATGATGACTTCCGCACCCTGCTGCAGGCCATGCTGCCCGTTTTGCAGCAGCACCTGGGCAAGGATACCGGCGGGCGACGCTACTTCGTCGTGACGCTGGATGAGGATGAAGCGCCTGTGGTGGAAGAAAAGGAAGTCACGGCCAACTGAGATGCGGCCGGTCCACCGATATGAAAGAGCCCTGCCGGTATCCGGCAGAGCTCTTCTTCATCAAGGCTGCGTCATGTTTTCTCCTGTCCAGCCGCCGCCCAGGGCCCTGACGAGAGAAACAGCATCCTTGGCCATGGCCGCCCGATGCGAGGCGTATTCCGTCTCGGCGCTCAGGCTGGATGCCTGGGCCGTCAGGACATCCAGATAGTCGCCCTTGCCCCCGCGTATAGATCGCGGGAAAGCCGCAGGGCCTGTCTCTGATGGTCCCGGGCCGCACGCAGGCCGTCTTCCCGGCGTGATTCCTTTTCATAGGCCGACCAGGACGTCTCCACGTCATGCAGGGCCTCCAGGACCGTTTCCCGGTACACAAGAGCGGCCTCTGCCGCGGCTGCCCGGGCCTGATCCACCATGGCCTTGTTCCGGCCGAACGAGAAGATGTTCCAGCTTGCCATGGGCCCCACGCCCAGGCTCTTCATGGCGTCGCTCCAGGAGACGAAGTCCGAGGAAGTGACGGCCCCGCTGCCCACAAGGGAAAAGCTGGGAAAGAGCGCGGCCTGGGCCACCCCGATACGTGCCGTGGCCGCATGGTGCTCGGCTTCGGCCTTGCGGACGTCCGGCCTGCGGCGCAGCAGATCGGAAGGCACGGCCGAAGGCAGACTGCGCAATTCCGGTATGGGCCCGGCGGGGGACAGCCGGGCATCGAACATGCCGGGATTGCGGCCGGCAAGGGCCTCCAGACCGCGGATGGCCGCCACGACCTCCGCTTCCGCCGACGGCACGGACGCCTGCGTGGTCTCCATCTGGGCCCGGGCGGCATGCAGGTCGAGCATGGCCACGGTACCGGCATCGGCACGGGCCTGGATGACGCGTACCGTATCCCGCTGCGCGGCCACGTTCTCCAGCGCGATGCGGAGTTTTTCCTGTGCCAGCCGCAGATCCACATAGCCATTGGCCACTTCCACCGCCAGGGAGGCGCGTGCGTCGGCAAGGCTTATGCCCGCGGCCTCCAGATCGGCCCCGGCAGCTTCCAGGCTGCGCCGCAGCCCGCCGAACACGTCCACGGCCAAGGCCAGCTGCACGGAGGCGTCCAGTTTGGTGGCTGTTCCGTCTCCGGGAGCGGGCAAGCTCGCCCGTCCCTGTGGCATCCGGCAGGAATTCCGCACGGGCCTCCATGCGTGCCGCCCGCGACTGAGCCACCCGCTGCACGGCCTGCCGGACGGAAAGGCTCCCCTCCTGGGCTTCGAGCACCAGGGCCGTCAGCAGCGGATCATGAAAATCCTCCCACCAGGACGGGCGCAGGGGGGCACCCGTACCGGCAAGCGTGCCGGGCAGGAAGTTTTCCGGTACGTCCGCGTCCGCCCGCTTGAAGTCAGGCCCCAGGGTGCAGCCGCCCAGACCGGACAGGCCCACGGCCAGCAGCAGGCACAGGGCCGCGCGACCGCCGCGGAACTTTCTCGAAGCCTTTTCGCGCAGGCGCTGGAAACCGGCATACAGGGCCGGTGTGAACACAATGCCCACACATGTGGCCGCCAGCATGCCGGCAAAGGTCGTGATGCCGATGGCCTGACGGCTGGCGGCACCCGCACCGTCCGCGAACACCAGGGGCAGAACGCCGAAGAGAAAGCTCCAGGCCGTCATCATCACGGCGCGGAAACGCAGGTTCGCTCCCGAGAGGGCCGCCTCCTCGATGCCTTTGCCGCCCTCGCGTTCCTGCTTGGAGAATTCCACCATCAGGATGGCGTTCTTGGCCGCAAGGCCGATGAGCATGACCAGGCCCAGCTGGGCATAGATGCTCATGGATTCCCCGCAGACGGTCAGCCCCAGCAGGGCCCCCAGCACGGCAAAGCTGACGGTCAGCATCACCGGCACGGGGATCGTCCAGCTCTCGTACTGCGCCACCAGGAAAAGATAGGCGAACAGCAGGACCAGCCCCATGAGGAACACGATCTGCCCGGTGTTCTGCTTTTCCTGATAGCTGAGGCCCGTCCATTCGATATGGTAGCCCGCGGGCAGCTTGATGCCCTCGATGGCCGCATACAGGTCGCCGGAGCTGACACCGGGGGCGCTCTGGGCGTTGATCTCCGCCGCGACCATCTTGTTGAAGCGCGTGATCTGGCGCGGCCCCACTTCATACTGGAGCGTGCCCAGAGCGCTCAGGGGCACCATGTCGCCGTTGCTGTTGGGGATGAGCAATTCTTCCACATGGTGCAGCGACGAGCGGGAGTCGGCCCCGGCCTGGAGCTTGACCTCGAAATTGTTGCCGCTCAGGGTGAAGTCGTTGATATAGTAGGACGCCAGCACATCCTGGAGCGTGGAAAACACGGTCCCGGCCTGTACGCCCAGCAGTTCGGCCTTTTCGCGGTCCAGGCGCAGGCGGAGCTGCGGCGTGGCCGCATCATAGGCCGTCATGGCGAACATGGTCTCGGGGCGTGCCGACAGATCACGGGCAAAGGCGTCCGTGACGGTGGCCAGCGCGGAAGCATCGATGTCCCCGATGCCGCAGATGTCGAACGAGGCACCGCCCGTGGCTCCCAGGCCCATGATGGCCGGCGGCGTGAAGGCCACGATGCTGGCGGCGGCGATGTCATGCGTCCGTCCCTGGATCTGTCCCATGATGGCCGAAAGGCGGGTCTGCGGCGTGCTGCGCTCCTCCCAGGGATCCAGCTCCACGATGCACATGGCCGAGTTCTCCCCGCTGCCGCTGAGCATGCTCATGCCCGAGACCTGCATGACGGAACGGATGCCGGGGATGGCCGCCAGACGCTCGCGCACCGTGGCCAGCACCGCATCGGTACGTTCCTGGACAGCATCGCCGGGCAATTCCACATTGCAGAAGATGACGCCCTTGTCTTCCATGGGCAGGAACGACGGCGGGATATGCCCATACAAGAGCCATACGCCGAGGAAGCTCCCGCCCAGTATGCCCAGCGTCAGTCCGCCGCGCCGCACAAGGCGCCCCGTCATGCCCAGGTAGCGGCCGCGCAGGGCGTCCAGGAACCTGTTGACGGGCAGGAAGATGGGGGCACACTGCCCGCCCGACCTGCGCAGGACCAGGGCGCACAGAGCCGGGCTGAGCGTCAGCGCCACCACGGTGGAAAGGCAAAGGGCCACGCACATGCTCACCGCGAACTGGCGGTAGATGGCCCCCACCATGCCGCCGTAAAAGGCCAGAGGCGCATAGCAGGCCACCGTGACCAGGGTCGTGGCGATGACGGCCCCGGTGATCTGCCGCATGCTTTTTATGGCTGCCTCACGGGCGGGCAGGCCTTCGCGTTCCATGATGCCCTGCGTGTTCTCCACCACCACGATGGCATCGTCCACCAGGGAACCGATGACGAGGATCAGGCCGAACATGGTCAGGGTGTTGATGCTGTATCCCAGGGCGTACATGACGCTGAAGGTCCCCACCAGCGACACGGGGATGGCCACCGCCGGGATGAGCGTGGCCCGCCAGTCCTGGATGAACAGCCACGTCACCAGAACGACCAGGATCAGGGCCACCACCAGGGTGGAGACCATCTCCCGCATGGAGGCGACGATGAACTTGGTCGGGTCATAGGCGATGGAATAGCTCACACCGGGCGGGAAGCGCTGCTCCCAGGTGGCCAGCTCGGCCTTGATGCGGTTCATGGTCGCCAGCGCATTGGCATCAGGGCTCCGGTACAGGGACAGGCCCACGCTTTCCTTGCCGTTGAAGGTGGAACGTCCTGAATAGCTGCTGGAGCCCAGCTCCACGGTGGCCACGTCCCGCAGGCGTACTATCCGGTCGCTGTCGGCATCGGAGCGGACCACGATCTCGCCGAATTCTTCCGCCGTCTTGAGGCGCCCCTGCACATTGAGCTTGTAGGAAACGTAACGGTTGCTGCCTTCGGCCCCCAGCGTGCCCGCGGCCGCCTGCACGTTCTGCGCCTCCACGGCGCTCCTGATCTCGCTGGACGAGATGCCGAGCCCGGACATGCGCAAGGGGTCCATCCAGATGCGCATGGCGTATTCCTGCTGCGACATCATGTCCGACGAGGAGAGTCCCTCCAGACAGGCCAGGGCATCCTTGACGTTGTTGTTCATATAGTTGACCAGCTCGTTCAGGCTCAGGGAGGTGCCGTCGGTCTGGAAGGCCAGCATGGCCAGGATATCGTTGCCGCGCTTCTCCACCGTGATGCCGACCTTGGTCACCTCGCTGGGCAGCTGGGCCTCCGCCCGTTTGACGGCATTTTGCAGGTTGACGAGGGCGATGTCGGAATCCGTGCCGGAGCGGAAGGTCACGGAGCAGGAATAGGAGCCGGAATTGCTGCTGGTGGAAGAAAAGTACAGCAGGTCCTCCACGCCGTTGATCTCGTTCTCCAAAGGCATGGCCACGGTCTGGGCCACCACGTCGGCACTGGCCCCGGAATAGGTCGCCGAAACGAAGAGCGTGGGGGGCGCGATCTCTGGATATTCCGCCACCGGCAGGTTGGCCAGAGAGATGCCGCCGGCCAGCAGCAGGATCAGGCTCACCACAGCGGCAAGGCGGGGACGTTCGATGAAGATGCGCGAAAACATGCTAGTCCCGCACTCCGGCATCCGCGCCCTTGCGGGCATAGTCCACCTTCATCCCGTCAGCCACCTTGTGCGTGCCGTCCGTGACGACCCGCTCATGGGCGGTCAGCCCCGAGCGGACCGTCTGGGATTCACCCACCAGATTCCCCAGCGTCACGCGGCGCAGGCTCACCCGGTCGTCCTCCTGCACCACATAGACGAACGCTCCCTGCGCGTCATGCTGCACGGCCGACGGGGGCACGGCAGGCACAAGGCTGTCCGTCTGCCGGTACAGGGTCACCACCACCGTGCTCTCAGGCACGAGACGGCTCTGGGGATTGGCCAGCTCGGCGTAGACCTGGATCGTGTCCGTCCTGCCCTCCGCCGTGTTGTCCACGATGGTCACCCGGCCGTCGGTCCCGTAGTCCGTACCGTCGGCAAGCCGGACCCGCACACGCCCCAGCGAGCGCAGTTCCTCTTCGGAACCGAAGACAGCCTGCATGTCGCGTACGCTCAGGCCAAAGCGCACACGCACAGGATCCGTCCTGACCAGCGTCACCAGCGTGCCGGACGAGGTGGTCACATAATTCCCGGCCGTGAAGGCCGTGACCCCGATACGCCCGGCCATGGGCGCCACTATCCGGGTGTTGCACAGGTCATCCTGGGCCGTCACAAGGTCGGCCTCCGCCGCCAGCAGTTCACCATAGGCCACCTGCTCCGTCCGTTCGGCGCTTTCCAGCACATCACGGCTGACGGCCTGCTTTTTGAACAGGCTGCGATTGCGGGCCAGGTCGGCCCGGGCATAGGCGTGCTCCGCCTTGTACTGCACGACCTTGCCCCGGGCATTCTTCACCGCGGCCTCGTAGCGCACCGGATCGATGCGGTAGAGCATCTGGCCGGCCTGGACCGTATCGCCATCGCGAAAACCCACTTCCAGGATCTCGCCCGCTACTCGCGGCACCAGCGATACCGTGGCAGGCGAGACCACCCGACCGGTATAGCGGCGGCTCTGGGTGTCCTGTACGGCAAGGACTTCCCCCACTTCCACCACAGGCGCCGGTACCGGCATGCCCGGCCCCGGCATGGCCGCCCGGACAAAGGGGACGGCACACAGGAACAGCAGCAGGGACAACAGGAGGGATCTTCTCATTTGCCCGCTCCCTGCGCCTGCGCTGCCCGCAGTTTTTTGCCTTCCTCCAGGGCGATGGCAAGGACACGCTCGAAGGTCGCCCTGTCTTCCGCCGACACATCACGCAGCAGATGGTCCAGGATGCCGTTGATCTTGTCGTGATGATAGCGGTAGCACTCCATGCCTTTGTCCGTCATACGGATGGAGACCGCCCGCCGGTCCTTTTCCGATGGTTCCCGCACCACCAGCCCCTCCAGGACCAGTCCCTGCACCGTCTGCGAGATACAGCCCGGCGAAAGGTAGAGCAACTGGGCCAGCTCCTTGACCATGAGCCCTCTGGGGGCACAGCCCACCAGGGCCTCGATGATCCGCCCCGGTGCCGTGGGCAGTGTGCCTTCCGGCATATCCGGCCCCTGGGTGGGGTGTTTTCCCAAAGAGAGCAGGATCTCCGAAAGATCCGGTATCTGCGTCCATTCCATGTGAGCCCTCTTAATTATTTATTTAAAAAATAGTTTAGTTACTAAACTATTTCTTTATGTCTCCCACCTCTCCTTGTCAACCGCTCCGCACGCAAAGCCCTCCCGGAAGGGCCCGAAACGCCAGCAGGGAGGCCTGCCCGTACGGCAAAGCCTCCCTGCTGTCTTGGTCCCCTGCGGACCGGTCTGGACGACCGTATGGTCTATTCCGGCAGGCTTCCTGCCAGATCCTTGATCCAGCGGATGGTCTGACGGCTCATCTTTCGATGCATGTCCTCATCATTGCTCACATGCAGGGCCCGGGCCAGGCAACCGGCCACACAGACGGGCTCCAGCCCGGCCTTGCGCCGGTCATGGCACAGATCACACTTGCAGGCCTTGCCAGTAACGGCATCCAGATGGGGCACATGGTAGGGACAGGCCGTCACGCAGGCACCGCAGCCCGTACAACGGTCGGCATCGATATGGACGATGTTTTCCTCATCCAGCCACATGGCATCATGCGTACAGGCTCGAAGACAGGCGGGCCGCGCACAGTGCACACAGGTCACGAAGCCCATGGGCAGGCTGACCTTGCCCTCTTTCAGAGCGGGCGTGCCGCCCAGCTGCCGGCACAGGGGCAGGGAGATCCCGTGCCACTGACGGCAGTGGATCTCGCAGGCCTTGCAATTGACACAGCGTTTTTCGTCAAAAACGATGCAGGTGGAACTGCTCATCAGTTTTCCTCCCGGGCATGATCATTGCGGACGGGGCGCAGGGTCACAAAGTGCTCCTGCAGGGCAAGGCCGTGGACCATGGCATCTTCCTTGTCCAGTCCGCCATGCATGAACTCCTGGTCTGCCAGTCCCTTGCCGCGGGCCCTGCTCTCCACCGGCAGGCGATGCCCGAAACCATGCAGCATGAACACGGCATCGGGATGCATGCCGGGGATGACACGCACCCGGATCTCGCCACCCTTGCCGTCAGCTCTTTCCATACGGACAGCATCTCCATCCTCCACGCCCAGCTCGCGGGCCCGTTCAGGGGCGATCCAGGCACGGTTTTCCGGCAGGCTGTCGTACAGCAAGGGATTGTTCTGGGTGTGCGAATGGGTGTGGCGTGCATTGCGTCCCACGATCAGGCGGAACTGCCCCTTTCCCGGCCGGGGCACGTCCTGCCAGGGCATGAGCGAAGGCAGACCGGCTTCCCGCCAGGGACCGAAAAGGACTTCTATCTTGCCGGAAGGCGTCGCGAAACGGGGGCCCAGATCGATGGGGGCATCTGCGAGAGAGACGGAACCGTGCCGGAAATCCTCCACGGAGACACCAGTCCCTTCCAGCTGGAAGCGCCAGACATCTTCCAGCGTCTCGCAGGCCAGGTCCTCCAGCCCCAGACGGCGGGCCAGCTGTCCCAGGATCCACCAGTCCGGCCGGGTATCGAAACGGACATCCGCAGCCGGGCTGCGCATGATGAAGGCAGGCTTGCTGCCGCTCTTGACCTGGAGCAGGGATCCCCGCTCCACAAAGGACGGCATGGGCAGCACCACATCGCTGAACCAGGCCGTATCCGACCAGGAAAAGGTCAGCGAGACCATCAGCTCCAGACCGGCCAGCTGGGCCTTCTGCCGTTCAGGATCCGGCATGGCGGACAGAGGGTCGTGCTTGAGGGTGAAGTAGGCCTTGACGGGATACGGATCCCCGCTTTCCACGGCCCGGAAGGCCTTGTGCAGCAGGCTGGTGCCGGGAGCAAAGGCCGGTTCGGCCCAGCCGACGCCGTCCGCCCGCTTTTCCCCGGGGGCGGCATACAGCGAGGTGAAGGAGCGCAGGCCCTTGCGGCCGGCATCCTTGGGACCCGCCGCCAGCAGCAGGCCGCCCTTACTGCCGAAAGCGCCCAGCAACGCGTCGATGAGGTAGGCCGTACGGCAGACCATGAACGACTGGGGATAGCGTGTGCTCATCCAGCCGCCATGCCAGATGACCTGCGGCGCCGCAGCGGCCAGGGAACGCGCCAGCTCTGCGATGACATCTGCCGGGATGTCGCACTGGCTTTCGGCCCATTGCGGCGAATAGGGGCGCACAAAGTCCGCCAGCGCTTCGAAATCCTGGACATAACGCTCCACATACGCGGCATCGTAGAGTTTTTCTTCGATCAGGACATGCAGCACTGCCAGGTTGAGAGCCAGATCCGTGCCGGGACGGATGCAGAGGTTCTGCTGTGCCTTGAGCCCCGTCACCGTGGGACGAACGTCCACACAGGTCAGGCGACAGCCCTTGTCCAGCGCGTCCAGCACCTGATTGAGCTCCCCGACCTTGAGAGATTCCAGAAAATTCCGGCCCTGCACGACGATATGGCGGCAGTTCTTGAAATCATAGATCCATTTGCCGCGCCCGTGACCGGTCAGGGAGTAGGAGGCCTGGTTGACGTTATGGGCACAGGCGTCATCATGAGTGCAGTAATTGGGCGAGCCCAGACCGCGCATCAGGGCCTTGCTCATGTCGGAGAACGGCCCGGGCCGCTCGGACCAGAGCACACTGCGCGGCCCGTAAGTGGCCATGATCGTTTTCAATCGTTCCGCCACATAATCCAGGGCCTCGTCCCAACTCACGGAACGCCACAGTCCTGCGCCGCGCTCTCCGGCACGGATCAACGGCCCCTGCGGACGTTCATCATCAGCATACAGAGCCAGGGACGCGGCGCCCCGGGGGCACAGGGCCGCCCCGGAAGCACTGTGGCTGTTGCCGCATATCCAGCGCGGCACGCCGTTCTCACAATGGATCTCCACAGGGCAGCGTGTATTGCACATGCCGCACAAGGAGTAGACGATGGATGACGCCATATATGGACTCCTGCCCGCATGGCGGGCGCGTATTAGTCGATGATCGCCCCTTGTCCGTCCTGCCCGACGGGACATACCAGACGTCCCAGCAGCAGGCGCAAGGGGATGTAGGCCAGCACGAACCAGAAGACGAAGCCCGGCTCAGGCCCCAGCAGGGGCAAAGAAAATGGAAGGGAGGGGCTGACCGTACCGAAACGGGCCTGCATCCAGGCCAGAGCCAGAGGGACAGGCCATAACGACGCTACCCACAGGGCTCCGTTGAGGGAAAAATAATAGCCAAAGGCCTCATGCCCCTGGCGATTGACTGCCTTGTAAGCATCCTTGCCGCTCTCGCGCAACGCTCGCTCACTCAGCTTGTGGTAATGCCGCATCTCGGTGCGCAGTTCCTTGAGACGGGCCGCATGCATGCGCTGCCCGAGCCGCAAGGTCAGCAGGCCCAGCACCACGGCCTGGGCTGCCAGTACGCATGTCCCCACTATATAGCCCCATTCCGGCAGCTCCGGGAACCAGCGGTACGGAGCGATGCACCAGGGATCTATCCACAACAAAAAACTTTTCATGCCGCGCAAAAACAGGGCAGGGAAAGCCCCTGCCCTCCGGTAGTTACCCGAAAATACGGTAATTGAAGAAGCCGCGCAAGACGTAATCCGTACCCACATACAGGGCAAGGACGATGAAAAGGCGCTTCAGCCAGATGTCCGAGAAAAAGCGGGACGTGTAAGGCCCGATGAGCGAGCCCACGGCGATGCCCACCAGTTCCAGCCCCACCAGGGACCAGTCCACAGTCACGCCATGCAGCAGCAGGGTCGTGATACCGGTGATCATGCTCACCAGCACGGCCAGAGCGGACGTTCCTGCGGCCAGATACATGGGCAGCTGGGTGATGCTGGTCAGGAAAGGTACCAGCAGGAAACCGCCACCCACACCCAGGAAGGCGGCAATGGAAGAGATGACGATACCGCCCACGAACGGCAGCACAGGATTGAAGGAGAACTCCACGCCGCAGAAGGTGAAGACGCAGCGTCCCAGACTGAAGCTGCGCAGACGGACACCGGTCTCCGCGACCTCACCGGGATTCTTGTTTTTCACCGACGCTTCGAAAGCTTTGGCAGCTTCTTTGGCCTTGGCCTTGGAACGCTGCCCGGCGGGAGAGGTCTCCCACATCAGATAGCAGCCCAGCAGCAGGACAAAGAGACCAAAATAACCCTGATACGAGGAAAAATTCAGTTTACCGGCCGTCAGCTTGACTGCCATGAAAGCGCCCACGATGGACCCCAGACCCAGAGCGATCCCCAGCGGCAGCACGATACGCTTCAGACGATAGTAGCTGAAGGTGCTCAGGGCCGCGGAAAGCCCGGCCAGCATCTGGTTGGACGCCCGCACAGAGTCGGTGATGGATTTGTTGAGGGGCGTCTGCCCAAAGGATTTGGCATAGGCGCCCAGGCCATGCACACTCATGTGGCCCACACCGGCCATGACGCCGCCAAAAGCTCCTACCGTGGAGAAGATCCAGCCCACCCACAGGGCCCAGCCGAAGGCCAGCAGCATGTTGGTCTGCGGCCCGCCGGGAATCCCCAGATAGCCGGAGGCCGCCTGCATGTCGATGGACTGCGGCGCCGTTTCAAGTTGTTTGGCGATGGCATTGGCAAGCGGGCTCGTTTCTGCCGCTGCGGCAATACCGGCATAGAGAGCGATACACAGGACGCTCAGAACGATTCCCATTGCACTTTTTTTCATGGAGCCTCCATATCAAATATAATGATTGGCATTACCGATAACATCAAGTGCATTTTTAGGCAAGCATCTTCTGAACAAAATGCATCCTCTTTTTTCGGGAATGCCGGACCTGAATGGGGCGATGTGAAAGGAGAAAGGCACTGACCGGAAAAGCGACATGCTCCGGCCATGGTGACAGAGAAAGAATGTCTCTGCTCCTGGGGGCTGCCGGACAATCAGCAGAAAAAAGAGAGGCGATTGCGGAAGACACAGGGTCCTAGGCAGGCAAACGCTGGGGGACCATTGCCCGCAAGACTGTGCAAAGCCGGGCCCGGACGTGCCGGGAACGTGTGCTATGCTTTGAGGTCTCCGTGCTGGGCTAGTCTGCGCAAGCGCTCCCTGTCCAGCACCTGTAGTTCCCGCTTAGTGAATCTGCCGATGATCCCTTCTTCTCGCAAACGGCGGATCAACCGGGCCACTGTAGTCTGATGCAGGCCCATCATGGCAGCCACATCGCTCTGGCTCATGCACAAATCAGGCTGATGCGGATTGCTCAGTTGCAGGAGCAGATCACAAAGGCGGCACATGGATGTGGTGCTGTGTGTGCGCGCCAGATGAAAAAAGAAGATGCTGGCCTTTCTGGCGATGGAGCGCATGAGGTTGATGGCCAGATGCGGATGGCTGGCAAGGAATGCCTCATCTTCCAGTAATGAGGCGTCGAAACGCCAGATCTCCGCAGCATCGAGGCAGCAAAAAAAGACTGTATACCAAGAGGTTCCGGCTAATGCCGGAGTCTCGTTGAACAGGCAGCCCTCCCCCAGGATAAGCTTGCCGTATTCCTCCCCGTCTTCATTGAGATAGCTCAGGCGTACGCGCCCGGAAGCGATGTAGTAGAAGCCCTGCAAACAACTGCCGAGGGTCTTGTGTCCTTTGGGATAGCTGCTGCGTACAGCCAGATGCAGCACCTCTCCCCAAGGCGCATTGATGCCTTCCAGGCAGATCTCCGTACTTCTGGAAGTATGCGATTCGGTCCCCTTCGACATAGCCAATCCTTATATTTTTTTGAATAACACACAGTATTTGTTTCAGAATACCATGTGGAAAGGGATAGCTCAAGCCTGTTGCTCCAACTTATTTCCAATTTATAGCAGATGCTAAAGAAAAATTTCTCAATCTCCTTACTATGGCAAATACCTCCCGGGGAGAGAACGCCGGCAACGCCTTTTTCCCACTCACCGATAGAAGGAGGAGACCATGCTTCGAATCACACATCTCAAGTGGTTGCTCAGTCTGCTCATTCCTGCAGGCGCATATTTTGCCGTGCAGACTGCCGTGCAGGCAGACCCCTCGCTCAATCCGCATCTGCCCATGTTTTTTGCCATCACGCTCTGGGCCATCACGGTGTGGGCTACGGATATCCTGCCGGCCGTGCCATCTGCAGCTGCCATGACCTTTTTATATCTGCTGTGCAACGTGGCACCGGCGCCGGTGATTTTTGGCGCATGGGGAGCATTTTTGCCCTGGATCTGCTTTGGTGCGCTGATCCTTAGCGAGGCTCTGGAGCTTGACCCCAAGTCGCGCATATCTTCAGCCATTATTATGGCAGGATTCTGTTCAGCCACCTCACCGGGCTATGGTTTCCTCACCGGTACGGAAATGTCGCTCATCGCCATGGATCAGATCAAAAGCATCATCACTATCCCGACCTGGGGCGAATACGCCCTGGCCAACCTGCCCTTCATCATTCTGTACTGTTGTTTCTCCATCTTCATGTGCGTCAAAATTATTCCCGGCAAGGAACACATCCCCCATGAAGATCATCTCAAGGAAGTGGTTGCCGAACGTCTTCGGGACATGGGCCCCATGACGACACAGGAGTGGAAGCTCCTGATCCTCATGATCTGCGCCATCACCGGCCTGCTGACCAGCAAATGGCATGGTCTGAACGGCTATTTCCTCTATGCGCTCATCGCCATCTGCTGCTACCTGCCCTGGATCGGCCTTGCCAGCTTTGAAAACGTACGAAAGCTAAATGTGGGCTTCCTGGTCTTCATCGTGGCCTGCCTGGGCATGGGATCCGTTGCTGTCCATCTCGGCGCGGCCAAGTGGTTCGCCTCACTGGTGGTACCGCTCATCGACGGCCTGTCCCCGATCTGGCTGGTACTCAGCTCCTATCTCTCTGCTGTGGCAGTCAATTTCATGCTGACCCCGCTGGCCGCCGTCTCTGCCCTGTCCCTGCCCTGGGCCGAGATAGCGCAGCATGTGAACATGAATCCCCTGCCCATGCTCTACTCCTTCCTCTATGGACTGGATCAATACATCTTCCCCTACGAATACGCCCTGTACATGTATATCTTCAGTACTGGCTATATTACACCTAAGCATATGTTCAAGGGACTTGGACTGCGTATACTCTTTGTGGCCGTCATCCTCATGCTGCTGCAAGTCCCTTACTGGAAACTGATCGGCCTGATGTAAGCAGATCAACACCGGAGGAATTCCCATGAGCAAAAAACAAGTGAAGAATATCATCTTTATCATGCTGGACACACTGCAGCACAACTATCTGGGGTGCTACGGCAATACCAAGGTCAAGACTCCTAATCTCGACCGCTTTGCCCGCAACGGCATCCTTTTTGAGAATGCCTACAGCGAAGGTCTGCCCACAGTGCCTGTGCGCCGGGCCATCATGACCGGGCGCTACACCTTGCCTTTCGGCGGCTGGCAGCCCCTGTCCCCGGACGATACCACCATCAGTGACATCCTGTGGGGACGCAATGTCCAGACAGCCCTGGTCTATGATACTCCGCCCATGCGTCTGCCCAAGTACGGCTACTCGCGCGGCTTCGACTATGTGAAGTTCTGCCCCGGCCATGAGCTTGATCATACCGTCTATAAGGATGTGCCCCCCGATCCTGGTATGCGCCCCATCGACTACACCTCGCACAGCATGGTGTACAATGAAAAAGGTGAGCTCATCGACGATGCCAGTTCGGCCCTCCTCGATGAAATCGACTGTTTCCTGCGCTTCCGGCAGTCCTGGCGCTCCGAGGACGACAACTACGTGAGTGTGGTGGCCCGCGAAGCTGATCGCTGGCTGCGGGATATCCGCATCAAGACGCGCCCCTTCCTGCTCTGGGTCGACTCCTTCGATCCGCATGAACCCTGGGATCCTCCGTCAGTCTGGGAAAAAAAACCTTGCCCCTACAACCCCGAATGGAAGGGCAACCCCATCCTGCTGGCGCCCTGGACTCCAGTAGAAGGGCGCATCACTGATGAAGAATGCGAGCATGTACGCGCCCTGTATGCTGAAAATATCGAACTTGTAGACCGCCGCATCGGTATGCTGCTGGACTCCATCCGCGATCAGGGGTTGTGGGATGAGACCATGATCATCATCACTTCGGACCATGGTCAGCCCATGGGCAAGGGCGAACATGGCCACGGCATCATGCGCAAATGCCGTCCCTGGCCCTACGAAGAACTGGTGCATGTCCCCCTGCTCATGCACATCCCCGGCATGGAAGGCGGCAAGCGCATCAAGAGCTTTGTGCAGAACGTGGACCTTGCTCCCACCATGCTGGATGCCCTGGACCTGTTCGGTGAAGGCATGGACAGCGGTTACGGCTTTCCGGTCTTCGGCACCGAAGACATGCAGGGCCAGAGCCTGCTGCCCCTCATTCGCGGTGAAGTGGACAAAATCCGCGATTTTGTCATTGCCGGATACTATGGCATGTCTTGGTCTATCATCACGGAAGATTACAGTTATATCCACTGGATCCTCAAGGATGCCAGCCATCTGGATTACACCAGTACGGAAAATCCCGGCAAGGAGACCATGGAGAACGAAGCCATGTGGTCTTGCACGGCCGGCGCCAAACAGGAAGTGCCCGACAGTGACGAACTCTACGATCGCCGTACCGACCGCTTCCAGCTGAACAACATCATCAATGAACAGCCCGAAAAGGCTACTGAGCTGCTGCGTATGCTCAAACTGCATATCGGCGAACTCAAGACCATGTAGGCAGTATGGATCAGGAGGTATCCCATGTTTACTCCCATTGACGACGCAAACTACGAAGCGACCCTGCAGGGGTGCGAGGCTGGTGTGGCACTCTTTTATAAAAAGCTCTGTCCCCACTGCAAAAACATGGAAAAGGTGCTGGAAAAGTTTGCGTCCCTGGCAGCGGGTGTCAGCCTTTTCAGCATGGATATCGAGGAAAACCCCGCCGCTGCGCAGGTCTTTGATGCACAGCGGGCCCCTACCATCTTGGTAATCAAAAACGGCAAGGTGAGCGGGAAAAAAGCCGGACTCATGAATCCCAAGGAAATGCTCGCCTTCTATAAGGCTAACTGACGGGTACGCGGGACAGGGCATCCCCTCCTGTCCCGCACATGACACGGAGAGCCATCGTGAAAAAAAAACTTTCTTTCGATCTGCTGATCATCGGCGGTGGTCCGGCAGGCATGACAGCCGCCATTTATGCCGCACGAGCCAATCTCAAGACCATACTGCTGGAAAGCAACATTACAGGTGGCCTGGTCAACTCCACATATACGGTAGAGAATTTTCCCGGGCGCCCCGGCATCCACGGCATGGAACTGATGGAGACCATGCGCGCCCATGTGGACAGCCTGAATATACCTGTCGAAGAAGTCTGCGAAATAGAGCATCTGGTACTGGACGGGATGGAAAAACGTGCGGAAACAGCGGATGCCGTGTACACGGCAAAGGCTATCATCCTGGCCACGGGGCGTCATCCCATCGCCCTGGAAACACCTACAGAGGCCGGTGATGTACATTTTTGTGCGATCTGTGACGGCGCGCCCTATGCAGGCAAACACGTCCTCGTTGTGGGCGGGGGCAACAGCGCCTTTGATGAGGGCCTGTACCTCCTGGGCCTTGGTGTGAAGCACATCACCCTCGTGGAATGCACGGATCGCTTCTATGCCGCTCAAGCCACTCAGGAAGCTCTGCTGGGCAGCGGCAAAGTGACAGCGCTTACAGAGGCACGCGTGGATGACCTTATCGTCCGCGACGGACATCTGACGGGAGCGCTGCTGGATCACAAGGGCGAACAGCTCACTGTGGATGTGGAAGGCATTTTTGTTTGGCTCTTGACTAGCTGAGAGGATTTTCTCTGAGCAGTTTTAGCACCAGAAGGTAAATGTCCTCTTGTCTATGAT
>CDZT01063792.1_pt1 | contig 23956 bp, 27 predicted proteins | sample 557531 | NCBI WGS metagenome assembly CDZT01 (sample SAMEA3182066, study PRJEB8094) | gut metagenome | biome: human; feature: gut; material: Stool; isolation source: human stools | place: Canada | collected 2013-03-05
GTCCCCGGCCTATGAGTATCGTGAAAACCGCAAAACTGATACCGTCCTCGGCTACCGCTATACCGTCGCTATGCCGGAAAAGGGCCTGGACAAAATCAATGTGCGGATTGACGGGGATAAACGCATGGACGCCCCGGACGGCTATGCGGAGGTGCGCTTTGACGGCCTGGAGGTATTCATCTATTGGAGCCAGGGGCAGCCCCAGGTGGGGGCCAGGGCCACGGGTATCCATTTGGTGAACCCTAAGACCTGATGCGCTGGCGGCGCTGGGGAGGCCAGCCGGGGAAAAGACAATTCCCCTCAAGGGAAGTGTCCCCCGGCGGCAGCGCCAGCGCCGCCTTTCCCATAAGGGGGCAGTATTACCCCTTATGGGAAACATGTAGCATGTAGCAAAACAAGGAGGCTGACTATGGGAAACAATTCCCAATCCCGCAAGTGGTCACTGGTCATTAACAACCCGTTGGAGGCCGGATTAGACCACACCGCTATCTCCGAAAAGCTGCACCTGTTTTCGCCCGACTATTACTGCATGGCCGACGAGATAGCGACAACGGGGACATATCACACGCATGTTTTCTTCTACGCTCCATCGCCGTCACGCTTTTCTACCGTCAAAAAGCGTTTCCCCATAGCCCATATTGAAAAGGCATACGGGTCGGTGCAGGAAAACCGCTCTTATCTGCGGAAGGATGGCCGATGGGCGGATACGGACAAGGCGGAAACCTCGGTGCCTGGGACTTTCGAGGAATGGGGCGAGGCCCCGCCGGAGCGAGCGGAGAAACACCCGGAGATGTTCCGACTCGTCCAGAATATCCGGGACGGCATGACCACCACGGAAATCATTGACGATAACCCGGCTATGGCCTTTCGTGTCCGTGACATTGACCTGCTCCGGCAGACTTTGACGGCGGAGAAGTACGCCGTGGAAAACAGGCCCCTGGAAGTATCCTACCTCTACGGGGCCAGCGGGGCGGGCAAGACAAGGAGCATTTACGAGGCCCACGACCCCCGGAGCATTTACCGGGTGACAAACTACCGGGCGGCAAAAGGCATTTCCTTTGACGGCTACCACGGGCAGGAGGTGCTTGTGTTCGAGGAGTTCAGCGGGCAAGTCCCCATTGAAGATATGCTGAACTATCTGGACATTTACCCCCTGTCCCTCCCCGCCCGGTACAATGACAAAACGGCCTGTTATACCACGGTCTATATCACCTCTAACCTTCCGCTGGAAAAGCAGTACCGGGGCGAACAGTGGGACAGGCCGGAAACCTGGCGGGCGTTCCTCCGCCGTATCCATAACATCATTGAGTTTTTACCGGACGGAACCACCGTCCAGAAGAAGAAAGGGGGCTGGCCCTGTGACCAGAAACGATAAAGACACCATCACCAGGCGGACGGAAAACCGCCATCTGCTTCGGCGCATGAAAGCGGGGCTTATGGCGGCCAGGGACACACCCCACAAGGGGCTGCTGCTCACGGCGTACCTTGCGGGCGCTGTGCTGGTCTGGCTGTTCCGGGGACACCTGTTCGGCCTGGACGCCTACGGTATGTTTTCCCCCGTCCTGAACGCCGTTATAGACCTGTTAGTGCCTCTCTACGCCGTGGGCGGCCTCCTGGCCGTCCTGGTACTCCTGGGAACACCCTGGGGCGGCAGGGAGGCAAAGGAGGGCTTGCAGAAGGTGGGCCTTGTCAACCACGCCGGAGAGGCCCCTATCCTCCTGTGCAAGCAGCGGGACAAGGACACGCCCCGGCTGACGCTCTGGGAGTTTGACCCCTGTGGCATACCTCTGGGGGAGTGGGAGGACAAGCGGGCCAGGATTGAAACGGCCCTGAATATCACCATAGCGAAAATGACATGGGCGGAGGGGCGGAAAATCATCTGTGTCTATGCCGTCCCCGCCGAGAGCGATTTTCCGGCCTTGCTCCCCTGGAAAGACAAATATCTGTCCCCGGACAGCTTTGTGTTGGTGCTGGGGGAAAGCCTGACGGGGCCTGTGACGGTGAACCTCGCCAACATCCCCCATATCCTGCTGGGCGGCTCCACGGGCAGCGGAAAGAGCGTACTGCTGAAGCTGCTGCTTATGCAGGCGGTGGAAAAGGGGGCGGAGGTCTACATAGCGGACTTCAAGGGCGGCGTAGACTTCCCCAGGGTTTGGCGGCAGAAATGCCACATGTGTTTCCGGGAGGATGAATTGCTCCATACCTTAGACCAACTCACGGCGGTTTTGGAGTGCCGCAAAAAGCGGCTGGAAGAAACGGAGTGCAAAGACCTGGACACCTACAACGAGGCCACGGGGGAGGGACTTCCCCGGCTGGTGTTCGCCTGTGACGAGGTGGCGGAGATGTTGGACAAGACCGGAGCTGATAACGAACGGAAGAAGCTGCTGGCACAAATTGAAAACAAGCTGTCCACCATTGCGCGGCAGGGACGGGCATTTGGTATTCATCTCATTCTTGCCACGCAGAGGCCGGATGCGACCATCATCCCCGGCCAGATACGCAACAACATGGATTTCCGTGTTTGCGGCAGAGCGGATAGTGTGCTTTCTCAAATCATTCTCGACAACACCAGCGCCGCCGAGCAGATACCAAAAGACGCACGGGGCCGTTTCATAACGGGAGATGGAACAGTATTCCAAGGCTATCTGTTTGACGAGGAACGGTTCTAACGGGGTGATTCCATGCCACGCAAGAAGAAACCCAACGACTATGGAACCGGGATACCCTACCATGAGGTAGAGGCTCTGGCCCGCATCCTGCTCCCGGAGATACAGGCGTTTTTTGAGAGTGAGGAGGGGCAGCGGGAATACGCCGAGTGGAAAGCAAGGCACCAGGCCGAACAAGAGAACAAGACATAACAAAGGCGGGAACATCTATAACGATGCTCCCGCCCTTGCAGTTCTTACTGTAATATGCTAACATAATAATAAAGTACGGAACTTTTTCCCGCTTTTTTCGTCTATATAAGTAAACGCAAAGTAAGGAGGGATATCCGTGAAAAAGTATACTGCTTTGTTTGCCGCCTTAACGCTTGTTTTAGCATTAGCGGGATGCGGTGCGGAAACACAAACACCAATGCCAGGCCAAAGCGAACAAGAGGAATTCACCCAAAACAGTACAGAGAACGTAAACGAGACAGACGGCATGACACTTCTTGACAGTGTTTTTGACACGCTTTCCGAGGGAACGGATGTGACCATCACCCTTGAACAAGAGGGCGTTCGACAAAGCTATCCGAACACGCTGGACACATATTGGGCCATGCGGATGCCCACAAGCGAGAATTTTAATTGGTGCGGGATCACAAAAGAGGATTATTCCGCAGCATCTTCTGAAGGTGAGGGTAAGCAGAATAGGCTATCCCTTTCGGGAAGCAAGGATGGGGAGCAGTGGTCCCTCACGGTGGAGGACGATTCAAATTACGCCGTCTTAACCTATGGGGATGAAGCATACTATTTTGTCGGCGCCAAGGAGTACGCCTATGATTCCGATTGGAGCGCGGCTATGGCGCTTCGCTCCTTCTACGATACGATGGAATATAAGGCACTTGGCGGAAGCTACGATACCGACCCAAAGATTGTCATCCCCGATGAAGGACAGGATTATTTGGCAGCGGCACAAGCAGGGTATCAGCAGCAGGAGGAAGTCCATCTGAAGGTATCCAAAGGCAGCAAATTTTGTTTTTCTTTCGTTAAATGTAATGTGATGCCCGCAGAAGATCAGACAGAGCATTTTAGAAAAGAGGGCTTGATCGACGAGAATACCTGGGCGATTTACGCGAGTACGATTTTCGTACCGGAAAATGAGCGTGCCTATCAGAATTCCATGGCGGGAAACACCGAAGAGTATTCCGGAAACGACGCGGATGTACCGACAGGCGCGTTGGGGTATGGCCGTGTGGGATATGTCACGCGATCCGCGGATGGCTGGCATGTTAATATTGCCGGAACCGGCTGGTAAACAAGGAAACGGCGCAAGCGGAATAAATCCGCTTGCGCCGTTTGTCAGAGCACATTCTCAATAGAAATGATAAATCCGAACACATTACCCAGCTGGATAATGTAGTTCGGATTATCATTGTTTGTCGGGTGTTGACAGAAAAGATGCGTTCTGGCAAATTTCAAGCAAGTATCGCTTCCTATATTGAGTCTTATAACACCCAAATGCCTCATCGCACACTGAAAAATCTAACGCCTTGCCAGGTGGAAGAAAACTCCATTGAAAAAGCCGAATGAGACATTCGTGTTCGAACTGCCTGATTTTTTCGTTTTCTATGCCAAATTGAAGCTGTTTGAGTTTTTGTGTCTCATATTTACTTGGCACAACATTTTCAAAAAACGCTGTTATGCCAAGGCTTTCAGAGTATAAAACAGCCCCACCAAATTCGCAAGTCTCATCGACTTGTTCGAATTGAGTGGGGTCGTTCACCTTTGCGCTATCAATCGTCATGTTTGTTTCCTCCTGTTTTTTGTCTTGGGCGTAGCCTGCGTCAACACAATGGCATAACGTAGTCGGGAAAGCTATTCGTGAACCCGGACAAAGATTTATGCCTGAGCTTGTGAAAAACTTACTTAAATAGAAAGTGGAGACACATTAGCCAATCGCCAGTGCGCCTCCACTCATCATTTCAGTCGGATAATCTGATTATAGAGCATTACGAACTCTTTCTCTACCACCATGTTTTCGTGGTAGTGTCCGAAAAACCAGTATTGGAATCGGCATCGCTCTCGAACCTCATCGAGAAAGTCTGTCAGCGCATCTCGCTGGTACAATCCTTTACTGAAGGTGTCCTGGACACTGCTGGGGCAGCAATGGGTAATGATGTAATCTACATCCCACCCTGCCTGATTCAGCGTTTTCCTTGCGGTTTCGTATTCATCCTCGCTGGGCAGTTCCTCTTTCCACCAAGACCTGTGGTTGACGCGGAACAGCGCGCCTGCGGCGTTGAGCTGCCGCAGCTTTCGCTCATAGTCCGGATCATCCGGTTCCAGAATGCCGTCCCGGATATCGTGGCTGCTGGCACCGCCCATGGTAAATATCCGCTTTCCGCAGATGTTGTAAAGCTGGCCCCGCATCAGATGCAGGACGCTGGGGCGTATGGCCTGTACCAAGCCGCCGTGCCATTGGCTGATTGGATAGTTGCGGAGCAGATCATAGTTTTCATGGTTTCCGCTGACGAACAGCGTGGTAAAGGACCTGGTCTCCAGCCAGTCCAGCCACTGCTGCTCCGCATCGCCGCCATCCCAGACACCGCCGAAGTCTCCACAAAGGATGAGGTAATCCTCTTTGGTCAGGTCACGTTGCTCATGGAATGCTGCAGGCAGGAGCCTGCTGAAATCACCGTGCGTATCACCGGTTATAAAAATGGCCATTTCTTTTCTCCCTTTTCTATTCATTCTACTTCCTGTTCCAGCACCACATCCGAGTCTCGGAAGTGGATGTGGATGGTTTCCGCATCCTCCACCGTGATCTTTTGGATGACCTGCCGGACGAGCTCATTGTCAAATTCCGTGTAGCCCGCGGCGCATTCCATGATACTGTCCCACATCTGCCGGCGTCTGGCAGCCTGTTCCTCCAGATCGACCTCTGCCTGCTGCGCGTCTGCGATCTGCGCCTTAAGGGATTCCTTCTCATCCGTCAGCGCTTTCATTCTGGCATTCAGCTCGGTATCGGCCATGTTGACGAGCAGCCGATCCAGCACATCGCTTTGCTCCCGGCTCACCGCATCCATACGCTTCTTCAGCTGCAGCAGCCGTGCACCAGCCTGAGATAACGCCTGTTTTGCTTCCTCCGCCATGGCCAGCACATCGGGGCAGACCTCCTGCCGGATGGCGGCGTACTCATTCATGGCCGCGAGGATGGCGCTGTGCAGCCTGCCTTCATCCAGTGTTGGGGAGTGCTGGCAGTATTTTGTACCGAACTCCAGCCGGGAGACACAGCGCCACACGATGCGCTTTTTCCCATTTCTGGCCCATGTGACCCGCTTGTAGGGGGAGCCACACTCGCCGCACACCAACAATTCTGTCAGAGCGTATTTGCCGGAGTATTTCCCAAGTTCCGTTTTTCCGCTCTTTTGCAGCACCTTCCGTTTGCTGGACCGGCGCGTCATCTCCTGCTGCACCTGATTGAACAGATCCCTTGAGACAATGGCCGGATGGCTGTTCTCCACATAGTACATCGTGCGTTCACCACGGTTCTTTTTGACCTTTTTGTTGATGCAGTCCGTCACATAGGTTTTCTGCAGCAGGGCGTCTCCAATGTACTTTTCATTGGTCAGGATATTGTGGATGATGGAGGGAGACCAGCGCTCTACACCCTGTGCGGTGGGAACACCGTCCTCCTCCAGCTCCCGCTTGATCTTTCCCAGGGTGCAGCCGTTCAGATACCTATGGTAAATGCGGCGGATGATCTCCGCTTCCTCCGGTACGATCTCCGGCTGTCCGTCCGCCCCCTTCCGGTATCCCAGCATCTTCTTGTACTGGAAGGTGACCTTTCCCGCCTCCGCGCTCTTCTGCTTTCCCCACGCGACATTCTTGCTGAGAGACTCGGATTCCGCCTGGGCGAAGCCGCTGAACAGGGTGATGAGAAATTCGCTGGATTCCGTGAGGGTGTTGATGTTTTCCTTCTCGAAGTACACCCCAATGCCGTTTGCTTTCAGGAGTCGCACCGTATCCAGGCAATCCACCGTGTTTCTGGCAAAGCGGGAGAGGGACTTGGTGATGATGAGGTCGATGTGTCCCCGCTTGCAGGCAGTGATCATCTTGTTGAACTGCGTCCGTTTTTTCAGGCTGGTGCCTGAGATACCCTCATCGGCATAGATCCCTGCCATCTCCCAATCCGGGCTGTCCTGGATCTTCTGGGTGTAGTAATGTTATTCTGTAACATGGTGTAATACCAACCATTTTCATAATTATTCCCGTTCCTTTCCTTTCTTCCGTTCCGGCTCTTTGCCTTGCCGCAAAATATTGTCTATGTTCTGTTTGATAACGTCGTATTCCTTGACCTGTTTTTTCAGCTTGCCATAATCAGCGTAAAGGGCTTCTTTTTGCGCTTGTAGTTTCCCGTATTCTTCCTGCATGGCGGCAAGATTGGGGAGTTTAGTAACGCCCGCCGCTTTCAGTGTCTTTACTGCCGCTTCATGGAGTATCAGACTGCTTTCCTGCTTTGCCCGGTATGCGTCCTTATCCTTTGCCCTGCGGTATGCTTCATAGACAGGTTTTGTCTTTTGGTAGGTAGTAACGTGCTTCATCAGCACCGCCATATCTGCAAGACGCTTTTCCACGCTCTTTAATGCGTCTGCTGTCTTTTCATTTTCCGCATTTACTTCCTCAATCCGGCTGACTAAATCTGCGTACTGCTCAATCTTATGTTCTGTCAAGAAATTCATAGTCTTTGCAGCCAGTTTCAGATTATGGATTTTCGCCCACTGTTCATAGCCCCGGCTCTCTTGTGCCTTGATACTGTTTTCAATGTCAATAAGCAGCGATACGCCGCGCTGCTCTTTGGGAGCTTTCGCTGCCTTTGTGCGTTTGCCCTCTATCCGTTCTCTTATGGCTTCCTCTGTATAATCTGTACCGAGAGTTTTCAGACGGGTAAAGCGTTCCTGTCCGGGAGCGCGGCAGGAGATATATTTTCCCGGCTTTATCTCATAACCCGCTGCCTGTAACCGCTGCAACAATTCTTCAAAACTTGCTACTTGGGGGATAAGCGTATCAACGGCAATTTTCAGCTTGCCTTTCCAACTTGTACCGACCTTTTCCGCTTGATATTCTGCATAGCTTTTTCCCTTGCTGCCTTTGCCCGGAACGACAACAGACAGCCCGTTTTCCCGGCACAGCTTATCGCTCATGTTCCGTATGCCGTAGTAACTGCGCTTATTGGAATTGTACTTATGGTAGTCAACAAAATTGACCGCACAAAAAATGATATGGTTATGGATATGCCCTTTGTCTATGTGGGTAGTTAAGACGTATTCATGCTGTCCCTTTGTTACCGCGTCGGCAAGCTGCTTTCCGATTTCGTGGGCTTTCTCATAATCTACTTCTCCCGGCTCAAAGGACTGTATCAAATGGTGGGCGAGATTGTTTCCCTTATCTATGGCTTGTGCAAGCGTAAATCCAAACTCAATATCTGCCGTTTCATAGCTGCACCCAAAGGAGGACACAAGCATTTTCCCGTCTGTTTTATCCGGGTTTTGGATATAGTCAAGGGCTTTGCTCAACGTGCTTTTAATAGGCTTAATCTTTGTAACCGCCATATCTCCGCAAGCACCCCCTTTATTTCCTCTATGTCCTCTTGGTAAACGCTGCCTGTCGCATTGACACGCTTTGCAATCTGATTGATGTTGACCCCGATTTTCTGTATCTCTGCTGTCATGCCTTTTATATCGCTATGGTCTGTCTGAATGATATACCCGTCAATGGCAATCTTGCGAAGATACGCCGCCATGTTCCGGGTAGGGACAAGCTTCATTTTCTGTTCAATCAATGCCCTTTCTTCCTCTGTTACATAGAATTTGATTTGTATTTTTCTTTTGCGTCCGTTCATGCAATCGCTCCTTTCCATTCCGAGGGTTTGGGACACTTCCCAACAAGCAATTTTCAACCGACGCACCGCAGGACGGGAGGGCGAAAATACGGAAAAGGGTACTCTTTTCCTATGCTTGCTACGAAACTTTATCCCTTACTACCTACAACACCGGGAACGGCAAATTTGACGAACTTTCCCAAAAGAAAAACGCCGCAATCTGCGACGTTTCAATCACTCTATATAAACAAAAACGAGAGAACTTTATTCCCCCGTTTCGTCGTTGTTGGCTTCCTCTATTCCTTTTGCAGTAGCAGACAGGATTTTCAAATCTTTTTCGCTCATACCGTCAAGCATAGTATCGAGCTGACGGCGGCGCGTGGATTTCTCCTGTTCCCGTTCCGGGAAAAAGAACTGGTCTACTGATACATCAAGCAGGGTTACAAGCTCATATAAAATCTGTAAACTTGGGTGCTGCCCGCTGTTCTCAATGGACGCGATATATCGGGGCGCAATATTCAGCGTATCGGCTAACTGATTGCGTGATATTCCCTTTGCTTTTCTTGCTGCTTTAATGGCTTGCCCGAAAGCCTTAAAATCAAATTTTTCTTTGTTCTGCTTCATAGTCATTTCACCCAACTACATTGTATATTTCATCTTCCTTTCGAGATATGATTACACACAGCACATTATTGACTGAAATAGAGCATATCATATACTTGATATTATTCGGCTATCCGAGTATAATTATACTGGTAAAATTTGAGGAAAGGGCGTTTTGATTATGGAATATATGTCTTGTCCCGAAGCGGCAAAGAAATGGGGAATTTCTGAAAGACGAGTACAGATACTTTGTAGCGAAAATCGCATACCGGGCGTTTCAAAACTGGGGTATATGTGGCTGATACCAAAAAACGCGGAAAAACCTTTTGATATGAGAAAGAAACAACATAAAATGCAGATACAATAAACAAACAAATAAACCTTACAACAACTGTAAGTGGTGTGGTTGCTTCTTATGCAGTAAAATTATATTCGTAAGATAAGCGTAAGCAAAAAATGTGAGGTGTGAGATATGAATGATACAAAAAAACTATTAGAAGTACGCGACTTGCACAAAGCATATTCCAAAGAGGGGGTTCCAACAAAAGCACTAAACGGAATTACCTTTGATGTTCTGAATGGCGAATATTTGGGAATTATGGGAGCCAGCGGTTCTGGAAAAACAACATTGTTGAATTGTATTGCTACGGTCATTAAACCAACCTCTGGACAAATTTTACTTTCAGGTGCCAATATAAGCTCTTTTGATGGCACGAAGTTGGCTGAATATCGTGGCAACAAGATTGGTTATCTATTTCAAGATTTTGCTTTACTTGATAATCTAACTGGTAAAGAAAATATTATATTGCCTTTATCAATTCATAATATTGACATTGTTACAGCGGAAAAAAAGCTAAAAGATATAGCAGATTTTCTTGGAATTACAGACGTTCTTTCTAAATTTCCGTCACAAATGTCGGGCGGTCAAAAACAACGCGTAGCTGCTGCACGTAGTTTGATTTCTGACCCCGATATTATTTTGGCTGATGAACCTACAGGTGCATTAGATACAAAATCAGCACGTTTACTCATGGAGAAGTTACAGGAAATCAATCTTAGGCGTGGACGCACAATCCTAATGGTCACGCATGACCCTAACGCCGCGAGTTTCTGTTCTCGTATTTTGTTCATTCAAGACGGTGTTATTTTCCATGAGTTACGTCGTAAAATTCCAAATGAAACACAGGAAGATTTTTATGCACGTATTTTACAAGTGATGGCTCAAATGGGGGGAGGAAGTGCAAATGTTCTTTAATCTCACATGGCGAAACGCCAAACGGAGCCGTAGCGAAAACCTAATTTATTTTCTGACAATGATAACAGCCGTAGCAATGTTTTATATAGTGCTTTCTCTTGGACAACAGGACGTAATACGTTTTTTAAGTGAAATTGAGAGCGACGCAGTAGAACGGTTGCTTACTAATCTTTTACCGACGGTTTATCTTTGTGCTTTATTATTTGTGTTCTTTCTCGTAGTATTTGCAAACAAATATCAACTTGAATGTCGTAGTCGAGAACTGGGGCTTTATTTGATGTTTGGAATGACAAAGATTAAATTATTTATTCAAATAATGACAGAGGGGCTAATCACGTCGTTTTTAGCTCTTTTAGGAGGGCTTGTATGCGGTGGCTTTTTATCCGAAGCTATAAGTCTTACAACCGCGCGTTTAGTAGGGCATGGTATCATTACACACCAATTAAGTTTTTCTGTAAGTGCCGCTATTTTCACATCGTTAGGCTTCTTGATTATTCAGTTTGTAGCATTGTTTGTTCTATGCGGAAAGCTGTTCCGTAAAGAGCTACATCAACTTGTTTATGGAGAGATGGCGAAAAAGCAACGCACAGGGAATCCATATGTAAGTTTCGTATCGTTTGCTATAGGCACCGTAATTTTGCTTGTCGCGTACTGGATTGTTGTAGAGCATTTTATGGCTGCGAGTGGGGCAATGCTGCTTATTGCCGTTTTACTTGGAATTATCGGAACAATTCTATTTATTCGAGGACTTGCAAGAATTTTGAGTATATGGGCAGCTTCTATAAAACACAAAGCCACAAGAGGACTTTATGTATTTACTTTACGGCAGTTGCATGAAAATGTCGTTAATAAATATATTTCAATCAGCGTAGCGTCCATTCTGATGATGCTTACTATTATGTTAATTACCGACGGCTCAGTGCGCATAATGTCATATGGAAGTGAATTGACACGAGGTACTTCTGTTTATGACTTTACTGTAATGGGCAACGACCAAATTGTTGAGAAGTATCTTTCCAACGAACAAATTCGTCCTTATGTATCAAATCTGAACCGTATGGAAATAGGAAATATAAAATCCACTGCTTCGGATGGGATAAGTTCTCCTGTTGATTGGTCGAAATTTAGGAAACAAATCGTGCAGCATTTACCTCAAGATGTAGTAGACCCTGCCACACAAGAAGATGGTATGTATAGTTTTGGCTCCGACCAACCTGCTGCCTTAAACCTTTTAGGTCTTATTGATACTGGTAGTTTTTCTCCTTATTTGCTTCCTGTATCTTCCTATAATCGGTTATTGGATGCCGCGGGAGAAAAACAGATTAGCCTTGGGAACAATGAAGTTGTCTATTATCTCAACCCAGATTTTTTAGGTAATGCTCAAGATGAAACGGTTACACTGTTAAATCAAATTGCAGCAGACGCACAGGCGAATAATGAAGCGTTGCTTTCTATCAACGAAAGACCATTTTATCTTGTTCCCTCTGTACCGATGAAAGGGTTGACCGCAGATGAAAATATCAAGATTATAACTGCATTGATTGTTTCAGATGAGATATATTCAGAATTTGTAAATTCAGACACTTGTATGGTTTATTGGAACTTTTGTATTCCTAATGAACTTGTTGAAACAAAAGGTTTAATGTTACCGATTATGGAAGCTCGTGATTTGTTAAAACCATCTGGTCTATATTACGAAAGCTATCTTAATAATTTTGGGCGACAATTATTTTATGTTATTTCCGGAAGTTATACAACACTATACATGGGATTTATGTTTTTGATTATTGCGTGTGCATTACTTGCCCTGCAATTCTTGACGCAAATGCAAACTACAAAATCAAGGTATCTAACACTCTCTATTTTAGGAGCACGACGTGAACAAATTAAGCGTTCTATCAACCAACAAGTATTATGGTATTTCCTGCTTCCTCTTATATTAGCGTGTATCAGCGGAGCAGTAGGGATATATGCCATGCAGCTATATTTATATTCAGGAGCGGCACACCTTGAACAGTCCTATCCTCTTTTAATTGCTATGGCTGTTATTGTTGTTCTTGTTATGGTAATTTACGGTGTGGCTGTTGCTCGAACAGCTAATCGTGAAATAGGAAAGCTCAATTACAAGCCCAATTCTTAACAGGCTTATAAATATTATGGGAAAGGAGGCGGACATATTGGCAAAGATAGTTGTGGTTGAAGATGATGTTTATATGCGAGAAGAACTGTTGAACTTATTAGAAAAATCGGGATATGATACGATTGGATTATCGGATTTTGAAAACGCAGTATCAGAAATAGCAGCATATTTTCCCGACTTAATTTTGCTTGACATCAATCTTCCCTTTCGTTCGGGTTTTGAAATATGTAAAGAGTTGAAAGCTAAACAGATTGGTACGGTACTCGTATTGACTGCAAGAGATAAATTGCAGGACGAACTGCACGCATTAGACTTGGGGGCTGATGACTATTTAACAAAACCTTGTAATATGTCACGTTTACTTGCCCGAATTAAAAATCTTCTTCGACGTAAAGAAGAACAGGTACAGCAAGGGTTACTTGATGGAGGTGGTTTTTTACTTGACCCGAATACCTTTACAATTTATGTAGGGAATAGCTCTTACCTTATGCCACCGAACGAAGGAAAAATATTACTTGCTCTCTTGAAAAATAGCCCTAAGATTGTTTCTAAAAAAGAATTATGCATTAGACTATGGGGAACAGAAGAATTTATAGACGAAAATGCATTACAAGTAAATTTTACTCGGCTGCGAAAAACGCTTCGTGAATTTGGTCTTGAAGAACGTATAGAAACAGTGCGCGGTCAAGGCTACCGCTTGAAAGAGCAGGTGCGCTTATGAATAAGTTGAAAATACTTTTAATCTATATTTCCTCTAACCGGGTATGGATTATTACACTTGCCTGTTTGGACTTGTTCTTTATATTTCTTGCTTGGTTGGCTAACCCTGATTATTTTATAAATTATGCTGCATTGATAATTTTTGTGTCATTTGCCGCACTTGCTATTCCTCTTGCTATATCAATCAGAAAACGTAACAAGGCAGACGCTATTTTTCGGCGTTTTCTATTAGAGCCGGACGATACCAACGAATACTTACTGTGTGAAGCTGTTCCCGCTGTAATACGCCCTCTTATCTGTGAATTGGGAAAACATTTGAGGACGCAGCAAGAATATATCAACGAACAGAAAATTACAGTTACAGACTATGAACACTATGTTGAAAATTGGGTGCATGAAATCAAAAAACCACTATCCCTTATGACCTTGCTACTGGATAATCGAAAAGATGAAATGTCCCCTTTGGTTCATACTCGTATGCTTTATGTACGCGACCATACCCGACAGGATATAGAACAAATTCTATACTTTTCAAGGCTTGGGGCTACACATAAGGATTACTCTTTTGAGTCGCTTTCAATTCTTGGAACTTGCCGTGAAGCAGTTGAAGATAATTTAACGCTTCTTGAAGAAGCCGGATTTTCTATTGAATATACCGAAAACGATTATCAAGTGATTTCTGACAAAAAAGGTCTGATGTTCATTTTAGGACAGATAATCAGTAATAGTGTGAAATATGTGGGAAACAACCTTGCCCCACGGCTCATATTTTCCATAGCTGATAGTATGAATAGTGAACAGATTTCTTTATCTATCAAAGACAACGGCACAAGCATACCATTGTCTGACTTACCCTTTGTTTTCGACAAGGGGTTTACCGGAGATACGGGCAGTTACCTTAGTCGTTCTACAGGTATGGGCTTATACCTTGTTCAGAAAATGGCAACTGACTTATTTATCACGGTGGAGCTTAAAAACAATTCATACGGTGGAACAACCGTAACCTTGACGTTTCCAAAAGTGTAACGTCTATTTGGGAGGTAGTGAAATGCAGTTACAGAATGAAATAGTAAAAAAGCACACGCCAATAAAAAGCTTGCTCATTGATTGGTTAATTATATTTGGAACGTATCTTTTTATCCGCATATTCTTTGCCCTCTTTGGGCTTCATCAGAATATTGTCCTCTTGGGCTGTTGCCTTGCGATATTGCCCTATCTTTTTGGGGCGTTATATTTACAGAAATCCCACAAGCAATGTCAATTATGGCTTGCTGCATTGGCTATTTTAATACCGTCGGTCGTTGAAAAAGCAGCAATATATTTATTTGGTGCGTACTTATACAATTTAAGACCGATAAATGTTGTAGGAGTTATGGAAGCGATTAAGAGTAACGCACCATATACAAACTTCATTAAAAATCAATCAGCACAGAATTTAATAAATCTATCATATTTTAATTGGACATATATTCTATGCAGTATAGCTATTTCTGTTTTGGTTATCCTGCTTTTACATAAGACAAAACAAAAAAGTAATAAAGGATAATGAGAAATTTTTGAAATTGACATAGTATAGAACATCTGCCGGACGACGGCAAAGAAAAAAAGCCGTCGCAACGCAGACAGGTTTTCACGCGCCTATTCTATTTCGGCGGCTTTGATTTTCAGAGCCGCCGTTTCTTTTTATCTATCTAAATTCTAACGATAACTCTCCTACTAGATAAAGACATGGCGGTATCAAGGAGGTATCGTCATGTCCTTTTTCCTATGCCCTAATAGACTGTTATCAAAAAAAGCCATTACCCGCCAACGGGTTATTCTGGCTACATAGATGAACTCACAAATCATACATATACTTTTGATAATTCCTTTGCGCCTGTCTGCAATTTGCAGACGGGCGCATTTTGTATTTTATCAAAAAACTTTTTCAAAAAATTTCTAAAACCAACGTCCATTTTGAAGTGCGTTGGTTTGAGGGTTTACGAAAGGGGACATTTCAAACTCCACCGCTTTCGCGGCAGCGAAAGGAGGTGAGAACATGAACGAGCCTATTCGTACCCAATGGCAAATCCGTTGTGCTTTTAACGGCTTTTGCAAACTGGCGTTGAAGCGAGAAGCTATGAATGCCCACAGGGACACAAAGCAGCGACAATTACGCGAGGTTACTTTTTCTGACCTGTCGCCACTGGAAGAAAAACAGCTCTACGTCTGCGACGAGTATTTTGCAGATGATGAAGCAGAACAGTCTTTCGTTGTCGGCGGCAAAGAAATTACTGCGAAGCTGCTTGCCGAAGCCCTGCACAGTTTGCCGGAAGAAAAGCGGGAAACCGTACTGCTGTATTATTTCTTTGACATGAGCGAACGCGAGATTGCAAAGTTTTGTAATCTGTCAAGGACAACGGTACAGTCCCGCCGGACAAGCTCAATGAAGCTGTTAAAACGCTATTTGGAGGAAAAAGCCTATGACTGCACAGATTAGTAAATCAGAACAGGACGAACGCGGCTTGTTGCCTTACCCGGTAATCATAGCCGCTACTAAGGGCGACCCGGAAGCTATGAACATTGTCGTACAGCATTACGAAAGCTACATAGCGTCCCTGTCTATGCGAAAGCTGCGTGATGAGCGCGGAAATATCTATTGGGGCATAGATGAGGATATACGCGACCGCTTGCGTTCGCGTCTTATGCGGGCTGTCCTTTCATTCAAGGTTTGAGATAACCACAAGCAGCGTCCCCCTTTCCGCTGCCTGTTGACTTGACCTTACTTGCTCTTTGACAAAGAAAGCGACGCAAGATAACGGCGACGCAGTATAGGGCAAATCGGATACGTCCTTTTTGCGTTGAGCCATACGGCAGGTGCGCCATGACGCTTTTCTTCTATTGGAGAAAGTCGAGCGACCACCACCACGCCGGGGAACAAGTGTAGCGGCTTGTGGGCGACGACACGCACTAAGGGTAGACAAGCCTTTATAGCCATAGTCCGAGCGTTAAAAGCGTCGCAGGCATTGGGTAGAGCTGCCTTAACGGGCAGGGGTGGAACTCCCGCGAGGTTGTGCTAACAGCCGTCCGATTAAAGCCCCTTTTACTATTCACTTTTCCTAATATTGAAAGGGGGACGATACTATGAGTAACGCCGACGTGCCTATTTGGGAAAAATACACGCTTACGATAGATGAAGCAGCTAAATACTTCCGTATCGGAGAAAACAAGCTGCGTAAATTAGCCGAGGAAAATCCTGCCGCCGGGTGGGTTATTATGAACGGCAACCGTATTCAAATCAAGCGCAAACAGTTTGAAAAAATGATTGATACCATAGACACAATCTGATAGTGAAATTGAGCCTTGAATGTGCTATAATGGGATAAGCATATCAAGGCTCTTTCCGTCTTGGAAAGGAGCATTGAAAAATGTCAAAGAAAAGACGTGACAGCAAAAATCGAGTTTTGCGGTCGGGAGAGAGCCAGAGAAAAGACGGAAGATATGCTTACAAATATATAGATACCTTTGGTAATCCGCAGTTTGTGTATGCGTGGAAGTTAGTACCTACGGACAAGACCCCTGCCGGAAAGCGTGAGGATATATCCCTACGAGAAAAGGTAAAAGAGATACAGAAAGACCTTGACGACGGGATAGACACCATAGGCAAGAAAATGACGGTCTGCCAACTTTATGCAAAGCAGATACGCCACCGGGGAAATGTAAGGTACAATACGAAAAACGGACGCAAGCGGCTGATGAAGCTACTGGAAGAAGATAAACTTGGGGGCTGCCCGATTGACAGCGTGAAGCTGTCCGACGCGAAAGAATGGGCAATCCGCATGAAAGAAAAAGGAATTTCCTATAAGACTATCAGTAATGACAAGCGTTCCTTGAAAGCTGCCTTTTACACAGCGATACAGGACGATTGCATAAGGAAAAATCCTTTTGACTTCCAGTTAAACACTGTCATTGAAGATGATACAGAACCAAAGGTTCCGCTAACACCAGCGCAGGAAGAAAGTTTTTTGTCCTTTGCTCAAAATGACAAAGTTTATCAGAAGTATTATGACGAGCTTATTATTTTGCTTGGGACAGGGCTTCGTATCTCTGAACTTTGCGGGCTGACCGATACTGACATTAACTTTGAGAATAGGATAATCAATGTAGACCACCAACTTTTAAGAAGTGCGGAAACAGGATATTACATTGAAACACCAAAAACGAAAAGCGGTATTCGTCAAATTCCAATGAGCGAAAAAGTATATGAAGCATTTAACCGAGTGCTGAAACGGCGCAGGGGTGCAAAAGCTGTTACTATTGACGGTTACAGCAACTTCCTTTTCCTCAACCGGGACGGCTACCCGAAAACAGCTACCAATTATGACGGTATGTTTAGGGGGCTTGCAAAGAAGTACAACAAGTACCATGAGGAAGCTCTACCGAAAGTAATGACACCGCACACCTTACGTCATACGTTCTGTACCAACATGGCAAATGCCGGAATGAACCCGAAAGCATTACAGTACATTATGGGACATTCCAACATTACTATGACGCTGAACTATTACGCACACGCTACTTTCGACAGCGCAAAAGCTGAAATGCTGCGGATAGCAGCTTAGTAGTAAATCAAGGTTTTACTACTTCTTTACTACTTTTGAAAGCAAAAACCTAAGCGGATATAAAAATATATGTGAGTTTCTTCCGATACGAAAAATGCCGGAAAAGCCTGTAAATACGGGCTATACCGGCATATAAGAACTTCTAAAAAGATAATCAAAATTCATATCTAATTTTAATTCTGAAAAACTAGTGTTTTTCAAGGATAGCAAGCAAATATACAACACCGCAGACAAATCCCGCTACACTTGACGCTTACGTTTTTTCGCTCATATATGTTCGAGACCCAGTCTGCTCCTGAGTACAGACCGGGTTCCTCGACAGACTGACACCACCTCTGCACAGAGGTGGTGTTTCTTTCCGTCAAACTTTATATAAATTATTTTCATTATTTACTTTATATACTCCGTTGCTGCCACCGCACCAAATGGAAGAATGGACAATGGAATCAAGAAGCGCAACAGCGCCTGTTCATTCTTTGCAGGATTTGAACTGTGCTTCATCCCATATTCCAACTCAGCCAGTGTGATAGACGAAATACATACCCCGCTGTTACCCGTTCATATATAAACGGGTAAACCGTTAATTGAAAACTGAAGGATGCTCACAAATATGAATCCGTGAGCATCCTTCAGTTATCTCTTAATATTTCTTATAATGTAAACTATGGCAACACCATAAAATATCAACTCGGCAATTTCCTTAAATACACGTACTGCACTCACAAGTGGAATGTATTCTAAATACCCCATATTACATTACTTTTGATTGGCGAAAAACTTGCCAGAAAGGGTATGATCTGTAGTATATGTAATTGTTACGCCCGTCGTAGGTTCAGTATATTTAACAATCAACGTTCCGTATACATCATATTCAATGGCATTATCTTGTTCACCGTTAAAGTTTATAATACTCACATCGCAATCCGACTGTGTCCATGACTCAAAGTTAATTCCCACCCCATACTGCCTACTTGTACAACTGTTGACACTCATGAATCTATTATACTGAGCATCAATAGTTGTATCAATGCTTACCATAATCTCTGCGAATCCCAAAAGAAGATTACTACGGTTTCTACTTTCAATTTGATGTAGGCTTTTGAAAGTTTTATTATATGGCATGACAGATGTCGGGCTTGCTTCATCCAAAGTTTCAACTTCTGAGTTATAAGAAACAAACCGACCTGTTGACTCATCGTAATTCTCAATTAATGACAAATCGGTTCTAATCTTTTCCACTTCTTCTTCAAGCATCTTCTCTGTATATACAAACGTAGGATCAATGTTTTCAACCTGAATTCGAATATTGTATTGACTATATTCCTTAGCAATTTCAGCGTAGAATTTTTCCGCCGAAATCCTGCCTTCTTCCATATCCGCCGCATATGCAGACAAAGATATTGCCAAACACACTGCAATGGCCATAAACAGCGTAACAAATCTCTTTCTCATAAGTCATCTCCTGTCATTTTTTACTATTTCTACTTTTTAATATCGCACAAACCCAGATACTGTGACAGTCTTCCCAGAATTATTCCTAATTCCAAGTCGATAAGTACCAGACTCAGAAATTTTGAACGTCTGGTCTATGCTCCCGTCCTTTACATTGACGTAATGGAAAACACCTTCCGAATCAATCAGGCCAAAGTCCATACTTGCATCTTCCGGAGAATATATCCCTCTGATACGCACCGTTTCTCCAGCCTCCATTGAAAAGGAATCCTTGGCATTTGCATTTGCATTCCCATGGGCACTTACAGTAGCCTCGAAAGTTTTTGTCGCACGCATGGTGCCTTGCGTAATTTCAATAAAATTGTTATCCCATTGAGTCTCTGCGGCCACAGCACCAATATTAAGGCAGCAAATTGAAACTACACAAGCCAATATGAGAGAGAGTTTCTTTTTCAACTGCATCCTACTCACCTCCCTTCTTTCACAAATTCAGCCATGAGCAAAACTCCAAAAGAGTAGTAATTGCAATGATTCCCGGCCATGGCTGAAACCGAAAATCACTCTTATGATATAGAAAGCGGAAGCTGTATGAATTGGGGATCGTGGACGCATCCTTCATCGGTCTGGATTCCACACCCGTCATGGCGAACACGAAGCAGAACAACCCGAAGTCCTTTACGAAAAGCAAGTTCTCCAAGGAAAACCACCCGAAAAGCGATCCGGACTGCGCCCTCGGCGTCCACTCGGCCTCCAACCAGCACAATGAGCGGCGGTATGCGCTCTACTGGGGTTATAAAAGTCATGTGCTGGTGGACTGCATCCCCGGGCTGCCACTCTACGAGCTGACCACCCAAGCCAACATCATGGATTCCACAGTTTCCGTTGACATCCTCGCCGCAGCCAACCAGATCCTTCCTTTGCAGGGATGTTCCTTTCTCGCGGATAAGGGCTACGACGCGAAAAGCATCTACAACACCGTGAAATCGGTCTATGATGGGGAATCTTTTATCCCCCTCAAAAAACGCAATTCCAAGAGCAAAGCTCTTCCGGCAGGTAACTTGATCTGTGATGCTGGACTGGCTATGCACAAAGATGGCAAAACCACCGACAATCATCGTACCCGGCAGAAATTCTGCTGCCCCTTCCGCCAGTCCAAGACCGGTGTTTGCCCTTGCAGCCACAAAAACTGGAACAACGGCAAGAAAAACCGGGGCTGCACCAAGTATAAGACCATTCCAACAGACTACAGACTTTCCATTGACAGGGAATGCCTGAGTTTTAAGCGTATCTATGCCTTGCGTACAGAGTGTGAAAGATACAACTCCCGCTTTAAGGCGTCTGGACAGGAACGGCTGTGGGTGCGCAACGGCGCAAGCGCGGCAAATCTCAATACGCTGGCCCACATCTCCGCCCTGGCGGTTGCGTTGGCCGCCGTTCTGCATGGTTCTCACTCCTACCGTTCTGCCAAACAGCTTCGGCGTTCCGCCTGATCTGTCTTTTCGATACCTTTTGCAGGCGCGGGGTTTACCGCGCTATGGTTTTTGCGCCCTTGAGATGCCCTAAATTCTTTTGATTCCCATTTGCCTGTTTGCGGGCTGCTCTTTCTGCCTGTTTTGATCATCTCTTTCACAAATTATCAACTAATTTCGTTAAACTCAATTTCTGCCTGCGACTCGTCCCATTGGTCACTTTCCGCATCCTTTACATCTATATCTATATATTTTTCATTATGGCGTGTCAGGAAGTAACAAAGTATGCCAATAGCTAAAATACCTACAAGAGCAACGGCTATAAGCGCAACTGTTTTTTTATTTTCTTGTCTGACCTTATCAGGAGCAGGTTCGTTGTCTGGATTACTTTTTCTTTCAGAATCTTCTTTTAGCAGATAATCAGTGGGGACTTCATATAAAGAGCTCAAGCATCTAAGATTGTCTGTAGATGGCAGGGCAATTCCCGATTCCCACCGTGAAATAGCTTGTCTGGAAACATCCAGTTTCTCCGCAACAGCTAACTGTGTTAGCCCTTTCTCTTTTCGCAAAGCGACAAGTTTTTCTTTTAATTCCATGTTTTTCATCCCAATTCTATTTCATCAAACCTTATCATGTAAACCGCAAGCGGTTTACATCAAGGCAATCGTAGGTTGCATTTTCAATTTTTTCCTGTTTTTGCAGATATTTTGTCAATCCCGCTCGCAAAGCATCGGCTTCCAGACTGCCGGATATTGATTCCATTAACAAAGGGTAAGATCAATCATGAAAAAACGGCTGACTCAAATTCTGGCACTTAGCGTTCTTGTTGTGCTGTGCCTCAGCACCTCTGCACTGGCAACTGCCCGGCGCGCAAGCCTGTATCTGGATGACTATTATGTGAATTCCGCTGCACTCAGCGGCGGGCGAGTCGTCATTGAATTTGACGTGGATGCCACAAAAACTGTTTCCCGGGTTGATGCCGGCTGCATTGTTCTGCAGGAATATTGGCGTCCGGCTGAAATACCCCCCAGTGGTTTTCCTGGCGAACGCTAACAATACACAGGCCAGCGTGGAGAATATCGAGTATATTGCCGAACGGCATCTGGACCGGGAGCAGATCCTCCGCTTGGCATCCTGTTCGTACATTCAGGAGGCACGAAATGTGATCATCCTGGGCGCTACCGGTGCCGGAATGACCTACCTGGCCTGCGCCTTTGGCATGGCCGCCAGCCGCGGTTTTTATTCCGTTCGGTATATCCGCCTGCCGGATCTGTTGGCGGAAATCTCTGTGGCTCGGACCAACGGAACCTACCGGGATTACATGAAAAGGCTCCGGAAAGAGAAGTGCTTATTTTGGACGAGTGGCTGCTCTCCCCCCTCAAAGAGGCAGAGGCCCGGGATGTGCTGGAACTGGTAGAGGCCAGGAACAAGGTGGCCTCCACCATCTTCTGTTCCCAGTATGACACCAGCGAGTGGCACGAGAACCTGTACGCCCCCTCCCTGGCCGACGCCATCTGTGACCGGATCATCTACAACGCCTATACCATCCAGATCGAGGGTGAGTCTATGCGCAAGCGCAAGGGCATCCCAGAGTAATTTCCTCGCATGGTGGCCCAGTGCACCACGCCTGCGGCCATCATGCACCATTTCATCGGTGACGATGCACCATCATCTGCGGTCAAGCTGCACTTTTTGAGCGGCGTACGCAATGAACTTGAAAAAATTGGCCACATGGAAATGGAGGAATCTGTTGTCCTCGTTTCGTTTTGCTGTTTTTTCGCTCATATATGTTCGAGACCCAGTCTGCTCCTGAGTACAGACCGGGTTCCTCGCCAGACTGTACCCTTATAGAAATTAAATTTCTATGAGGGTAGTAAACGTCAATTCTTCCGAGTACGCTGCAGGCGATAACCTGCTCCACCATTCTGGCTTTTGGTATACGCATTTTCTACATACATACTCGGGTTTAATAGGAAGTCTTCTTCCTTTACATATTCGATATAAGAACCATTGAGCCAGTCAAACGTTTTACACTGGCTACAGTGCCATTGTTCTGGTTCCGAGTTAAAATGATTGTTGGAGATAATCGGATACAGCAGGGAATTGTCGTATGTAACAACCTGCGTCCCATGGCAATTTATTCTTGGATGAATAAACCAATCATATCCGCCATTGACTTTCATAACAACGCCTACCACTCCATTTATTCTCGATGTTCGATCATTTCTGGTCGTTTGTGTAAGGCTGTATTCAATTTCCCAATCTATCCAATTACTCTCCTTCATGTGCGGAGAAATAATTACGATTGTCACAGATGTTGAGTAGATCATATCCGCGAGTTTCTTACGAATTGTCGCCGTTTTCAAGTCACTCATATCCGGCGATTCACTGGTTTCGCCAGTATAGTAAGCTGCATCGCTGCCCATTGCCTGGATGATGCGATCACGCAATTCCTGGCTCTCAGAATATTTATAAGAAATAAATGTCTTATGTGCCATAGCTCAAACTCCTTTGCATGGACAATACTGAATCAGTTGAACCACAAGATACGCAATACTGATAACTGTTGGAATCCCATAAAACCACTTCAGGGTCTTGGAAAAGGCGGTTTCCCATATCGCTGTACCTTTCAAGGATTCTTTCGATTCAAACTCCTTGAAGTTCAGCTCATACAGCAGTTCACGGCTTCCCTTCTCCCTTTCCTGAAGTACCCATCCATAAATTTTGCGGTAGTTTCTCTCTGCCGCCAAGAAAAAGCTGTCCAAGTACCAGAACATAACAGAAACCGCCAGCATAACAACACCTAGGAAGAATTTGTTCGTACTCTCAACTTTTTCGGGGAGCAACGCCAGAATCACCGCAAACAGTGCAACTGTCCACCCCTTGACCTGAAAAGAGTTTTGCGCCATTCGGTTGATACAGCTCTGGATAAGGTCAATTTCCTTATGCCGCTCTATAATCGGCACCTTGGCGTCTGAAGTCTCGTTTTCCATGTTGTGTCCCCTCCTCGATCTGTCAGTCCCTTACAGGAAACTGTTGATACAGATAATCCAGCGGATAATGCTTTTTTGATGTAGCCTTCCGGTAACTCTGTTCCCATTTCATCAGATTCCCTATATCCAACGGCATCAGGTGATCCAGCGAAACGGAATATGCGGGGTGAAAACCTCCAGATGCCTCAAACAACATC
>CDZT01023212.1_pt1 | contig 23056 bp, 18 predicted proteins | sample 557531 | NCBI WGS metagenome assembly CDZT01 (sample SAMEA3182066, study PRJEB8094) | gut metagenome | biome: human; feature: gut; material: Stool; isolation source: human stools | place: Canada | collected 2013-03-05
GGGTGGAACACAAAACTCCACGCGGTAGTGGACGGTTTGGGAAACCCGGTGGAGTTCCTTCTCTCCGCTGGAAATGACCACGATTCGGTTCACGCTGTTGAACTATTGGAAAAAGTCAGGATCAGAGGGAGTGCCGTACTGGCAGACCGGGCATATGGTGCTCGGGCAATTCGGGAATATATCTCAGCGCACGGGGCCAGTTATGTGATCCCGCCGCAAAGCAACGTTTCTGATCCTTGGCCGGTTGACTGGCACCTGTATAAGGAGCGCCATCTGGTGGAGTGTTTTTTCCAGAAAATCAAGTGGTTTCGCAGAATCGCCACCAGATATGGCAAGTCGGATGCTTCCTTCCTGGCCCTTGTGTATCTTGCCTCCATCGCTATTTTGTTGCTTTAGCACAATCTCCACCTTTTTTCAAACAAGCCCTAAATTTTGTTGCATGACTGTAGGTACCGGCGTGTTTAGAATTAGGGCCAAGAGGAACGCTGGCCGCTGATGACCAATTTTTGAGTCTCATTGGTATCCGCATGGGGTCGAGTTATTATGCGGCGTACATCACATGTTTTGCCAGTATCTTTATAAATAGACCTTAACGTGAGCAAGCAGAGTTGCAACCCCTAGAGGGACTGCAACTCTGCTTGCTCTTTGTGATATGTTTTTGCAACGAACCGCTTTTTCCTGTTCAAAGCCTATATTTTCGAATTAGTTTAACCGCACGGGTCTGACTGATGGACAAATCTGTCGCTACGCCGCGGCTGGAGGGGTGCTTTTGGTAGGAATTAAGAATCATCTGCCGCTCCAACTCCTCCAGCGCACCGTCCAGTGATGTAGGGAACTGAGTCAGCGTCTGATCATAGCTAACCACGGAGAAGATGTTTTTGGGCAGGTGGTGCGGCTCAATAGAGAAGTCATCTACCATGACGGTGATGCGCTCAATCACATGTCGTAGCTCCCGGACATTACCCTTCCATGCGTAGGAGAGCAGCAACGGAATGGTATCTTTGGAGAACGTATGGGACTTTCCGTACTGTGTGTCAAACTGGTTAAGAAAATAGGTGGCCAGAGGTATAATATCCTTTTTGCGCTGACGCAGTGGCGGGATGGTCAATTCAAAGATATTCAGACGATAGTAGAGATCCGCTCGGAATTCATTGCTTTCGATGAGCTTTGTCAGGTCCTTATTGGTGGCGGCGACAATTTTGACATCGATCTTCACCGGAGCGGTGGCACCGATGGGCAGAATTTCTTTCTCTTGAATGGCACTGAGCAACTTCGCTTGAGCAGAAAACGGCAGCTCTGAAATCTCATCCAGCAGCAGGGTGCCGTGGTTTGCAGCCTCGAACAACCCCGTTTTGCCGCCGCTCTTGGCACCGGTAAAGGCGCCCTTGACATAGCCAAAGAGCTCGGATTCCACTAGTTCTCTAGGCAGGCTTGCACAGTTTACCGAGATAAAAGGCTTATCCTGGCGATCACTGATCTTGTGCATATACTTAGCCAAGGCAGTTTTGCCGGTACCCGACTCGCCTACAATCAGACAGTTGGCATCCGTTCGGCCTACCCGCTGGATGCTGTCCATGATAGCCTTCATCTCATCGCTCTCATAGAGCAGTTCCGGGCGTAATTCGTCCGCGGAGGCAACGATCGCAGTATTTTCTCCGGTAAAGATCAGGTTGTCGCTGACAGTATCCCGCACGCTCATAACAACGAACTCGATTTCATTATTCCGATCAAAGATCGGGACAGCGACGGTAAACAGTTTGGAGCCCACAATCGTCTTCTGACGTATGGCATAGGCTTTTTTATCTCGGTAGACATGAGGCAGAATAGAGGTATCCCACCATTTATCGTGTTCAAAAATAGTAAGTTCTTTGCCAATCAGGTCGTCTGGCTCGAAACCGTAATGTCTAAGGCAGGCCTTGTTAATATAAACCATACGGTAATGGTTATCGTAGATGCATACTTCGTCATACAGTTCATCCACGAGACGGGCCAGGGTATCGGTGTCTAGGTATCGGTAGGTCCGGTCCATGAAACATTCCTCCTCCAATCACGCTTAGTCACAGTCCCATAGCCCTACTGTAGCACAGAATTCCAGGGGCCGCAAGCGAATTTGAATCGTTTTTAACTTGCGAGTTGTTTTCGACTCGAGCAAAATGTGGATTTGAATTGCGATCAACTCAAATTTACGACGTTTGCCGCCTTATGACGGCGGTATGCCTTGTCGCGTTTCCCTCCGGCTCTAAGTCTTGCGCTATTTTTTTCATGATTTGGCACCATATTTGCAATGGTATAAGGCAGAGCACAAAGCAAAGGAGGAAAACGTATGGAAAAACGCGCCATTCAAATGGACCCCCACGACAATGTAGCCACAGTCTTGTTTGATGTGCAGATCGGAGATATGGTTTGGGTGTATGACCAAAACCAGGTTTTGGTGGAAAGGGTTGTTGCACAAAGCCCCATTCTCAGCGGCAATAAGCTCGCGTTGAGCGACATGCCAGAAAAGAGCACCATGATCAAGTACGGAGAGAACGTCGGTGTAGTCATCAAACCCATCGCTAAGGGCCACCTGGTCCATGTTCATAACGTGCGCAGCATGCACCTGGACATTCCCGACTCCATCATCAGGGATATCATCAGCGTGATGAACATTACGGAATGAGGTGGAACGAAATATGAAATTTCAAGGTTATATTCGTCCCGACGGCAAGTTGGGTATCCGAAATAAGATACTGATTGTCGCACTGGACGAATGTTGTGATGGCCTGGCAAAACGTATCGCCGAGGGTCACCGGGATGTCGTGGTGCTGACCAACCATTACACTTGCATGCTGGGAGGCAATGAGGAGACCTTCTACCAAATGGTGGGCATATGTGCGAACCCCAATGTAGCGGCTGTGCTGGTGCTGGCCATGGGTTGCGGCAGCATCCTCATCAGTCACTTCGTCGATCACGCAAAGAAATGCGGAAAACCTATAGAATCGATCAACTGCATCGAGGTAGGCGGCACCAAGAAGTCCATCGCCCTGGGCCGAGAGAAACTTGAAAAGCTGATCGAATACGCACAGCAGGTTCCCAGGCGTGAGGGCACAGCCGCCGACCTGTTTGTGGGTATCAAGTGTGGTGGTAGCGATACCAGTTCGGGTATCGCATCCAACCCCAGCGTGGGCAAGGCCGCAGATATACTCTACGAGTTGGGCGCCACTACCGTGGCCGGAGAGCTCATTGAGCTGATGGGCTGTGAGGAACAGATTCAGCGGCGGGCCATCAGTCCTGAGGTGGCTGCGGATATCGCCGCAGCCTCAGATAATGAACTGAAGCGCTGGAACGTGGATGGCGCACCTGTGGAGTCCATGAGCATCGGGAACTGCATAGGAGGCTTGACCACCATTGAGGAAAAATCTTTCGGTGCCCTTCATAAGACCGGCAGTGCTCCTATCCAGGGCTTCCTGCAAATCAGCAACAGCGGCATCGACCATCCCGACAAGCCAGGCTTCTATCTCTCTGACGTCAGCCACCTCTGCGGTGGTGCAGGCACCAACTTCGCAGCGCTGGGCGTCCAGGTCGTCATGTGGACCAGCGGCGCTGCCGGCTTCGATAACGAGTTGGTCCCTGTTATCAAGGTCAGCGGTAACAAAGATCTGATTAACGACGACGTAGATGTGGATGCCACCGGCATTATGGACGGCAGCGATTCCGCCGCCCGGGTGGGGCAGCGCATCGTCGACAAGGTGGAGGCCGTCTGCAACGGAGAACCAACCGCCACCGAGGGCTTCGGCAGCAGCTTCCTAACCCTCTATCAGAAGGATGTGCGTGTGGAACAACTGCTCCGCTTGAAATACCCCCACTGCCCCATGGGATGCTGAGGTGAAGGAAATATGGACTGTATCAAATTCAACCTTTCCATTAAAAATAATGCAGGACTCCCTCACTACCCAAACCCCGGCTTGCGCGACACCCTGGAGCGCTATTTGAACTGGCTGGAGCCACTGGTCACCAAGGAAGAACTGGCACAGGCTATAAATGAAGTCGACGCATTCCAAGCATTAGAACAGTTTCCCCGCCTGGAGCGTAAGATGGACGAGTTGGCCGAAGGCTCTGATGACAGTTACATCTATAACTACTGGGTCAAGGGTCACCTGGGATTCCGCGACCCCATCTGCCCCTACACCAGTGTACCCATTCTCTATGACAATCCGACCCTCCGCAACCTGAGCCAGGCCGAAAAAGCTGCCGCCCTCCTCTTTGCCACGGCGGAGACCTATCGGGTATTCCGCCAGAAGGGCAACGGCGCTTATAACATTGGCCCAAAGACTTATTCTAATGACGAACTTTTCGGCGCATTAGCCTCTATCAACCACATTGCTCATGGCCAGGATGTCATGTATATCTCCGATGAGATATCCCGGCATAGTCTGGTCCTGTACAAGAACCACATCTATACCGTCGAGGTCATCACCCCCGAGGGGAAACCCATCCCTTACGGCAACCTGCGCTATAGCGTTGCTGCCATCCTGAACGATGCGACCCCTGGGCTGGAAGTCAACTTTAACACGGTCACTTCCGAACCGGAGCGTGATATGGCCGGCGACTTGCTGGCCGGGCTGCTGGCCATTCCCGGCAACGCTGAGGAGTATGAAGTAATCAAAAAGGCGATAGCCGTAGTAAACCTGGACACCTGTGCCCCCGAGACTGTGCTGCAAAAGCTTTATACCGCCTGCGGCGACCCGTTGTGGTTTAACCGCTTCCACGGCAAGGGAACTCAGTTCAACGTGGCGGTCAATGGCGCTATGTCTATGATCGTTGACCATACCTACTGCGACGGCGGCATTGAGGTCTATCTGGTCAAGCGGGTGGGTGAGATCCTGGGTGAGATGGACCTCACAGCTGGAACCGATCAAGCTGCATATCGCGAACTGCAATTCCATCTGGATAGCTTTGAAGATCGGCTGCGCCAGTGCTTTGCACGGTTCCGAAGTAAGATGAGCGCCTTTGATGCCCGTGTCGTCTCCTTCCCCGGTTTAAGCCGCACCGTTCTGAGAGAGCATGGGATTCTCTCCGGCGACGGATTCATGCACATTGCGTTCCAGGCTGCCCAACAGATGACCTGGAACGACATTCGCAACACCTATATCTCAGTGGACTGCCGCAAGTTCTTCCGCGGCCGAACAGAGGTCAATCGCCCGGTGACTCACGCCTCCAAGGCCTTTGTTGCAGCCCTGCTGGATGATTCCGTCTCAAAGGAAGAACGTCGTCGGCTGATGCTGGCGGCGTTGGATGCCCACCACGAGCGTACCAGGCAGGCACAGGCGGGAATGGGCGTCAACCGTTACCTGTTTGCCGTGCGTGAGGTTTGTAAGGACTACGCTCAAGAACTGGGCTTTGCCGAGCAGCCAGCCTTTTTCCGAAGCAAGGGCTTCGCCCGCATTTGCGAGGACAGGCTTTCCTGCACCTCCTTCGGCAACGATGACATGAAGGGGTGCTATTTCCCGCCTGTGATGCCTCACGGTTTGGGTATCTTCTATCATATCGACGAGGAGGCCTATGCTATCATCACTATGTTCCTGGAGGATGGTGATATGCTGGACCGCTTTGACGAAAATCTCCACACCGCCATCGCAAAAATCTTAGAGAGCTAAGAAATGAAATGAGAGGAGAGATTTCCACGTGAAAAAGCAAGGTTTTAGAGAGTCTTTGAAGCTGATTGACAAGAAAGTCCTCATCATCTCTTGGATTGCACTCCTGGCCCTGTCCCTCCCCATCATCCTGTTTCCGGAGGCCAGTGGTGCAGTTGTCGGCACACTGAACGGCTGGGTCTTGGATTATCTGGGCGCACCTTATATGTGGTTTGGTATCTTCTGCCTCATCTTTTGCATCTACATCATCGTCAGCCGCTATGGCAAGGTCCATCTGGGGGACAAGGGCGAAAAGCCCGAGTTCAAGACATTCTCTTGGGCTGCTATGCTGTTTTGCTGCGGTGTCGGTGCCGGCGTGCTATACTGGGGCTTCATCGAGTGGGGCTATTATTTCCAGGCGCCTCCCTTAGGCCTTGAATACGGCACTTGGCAGGCCGGCGAGATGGCTCCCGCTTATGGCTTCTTCCACTGGGGGCCCACTGCCTGGGCCATCTACGCCGTCTCTGCCTGTACCTTTGGCTATATCATGTTCGTGAGAAAGAGCAATGTTCTAAAATGCAGTGAGGGTTGCCGCGGCCTGCTGGGTAAGAAGGTGGATGGCCCCCTGGGCAAGGTCATCGACGTGTTCTTCATCTTCGGCATCGTGGGCGCCGTGGCCACCTCCCTGGGTCTTGCCAATCCTCTGGTTACAGCATGCATTTGCACCCTGTTTGGAATCGAAGCCACCCCCATGCTCCAGATCATCATCCTGCTCATCATCGTTGCCATGTTTGGTCTCAGCGCTTACTCCGGCCTGAACAAGGGGATCAAGTTCCTCAGCGACTCAGGCGTATGGCTGGCTTTGCTGCTGATCGCATTTGTCTTCGTGGTTGGCGACACCAAGTTTATCTATGATACCACCACCACAGCTATCGGCCTTATGGCGCAGAATTTTATCCGGATGTCCACTTGGCTCGACTCCATCGGGTTATCCGGCTTTCCCCAAAGCTGGACTGTGTTCTACTGGGCATGGTGGGCCGGCTACGCCCCCTTCCTGGGCATGTTTATCGCCCGCATTTCCAAGGGCCGCACCGTCAAGAGTATGGTAGCCGGTTCCCTGCTGTTTGGCAGCGCAGGCTGCATCCTTTTCTTTGGTGTGCTGGGCAACTATGGCCTGGACCTCCAGTTGAGCGGCGCCTTCGACGTGGTCAACTCCCTCAGCGAGATCGGTCCCGCCAACACCATTGTGGAAATCCTGCTTACCCTCCCCTTCGGGAAGATTGCTGTCATTTTGGTGGCCCTGCTCTGTTTCGTCTTTGCGGCCAATTCCTATGACTCAGCCTCCTATATCATCGCTGCCAACTCTCAGATTCGCGTGGAGAACGGTGAATCCGTGCCTATCCTGCGGCTAATCTGGGCTTTTGGCCTGTCCCTGATCCCTATTGGCTTTATCATTTTGGATGCGCCTCTGGCTACCCTGCAGACTGCTACCCTGGTGCTGTCCATCCCCATCGCTTTTATCATCGTGATTATTGGTATCTCCTATCTCAAGATGGTTAAGGAAGATATCCTCTCCGGCGTTTTGGATCAGCCTCTTGTCGTGCGTAACTTCTCCGAGCTCACGAAGACTGAGATCTCTGCCAAAAAGTAAATCGTTGACGATGACATGATATCAAAAGGGGCGCGCTGTAGAATAAAGTTTCCAACGCGCCCCTTTTCTGCTCATGTTAGCGAAGCGGCAGAGGACAGCCGCCTATTGCGGATAGAGCGGAAAACCGGCGGCAGGGCACATGGAAAACGACCATGTGGCCTGCCGCCGGTTTGCTGTTTTATGGGGGAAACCTTAACGGGCGGTATAAAGAAAAACGATTGGAACCCGCCACCCCGATAAAGGGATAAAGAGGCAGGGAGGATCGGCACCCAGCGGACATTTTTCCTAATTTGACAGCGGGAAAAGGCTTTTTTCAGGGCGTTTCGTCCGCATGCTTTTGTGAACAGGCCCTATAAGGGCCTACTCAAGCTACCACTTTAGCTGGTAGTTATGACTTTGCTGGATGGCTTTGGAAAACAGGGGCGCCGCTCTGCGGATCAGCAGCAAGCGGGTTTGCAATCCGGTGCGAAGCGAGAGGAGAAACAGCCGGAGTCTCCCCCGCAGAACTGCAGCGATGAAAGGAATTCTGCTGCGTCAATGGCGGCGGGGTGCAGGATGCGGAGAAAACGGTTCAGCGCGGCTTGCGGTGCCGTTGGGGAAAAGCCGGGATGGGGTCCCATCGGAGCCCCGGCCTTGGACGGGAGGCGCTGCTCAGGACAGTTTGGATATGGCCGCCATGTCCTGTTCCAGGTCGCGGTAGACCGCGTGATAGAGCTTGTAGTAGTCATTGTATTTGGCGTGGGCTTCCGGGTCGGGCCGTACCTTCTCATCCAGCACCTGCCAGCTCCTGATATCCTCCAGAGTGAGCGTGCCGGTACCCAAGCCTGCCAGCATCACATCGCCCAGGTTGGCCTCGACATCGTGGATCGGGCAGACCACCGCGTGGCCGGTCACGTCCGCGAAGATCTGACGCCACAGGGGAGACTTGCTGACGCCGCCCGCCAACAGGATATATTCGCCCAGGTCCTCGCCGGTGGACTCCATGGTGTGGCGCAGGGAGTAGGCCACCGCTTCCAGAAAAGCCCGGTAAATATGGGCTTTGGTGTGGGCCAGAGAGAGGCCGAAGATAACGCCCTTGGCATCCGTATTCCAGACGGGGCTGCGCTCTCCCATAAAATGGGGCAGTACGATAAGGCCGCCGGAGCCGGGAGGGATGCTGGCCGCCTGCTCGTCCAGGACGGCGTAGGCGTTCGCTCCGCCGGCGTCTTCTTCCGCCTTCTCGCGCTGGGCAAAGGTATCGCGGAACCACTTGACCACAGCGCCGGCGGTGGCGCCGCCGCCGAAGGAGTAGGACAGCGCCTTGGAGTTGATGACATAGGGCCACTCGATGAGCCCCTGAGCCCGGATGGGGCGGTCATGGATCAGAGCGGCGCACATCGAGGTGCCGATGGCGGCCACATACTCGCCGGGCTCAAAGACGCCCAGACCAAAGGAGGCCACGCCGCAGTCCACGCCGCCGGCGCACACAGGGGTTCCCTCATTCAAGCCCAGCTCCAGCCCGGCCTGGGCGGTGAGGCCGCCCACGATGTCCCGGGACTCTACGATGCGCGGGGGCATCATCGTGCGGGGGATCCCCATGTCATCCATCAGCTCGTACGACCAGCCGTGTGCATTCATATCGAAGATACCGCCGATATTGCCTGCGGCAGAGTAGTCGATCGCCACCTGCCCGGTAAGCCGATAGATGACATAGTTGTTGGGAGGGAGAAAGAGACGGGTACGGCGCCAGTTGTCCGGTTCGTTGTCCCTTATCCAGAGGATCTTCAGATAACCGTAATAGGGGTCGGTGCCGTTGTGGGTGATACGCTGCAGTTTTTCCGGATCGATGTGTTCTTCCACCCAGCGCTGCTGAACCGCGGCCCGGCGATCCATCCAGATCAGGCAGGGGCGTACGGGTTCCATCTGCTCGTCCAGCGGGATGCCGGAGCCGCCGTAGAGTCCGCTGATGCAGATACCGGCCACGTCGGCAGGGGATACTCCGGATTTCTGCACCGTATTGCGGATGGAGCGCTTTGCAGCGTCCAGCCACACATCCGGCCACTGCTCGGCCCAAAGCGGCTGGGGGGTGAGCACGTCGTATTCCTGGAGATCCTGGGCGATGAGCCGGCCCTGCGTATCCATAAGAATGGATTTGGTGCCCGAGGTACCGATGTCGGTACCGATAAGGTATTTCATCATGCCCTCCCGATTCAGAAGCGGAAGGCGACCTTGAAGTCGCCGTATTGGCCGGAGGCGCGGTCAAAAGCGGTCTTCCAGTCGTCCAGGGAAAAGACGCTGCTGACCACGCCGCGGGTCTTCAGCGTTCCGTCGGCAATGTGGTCGATGACGTAGGGGAAGCAGTAGGGGGAGAGGTGGGAACCCAGCACGTCCAGCTCCTTCCGGTCTCCGATGATCGACCAGTCCAACTGGGTAGGCGCGCCGAAAACGGAAAACTCCACAAAGCGGCCCAGCTTGCGGATCATCTGCATGCCCTGCACCACGGAGGAGGGATGCCCGGTGGCCTCGATATAGATATCGCACCCATAGCCGTCGGTGATCTCCTGAATGGCGGCGACCACGTCCATTTTACCCGGGTTCCATACCAGGTCGGCGCCAAATTCCCGCGCCTTTTCCAGCCGCTCGTCCAGCATATCCAGAACGATGAGCTTTTTGGGGCTGCGCAGTTTGGCGTAGGTCACCATGCCGAGTCCCAGGGTGCCGGCACCCGAGAGCACCACCACATCCTCGCAGCCGATGTCCGCCCGGTCCACACAGTGCTTGGAGCAGGCATAGGGCTCGATGAGCAGGGCGTCTTCCAAAGGCATGTCCTGGGGGACCCGGTGGATGACGGAGCGACCGGTGGGAATGCGCACATACTCTGCCATGCCGCCGCAGAAATCGTGGAAGAAGCCGTAGATCTCGTGCGGCTGGCACATCCAGTAATGTCCGTCTTTGCAGAAGCGGCACGCACCGCAGGGAGCGATTTGATCCACCGCGATGCGCTCGCCCAGGGCGTAGCCGCTGACGTTCTCCCCGGCCCAGACCACTTTGCCGATGAACTCATGGCCGGGAATGAAGGGGGGCTTGACCCATGCGGGCTGGGTGTCGTCCCCCCAGAACATGGCCGCTCCATGCTGACACTTCAGGTCGCCGGCACAGATGCCGCAGCCCTCGGTCCGGATCAACAGATCGTCGGGGCCGCAGGCGGGGACGGGATAGTCCGTCTCCAGACGGTAGTCGGTGGCGCTGTAGGCCACAAGAGCCTTCATGGTTTTGGGCAGAGTTCCCTTTGCTTCCATAACTAGTCTACTACCTTTCACAGCAAAATTTTCACTCAGATACAAGTAAAGGCGCCGTCGATGACGAAATCAGCGCCGGTGGTAAAGGCGCTGGAGTCCCCCGCCAGATATACGCAGATGGCCTGCAGCTCCTCGGGCTTTCCCATGCGGTGCAGGGGCGCCACGGCGTTCCACTGCTCAATGAGGGGGACGAGCGTGGGGGAGTTTAGGGTAAGCTCGGTGCCGATATAACCGGGACTGATGCAGTTGACCCGTACATTGCGGGCGGCCCATTCCACCGCCAGGGACTTGGTGAGCTGAATGACCCCGGCCTTAGAGGCGTTGTAAGAGCACTGAGGCTGTGGGACATTGACGATATGGGCCGACATGGAGGCGGTGTTGATGATGGAACCGCCCCCCTGCCGGAGCATCTGCCGCCCCGCCGCCTGGGCGGTGAGGAAAACGCCCGTCAGGTTGACGTCCACAACGCTGCGCCACTGCTCATAGCTCATCTCCTCGGCGGGGATGTTCCGGCAGATGCCCGCGTTGCAGAAGGCCACGTCCAGCTTGCCGTAGCGGGCCAGGATGGAGGCCATCATGGCGTCCACATCCGCCGGATCGGTCACGTCCGCCCGGACGGCCAGGGTGCGTGCGCCGGTGCCGGCGGCCAGGGCGGCAGCGGTTTTCTCCGCCTCGTCCAGGTCGATGTCTACAATGGCCACGTCTGCTCCGGCCTCGCAGAAGGCCGTGGCCACGCTCTTGCCGATCCCGCGGGCGCCACCGGTGACAAACGCCGTCTTCCCGTCCAGCCGCAGCTTTTCGATGATACCCATATACGCAGCCTCCTTACTTCTTGCTCATCAGGGCTTCCAGGTTGCTCATGGCCACGGCAAAGAGGAAGACCAGGCCCTTAATGATCCACTGCCAGTACTCGGGCACGTTGCACATGGTCAGGCCATTGGAGAGAATGCCGATGATAAAGGAGCCGATAAACACATTCAGTACGAAGCCCTTGCCGCCCTGGAGGGTGACGCCGCCCAGGACGGTGGCGGTGAGCACGTCCATGGCGAAGTCGGAGCCGGTGGAGGGCTGGCCGGTCCCCAGACGGGCGGCCATCAGAACGCCGGCGATGCCTGCGGTGACGGCAGAGACCACAAAGGTACCCACCACGACGGCACGGGTCTTGATGCCGGAAAGACGGGCGGCTTCCTGATTGCCGCCCACGGCATAGATCCGCCGGCCCAGAAAGGTGCGGTTGAGAAGCAGAAAGCCCAGGGCGAACATGACCACCATGACGATGAGGGGAATGGGGATCACGCCGAAGAGGAACCCCTGGCCCAGGTGCTTGAAGCGGTCGGACAATCCGGTGACCGAGCTGCCGCCGGTCATCAGGTAAGTAAATCCCTTGATAATCGTCTGCATGGCCAGCGTGCCAATGAGGGAGGGGATCTTGAGCACGGCGGTCAGCGTGCCGGAGACCAGGCCGAACACACAGCACAGCAGCAGCGTGAGCAGGAAGGCCACCGGGATGGACAGGCCCATCTGGGTCATCAGCGTGGCGGAAAGGCAGCCGGTAAAGGCCAGGATGGAGCCCACGGAGATGTCGATCTCGCCCACCAGCAGCACCATGGTCATCCCAACGCCGGCAATGCCGTAGAAGGAGACCTGACGGCCCACCAGAAAGAGGTTGTTGGGGGTAAAGAAGTTGGAGTTGGCCACCGAGAAAATAATAAGCTCCAGGATCAGGATAAAAATAATGCCGAATTTATTGTAGAAGGAAATCAGCTTTCCCGCGGTTCCTTTTGTATTCATGGTTATCTCCTCATCTCCATCACGCCAGGCCGGAGGCAAGGCTGAGTATTTTGTCCTGAGTAGCGTCCTGATAGAAAAGCTCGCCCTTCAGCGCGCCCTCATGCATCACCAGGATGCGGTCGCTCAGATTCAGGATCTCGGACATCTCGGACGAGATGACGATCATGCTTTTCCCCTTGGACTTCAGGGCAAACAGAAAGTCGTAGATTTCGCGCTTGGCGCCCACGTCGATACCGCGGGTGGGCTCGTCAAAGATGAGAATGTCCGCGTTGGTGGACAGCCACTTGGCCAGGACGATCTTCTGCTGATTGCCGCCGGAAAGGCTGGAGACCGGCTTGTCCAGGGAGGGCAGCTTGACGGACAGCAGCTTGACCTTGGATTGAAGCAGCTCCTTCTCCTTGCGGCTGGAGATCATCAGGCCGCGGCACAGCCTTTGGATGACCACAATGGACATATTGATGCTGATGGGCAGGATGAGCATGAGGCCCTCCCGTTTGCGGTCCTCTGGAATGAGTCCGATGCCGTTTTTGATGGCCTGAGAGGGGTTTTTGATGGCGACCGGCCTGCCGCGGATGGAGATGGTCCCCTTGTCCAGCTTGTCCGCGCCGAAAATGGCGCGCACGGTCTCGGTGCGGCCTGCGCCCACCAGGCCCGCAATACCCAGGATCTCCCCCTCTTTTAATTCAAAAGAGACGTCCTTGAGCTTCCGGTTGGTCAGGTGTTCCACCTTTAAAACGGTGTTGGCCCCGGCATAGTCGAAGCGGCCCGGACGGGGAGGAAACTCCTGCGACAGCTCGCGGCCGATCATCAGGTGGATGAGCTCTTCCTTGCTGGTGTCGGCCACATCCATGGTACGAATGAACTGCCCATCCCGCAGGACCGTGATCTTGTCGCACATGCGGAAGACTTCTTCCAGCCGGTGGGAGATGTAGATCATGGAGATGCCGTCCGCCTTCAGTTTGGCGAGCACCCGGAACAGGATGTCGATCTCTGCGTTGGTCAGCGGCGCGGTGGGCTCGTCCAGGATGAGCAGTTTGCTCTCTTCCAGAAGGGCCTTGGCGATCTCCACCAGCTGGCAGTAGGCCACCGAGATATCCTTGATCTTGGCCTGACAGTCGATGTTGACGCCCATGTCCGCAAAGACCGCACGGCTGCGCTGAAGCATGGCCTTGGAGTCGATCAGGGGACCGCGGCGGATCTCCTTGCCGACAAACAGGTTTTCCCAGATGGACAGCTCCGGCACCAGATTGAACTCCTGATACACCATGCCGATTCCCGCTGCCTTGGCCTTAATGGGGGTCAGGCTGGGGTAGGTCTGGCCGCCGGTGACGATGCTGCCGCTCTCCGGTGTGATAGCGCCGGAGAGAATTTTGCACAAGGTGGATTTGCCCGCGCCGTTTTCTCCGATCAGGGCGTGGATCTCCCCTTCCCGAAAATCGACGCTGACATGATCCAGCACGGTAATGGGGCCATAGCTCTTGGTCAGGCCCTGCGCTGAGAGAATGATCTTTTTCTCCATAGTGTCACCTTTCCGGTGCTCCCGACTGCCGGAAAGGCAGCTTCCGGACGCCCGCCCGATGACGAGCGGGCGTCCGGAAGAAGGGAGCGCAGGTTTTTCTTACATGTTGTTGACGAAATCGATGAGGTCCTGGGAGATGACGTACTCGGGCTCACGGGAGCGATAGTCGTCCACGTTGTCCTTGGTGATGGCAATGGTGGTGATGGGGAAGGGATCGTCATAGTCCATGCCCAGAGCGATCTTCACCATGTTCTCCACCCAGTAGAAGCCGATCTCGGACACAAAGCGGTCGTTGCCCACCGTGCAGCGGTAGACGGTATCCTCCTGCACATAGTCCAGCACGGTGTCGGTGCCGTCGCAGGAGCCCAGGTACATGTTGGTGGTGTCCAGCCCGGACTGGACGATGGCCTGGTAGGCCCCGATGCCCATTTCGTCGTTGTACACCAGCACCATGTCCACGTCCGGATTGGCCTGAAGGGCGGACTCGGTAGTGGCCATGGCGTCCTCGGAGCTTGTGGCTTCCACGGTGACCCACTCCAGCTTGCTCTCGTCGCACAGGGCCTTGATGGCGTCCTGCCAGCCCTGGCTGCGCTGTACGGCGGCCTCCTCCAGCGTGGTGATCACGTTGAGGATTTTGGCGGAGCCGTCCAGCTTGCTGTTGATCCAGTCGGCGGCGTTCTCGCCCAGGCTGTAGCCCCAGTCATACTCGTTGTAGCCAAAGTAGGTGGTCGCGCCCACGCTGGTGTCGTAGGGATAGATACCCACCGGGATGCCGGCGTCCATGGCGTGCTTCAGGGTGTCCTTCATCGTCTCCACGGAGATGCATTGGCACAGGATGCCGTCCACGTTCTGGGCGATGTAGTTCTCCACGTTGGTGACCTGCTTTTCCGGTTCCATGTTGCCGCCGTCGGTGATGATCACATTGCAGTTGGTCTGTGCCATGAATTCCTTGTAGCCCACCACCAGGTTTGCCATAAACTCGTGGCGCAGAGACATGACGCAGGCGCCGACGGAGATGTCGGAGAGGTCCACCACCAGATCGCTGTTGGCGGCAGGGGTCTCGGGGGCGCCGCTCTCAGGCGTACTGGTCTGGGGCGCACCCGTGCTGGGGGCGGTCCCGCCGCTGCCGGAACAGCCGGACAGGCAGGTGACGGCAAGCGCGGCGGCAAGCGCGAGAGAAAGCAGTTTTTTCACATCAAATACCCTCTTTCTGTTTTTATATACGGCAGGAGATCCTGTCATATCCATCCTTAGTCGTAGTACCCCTGGTGGGATTTGATCAGCGTTTCAAATTGGGCCATATCGTGGCCGTACAGGATCTTGGCACCGGTGCGCTTGGCGTAGTCCAGCAGATACTGGGCGGAGCGGCGGAAGCCGAGCGAGTCGTACAGAATGCCGGGCACCTGGATCTCCGGCTTCACATTTTCCTCAAAATAGATGGCGTCGGCCACCACTAGCAGAGGGCCGGTGTGCTCCAGCTCCACCTTCATGGCCACCATGCCGAAGGAGTGGCCGGAGCCCAGATTCAGCAGGGTGACGCCGGGGACCAGTTCCACTTCCCGCTCGTCCGGGCGCAGCAGGCGCCAGTTGAGCTGGGCGTCGATGAAGTGCCGGATGTCGGAAGGGACGTGAACGTCCAGGCCCCGGCCGGTGACAAAGGCCTTCAGCGTGGCGGTAAACTCCTCCTCACTGACGATCACCTGGGCGTTTTTAAAGTGGTGGAGGTTGCCGGCGTGATCCACATGCAGGTGGGAGATGACCACATACCTGATATCCTCCGGGGCGACGCCCAGCTGGGCCAGGCGATTGAGAAGCAATTGCTCCTCCGTGACATAATAGGGGGACTGCTCGGGGATAAAGGCGGGCCAGTTGCGCTCCCAATCCGGGTCGCAGCCGGTGTCGAAGAGGATCCAGCCGTCCTCGTGCTCGATGAGATAGGCCTGGATGGGGATGTTGATCCACTCGGTTTCAGGGTTGCGGTTGGAGGCGGTGGCCGAGTTGGCTCCGGCGATAAAAAACGATTTGTCCAGGGTCTCCCAGCCGTTGTCCAGAATGTAAAATTTCAACGCGATCCCTCCTGTGCTTCACTTTCGGCTATCTTAATTATCAAAACACTTTTTGTAATCTGATTTAATAAACTGATTACATATTAGGAGTGGACTGTAAATTTGTCAAGAGACAAGATGAAAAAAGAAACTGATTTGGCTAAAGTGTCAAATTTGATTTTTCAAAATTGTATACATTGAGCAATCCAATTCGGAATTTTTTTCCTTGCACAACCAGCTTAAGTGTGATATAGATATAATGAGATGGTTTTAGAAAATGGTTTTTAATAAGCGGGCAGGGCCATGGACGGGAAGGCTTTGGATGATATGGCTTTCCTTTTTTTAACGGATAGAATGTGAAAAAATTAACGTTTGAGAGCTGAGGGAATATGGAGCAGAAGATTACCGCCAATATGGGAATCAAGCAGGCCAACCGCACCAATATTTATAACCTCCTCCACGGCGAGGGCGCGCTGTCCAAGCAGGCCATTGTGGGACGGCTGCACCTGTGCCTGCCCACTGTGACCCAGAATATCGCCCAGCTGCAGGAGGAGGGACTGGTGGAAGAGGTCGGCTTTTTGAGTAATACCGGCGGGCGGCGGGCAAAGACCTTCGACGTGGTCGCCGGCGCCCGCACGGCCATCGGCCTGGATATCACCCGCAACCACATCACCGCCGTGGCGGTAGATCTGCGGGGGACCATCACTGCCAGCGTCCGCCTGCGGTGCCGATTCGAGCGCACGGACGCCTACTACCGCCGTTTGGGGGCGGTAGTAGAGCAGATCATCCAGGAGGCCGGACTGCGGGCAGAGCATATCCAGGGGGTGGGGATCGGTCTGCCTGCGCTTATCGCCGGGGACAACCAGAGTGTTTTTTACGGAAAGATCCTGGAGATCACCGGAGTGACCGGGGCGGAGTTTGCCCGGTATATTCCCTATCCCACCGCTCTGTTCAACGATGCCAATGCCGCGGGCTTTGCCGAACTTTGGATCAACCGGAACCTCTCCAACGCTTTTTACGTGATGCTCAGCAACAACATCGGCGGCTCGGTGGTCATCAACAATCAGATCTACTCCGGAGAACACCTGCACAGCGGGGAGATCGGACACCTGACCATCGTACCCGATGGAAAGCCCTGCTACTGCGGTAAAAAGGGATGTGTGGACACCTACTGCGCGGCCACCGTGCTGTCCTCCCTGACCGATGGGGACCTGGCCGCCTTTTTTGCCCTGCTGAACCGGGGCGCGCCGGAGGCCGGGGCGCGGTGGGACACGTATCTGGATCACCTGGCGGTCACCATCGCCAATCTGTATATGCTCTTCGATTGTCCCATCATATTGGGGGGGTATGTGGGCGCGTACATTGGGGATTATCTGGAGGAGCTCAAGCGGCGGATTGACCAGTATAATATTTTCGGGGACCGTCCGGATTACCTGCGGGTGTGCTGCTACAAGCAGGAGGCCATCGCCGCCGGGGCCGCCCTTAACTTTATTTCCGACTTTCTGCGTACGATTTAGAAAAAGAACAACGGGGCCCGCAGCATACGCTGCGGGCCCCGTTGCAGTTGGAAGGCCGCTGCCGTCCGGATCCGATATACCGGGCAACGGGCGCTCACAAGTCCGGCCGCCCATTGGTTCGGGTGCGGGACGCTTACTTTTCCAGCCAGTTCCCAGTGGCCTCAGCCTTCAGGTAGGCGTTGATAAAGCCGTCCAGATCGCCGTCCATCACGCCGCCCACATTGCTGGTCTCATATCCGGTGCGGGTATCTTTGACCAGCTGGTAGGGCATAAATACATAGGAACGGATCTGGCTGCCCCATTCGATCTTCATCTGCACGCCCTTCAGGTCGGAGATCTTTTCCGCATGGGCCTGCATCTGCAGCTCCACCAGCTTGGAGCGCAGCATCTTCATACAGGTGTCCCGGTTTTGGAACTGGGACCGCTCCTGCTGGGAGGAGACCACGATGCCGGTGGGCTTGTGGATCAGCCGCACGGCGGAGGAAGTCTTGTTGATGTGCTGGCCGCCCGCGCCGGAGGAGCGGAAGACCTGCATCTCGATGTCCTCGGGACGGATATCCACCTCCACGTCGTCGGGGATCTCGGGCATGACCTCCAGCGCGGCGAAAGAGGTCTGCCGGCGGGCGTTGGCGTCAAAGGGGGAGACCCGCACCAGGCGGTGCACGCCGTGCTCGCTCTTCAGGTGGCCGTAGGCGTTTTCCCCCTCGATCAGAATGGTGGCGCTTTTGATGCCCGCCTCGTCGCCGTCCAGATAGTCGATGACCTGGTAGTTGTAGCCGTGGCGCTCGGCCCAGCGGGTGTACATGCGGTAAAGCATCTGGGCCCAATCCTGGGCCTCGGTGCCTCCGGCGCCGGCGTGGAACGTCAAAATGGCGTTGGAATTATCATATTCGCCGGTGAGCAGGGTGGACAGCTTGGCGTCCTCCACGGCGGCCACGAGGGCGGCAAAGCCTTCCTCCACCTCGGGCACCAGACTCTCATCCTCGGCCTCGTTGCCAAGCTCGCACAGGGTCATCAGATCATCCCACTGAGTCTTGCGCTTCTGCTGGCCTTCGATTTTGTTGCGCAGCTGCTTGACCCGCTGCTGTACCTTCTGGGCCTTCTCCAGGTTGTCCCAAAAGCCGTCGGAGGCGCTCTCCGATTCCAGCATCTCCGCCTCCCGCTGGGCGGCCTCCAGCCCCAGGGCCTGGTCCAGATCCTCCAGTTCGGGGCGCAGGTTGTTCAGCTTTACTTTGTATTCGTCAAACTGCAGCATCACATACACTCTCATTTCCATAAAATAGCCCTCATATTATATCCAAAGAAGCCGGTAATGTAAAGGGCAAACGGCTTCCGGACGCCAAAAAACCGCCCGAAGGCGGGCGGTTTTCAACGGTCACTGGCAAGCCAGTCCGGGTCGGCGCGGAAAATGAGATCGTCCACGTCCTCCCTGGGAGCGGCGTCAGGCCTGGACGGCGTATGTTCCTCGTGCTCCTGCATCTGCCTAACCTCCTTCGTGAGTGATGTACATATCAGTATATGCCTTCCCACGGAAAAGATGCACGGGAATCCTGTCGTGCGTATGGGAAAACCCGGCATGGCGAAGCCATGCCGGGTCAGCAGGGGTGTGCTCACGCTTCAGTCACCGGCCCAGCCAGACCAGGTTGGAATCGGTGACAAAGTTGGGCACGCTGTAGAGCACCACCGCAGCGTCGATTCCGTTTTGCTTGATATAGTCGGCGACGGAGAGCTTGTAGTAGCGCAGGTCGATGAGGTGGATCTCGGAATAATGGGCGGTGAGGAAGGGGGCCAGAGAGTCGGTGTAGGAATCCCGGATCAGCAGCAGCTTGGGGCCCTCCCGGCCGGTGCGGATGACCCCCAGGGACTGCTGCCCGCCCAGGAACATGGCATACTTGTCCTTCACGGCGAGGAAGGATTTGTCGTACAGCTGCCGGGGCTCCTCCACCGGATTGCCGTTTTTATCGTAGGTGTAGGAGGTGACGGTGATCCCGTCGTCGGGCACATAGGTGTCGATCACGTCCGGGCGCACCCAGCGCACGCCGGAGGAGGAAAACACCGTGCCGTAGAAGGCGGTGCTCACCGTCGTCTTGGCGTACTCCGAAAGGGGCACCGGCTCCAGGCCCATGGCGTCCGCCAGGGCGGTATAGCCGTAATAGGCGCCCAGGCTGGTCCAATGGTGATCGGTACGGTAGAAGATATCCTCGTCCCTGTGGGCCCAGAGGGAAGGGTAGGTATCATACCAGTTTGCCTGGGTGGCCGCCTGCGCCTGGGTCAGCAGGTCGGTCTGGCTGGCGTTGGGCGCGCCCTCGGGCAGGCGGTCGGCCCAGATGCAGGCCTGTGTGGGGATCAGCGAGAAATACACCGGGATATCCACATTTTCCACAAACTTATTAACATAACTCAGATTATTCGTCACCTTCCCGGCGTCGGGCGCCTGAAAGTGGGTGATCAGGGTACCCTGCTTGCCGAAGTAGACGCCATTGTTCTCCTGTTTGCCCAGGGCCAGTTCGGTGGCGGACTTCAGGGCGATCCAGCCGTCCCGGAGGACAAACTGGTCGTTGACATAGGTCTCAAAGTCGGACATGAATGCTCCGCTGACCAGCGTCTTGACCGAGGGCGCGGGCAGCTGCTGCAGGGCGCGGTTCTCCAGCTGAGAAAAGTCGCGGTCGGGGGAAAGCGCATTGGCGGCCAGAAACAGGCCCAGGAACGCGCAGAACAGCGCGGTGATGAAAATGCAGTAGCGTTTCGTCATGGGGACCTCCTTAGACGGAAAACAATTTTTTGCCGCGGGCGGAAGGCCGGCGGATCATGCAGGCCGCGCCGGCGGCCGGGCGGCGTCAGAAGCGAAAGTATAAAAATGGGTTATACGTGGCGTCCACCAGATAGGCGGTGGAAAAGACCAGTCCCGCCAGCAGGAGCACGGGCAGCAAAAGACGCATGGACCGCTCCGGCAGACGTCTCCAAAGCCGGGCGGCCAGGGGGGTGGAGGCTACGGCGGAAATCAGCAGTACAGGCAGGAAGGAGCGGAAGTAATACCATGCCGCCGCATCCGTCAGTCCGCCCCCGGCCAGACCGAACATGGCCTTCAGGTAAGCGCCCAGCTGGGAGAAGTCCTCCACGGCAAAGATGGCCCAGCTCACCGCCACCAGAAACAGGGTATACAGATGCCGCAGCAGGGCTGGCAGCTTGTCCAGCAGCTTGAGCAGGAAGGCCTTCTCCAAAATCAGCAGAGCCGCAAAATAAAGCCCCCAGAGCAGGAAATTCCAACTGGCCCCGTGCCAGATGCCCGTGGCGGCCCATACCACCAACAGGTTGAAAAACAGCCGGGGTGTGGAGACCCGGTTGCCGCCCAGAGGGATATACAGATATTCCCGGAACCAGGTGCCCAGGGAGATGTGCCACCGCCGCCAGAACTCGGTGATGGAACGGGAGATATAGGGATAGTTGAAGTTGCGCATGAACTCAAAGCCCAGCATCCGGCCCAGGCCCACGGCCATATCGGAATAGCCGGAGAAGTCAAAGTAGAGCTGAAACGTAAAGGCCGCCACGCCCAGCCAGGCCCCGGCGGTGGTGAGCTCTGCCGCAGGCAGGGCCTTATAGGCATCCCACAGCAGTCCCAGATTGTTGGCCAGCAGGACCTTTTTGGCCAGGCCCACCACAAAGACCTGCACGCCGGAGGCGAACTGTTCCGGAGAATGGGGACGGTGGTCGATCTGATCCCCCAGGTCCTTGTATTTGATAATGGGGCCCGCGATGAGCTGTGGAAACAGGGTGACGAACGTACCGAAGTTGATGAGATTTTTCTGTACCCCGGCGTCGCCGCGGTACACGTCGATGGTATAGCTCATGGTCTGGAAGGTGTAGAAGGAGATGCCGATGGGCAGGCTCAGACCCAGCCGGGGCATGAAGGGCAGCCCGATGGCGGCCAGGCTCCCGGCCACAAAGTCCCAGTATTTGAAAAAGAACAGCAGCGCCAGGTTGAAAATCACGGACGAGGCCACCGCCCGGCGGGCCGCCCGGTCATTGCCGCGCCGCTTGCAGCGTTCCACCAGCATGCCGTGGGTGTAGTCAATGGCAATGGAGGCAAACATGATGAGGATATACACCGGCTCGCCCCAGGCGTAAAAGATCAGGTTGAAGACCAGCAGCACCGCGTTGCGGGCCTTCAGCGGCGTGAGGTAGTAGACCAGCAGCACGATGGGCAGGTACAGGAAGAGAAAATACGGACTGGAAAAGACCAAAAGGTCACCTTCTTTTTTGCGTCATTCCGAATACCGCCCGGCAGGGGAGCCCTGCCGGGCGGTTCCGTTCCATTATAACCGGAAAAGACTATTTTGTATAGGTATTGAAGGCCGATACCGCGTCGGGCGCCGATTCGCTGACGGCGAACAGGATGTAATTGCCGTTGGATACCAGCTTGTAGTTCTGCACCAGCTCCAGCTGGGCGGGCAGATACTGGGACCACTGCTCCTCCAGATCCTTCTGGCGCTGCTCCAGCGCGGATTTTACCGCATCCAGCTTGCCGTCCTTCACCTTGGCAATAAAAAATTCAGTGGCCTGAACGCTCATCATGGGCATCTTGCAGATGTATTCCTCCAAATCGGCCGCGTCGATCCCGTAGAGAGCGGAGAGGGTGTCGGCGTCCACATCCATCAGGGAGGGCAGATCCAGCTTGGCGATGTCGTTCCAGGTGGACGCGACGGGGGAGGCGGACGGCGTGCTCTCCGGCGTGGGAGCGGGCGTGACGGCGCCCCCCGGCTTTTGCGTGGGAACGGGGGTGGCTTGCGGCTTTGCGGTGGCGGCGGGCGCGTCGGAAGGCGGAGGAAGCTCCGGAGCACCGGTCTCCTCCGGGATCGGGGGTTCCTCCGGGGACTCCTCCGGCAGGTCGGGGGAAGCGGTGGGAGCAGCGGTGGCCTGGGGAGACGGTATTGCGGAAGGCGTGGTCTCGGGTGCGGGCGTATTCCCGCCGCCGCAGGCGGACAGCAGGCCCAGACTGAGGGTCCCGGCCAGGGCCAGGACGAGCAGGCGTCGGTTCAGGCTCATAGAGATCGGTTCCTTTCTGATTGGGTTGTGCTGTCTTTGACGGGCGGACAGGACAAAAAGTTCCCGCCTCTGCAAATTTAAGGCATTACCGCATCATTCAACGCGTGCGGATTGGCGCGAAAATTTGTGCCGCAAAAAGGCGCAAAACCGCAGGAATACTTTTTGTATTGCAAGGCTTTGCAACGCATTTGTGGGGCAAATTGGCCGCCAAAACGTGCGTGGGGAATTGTGCGGTGATGCCTTAAAATAAACCGGCGGCCCGGAGCAAGCTGCTCCGGGCCGCCGCAGGCTGTTGGTAGTACCGCAGGCAACCCCCGGCTAGGGCTTGTTTGAAAAAAGGTGGAGATTGTGCTAAAGCAACAAAATAGCGATGGAGGCAAGATACACAAAGGCCAGGAAGGAAGCATCCGACTTGTCATATCTGGTGGCGATTCTGCGAAACCACTTGATTTTCTGGAAAAAACACTCCACCAGATGGCGCTCCTTATACAGGTGCCAGTCAACCGGCCAAGGATCGGAAACGTTGCTTTGCGGCGGGATCACATAACTGGCCCCGTGCGCTGAGATATATTCCCGAATTGCCCGAGCACCATATGCCCG